>Ga0075436_100000831_pt1 | contig 20586 bp, 12 predicted proteins | sample RhiMethybrSRZTD5_FD_75303 | JGI IMG/M metagenome (GOLD analysis project Ga0075436, IMG submission 75303) | Populus rhizosphere microbial communities from Tennessee, USA - Rhizosphere MetaG P. TD hybrid SRZTD5 | ecosystem: Host-associated > Plants > Roots > Rhizosphere > Soil | place: USA...
CTTCGCCAGTCGTTCGTCCACGATGATCACCTGTGGGGCGGTTTCGCTGTCGCGCTCGTCGAACGGCCGGCCTCGAACCATCGAAATGCCCAGGGCTTCAAAGTAGCCGGGAGTCACACCGATGTTCAATGGAGAAATCAGCGACTCGCCCGGCTTCATTTGATAGTCCTCCGCAAGAATCACGCTGTCATTATGATTGCCGCCGAGGGGAATCGCCCTCGTTGCGCCCGCGTAGGAAACTCCAGGGAAGCTGCGAATCGCAGGGAGCGCGCGGTTCATGAAGTTGCGCAACGCATCATCTTTGGCATATCTGGATTGTGGCAAGGAAACCGATGCGGAGACTACACCGTTGGGTTTAAAGCCGGGATCGACGTGTAATAGGTTGCGAAAGCTCGCGAGCAGCAATCCCGCGCCCATCAGCAGTGTGAACGCAAATCCAACCTGCGCCGTGACCAGCAGTTGACGTACCCGGCGCGATTTTTTCCCGCCCGTGCCAGTGCGGGACTCTTCATGCAGCGCGTCGCTGATGCCGATCTTGGAAATTCCGGCGAGCGGGAACAGCCCAACAAAAAGTCCGGCAGCCAAAGACAGCCCTAGGGCAACAAGCACGGCCGTGCCATCCATCCGGACTTCATTGGCTCGCGGGAAATGCTCCAGCCCGATCGCGTTCAGACCCCGCAGCACTCCTGCTCCAAGCGCGATACCGCCTGCGCCACCAAGCAATGCCAGCCCTAAGTTTTCCAGAATCAACTGCCGCACCAACTGCCCGCGGCTGGCGCCTAACGCGATTCTCGTTGCGATTTGCTTCCGCCTCATCGCCAGCCGCGCCAGCGCGAGGTTGGCGATGTTGAGTCCGCCAATCAACAGCACCAGGAACGCTCCGCCCCACAAGAGATACAAAGTGCCTTTAACACCCGCGGTCAGCATGTCTTGCAACGGTTTCACTGTGGTACGGAAACCGGCATTGATCAACAGCTCCTTAAACTCCGGAAAGCGCTCGAGGTTTTCGTTGTTCAGCGCGTTGACCTGTGCCTGCGCCTGCTGGAGCGTAGCCCCGGGCTTCAGCCGTCCGACGTAATACCAGTTATTGTTGTGATGCACGGTTTTCTCTTCGGCGCTAAAGGCCAGCGGCATCCACAGGCGAACCTCGGGCTCAATGAAATTGAAGTTGCGCTGCATCACGCCGACGATCGTGAAAGGCCTGCCGCTGATGCGCAGGCTTTGGCCCAGAACCGATTTGTCTCCGCCGTACAACTCCTGCCAAAGCCCGTAACTCAGGATCACTTCCTGGTCGCGCCCCTCCTCCCCTTCTTCTTCCGCAAAAGGCCGCCCAATCATCGGAGAGACTCGCAGCAGATGAAACAGAGAAGGCGTCACTTTCATTCCCCGAATCTGCTGCGGCGAACCGTTCAGCTCTACGGTTTGGTTGCGCCCGTGAAACATGGCCTGGCTCTCAAAAACTGTCATTTCGCGTAGCCGGTCGTAATAGTCGCCCGAAGCGCTATTGTTGGATCCAGAGACCCCGGCATTCGGGTAATCGTTGGACATGATGAGGATGGAATTGGCGTCCGCTACCGGTAACGGACGCAAAATAACGGAGTTCACGATGGCAAACAGCGCGGCGTTGGCCGCAATACACACCGAAAACGTCAGTAGCACCGTCAGCGCAAACCCCTTGTCCCGCCACAGCGACCGCACTCCGTATTTCAGGTCCTGCCAAAGTGCATCCATCGGTTTGCTCTCCCCCGCACGCGGCAAATTCTTGTGGTAAATGGCCGCAGCAGATTATATCGCTGGGGCGGACTGGCGCCTGGGAGTCAATGTGCTCCCTTGGAATCAATACGCACATCCTAAAGCCAAAGTTCCCAGCCGATGCACGCCTTTTCACGGAGGGAGGAAACTGGAAGACGCTGAGCGCCCGGGCGCCGGTTCTGTCGAACAGAACAAAAGTGCAGAGTAGAGCACTGAGACTGCGGCTAGCGCAGCACCTAATAAGGCTTAGAATCGAACTTTCTTCATAAGGCCGAGCAAATTGATTCGCCCGAAGAGGCATCACTACGTTACCAAGGCTTACCTCGATGGCTTCCTAGAGAAAAACGAGGAGCAGCTTTTCTGTCTATTGCGGCATCGTCTGACATCTTTCAGATCGCTTCCTGAAAAAATTGCGTTTGAGCGGAACTATTATGCATTCAAGAACAAGGATGGCTCATGGAACGATGGTGCCGAAAGGTTCTTCGCAGAAAAGATTGAGGAGCCAGGACTTCCCATTCTGAAAAAGTTGGCAGCAGGTCGCACTCGAATCAATTGGTCTGAGCGAAACAATTTGGCCATGCTCTTAGCTGTGCAGGAATTTCGGGTTCCTTTTTACCGACGCGAATTTTCCCGATTACATCAGGAACTCACAAGAAACATAGTTGAAGCGTATGAAGCAATCACTGACCGAAGGGGATTAACGGGATATGTAAAGATGCAAGCCGGACCTGAACCAGTTCGGGTATCGATTGACGTTCTTAAAGCCGAACTCAAAGAATCCGCCGATTTCAGCAAGAAAAAAGAGTTGGCGGTATTGTTTAGCACCGCTATGTCGCTGGCAGAAATATATCTTCACATGAAGTGGACCGTTCATTACGCCACAGGCGAGAAATCATTTGTGGCCTCTGATTGTCCCGTATTCAGCATTTATTCGTCGAACAAGGGTTTTGCCGCTTTGATGAGAACGGATGTTGAGGTTCGCTTTCCATTAGCCAGAAACGCTCTCCTCACTCTTACCCATGACATGCCTTTCCTTGAGATGGCTGCCAAGGCATCTACAAAGGAAGCAAAGAAGATGTGGGCTCGGACTCCAGAGGTTAGAATCGACAACTGGACAGATCAAGATGTTGCAAAGGCAAATCGAACCCACGCGGCACACTCGACAACACTCTTACTGAGCGGCCAGGACTTGTCCTGGGCTACGGAGATTATGAAAGAACCGTCCCGCAATGTCAGAATGTGGATAGAACCCGAAGGAGAAGGCTATCGAACCAAGACGGAAATTCGTTACACACCGGAATGATTTATGTCTGAGCCTGCTAAAACAGTTCCACAAAACTTCGAACGTGATGACATCGAACTTGTAAAACTGTTCCTGACTTACTACAAAGATGCAGAAGGCAACTTCTACGACCTCACTGCAAGACCTGATAAAACGGAGCGAAAAGAAAAAGCTGTCGAGGCCGTTGCAGAAGACAAACACAAACATCTCTTGGCAATCGAGCACACGCTAATTCAAGCATTTGAAGGACAAAAAGCAGACGATCCTCGGTTTGAGGCCGTGTTCGAGCCGCTTCAAAAAGATGAATCCTTAAGAGTACCTGAGCGACTTATTGAGGTGTTTCCTCCTGCGTTTTCGATCCCAAATGGAGTCAAATGGGAAGACGCACAACAAAAAGTGTACGAGTGGTTCAAAGAATCCCGAGAGAAATTTACAAAAGAAGGCGACTCAGAGCATGGCATCCCAGGTCTGGGTTTCGACTTGAGAGTTTTAGTGCAGACGATGGAAGTGCCTGGCTCAAAAGGCTTCGTAGGAGCAGGGCGAATTCGGCCCAAGGATCGGCCATTCATCGACGTTCTTCGCAAGGCCCTTACTACCAAAGTTCCTAAATTGGTTGCCACTCCTGCCGACAAGCGAATCTTACTGCTAGAGCATCAAGGCACTTCAGTTGGCTTCACCGAAGTAACGAGAGGGATCGACTCCACCGTTGATGCGCTGCCTGATCTCAAAAAGGTGGACGAAGTCTGGGTTGTGCATTCAATGGAATGGAAGACCCGCGGTTTCTTAATTTTTGTCTACGTCTGGCCGGGTGGAGTCAAAAACAGATTTTCAATCAAAGATGAGAGATTCTCCGCGAAGAATTCCAATCCGGTGCCCTTGAAGTGAGATCATGGGGCGCTAGAACTTGCTACCTTTTTCAATCTCTCTTCACAGAGTCTTGTGAAATCGGGAATGAGGTCGGAGACACGATTGTAACTTCTCTCGAACAGCAGCAAGGCGACACTTAGATTGCTAGCGCCAATGACCTTTGCGCTTTCAGGCTTCCGGATATTCTGACCAAAATCAGCCACGGCGTTTTCTTTGTTGATTTTGGAGTACAGATAAACGGTCCCTGCCCAATTGGGGTGAGCATATTCACTCAAGTATCCGTACTGACGATTGAAGCCGGCTACATCCTTCTCCACACTGTCCAGAAACTTGCCGATCCTGATGGGCCGCGGCATAACTGCCTTGCCTGTCTCGGGATCAGTAGGTGGATCGGTTGCCATTCCCATATACATCCTCATCAGATAATCATCAATATCCCCGACCTCAGCGGACTCCACGGAGACTTCGACTCTCCCGCACAAATACCAAAGGGCAGCACTGGTTTCGACTGCGGCCCGCGTCAACAAGATTGCGGCTGCTAATTTATCCTTCTCGAACTCCTCGAACGCAGCGCGGGCCAATTCCGCCATTCTCCAGGCGAGTGCTTCTCGGTAACCCAAAACTTTGAACGGCAACTTGGACAACTGCGACAGAGCCCAACCGTCTACTCGTTTCGGCAGGCTAGATTCAAGAAGCTCTAGGTTCTTACGGATTTCATCCATCACTGACACAAGGGATTCTTCCATACGTAGCCCTTCGTTCCGCAGTGCGGGTCTTTGGTGGGCTTCCCCACTAGCGACGATGATTATACCAACGCCGCCACAAACCCAGTGTGAGGTTGAGATGCTTTTGGCCTTTCCGCCCCCACCTCAAAACGCTTCCCGCTATCCCGCACAAAAGAAGTCTCTTAAAATAGTTATTGACAAGTTACGACACTATGCTATAATGGGTGCTGATCTCTGGCACGATCCTTCGCACTGCTTGCCTCGGTTACCCTGAGCCTGCCTGCCGCAGGCAGACCTCGAAGGGAGCCAAGGGGACACTCCAAGGGTCCGTGCCCGGTTCATTTATGTCGCCCCGCCACGTGGTCTTTCTCATCCTTCCAACGCAAACTTCCGCGTTCTTCAAAAACGCCGCTAAGCCCCGTGTTTGCCACAGATCCACAAAATCGGCTCGTAAGTCCTTTGCTTGCCACACTTCCAAAATCGCCGTTTGTAAGCCCTTTGTTTGCCACAGATCCGAGACCCCCCACCCCTCGGTCCGTTCCCCTCGTTACCCCGTCACCTTTCGCCGGTCGCGCCTCACCGGCCCGGCTCGGTTCGCAATTGCTCCACGTCAAACCCCTCGGATACAATCCATTGCTTCTTTAATCGACCAGAAAGAGCACCGAGCGCCGATGCCCGAAATCCAGCTCCACAACACCCTCACCGGAAAAACCGAGCCTTTCGTCCCGCAAAAACCGGGCGAAGTGCGCATGTACACCTGCGGCCCCACCGTCTACGACTACGCGCACATCGGCAACTACCGCACCTTCGTCTTCCAGGACATTTTGCGGCGCTTCCTCAAGCTTCGCGGTTACAAACTGAACCACGTCATGAATTTGACCGATGTGGACGACCGCATCATTGCCAACGCCGCCGCGGCAGGAAAAAACATCCGCGATTACAGCGAAAAATTTGTGCAAGCCTTCTTCGATGATTGCAAAACGCTCAGCATCGAGGCGCCCGAACACTGGATTCGCGCCACCGACCACATCCCCGAAATGGTCCAGCTCATTCAGCGCCTCCAGGAAAAAACCTTCACTTACCCAAGCGAAGGTTCCATCTACTACCGCATCACAAAATTCCCGAATTACGGCAAACTCTCGAAAATCGATCTGACTGGGATCCAGGCGGGCGCTCGCGTGGATAACGACCGCTACGAAAAAGAAAGTGCGCGCGATTTCGCGCTCTGGAAAGCCCCGAAGCCCGGCGAGCATTTCTGGGAAACCGCCATCGGCCCCGGCCGCCCCGGCTGGCACATCGAATGTTCCGCTATGGCCATGAAATACCTGGGCGAAACGCTGGATATTCACACGGGCGGCATCGACCTCGCGTTTCCGCATCACGAAAACGAAATTGCCCAGAGCGAAGCCGCCACAGGCAAGCCGTTTGCGCGCTACTGGCTGCACGCCGAGCATCTTCTCGTCGAAGGCGAAAAGATGTCCAAGTCGCTCGGCAATTTCTTTACGCTGCGCGATCTCTTCGCCAAAGGCTACAAGCCTTCGGCATTGCGCTTCGCGCTTGTCAGCGTGCCCTACCGCAGGCAGCAGAATTTCACTTTTAATGGCCTCGACCAGGCTACCGGTGCTGTCGAGCGCTTGCGCAATTTCACGGACCGGCTGAAGCAAGGAAAATTTCCCGCGGGCCGGCAAGAAGGCATGGCTGCCCGCATCGCCAAAGCCGCCGAAGAATTCGACGCCGGTCTTTCCGACGATCTCAACACCGCGCGCGCCCTGGCCGCCGTCTTTGACTTGGTGCGTGACGCGAACATCGCCATGGACAAAGGCGAATTTCGCCAGGGCGATGTCGCTCCGACGCAGCAATTCCTCGCCACATTCGACAAAGTCTTCGCCGTCCTCGAAGACAACGATGCTGCAAAACTGCAAGCGCTCGGATTTGGCAGCGCCGAGGCAGGCTTGAGCGACGCGGACATCGAAAAACTCGTCGCGGAACGCAATTCTGCGAAGAAAAACCGTGACTTTGCGACCGCCGACCGCATCCGCAAAGAACTCGCGGATCGTGGTATAATCCTGGAAGACGCAAAAGATGGCAGCGTCCGCTGGAAGCGCAAGTGACTTTTATGAAGCTTCACCGAAATAGTGCGATGATTTGTCATTCCGAGCGCAGCGAGGAATCTGCTTTTTCCTTGCTTTCGCATCGCATTGTTTGGCGCGCCTCGCAAAACAGCAAGACTCGCGCCCCGTATCTCCCGGGCTTCTTCCCGCCGGCCGCCGCGCGGCCAAACCTCTACGGCGTTGACTTAGCATAAATTTTTTTTCGCAGGCCGGTTCCGGAAGGCGTTCCGTGTGGAAAGGAAGTTGGGTCGTCCGCAAAGCGAACAGCTTTTTGGCGCCTGCTGTTTCCTCTCGTAGTTTTGATTCACTCCAACCTGATTTTCTTCTTGGAGGAAGAAATGCCAACGACTTTGGAAATAAAAACACCTCGCCTCATCTCGGCGCTGCCTGGCCCGAAAGCGCAGCAAGTCATCGCTGCCGACGCCAAGTTCATGTCGCCGTCGCTCACTCGCGAATACGCATTGGTCGCCAAGAAAGGGCACGGCGCCATCGTCGAAGACGTGGACGGAAACTCGTTCCTGGATTTTGCCGCGGGCATTGCGGTTTGCTCCACGGGACACTGCCATCCAAAAGTGGTGGAAGCCATCCAGAAACAGGCGGCGGAACTGATTCACATTTCCGGTACGGACTTTTATCACCACCACATGCCGCAACTTGCCGAAAAGCTGGTCGCCACGATGCCGGGCAAAGAAGCCAAAAAAGTATTCTTTGGCAATTCCGGCACGGAAGCGGTCGAAGGTGCCATCAAGCTGGCGCGCTATGCCACGAAGCGCGACAAGCTCATCGCGTTCTACGGCTGCTTCCACGGGCGCACGCTCGGTTCGCTTTCGCTCACGGCGTCGAAAAATACGCAACGCAAAGGGTTCGGAGCGCTGCTCGGCGGCGTCGAGCACATTCCGTTTCCGTATGCCTACCGCTGCGCGCACGGACACACTGCGGAGACGTGCGGTACGGAGATTCTGGAGCTCCTCGAGCAGCAAATGTTCAAGCGCTTGTTTGCACCCGAAGAAATCGCGGCCATTATCATCGAGCCGATTCAGGGCGAAGGCGGGTTCATTCCCGCGCCGGCATTTTTCCTGCAGGAGTTGCAGCGCATCTGCAACCGCCACGGCATCATGCTGATTGTGGATGAAGTGCAGTCCGGCGTTGGGCGCACCGGAAAGTGGTGGGCCTACGAACATGCCGGAATCGAACCGGACATTGTTTGCATCGCGAAAGGCATTGCCAGCGGAATGCCGCTAAGCGCGTTCGTCGCCAGGGAAAGCGTGATGACCTGGAAAAAGGGGTCCCACGGCACGACTTACGGGGGCAACCCCGTTTGCATCGCTTCGGCGGTGGCCACGCTCGACCTCATCGAAAACGGCTACATGGAAAATGCGCGCAAGATGGGCGACTACATTTTCGGGCGCATTAACGACTGGCCGAAGCGCTTCAAGATTGTTGGCGACGTGCGCGGCAAAGGGCTGATGATCGGCATCGAAATCGTGCGTGATCAAAAAACCAAAGAAAAAGCGGCGGACTTGCGCGACGCCGTCATTAGCAAAGCGTTTCACAAAGGGCTGCTGACGCTCAGCTCGGGTGAAAACTCGATTCGCATGTCGCCGCCGCTGCTGATTGACGAAGAGCAGGCCGACTTCGCGATCCACACGCTCGAAGACTGCCTTCGCGAAATAGAGAGAACCGTTTAACACAGAGAACTCACAGGACACAGAGTTCACAGAGAAGAACGGAATGAATCCCGCGGCGTCTAGGCAGCCGCGGGGACTTATTTTGATTGGCCAAGGTTCACTGAAGAGATAAGATTACCGTACGAGAACTATGTCGATCTTTTCTCGATTGATATTTCGGGTGGTGCGCTGGGCGGCGCGAAGAGGCTTGCGCGAAGAGGCGAATTCCTCTGGTGAAGCGAAGAAACTGGAAGCGCGCAGCACCGGGGTGCGCGGCGAGACTTACGCGTATTGGTATCTACGAAGAAAAGGCTACGTGTTCGTCGCCAAGAACTACACGCCGCGCGGAATCAAAGGCGAATTGGATCTGATCGGCTACGACGGCAAGACGCTGGCGTTTGTGGAAGTCCGAACGCGCACCGTGAAAGAGGACGCCGCCGCGCTGCCGGAACTCAGTGTGACCCGCGAAAAGCAGCGCGTCGTGATTCGCACGGCGCAACGCTTCCTCGCTGAACGCCACGTGGGAGAGTGTCCTCTGCGCTTCGATGTTGTTGCCATTGATAATCATCCCGGAAACCCTCCGGTCGTGCGGCTCCACAAAGACGCCTTCAGCCCGCAGCTCGACAGACAGCATTAAGAACAAACCACATCATCCCCTAGCGCCGTCGCCACGTCAGCACCAGTCCCCGAAGTCGAAATTAGGATTGAAGCGTCTAAAGGCGGCAGGGAGGTGTGTTCCTGAAGAAGGGATTGGCACACCGAGGAGAATTGAATGGAGAGAGCCGGGGCACGAATGTTGCTGTGCATTCTTTGTTGCGTAGGAATGGCTGGCGCGCCGGGAGCGGCAAAAGGTCAGGGAGCTTCTGTCGGGCAAAGCGGCCACGGGCGCGAATTTTGGAGGGCGATTGCGAAGAACCACTACGCGATTCCAGCCGGGCAAGAGGCGTTTCCTTTGGCGCGAGAATTGAGCGGTTATTTGGGCTTGCCCGATCCGGAACTGCGAGATGACCTGGCGTACTCGATTCTTGCGGTTTGGATTACGCGACAGAAGATGCTCTCCACTGAAGAACTGGTGACCCTGCTTGAGGAGTGGCAGGCGAATTTGCACGCAGGCGTTGGAGAAACGGGAACGGATAGCATTTTCAAACGGTCGTTTTCTGCGCTTTGCCTGTCGGTGCTGGCGGAGCGAGATTTAAAAGAGCCTTTCTTGGGAGAAGCCCGCTTCCGAACCCTGCTGAATGCAGCCTTGACGTACCTGGGCGACGAGCGCGACTTACGCGGTTTCGACGCGAAGAAAGGCTGGATCCATGCGACGGCGCACACCGCGGATTTGCTTGCGGCGCTGGCGCAAAACCGGTTTTTTACTAAGCAAGACCAGGAACGAGTCCTAAAAGCGATTACGCAACGGCTGGAGACTGCCAATGAAATCTTCAGTTACGGGGAGCAAGACCGCCTGGCGAACGTGGCCGCCGTGATTGCTTCCCGGGAGGGTTTCGACAGTGCGGGATGGAGTTCGTGGGTTGCGCAGATGGACAAGGAAGATCGCGTGGTGTGGAATGAAAGTCCGCCCAAGATGCAAGCGCTCGCGCGATTCGAAAACGATTCCTATTTCCTGAGCGCGACTGCGGCTCAGATTTCGCTGCGGCCGCCTACCAGCACGTCCGCCGAAGCACAGAAGTCTGTTCTGGCCGTTGTTCGTCATCGATAGCACACAGCCAAAGAACCCTCGCTCGTCCGCAAGGATCTGATTGCCGGCGCGGCTGGGTCGCGGGAACGGTTGGGGTGCCGCTAGCAGACGCGTACTCGCGACCTCACAAAAAGGTGTTGCAAAAAAGCAAAGATCGGGCGTACAGTCGATTATCGATATACTGATTATCGATAACCTATGCCGAAACAAAAGCTCAACCCGCTTCCTTCCGCAGCATTCCAAATTCTGCTGGCCCTCGTGGACGAAGACCTACATGGTTACGGGATCATGCGGCAAGTGGAGGACCAGACAGACGGCCGCACGCGATTGGGACCGGGGACATTGTATAGCTCCATCAGGACTCTGCTAGAAGCCAAGCTCATCGAAGAGGTTGATGTGCCTACGGACGCGAGACCCGGGAGTGAAAGGCGACGTTATTATCGATTGACTTCGGCGGGGAGGAAGCTGGTGCGTTCGGAGGCCGAGAGGATTGCCGACTTATTGCGTGTGGCGCGGTCCAAGAGAATCTTAAGGGGGGCCCATGTTTGAGAACATCTATGCGTGGCTTATGCGGCTCTATCCTTCGCGTTTTCGCGAGGAGTATGGCGAAGAAATCTTGCAACTATTCCGCGACAGGGCTCGCGATGAAAAAGGATTCTACCGACGACTTCGGCTTTGGCTGGACCTGGTCGCCGATTTGGCGATCTCAGTCCCTCGAGAATACTACTATTTCGAGCCAGAGCTCATTGGCGCTTCAGCCGACCAGCGTTTGGGAGGCCTCCCCTCTTTCGTTGTTATAGAAGGGGGATCGCCCCGTCCCGAAGCGCTTCTCTCTGGCGGCGTATTGACTATGCTTGTCCTCTCGACCTGCTCGATTTTTCTGAGCCAAGCGGGGCACTACACGCCCCGGCGGACCTTCAACGCAGCTTCCTCGCAAGGTCACAGATACAGGGATTCCTCTGCGTTAGGAGGACAACCATCTCCCTCGGACAGCGAGGTTGGAAACGGCACGTCGCAGTTCGGACGATCGGTTGTGAGCGGAAGGGCCTTAAGGGCAGGCGAAGCAAGCAATTCAGAAGCGGAAGCATTCCCGCCCGACAGCTCCGAATCCTCCCAGCCCCAGACGCAGCGGCCAGAGGGTGCAGGCAACTTGGGAATGACCAGCGCCTCGAAGGTGGATGCAACGGAGCGGAGCCACGTGATTCATGCCGCAGTCGCGAATCTAAAGCAGTACTACGTTTACCCGGAAATTGCGCAGAAGACCTCGGATGCGTTGCTAGCGCACGAAAAGAATGGTGATTACGACGCGGTTAAAGAAGGCGGAGAGTTTGCGGCTTTGCTGACGAAGCAGATGAGGGACACGAGTCAGGACATGCATCTGGACGTTTTGTACAGCCAGGAGCCCTTACCCGAGCATCCACTGGGAGCGATCCCAGAAAATCTGGAGCGTTACCGGGAATACATCGAACATAACAACTGCACATTCGAAAAGGCAGAGATTCTGCCGCACAACATCGGCTATTTGAAACTGAATTCGTTTCCTGACCTCTCTGTCTGCGAGGCAACGGCGAGAGCGGAGATGAATCGTGTGAACGATGCGGCTGCCATTATCGTCGACTTGCGGGAGAACCGCGGCGGCGATCCCGATATGGTGATGCTGCTGGCTTCCTATTTGTTTGATCATCCCGAGTACATGTACAACCCGAGGGAGAATACGACACAGCAATGCTGGACGCGGTCGCCGATTCCGGGAAATAAACTGGCCGACAAGCCTGTCTATATACTTACCTCGCGTTTGACTTCCTCCGCAGCAGAGCACTTTAGCTACGACCTGAAAATGCTTAAACGGACGACGCTTGTGGGCGAAACCACAAGTGGTGCCGCGCATTCGGGAGTTTTTCATCGGATTGATGAACATTTCGGGATTGGCATTCCTGAGACGAAGCCGATTAATCCCTTCTCAAAGAGCGATTGGGCGGTAGTGGGCGTGGAGCCGGATATGAAGGTGAATGCCGCTGACGCTCTCGACGCTGCAATCAAGCTAGCCCAGGCCAAATTACAGAAGAAGTAGTCCGTCTGACCGTTCGGTTCTTAGCTGACTTCGCTCAAAGGCCGAACACCAGCCAAGCCGCAGAATTCCTTGCCAATTCAGAATGAGGTTATAGAATGCAGGGCGAAATCCGTTCCGGATGCCAGAGGAGGGTGTGTTCTCATGCTTATGAACAAACTTCGTGTTCGCACAATCCTAATTCCAATTGCGCTGATGGTGTATGGAGTCGCGGCGCGAGCGCAGGATGCTGATGTTGCGAAGAAGCTTCAGGGATTCGATGCGTACATGGAGCAGACTTTGAAAGATTGGAACACGCCGGGCGTGGGCGTGGGGATTGTCGTGGGAGACAAGCTGGTCTTCGCAAAAGGCTACGGCTACAGGGACTATGAAAAAAAGCTGCCGTTTACCGCGAAGACGATGCAGCCGATTGCGTCGAATTCCAAATTGTTTACGGCGGTGTCTGCGGGAATGCTGGTGGAGGAAGGGAAGCTGACTTGGGACAAGCCGATAAAACAGTCGGTGCCTGAGATTGAATTTTACAACGATCAGCTGAACAACAACGTAACGCTGCGCGACATGATGTCGCACCGTACCGGAGTGACGCGGCACGATTTGATTTGGTTCAAGTCCCCGTTCACGCGCAAAGAGCTGTTCGACCGGCTGAAATACCTGGAGCCGCAGGAGCCGATGCGCACAACCTTTCTGTACAACAACCTAATGTTCGCGGCCGTGGGCCAGGTCATTGAAATGAAATCGGGGAAGAAATGGGAAGATTTCGTGCGGGAGAGAATCTTTACGCCGCTTGGCATGAACACGACTTGTTACACCATCGCCGACATGTTGAAGCAGCCGGACTACGGCGTGGCCTTCCGCGAGAAGCGCGATTCCTTTGAACTGGAAAAGATTCCGTATTACGAGGACACCGAAGGCGTGGCTCCCGCGGGCGCGATCATTTCGAATATTGATGAACTCTCGCACTGGCTGATTGCGTTGATGAACGAAGGGAAATACAGCGGGAAGCAAGTGTTGCCGGCAAGCGTGCTAAAAGAGACGCTGCAGCCCGCGATTGGGTTACCAAACGCTGCCGGGGAAGCCCTGGGATACTGGGAAATCCTGAATTCCGCGTACGGCATGGGACGCCAAACGGCTTCTTATCGAGGAAAACTGCTGACGTTTCACGGCGGAGACCTGCCGGGATTTCACTCGCAGATTTCTTTCATGCCCAACGACAAGATTGGCGTGATCGTGCTGGTTCAGACCAATCACGGCGCCCCGCTTTACAACATCATCAGCTACAACGTGTACGAACGGTTGTTGGGGATGGATCAGACGCCGTGGAGCCAGCGGCAACTGCAACAACGGATCGCTAACAAGAAAGCGGCAACAGAATCCCGGACGAAGGCGGGCGCAGACCGCGTGCCGAACACCAAACCATCGCACGCACTAGGAGACTACGCGGGCGAGTACGAAAATGCAGCTTACGGCATACTAAAAATCGGAGTGCAGGGAGATCAATTGCAATTTGGCTTTCATGAGTTTCATTTCCCGATGAGCCATTTTCATTACGACCGGTTCGACACACCAGATGACGAGCAATACGGTAAATTCTCAGTCAATTTCCGGACCAATCCTCAGGGAGACGTTGACCAGGCGGTGATTTCACTGGACCAGGCGGAGGTGGTTTTCACGCGCAAGCCGGAAACGCTGGACGCAAAGCTGCTGGAGAAGCTGGCGGGAACCTACGTGACGCCCAGCAAAGTGAAATTTGAGGTGGTGTATCAGCCGGGAACAGGACTTGCCCTGGTTTTCCCTGGCGGTCCGCCGCAAAAGCTGATTCCTGTGAAAGGCTTGCAATTCCGCACGGCGCAGTTTGCCGACATCATTTTTGAGTTTGTCATGGAAAACGGCCAGGTGAAGGGGTTGAAGCGCAGAGATCCCTCTGGCGAATTCATTTACCCACGTCAATAAGAAATAAGATGATGTGATAGCTTGTGCGAGAAACGGCTCTGGCATGAGATGATAATGCGGAGCGATAGGGTGCGTTTTCGCGCGGAGTGGATGAAAGTGTTGTGAGCCACCTCCAGGGACAACCCAGAATCAAATTATTGAGAAGGAGAGAGAGTTGCCGGAGTTACGCAAAGACCCGATTACGGGCCGTTGGGTGATTATTTCGACGGAGCGCGGAAAGCGTCCGAATGATTTTCTGCGCGAGAGCGTCATCGCGAGGGAGCCGAAGAATTGTCCCTTTTGCATAGGCAATGAATCCAAAACGCCGCCGGAGGTGCTGGTGTACGGCCGAAACGGAGGAGGCGCGAACACACCGGGATGGAAGCTACGCGTGGTGCCGAACCGTTTTCCGGCGCTGGGGATCGAAGGCGAACTGGACCGGGAAGGCGAGGGTCTGTTCGACAAAATGAACGGAATCGGCGCGCATGAGGTGGTGATTGAATCGCCGGACCACGCGGCGACACTGGCGACACTCCCGGAGCGCGCCGTTGAAGACGTGCTTTGGGGCTACCGCGACCGCATGCTGGACCTGAAGAACGACAAGCGCTTCCGCTACATTTTGATTTTCAAGAACCATGGCGAAGGGGCGGGAGCGACGGTGGAGCATCCGCACTCGCAATTAATTGCGTTGCCCATCGTGCCGCGGCGCGTGCGCGAGGAAGTGGACAACTGCTGGCATTATTACGACGAAAAAGAGCGATGCATTTTCTGCGACATCGTCCGGCAGGAACGGGACACGGGCGAGAGAGTGATCGGCGAGAACGAGCAGTTCATTTCGCTGGCACCGTATGCGCCCCGGTTTCCGTTTGAGATGTGGCTGCTGCCGAAAGTGCACAGCTCGTCGTACGAGAATAATCAAAGCTCGATTTACGCCAGCCTGGCTCGGATGCTGAAGGACACCCTGATGCGGCTGGATGAGGTGCTGGACCGGCCCGCGTACAACTTCATGATTCACACGTCGCCGATCGGGGAAGAAATCAACGATCACTATCACTGGCACATCGAAATCATCCCCAAGCTGACGAAAGTGGCGGGATTCGAGTGGGGGACGGGGTTCTACATAAATCCGACGCCGCCGGAAGAGTCGGCGAGATTCTTGCGGGAAGCGAAGGTCCCATCGCTTACGGAGAAAAAGTAGGGTTCCTCGAAGGCTTGCGTTGATTGAAGCTTTCTAGTATCTGGTTGATTGCACCCCCGTATGCCTTCAAGCTTCAGTGCTGTCCTTTTTGCCTAATAAACAATAACCCATGCATTATGAATGAGTTGCCGGGCGAGCAACGTTTCTTGCCAGCCTCACCGCAACCAGTTCTTCAATATTAACCACAGAGGTAAGTACCTAGAGTGCGCCAGTTATTATTCCCTTTTTGGCAACAACAAAAAGCCAGTGAAGGTGTTTATAGGAACATGGAGTTTATGGGTCTAGTACCGCATTCGTGCGCTCCCGAATTGCCATAAGGAGGGGCTCTTGCTCGAACGGGCGTTCACTAAAGGCTTGTTCTCGCTGGCACTTAGTTTCGTGCTTGCCAGCCTGATGTGTCCGCGCGCGCGGGGCGACGTTGGCATTGTGCTGAATGAGTCGCTCGGTGTCAGCGTAGACAGGATTTCCGGCACGGGGCACAGCGCAGTGTACTTTTCGCGAATCTGTCCGGAATCGCCGGTGCGGCTGAGACTGTGCCGCCCGGACGAGAACGGCTCGGTGATGAGCAATTACATCAACATTGGGGAGCCGCAGGGTTTTGAATGGAATATCGTGCCGCTCAATATTTATCTGTATGGAGTGGAAGACCCCCGGTTTCGCCCTCTCTTTGGGTCTTACAAGATAAAGGAGCTGCTGGAGGAGCGGTACAGAACGAAATACCTGGCCGGTTATTGTGATGGTCCGCCGTGCTCAACAAGCTCCAAGGGGGAGTGGAGAGAGATGGTTGGGGCGACGCTCATTCGCGGGATGTATATTTTCGTGATTGACACGACAGTGCAGCAGGACGAAGCGCTGATTGCGCAATTCAATGCGTCGCCCAATCAGAATCATTTTAACGGCGTAACCCGGAATTGTGCGAACTTCACAAAGCGGGTCATTAATACCTATTTCCCGCACGCGGCTAGTACCGATTACCTCAACGACTTTGGGATGACCACCCCGAAGGCTATTGCGCGATCGCTTGTTCGCTACACTGAGCGGAATCCTGAGCTGAATCTTCGCGTGTTGCACTTTGCGCAAGTGCCCGGCACGATCAAACGGAGCAGTGACGTCCGATCGGTAACCGAACAGTTGTACCGTTCCAAAAAACTCCTCATCCCGATGCTGGTTTTTGCGGATTACGCGGTGCCGGCCGTAGCTGCGTCGTACCTTTTGACTGGCCGGTTCAACCCGGAGCGCGAGTTCGAAAAGCGTCCCGGGGAAGCGGAAAATAGCGGTCACGCGTCGCGGTCCGTTAAGGCGTTTGAGGATGAACAAGCGCAGATTGTCGGCACTTCAGCCGAATGGAAAAGATACCGGCAGGAGTTGGATTCGTTATTGGGAGAGAGGGACCATACGGAAACTGGCGGGGAGCCGGGGGACCTGCATCGCTTTTTCAAGCATGTGAGCAAGGTGGGCAAGCCTCGCTTGGACGCCAATGGTGCGGTGTGGATGGAGGTTGAGGACAAAGGCCCGGCTTTCCAGGTGGGATTGAGCGCGAACAACATTGTTGCGCGGGATTCGGATACTCAATCGGCGTATTCGTTGCTGCTTTGGCGGGCCGAGGGAGTCTTGAAGAGCCCGAAGCATAGGCGCGAGACGATGACTGAGTTCGAGGACAATTGGGAACTCCTGCAGCAAGCGCGCTTGAGAAACGCCATAGTCGCCGCCAAAGTTCGCTCTTCGGACAAACTCGCCAAGAGCGGTACGAGCTCCGAAGGCGGCAATGATGATTAAGTGGAGCTAGACACAACCAGGCAGACACCTCGCTTTTCTCCGCCAACTTCTCCTCAAGAACAATTGCCCAAGAAAATGTCTTTATCTAGCCGAAACGCTTTTCGATGGCGAGGGCAGTTTTGCGCGAATCAGCGATTCGACCTGGTTCCAGACGCGCGGATCACATTCGATTTCGACGTGCGACTTCATGAAGAGACGGTCAAACCAGGGGTAGAGCGGGCAAGTGACCGGAAGAGCCTTATAGTCAAAACGAAAATTCCCGATAATTTGAGTGCGCGCCGAATCGGCTGGCCGAATTTCCGGCCGCCCACGGAGAAGACCACTCGGCTGATAAAAATTAGCGGCCTGCGAGACGTTTGCTGGAATCATCCTATCGTTTTGATTGGCTTTAGAGATGCTGTCCACCTGGATGGTGAGGAGCACCGGAATTCCTTCTTTTTCCAGCTCGCGCGCCAGAGTCACTGTTTCCGAGGCGCCCCAGCTATGGCCATAGATGATGATGCGAGCCTGCTGCTTCTCTTCAGCCGATAGGGTTCCGTCCCTGTCCATGTCGAGGGACCGCAAGATCTGCTCGTGAGCCTTTTCCCTGCGGTGGTTTTCCCAGACTTCCACCTGAACGCCGGAGGCGTAATCCCGGCGGAGCCGCGCGGCAAGCTGGACTTCACTGTGCACAGAGTTGTCATGCCTGACGAAACCGCCGACGAATCCAATGACAATCACGGGGGAGGCCTTGGGGGGCGTGGGTTCGGCGGTGGGCGGCGTTGAAGCCACACTGCCAGAGGCAAGGAACAAAAAGAGGGCCGTGCACAAGGGGCGGGTCATGCTTGCACCAATTATTCTGGGACCGCTAAGCATCATAGCAAAACAGCTGACGTCTGTGTACTGGATGCACTCGTCCAGTAGATTGGTGACACTCTACCGAGCGCTACCAATCATTCTGAACGAGCACGCTGGAGAGGGAGTAGGCACCTGCCAGCGCCGTGAGGGGCGAGACGGCCGCGAGAAGCTAAATGAGGCTCTCTTTGCAGGCTCTGGGCGGGGCTTCAGCGAGTGGAGATTTGCTATACTCAAAAACCTGGCGCGGTACCCAAGCGGCCCAAGGGAGAGGTCTGCAAAACCTCCATTCGTGGGTTCGAATCCCACCCGCGCCTCCAACCCTTTCAAGCATTTACGCGCAGGCTGCCTCATTTGTGCTAACAAACCTGCTAACAGAATTCTCCTCCTGTGGCTTCCTGAGGAGCACACGCAAGCGGCAGGATACCGCATTTGCAGCTTCCCTATCCGCTTGCTGAGAAAGGTGCACGTAATGCTTCATGGTTGTTCATCGTCAAGCTGCCAGATCACCAGATTAATTTGAGAGCGAATTGAACCTGCCGCGATGGCGTCTGTGTGGAGGTGATGAGGCCGGCGTTGCCGATGCGGGTTCCAGTTGAATCAAAGATGTTTCTGTTGTCGAGAGGCGGAGCGAAATTGGTGTGGTTTACGATGTTGAAGAGTTCGGCGCGAAACTGGACATTGAACGTATCCGAGATCCGTTTGATGTGATTGTTTTTCAGAAAGGACGAATCAAGATTTACCAGTCCCGGACCGATCAGGGTGTTGCGTCCTAAGTTGCCGCGAAGCGTGATGGGATTCGGCACGGCGAAGCACTGGACCTTGATGTAGTGATTCGGGTTCCCGGGATTAACAAGCGAGCCGCAACCGGCGCCGGCAATCAAGTTGGGCACATCAATATTGGGGTCCGTGCTGGCGACGCCAAGAGTGTCTCCCGCAAAACCCGGAGTAAAGGGAACTCCTGTACTGGCCTGAAAAACTCCGCTGACTTCCCATCCGCCCAATGCCCAATCTGCAAACTGGGATTTCCATTTCGGTGCACCAAGAATCCACGTGTAGTTCACGCTCACGTTGTGGCTGACATTGAAATCTGCCAGTCCTCGATTCAACCGGAGATCGAAAAACAAGGGACTGGAAATGGAATTCGCGTATTCGTCACCGACCATGCTTCCGGAGCCAGTGTCAATGGTCCTGCCCCAAGTGTAAGAGCCGGCCAACTGGGAGGCGCGGCCAATCTTCTTCTTGAGTTGGGCTTGAAGCGCGTCGTAGTAAGAGCGGCCATCCCAGAAACCCGCTGTAATCCGCCCCGAGTTCGGATTCAAACGCGTCCCGCTCCCAGCTGGGGTCGGCCAGAGGTAGCCCTGAGACGTAAGCGTTGGGAGGACAATGTCGGCGTCTTCCGTTCGAAAAGGCTGGTGGACCGCGCGGGCGCCCACGTAGCCAACGCGCAAACTCAAGTCCGGCGCCAGTTGGCGCTGAATCGTCAAGTTCCATTGCATCACGTAATTGCGGCTGGGATTCGGCTCGAAGTATGCTTGGCGAAGGGTGTTCGGCGAAGCAATCAGGGAAGCAAACGCCGCGGTCGGAAAACTGCCTGGCGGTACGCTCCTGGAGCTTGCCGATGCAAAGAAAGGAGCGGAAAAAAGTTCGTTCATCTGGAACAGGTAGGGCAAGGGCAAAACATCGAAAATTCCAAAGCCTCCACTCACGGCGGTTTTGCCATCGCGAAAAGGATCCCAGGAAAAGCCGGTGCGCGGCTCGAAATTGAGGAGCGTGGGATTAGCAATCAGTGGGTCACCCAGGTGCGGCGACGCGTCAGTGAGGTTCCGGAGGACTGTCAGTTTGCCGTGGGCCTCGGTGGGAACAGTGGACATTTCATAGCGAATTCCCAAATTGACGGTGAGGTTGGTGCGCCAACGCCAGTCGTCCTCGACGTAAGTGGCGGCGATGGTCTGGCGAATTCCACGCGGACTGACAGCGCTGGGGAGGGCGGCCGCCAGGGAAAACGGCTTGTTACTCAGAAAATCGGAGAGTGAATTAAAGAGAAATTCGCCACCCGGCGTAGAAAGGCCGAACTCATTGTCGCGGATGCGTTCGAGGCCCAGGCCAAACTTGAGTGTGTGGGTCCCTTTTGTCCAGGTTGAGTCGTTGTAGGCTTGCAGGGACGTCCAGTGAAAATGGAAGTTAGTGATGGAATTTAATCCGCCGAGAAAGGCGGTTACACCAGGCACGGTGACAGCCGCAGCGTTGAGGCCGGGCACGGTGCCGAGAGACGGATCGGACACAGCTGGGTTTCCCGCTGGAAACGTGAGCCCGGTGGTGGCCACGACTCGGTAGAGCCCTAAGCGAAAGGAATTGAGCAGTCGAGGCGTGAAAACGTGAGCCTCGCTTGCGGTAAAAAATTGGCGGCGCGAATCGTAGCCGGTGCGTTTGTTGTTCAGCTCATCAGGCTGCTGGACGGTTCCGCTGTCATACATGTAGGTTCCGGACAGCGTGTCATTGGCTGAAAATTTGTGGTCGAGGCGCGTCGTAAAATAATTCTCAGGTGTCACTTGCTGCGCTGAGAAAGTGTAAATTCCCGTGTCGCCAGGTGCGAGCAATCCGCCATTCGGCAGAGGATAAAAGGCATTGACGAAGCGAAGCACGTTTGGGTCTACCGAAAGTGCGCCGGTGGAAAGATTTCCTGCGCG
>Ga0075436_100000837_pt1 | contig 20461 bp, 8 predicted proteins | sample RhiMethybrSRZTD5_FD_75303 | JGI IMG/M metagenome (GOLD analysis project Ga0075436, IMG submission 75303) | Populus rhizosphere microbial communities from Tennessee, USA - Rhizosphere MetaG P. TD hybrid SRZTD5 | ecosystem: Host-associated > Plants > Roots > Rhizosphere > Soil | place: USA...
CACAACGCCAACGAGCGATTTCGAAATCAGAAGCTACGGCGCACCGACGCGAGTGCGCCGCCGAACAATAACCGAACCACAAAATCGACGAGGAGATATTTGGATATATATCGATCGATCGACAAACCTGTGGACTGAGCCCAGATCGTTGACGCGTTGTTGACGTATGTGTTCGCTCGCGCACTCGCTTGACGTCTTCTTGACGGTCTGGTGCCCGGGCATCGCGCGGCGTCGGTTCTCGGCGAACAATCGTTCCCACTCCTTCTGAGCCCTGCCTCGAGATCTATATCTAAATATTTCTTAAGACGTCGTCCGCATCCGGCTATTGTTCCCCGGCGCACTCGCGCCGTGTGCATTCGTCATCGTGAATTTTTGATTGGATCGAAGGAGCCGAAATGAATTTCGCTGTTCATTGGCTCACACGGCGCGTCGCCGATCGTCCGATGTCCGCCCTCCCGAGGACCTTCATGCGCCCGAGATTCGTCATCATCGCGGCCCTGCTCGTTATTCTCTGCGCTGCCGTCCTGCCGGCGCTCGCAACCGCGCAGACTGCGACGACACCGTCCCTGATCGTCAAGGTCGTCGCCGGCCTGACGACGGATCAGCAGGCGGAGATCGTGGCGCGCAATGGCGGCACGCTGACGGGATCGATATCTGCGTTGCGCCTGCTGGTCGTGGCCGTTCCGCCGGACCAGGTCGACGCGACACTGTCTCGCTATCGCGCCGATCCACAAGTTCAGAGCGCCGAGGTCAACAAGACCCGCACGTCCGAAACGGTTCCCAATGATCCGCTCTATGTGAACCAGTGGGCTTTGCCGAAGATCGGCTGGGACCAGGTGTTCGGCGTCATCACGCCGACCGGATCCGCGAAAGTGGCCGTGCTGGACACAGGGGTCGACGCCTCGCATCCAGAGCTCGCCGGCAAAGTGCTTGCCGGTACGTCGATTCTGGATGGCTCGAACGGCATGACGGATCCGAGCGGCCACGGCACATGGCTGGCCGGCATCATCGCCGCGCAAACCGATACGCTTCCGGTGGAGGGCATCGCGGCCGTCGGATATGCCGGCGTGCAGATCGTCCCGGTCACCGTGCTCAATGCCAACGGTGAGGGCCAGGACAGCGATGTGATCGCCGGCGTCCTGTGGGCCGCAGACCACGGCGCCGACGTCATCCTCATGGCGTTCAGCGCGCCCGATTTCAGCCAGAACTTGCAGGACGCCATCGACTACGCGTGGTCCAAGGGCGTCGTCGTCGTCGCCGCTGTTGGCAACAACGCGGTCAGCACGCCGACGTTCCCGGCCGGCGATCGCGGCGTCATGGGCGTGGCCGCGACTGATCAGAATGACGGGCTCGCGTTGTTCAGCAACGCGGGTCAGGCCGTGTTCATCGCCGCGCCCGGCGTCGACATCCAGACGATCGACCTCAACGGCAACTACATCGTGATCAGCGGAACATCGACGTCGGCGGCCTACGTGGCCGGGCTCGCGGCGTTCATGAAGGCGATGGATCCGACGCTGTCGAATGGCATCATCGTTGGCCGCATTGCGCGCAACGCGGATCCAGCAGGCACGCAGGATCAGACGGGCAACGGACGGATCAACATGCCCCGCGCGCTGGCGGATACGAGCACGGAGTTCATCGAGCCCGCGGGCGCCGCGCCGGTGGGGAATGGTGGCCCGTTCGTGGGGCCGTATGTGGCGGCGGCGGCGAATTCGATCAGTCCGAGCTCAGGCCCGATCGCTGGCGGAACGCTGGTAACGATCACCGGAAATAACAATTTCGCCAACGGTGGCGCTCCCTACACCGTTTTGTTCGATACGACGTCCGTGCCTGCGGTGAGGGTCGACAACGACCACATTACGGCGATCACGCCTGCACACGCCGCGGGTGTCGTTTCGGTCACTCCCAAGGACAAGAACAACAACAATGCTGGGACGCCAACCACGTTTACTTATTTTGGTTCGGCGGCGAAGCTGGCGTTTACAACCCAACCCAGTAACGCTACAGCGGGAACCGCGCTCGGAACCCAGCCCAGTGTGACGATTCAGGACGCAGCCGGGAACACAGTAACCAATGCGTCGAACTCGATCACACTGACGATTGGAACCAATCCAGGGGGCGGAACACTTTCCGTAACGACCAATCCGCTGACTGCGACCAACGGCGCGGCGCAATTCTCGGGAGTGTCAATCGACAAGACAGGCAATGGCTACACGCTGATCGCGTCAGCGAGCGGGCTAACGGCCGCGACAAGCAACGCTTTCAACATCACCGCGGGGAATGCGACAAAACTCGCGTTCCTTACCGCGCCGTTCACGGTCGCCGTTAATCAGTGTTCTCCACCGATGACTGTCCAGAGCCAGGACGCGAGCGGAAATCCGTCCACGCCGGGCGGACCACAGCCGAGGACGATAAACCTCACGAGCAATTCCGCTAACGGACGATTTTTCAGCGATTCTTCGTGCACGACGCAAATTACCTCCACAACAATTCCGTCTGGGACGTCGCCCAATTTCTTCTATAGGGACGGGACGGCCGGTACTCCGGTCGTTACGGCCACCATCGTCGGTAATCCTACGTTGACCAGTGCGACCCAAACCGAAACGGTCAACAAGCGAACGACGACCACCACGGTGGCATTCTCGACGAATCCGATTGACGTGTCGCAAAGCACGACGGCGACCGTCACCGTCTCGGACACTGACGCGGGTACTCGATCCAGCCCCGGCGTCGGCGCGAGCGTTACGGTGATATCCGACTCTAGCGACACCATCGGCGGCACATGCACTCTCGCCGCGGCCACTGCGAGCACCTCGACGTGCTCCGTTACCGTTACGCCAACCACCGTGAGCGGTTCTCACAACATCTCGGCGACGTTCAGCACAACCGCGATCCATCAGGGCAGTGGAGGTACGTCATCGCTTACGGTCAATCCCCGGTCGACGTCGACCAGCGTTGTCCTCGTGCCATCGACCGTAGACGTCAATCAGCCGAGCACGGCAACGGTAACGGTCACCGATACCGACGCGAACGGGACGAAGGTCACACCGACTGGGACGGTAGGCATCACAGTGGGCGTGGGCGGTGACGTCGTCTCTGGCGTTTGCATCCTGGGCCAGACGGTGCCGGGGACGGCCACCTGCACCGTAACGGTGACGCCGCAGGTGCAACCGGGCGCGCATACCGTCACCGCGACCTTCGCCGCGACCAACGTTCACTCCACGAGTACCGACACCAAGACGCTGACGGTCAACGCTCGATCGACATCGACCAGCGTCAGCCTCCTGCCCTCGACGGTGGACGTGAACCAGCCGACCACGGTGACCGTCACCGTGAACGACAGCGACCCGAACGGGACGAAGGTCACACCGACTGGGACGGTAGGCATCACAGTGGGCGTGGGCAGTGACGTCGTCTCCGGCGTTTGCACCCTGGGCCAGACGGTGCTGGGGACGGCCACCTGCGCCGTAACGGTGACGCCGCAAGTGCAACCGGGCACGCACACCGTCACGGCGACATTCGCCGCGACGAACGTTCATTCGACGAGTACCGACACCAAGACGCTGACCGTCAACGCCCGATCGACGTCCACCAGTGTCAGCCTCCTGCCTTCGACGGTGGACGTGAACCAGCCAACCACGGTGACCGTCACCGTGAGCGACGCTGACGCGAACGGGACGAAGGTCACCCCGACCGGAACGCTCGGGATCAGCGTCGGTGTCGGCACTGACGCGGTCTCCGGCACATGCACCTTGGCCCAGACGGTACTTGGGACGGCCACGTGCGCGGTCACGGTCACGCCGGCGCAGGCCTCGGGCACGCACACCATCACCGCAACGTTCAGCGCGACGGCGATTCACTCGGAAAGCGCTGACACCAAGACACTGACGGTCAACACGCGCTCCACCGCGACGAGCGTGAATCTGGTGCCGGGCAGCGTCGTGACTGGACAGCCGACGACTGTGAACGTGACGGTGAGCGATACCTATTCCAATGGAACGAAGGCGACTCCGACGGGGACGGTCGGGATCAGCGTCGGTGTCGGTACAGACCTCGTGGCCGGCACGTGCAACCTGACGCAAACCGTGGTCGGAACAGCCGCGTGCTCAGTCACGATCACGCCGGCCCACGCGTCAGGCACGCATACGATCACCGCAACCTTCACCGCGACTGACATCCACTCGGGTAGCAGTAATACGCAGACGCTGACGGTGAACCGCGCGGATACGACGACGGTGATCACCTCGGACCTCTCGGCGGCCACCAAGGTTGGCGACCCCTACACCGTTCAGTGGTCGGTGACGGTTAATCCGCCCGGAGCAGGCACGCTGACCGGCAACGTGACGGTGAGCGATGGCACGGACAGTTGCGCGGCGGCGGTCGGGGCCGGCGGGTGCTCATTGACGTCGACGACACCGGGCTTACCGAAGACGATCACGGCCACGTACGGTGGTGACACCGACTTCAACACGAGCGCAGGCACGACGACGCATAAGGTCGATACCCCGCCGGCCGGTATCGGCGACTGGTACGTCGTGGTAATGAATAAGGACCTAGTGGTTTACGGACCGGGCGTTTTGGGCAACGACACAGATCCTGACGCCCAGACGCTTTCGGTCGCTACCACAAGCCTGATCTCAGTCCCGACGGCAACCGCGCACGGCACGATCGACTATCTCAATTCGGATGGTTCGTTCCGCTATCGTCCGCAGACGGGTTTCACGGGTATCGACACGTTCACGTACAAGACCACCGACGGACTGTTCGACAGTCCGTCGCCCGTCACGGTCACGATCACAGTCATCGACCCTGCGGCGACGCCGGTCGCGGAGAACGACGCCTATCACGCGACAAAGAATCTCGATCTGATCGTGACCGGGCCCGGCATCCTTGCAAACGACCAGCACACGGTCAACCACGCGCTCGCAGCGGTCCTCGAAAATGGCCCGATGCACGGGACATTGACGCTCGATCCGAGCGGGTCGTTCACGTACTCACCGACCGCCGGTTATGCCGGCGCCGACAGCTTCACCTACCACGTGCACGACGCCACGACGAACACGGACAGCAACACCGCCATGGTCGTCATCCTCGTACGTGAAGCGGGCGCGACGCCGACGGCCGAGAACGACAGCTACACCACCGACGAAGGCACATTGTTCACGGTGGCGCTGGCTTCCGGCGTGCTGTTCAACGATTCTGGTTCGGGTCTATCGGCTGGGCTGGTCGTTGGCACCACGTTCGGCACGCTGGCTTTCGACGGCAATGGCGGCTTCACGTACACCCCCGATGCCGGCTTCTTTGGCCGGGACAGCTTCATCTATCGCATGCACAACGCGGACGGCTACAGCAACCAGGCCGAGGTGACGATCATCGTGTCGCCTGTCAACAGCCGCCCGACGGCGAACGCCCAGACCGTTCAGACCGACGAAGACACGGCGCTTTCCATCACGCTGAGCGGAAGCGACGCCGAGACGTCGGCCGCGAACCTCACCTTTACCGTGACAGCGCAGCCGACTCACGGCACATTGAGCGGCTCGGCGCCCAATCTCACGTATACGCCGGCCTCAAACTACAACGGCCCCGACAGCGTCAAGTTCACTGTGACCGACCGCGGCAAGCCGGACAGTTGCGGGACGCCGAGCGTGGACTGCGCCGATGCGAAGACGAGTCTCGAGGCCACCGTTTCGATCACCGTGAGGCCAGTCAACGATCCGCCGGTTGCCAATGCGCAGACCGTGACGACGAATGAAGACACGTCGGTCGTGATTACGCTGACCGGCAGCGACACCGAGACACCAGCGAACCAGTTGATGTTCGCGGTCGCAACCCCACCCGCGCACGGCAGTCTGACCGGTGTGGCGCCGAACGTGACCTACACGCCGAACGCCAACTACAACGGCCCGGATAGCTTCACGTTCACGGTGACTGATCGCGGTGATCCGGACAACTGTGGCACGCCGAGCGCCACGTGTGCGGCCGCGAAGACAAGCGTCGCGGCAATCGTGTCGATCACAGTGAACCCCGTCAACGACCCGCCGACCGCGTCCAGTCAGAACGTCTCGACGAACGAGGACACGCCCAAGGGCGTCACGCTGAATGGCGGCGACATCGATAGCACCAACCTCAGCTTTACCGTCGCCAGTGGCCCGAGCCACGGCACGCTGAGTGCCACGAGTGGCGTGATGTCTTGCACCCCAGTGGCGAACGGAACCGGCACCCCAGGAGCGACATGCTCCGCGTACGTCACGTACACGCCGGCGCCGAACTACAACGGTCCAGACAGCTTCACCTTCACGGTGTCTGACGGCGCCCTCGCCAGCAACACCGCGACCGTGAGCATCACCGTCTACCCGGTCGACGACGCTCCAACGACGGCCGGGCAGAGCGTGACGACCGACGAGGACACCCCGAAGTCCATCACGCTGAGCGCGAGCGACATCGATAGCACGGCCGTCAGCTTTACCGTAACCGGTGGCCCATCGCATGGTTTGCTGAGCGCCACCAGCGGCGCAATGACCTGTGTCGCCGTCTCCAACGATACCGGCACACCCGGCGCGAATTGCAGTGTCACCATCACGTACACGCCGGCCGCCAACTACAACGGCCCCGACAGCTTCACGTACACGGTCGGCGATGGAAGTCTCAGCTCGAGCCCGGCCACTGTTTCCATCACGGTCAACCCGGTGAACGATCCACCAGTCGCGGATGCAAAGTCCGCGACGACAGCAGAGGACATCACCAAGACCATCACGCTCAGCGGCAACGACATCGACAGCACGAGCCTGACGTTCACTGTCGTTGTACCGCCAAGTCACGGACAGCTCAGTGCGACGACCGGAACGATGACGTGTACCCCTGTCCCGAACGGGACTGGCACCGCCGGGTCGACGTGCACCGCCGACATCTCGTACACGCCTGGCGCCGAGTACAACGGGCCCGACACGTTCCAGTATCGTGTGGCCGACGGTGGTGGGTTGATGAGCCCGGCTGTCGAGGTATCGATCACCGTCACGGAAGTCAATGATCCGCCCGTAGCGGTAAACGACATGAAGACCACCCAGGAGGACACGCCGCTCTCGTTCCCGGCGGCAGACCTTCTGGTCAATGACTCAACCGGTCCGGCAAACGAGAGCACGCAGACTCTCACCGTAACCGCCGTAGGCGCGGCCAGCAACGGAACGGTCGGGTTGACTGCCGGTACGATCACATATACGCCGTCTGCCAACTACAACGGGCCGGACAGCTTCACGTACACGGTATGCGACAACGGCACGACGAATGGCGTACTGGACTCGAAGTGCGCGACAGCGACCGTCAACATCATGGTGACAGCGGTGAACGACAATCCGATTGCCGGAAATGACTATGTAACCGGAGTCGAGGACACACCGCTCACGATTCAACTCGGCATCGTCGGCGTCAGCGGCTTGCTCAAAAACGATCAGCCCGGTCCCGGCAACGAGAGCGGCCAGGCGTTGACGATCACGGGCGTCACATCGCCGAGCACGCAGGGCGGCACGGTGATCCTCGTCAGCGGAGCTAGCGACGGCAGCGGCACGATCACCTATGCCCCGGCCGCCAACTTCAACGGCTCCGATAGCTTCCAGTACACGGTGTGCGACAACGGAACCACAAACAACGTCGCCGACTCGAAGTGCGCGACCGCAACCGTATATGTAAAGGTCACGGAGGTGAATGACCCGCCGACGGCGAACGACGATCCAGTCACGACATCCGAAGACACGTCGCTGCCGATCGCGGCGAGCAGCCTTCTCGTCAATGACTCCAGAGGGCCCGCGAACGAAAGCGGTCAAACGCTCGAGGTGATCGCCGTCGGTCTTGCCAATCACGGCACTGTGACGCTGAGCGCCGATCGCCTCACGATCACCTACACGCCATCCCCGAACTATAACGGTCCCGACGCGTTCACGTATACGATTCGGGACAATGGCACCACCAACGGTGCGCCAGATCCAAAGACTTCGACCGCGACGGTGTATGTCACGGTCACGTCAGTGAACGACCCACCCGCGATCGGCGCGACCCCGCCAACTCAGAGCGTGCAGTACAGCGACCCGATCGTGCCAGTGATAGTCGCGGTGAGCGACGTGGATTCTCTGTCGGCGGCCATCGTCGTGACGACGCAATGGAAGAAGGACAGCGGCGCGTTTACCGCGGGCCTGCCTGCCGGCCTCACCATCAGTGGCAGCGCGGTGGACGTCAACAACGGCACTACCACGCCGGGTAGCAGTGGGACATGGACGATTTCAGGCAATGCCATGGTGGCGGCCGGTACATACGTGATCCGTACCACGGTCAGCGACGGAACTGCATACAAGTTCAGCGACGTCACCATCTACGTGACGCCCGAGAACGCGCGGCCGACGTACATTGGCATGCTGTACGTGAGCACACAGTCCACTGCCACCGGCGGCTTCACGGCAACTCTGAGCAGCACGGTGCAGGATGTCACCGCCTACAACCCGGTCGGCGATCCCAATCCCGGCGACATCAGAAACGCGACAGTTACGTTCTTCGATCGCACGGCCAACACGCCACTGTGCACGGCGAACATCGGTCTGGTGACCACCGGCGACACGAAGACCGGTACGGCAACGTGCAACTGGACGGGCGACATCGGCAGCAGCGACAGCATCCAGTACACCATCGGCATCGCGGTGAAAGGCACCACTGCTGGCGACTACTACATGGACAACGAGACTACTTACGACACGGTCCTCACCGTCTCGAAGCCGCTGACCAACTTCATCACTGGCGGTGGCTATCTCCTGATGGGCAGCACGTCCGCCGGACAGTACAAGGGCGACGAGGGCAGCAAGACGAACTATGGCTTCAACGTGAAGTACAACAAGAGCGGCACGAACCTGCAGGGCAACGCGAACATCATCGTCCGCTCCGGCGGGCGGGTGTACCAGATCAAGAGCAACTCGATCACATCGCTGTCTGCTCAGACGACGAGCGTGGGTGGTACGGCGCAGTTCGCCTCGAAAGCGAACATCACCGACGTCACCGACCCGGCGAACCCGATCGCGATCACGGGAAGCGCGACGCTGCAGCTGACCATGACCGACAACGGTGAGCCCGGCACAAACGATTCCCTGGCGATTACCGTACTCAACAAGGATGGGGGACTCTTCTATGCCAGCAAGTGGAATGGTGTGAAAACGGTTGAGCAAACCATCGGAGGCGGCAATCTCGTGGTGCACTAGGGCCACGCGTTGAGAATCACGGTCGGATCTTTTGCGGTACTGCTGGCGGTGGCGGGTGTTCTTGGCCCTGTACCCGTCGCCGCCGAGTTTCGCATGGAGGAGCGCGACGGCGTGCTCTACGTCAAAAACGTCGAGCCGCCGCCGGCGGCTATGCCGTCCAAAACCGGCGCGGGGACACCGGCTCCCGACGCCTATCGCCCGATCATCCGCGACGCCGCCGCGCGAAACGGCCTGGCTCCGGCGCTCGTCGAGTCCGTGATCCGCGTCGAGTCCAACTTCCAGCCTCGCGCGGTGTCGCCGAAGGGTGCGCGAGGGCTGATGCAGCTCATGCCGCAGACGGCGGCCCAGCTTGGCGTGCGAGACATCTTCGACGTGCGCGAGAATGTCGAGGCGGGCGCGAGACACCTGCGAGCTCTGATGGATCGCTACCAGGGCGACCTGCGTCTTGCGCTGGCGGCCTACAACGCGGGCGTCGATGCGGTCGCGCGCTCTCGCGGTGTGCCGCCATACGCGGAGACGCAGGCATACGTGACGCGAATTATGAATCTGCTCAGTGAGACAGGTGGCCAGCAAAGCGCGATTGCCGCCCCCGTGCTCTACCGCTACGAAGGCCGCGATGGTGGTGTTGTCTACTCGAATCTTCCGATCGAGCGCCTGTCATCCGCGACCCGCGCGATTCTCGAGGGGCGCGAGTAGCAGATATGTGTCGACTGGGGTCCCGAACTCTCCTCTAGGCTCCAAAGCCTCCTCTGGCCCCTGAATCGTGGATAGCCGCCCCAACGGAGGAACCGTCAGATGAAGTCCTTCGGGCGGCGCTGGAGCTGTCGGCAATCCTTACAGCTTTTGCTGTCCGATCAATGATTACGCGCTGTTGATCCCCGCTGAGCCGACTCTTCCCCGCCGATACGCTCGCGACTTATACGTAAGGACTTATACGTAATAGGACGATCCGGCCGATGGTCGCGCGCGCATAGTTCGGCCCCCGGCCTCGTTCAGGTGCGGTCCCGTTGTACCCAGGTGGGAAGATTTTTCCACAGGCGACTACCGATAGGAGCTATTATTGCCGCCCTGGCTGCGGTCGTCGCTTCTGTAAGGATGACGGCCGAACGAAAAGACGACGATGCATTTTGGAAATCCTGCATCGTCTTTGTTGGGGCAGGTCGCCCGGCTTTGATGCGCAAAGGTCGATGGCGCATATGAACAACTATTCGGCTCGGATTCGCGCTGAACGATTCATCGCGATCGGGCGAACCGTGCTCGCACCACGTGCGCTCATCGCTGTCTCTGCCATGCCTTCCGCCGCCCTGAGCGAGCGACGCTCGTGATCGATCTCGTCCTCGCCGACGACCATCCGATCGTCCTTGCCGGGCTCGAGTACGTGTTTCGTCGCGAGCGGGACTTCCGCGTCGTGGCGACATGCGGTGACGGTGTGGAGGCGTTGCGCGCGATCGATCGGTACCGGCCTGACGTCGCCGTGCTAGATGTCCGGATGCCGCGCATGCACGGCCTCGCGGTAGTGCGTCAGATGCTGAGCGACAAGATGCCGACGCGGACGGTGCTGCTGGCGGCCGCTCTGGAAGACGACGATCTGATCGAGGCGGTCAACCTCGGCGTTGGCGGCATTGTCTTAAAAGAAATGGCGCCGACGCTGGTCGTCCAGTGCGTGCGCCAAGTGCATGCCAATGGTCAGTGGCAAGAGCGTTCGGTGACCCAGGCTCTGAACGATGTCGTTCGCCGCCAGGCGGGCACCCGCGAGATGGACAAGGTCCTGACGCCACGGGAGATCGAGATTGCTCGAGCGGTTGCCTCCGGCCTGCGCAACAAGGAGACCGCCGACAGATTCGGAATCGCCGAAGGGACGGTCAAGATTCACCTCCACGTCATCTACGAGAAGCTGAACATCGACGGCCGCCGGGCTCTCGTGCAGATGAAGGAACAGGGGATGATCTGAGTCGCGAAGGCCGCGGCTCCTGTTACGCGAGCATCGTTATCTTCCTGATGGTGTTCATGATCACTTCGGCGGCCGCGACTGCGGACTTAGACGCCGAAGGCAGAGCGGCGTACGTGCGGGGGGATTATGCGGCTGCCGAGCGCGCGTTCAGCGCAGCGATCGCCAGCTCGCCCGGAGATTCCGTGCTTCGCTACAACCGTGCGGCCTCGCTCACGCAGCTGGGACGGTGGGAGGAAGCCGTCGCGGAATACGAGCAAGTCTTGAAGCTTCGACCAAGCGACGAAGTCGCGGCGGCGGCTCGTGCTGCACTGAAAAATCTCAGGACGCTGACGGCTCAAGACCAGCGCCGTGGTGAGGACGGCGAAGGCGGAATCCGGCTCGAGCGCTGGGGTGGCGGCTGGGTAGCGGAAGTCGTCATCAACAACGCGGCACGCGGTCGGTTTCTCGTCGATACGGGCGCCAGCATCACCGCGATCTCGCGCGAGCTAGCCGACAGCCTCGGGATTGCGCCCGGGCGCCCACCCGTGATGCTGAAGCTTCAAACGATGTCCGGGGAGCTCAAGGCACCGTTGGTATCGATCGCGGTGCTGAAGGTCGGCAGCGTGGAGGCGAAAGACGTATCGGCAGTGGTTCACGACGTCCCGGGCGGTCTCGACGGCGTTCTGGGGAACACGTTTCTCGACCGCTATTCCATCACGTTCAACACGCGGCAGGGGCTGCTCACCGTCCGTGGCAAATGATCCGCTTCTACCCCGTGACCGCCGCCGTCTCTAGCGGCCGGCTTCGCACCGGCACCTCGCGGATCATCAGCGCCATGCCGGCGGCGAAGAACGCCATGATCGCCGCGGACACGAAGGCGCTGGAGTAAGAACCGGTCCATTCGAAGATCCACCCGGCGCCCGCGGCGCCGAGCGCCGAGCCCACCTGGTGCGCGAAGAAGATCCAGCCCGACAGCTCACCCACCGAGAAGCGGCCGTAAATGTTCGCGGTCAGCGTCGTCGTCGGCGGCACCGTGGAGATGTAGTTGAGGCCGAACAGCGCCGCCCACAGGTGCAGCGACGGCACATCCCACACGTACAGCAGAAAGATCAGTGAGACGCCGCGCACGAAATAGTAGATGGCGAGCGGACCGCGCCGGCCGAAGCGATCACAGAGCCAGCCGGAGCCAATCGTGCCGATCATGTTCATCGCGCCCATCACGCCGAGCGCGGCGGAGGCCTGCATGGCGGTGAAGTTGTGCTCGAGCGCGTGCGGCATGAAATGCGTGAGCACCATGCCGTTGCTGGTGTACCCGCAGACGAAGAACGAGCCCATCAGGAGCCAGAACGGGAGCGTCTGCGCGGCTTCGCTCACCGAGACACGCCCCGCCCGCTGAGCTGCGGCGATGTCGGCCGCCGTCTGAACCGGCCCGGTCGCGCCGAGCGGCCGGAGACCACGCTGCTCAGGCGTGTCACGCAAGAGCCAGATGCCGATCGGCACGATGAGCAGGAGCAAGCCGAGGCCGAGCCACAGGAACGACCAGCGCCAACCATAGGTGTAGGTGAGCTTCGACGCCATCGGGATGAACAGCAGCTGGCCGGCTGACATTCCGCCGGCCGCCAGGCCCATCGCGATGCCGCGATGCTTGTCGAACCAGCGCGCGACGATTGCCGAGCCGGTGCTCAGCGCGGCGCCGCCGGCACCGACTGCCATGACGACGCCGGCCGTGATGAATAACTGCCACAGACCGGTGACGAACGCGGAGGCGATCGAGCCCACGCCGAGCAGTGTCAGGGCCAGCGCGATGACCCGCGCCGGCCCCCAGCGGTCCGCGAGCCGGCCGGCGAACGGGCCAGCCGCGCCGAGCAGGAGCAGGCCGAGCGCGGCCACGGTGGACAGAGCGCCGCGGCTCCAGTGCATGTCCGCTTCCATCGGCTTGATGTACACGCCGAAAACAGAGCGGACGCCGGTGGAAGCGAGCATGCAGAGCGTGAGAGCCGCGAGAACGATCCAGGCTGGGTGGAGCCGGCGCTCCGGCGTCATGGCGGTTTCGATGCTGCCATGTCCAGCGGACGATTCACCGGGCCAACCCGCCGGCGCCGAATGGCGGATTGGCCCGGTAACACTGCGTAACTCTTCTACTCGACGACCTCGGCGTCCACGCTGCGCCGGAAGACCAGCTCCGGCCCGAGCGCGTCGACGACGACCGTGTCGCCTTCGCCGAACTCGTGCTCGAGAATCCGCAGCGCGAGCGGATCCTGGATGAGCCGCTGGATCGTCCGCTTGAGCGGCCGGGCTCCGAAGGTCGGGTCGTAGCCCTCGGAAGCCAGCACTTTCTTCGCGGCGTCGGTGACCTCGAGCCCGATCCGCTTCGCGGCCAGGCGGCGCCGCAGGTGCTCGAGCTGGATGTCCACGATGCGCTCGATTTCGTCCCGACCGAGCGGCGTGAAGATCACGACCTCGTCGATCCGGTTGAGGAACTCGGGTCGCAGCGTGTTGCGCAGCTCCTGCATGATCAGCGGCCGCACCTTCTCCGGCCGCTCGTACTCGCGGAAGATGTGACTGCCGAGGTTCGACGTCATGATCACCACGGTGTTGCGGAAATCCACCGTACGACCCTGGCCGTCGGTGAGTCGCCCGTCGTCGAGCACCTGCAGCAGCACGTTGAACACGTCGGCGTGCGCCTTTTCGATCTCGTCGAACAGGATCACGGCGTATGGGCGTCGGCGCACGGCTTCGGTGAGCTGGCCGCCCTCATCGAAGCCGATATACCCAGGCGGCGCGCCGATGAGTCGCGCGACGGTGTGCTTTTCCATGTACTCAGACATGTCGATGCGGATCATGGCGCGCTCGTCGTCGAACATGAACTCGGCCAGCGCACGCGCGAGCTCCGTCTTGCCGACGCCGGTGGGGCCGAGGAACAGAAACGAACCGATCGGACGGTTCGGGTCACTGAGCCCGGCGCGGCCGCGACGGACGGCGTTGGCCACCGCGCGGATCGCCTCGTCCTGCCCGACTACACGTGCGCGAAGCCGGTCCTCCATCTTCACCAGCTTCTGGACCTCGCCCTCGAGCAGGCGCGTGACCGGGATGCCGGTCCATTTCGCCACGGTCTGCGCGATGTCCTCCTCGTCGACTTCCTCGCGCAGCATGCGGCCGCGCTTCTGCTGGTCGGCGAGGCCCTTTTCCATGTCGGTCAGCTTTTTCTCCAGCGCGGGAAGGGTGCCGAAGCGTAGCTCGGCTGCGCGGTTCAGGTCGCCGCGCCGCTCGGCGTCGGCCATCTGCTGTCGCGCCGCTTCGATCTCTTCTTTGACGCCGCTCATTCCGGTGATGCCCTGCTTCTCGGCCTGCCACTGGGCCTTGAGGACGTCGGCCTTTTCCTTGAGGCCGGCGAGCTCGGCGTCCAGCTTCTCGAGCCGCTCACGCGCACCCGCATCGTCCTGGTCGCGCGCCACCGACACGCGCTCGATCTCGAGCTGCATGATCCGGCGCGTGATCTCGTCGATCTCCTGCGGCATCGAATCGATCTGCATGCGGAGCCGCGCCGCCGCCTCGTCGACGAGGTCGATCGCCTTGTCGGGCAGGAAGCGGTCGCCGATGTAGCGGTGCGAGAGGACCGCCGCCGCCACGAGCGCGGCGTCCTTGATCTTGACCTTGTGGTGCACCTCGTACTTGTCCTTCAGCCCGCGCAGGATGGCGATGGTGTCCTCCACGCTCGGCTCGCGCACCATCACCGGCTGGAAGCGCCGCTCGAGCGCAGGGTCCTTCTCGACGTGCTTGCGGTATTCGTCCAGCGTGGTGGCGCCGATGCAGCGGAGCTCCCCGCGCGCGAGCGCGGGTTTCAGCATGTTGGCCGCATCGACCGCGCCTTCCGCGGCGCCCGCGCCCACCAGCGTGTGCAGCTCGTCGATGAAGCAGACGATCTGGCCCGCCGACTCGGTGATCTCCTTGAGCACCGCCTTCAGCCGGTCCTCGAATTCGCCGCGATACTTCGAGCCCGCGACCATCGCGCCGATGTCGAGCGCGACGAGACGCTTGTCCCTGAGTCCTTCGGGCACGTCGCCGGCGACGATCCGTTGGGCGAGGCCCTCGACGATCGCCGTCTTGCCGACGCCCGGCTCGCCGATCAGCACGGGATTGTTTTTAGTGCGCCGTGACAGGACCTGGATGACGCGTCGGATCTCCTCGTCGCGGCCGATGACGGGATCGAGCTTGCCGCGGCGTGCGGCGTCGGTCAGATCGCGAGAGTAACGTTGGAGCGCCTGGTATTTGTCCTCTGGGTTTTGATCGGTGACGCGCTGATTGCCACGGATCTCGACCAGGGCGCGGCGCAGGGCATCGACGGTCACGCCGTTGGCGGCGAGCGCCCGCCCGGCTTCACCCTGCCGGTCCTCGGCCAGCGCCATGAGCAGATGCTCGGTCGAGGTGTACTCGTCCTTCATCTGCGTCGCCTGTCGCTCGGCGCGCTCGAGCATGGCGCGCAGCCGCTCGCTCATGTACTGGCCGCCGCCGCCATGGACTTGCGGCATTTTCTCGATGGCCGCGCCCAGCTGTGTGGCGAGTATGTCGGCGCGTACGCCGAGCTTGCCGAGGATCGGCGCGACGACGCCGTCCTTCTGGTCGATCAGCGCGCGGAGAAGATGCTCCGGCTCGATCGCCTGGTGGCCGTGCTCGCTTGCGAGCGACTGAGCGCTTTGCAGCGCTTCCTGAGCTTTCACCGTCAGCTTGTCGAGTCTCATTCTGTTATCCCTGTGCGTATCCGCGTGGTGAATCGGTCCTCAGCGCCCGGAGGCGCTCGTACAGCTCTTTCTCCGCCGCCGTCAGCTCGGACGGCATCATGATGCGCACGGTCACCAGCTCGTCGCCGGCGCCACCCCCTTTGAGCCGCGGCATGCCATATCCCGGCAGGCGAAACGTCCGGCCGCTCGATGTCGCTGGCGGGACCTTCATCGAGACTTTGCCCCGCAGCGTCGGCACCTGGATCGTCGCGCCCAGCGCCGCCTCGGGCGCGGTGATCGGCAGCGTCGAATGAAGGTCGTCGCCCTTGCGCTCGAATTGCGGATGTGGAGCGACGGAAACGACGAGATAGAGATCACCACGGCCGCCGGCGCCGCCGCCGCCGCCTTCGCCGGACACTCGCACCCTTTGCCCCGTCCGCACACCCGCGGGAATCTTTACGTCCACCTCGCGACGAACGCGCTGCCAGCCGGTGCCGTGACAGGTCGCGCACGGCTTGCCGCCGACGTTGCCGCTACCCTGGCACGTCGCACACGGCTCGTCGACTTCCAGCGCGAGCGACTTGCGCGTTCCGTTGAACGCCTCCTCCAGCGAGATCTCGACGCCTGCCTGAATGTCCTCACCGCGCCGTCGGCGGCTCGCGCGGCCGAAGCGCCCTCCAAGGAGGTCCTCGAATCCGCCCGACCCTGCGCGCGCACCGGTCCCCGTGCGGGCTCCGAGATCACCGAAGATCGAGCGGAAGAACTCGGAAAAGTCGCCGGCGTCGCCATACTCGACCGTGAAGCCACCGCCCTGCTGACCACCTGGGCCGCTCGCCTGGTGGGCGTAGCGCTCCCAATCCGGACCGAGCGTGTCGTAGCGGCGGCGCTTTTCGGGATCCGACAGAACCTCGTACGCCTCGTTGATCTCCTTGAAGCGCGCGTCCTGGCCCTTGTTGACGTCGGGATGGTATTTGCGGGCGAGCTTGCGGTACGCCGACTTGATGGTCTTGTCGTCCGCGTTTCGGTCGACGCCGAGAATCCGATAGTAATCCTTGAATTCGACGGCCATTCTGTTAAATCCTACATGCAATATAGCAGGTCATTTGAGCCTCCGCCACTCAATGACAGTTAAATTTGAAGGGGAGCCTCAGACCGAGGCCCCCCTCGAATAACGCCGGCCCGGGATCAGCCGCGTCCGGACGCGGTGAAGGCGACGTACAAGGACATCTGACCGCGTTGCAGCAGCACGGTGAGCCGGTCGCCTTCCTTCACGTCTTTGGTGACACGCTCGTAGTCGGCCATCGAGCGAACCTTCTGGCGGTTGATCTCCCGGATGACATCTCCCCGCTGCACCCCTGCCTCACTGGCCGCGCTTGCTTCCTCCACGCGGGCGACGATGACACCGTCCGTCGACTTCAGATTGAGCTGCCGTGCGAGATCGGGAGTGATCGGCCGCACCTCGAGTCCGAGGCTGCTCGGGGTGGCTCGGGCCGGGCGCTGCTGCGCTTCTTTCTCGTCAGGCGCTTCTCCGATCTTGATGTCGATCGTCTTCTCACCCTGGTCGCGCCAGACTTTCATCTTGGCGTCCTGGCCGGGCTGGGCCAAGCCGACGGTCCGTTGGAGATCGGCCGGCGCCTCCACCTTCTTGCCGTCGAACTCGAGGAGGATGTCACCGGGCTTCAGCCCGGCCTTGGACGCGGGACTCTCGGGGATGACGTCCGAGATCAGGACGCCTTTGGTGTCCTTTGCGTTGAACGATTTCGCCAGCTCCTGCGTGAGCGGTTGGATGGAGACCCCCAGCCAGCCTCGCGTCACGCGGCCCTTGCTATTGATCTCCGTGTAGATTTTTCTCGCCATGTTCGACGGGATCGCGAAGCCGATGCCCGACCCGCCGGCGACGATCGCCGTGTTGATCCCGATCACCTCGCCCTGCATGTTCACGAGCGGGCCACCCGAGTTGCCGGGATTGATGGCGGCGTCCGTCTGAATGAAGTCGTCGAACGGGCCCTGACCGATGTTGCGCGCCTTGGCGCTGACGATGCCGGCCGTCACGGTCGCCTGAAGCCCGAAGGGCGAGCCGACGGCGATGACCCAGTCCCCGACCTGCATCCGATCGGAGTCGCCGAGGCGGGCGAACTTGAACTGGGCTTTGCCGTCGTCGAGCTTGAGGACCGCCAGATCGGTCTTCTTGTCGGCGCCGACGACTTTCGCCCGGTGCTTGCTGCCGTCGAGCGTGATGACCTCGATCTCGGTCGCCTTTTCGACGACATGCGCGTTCGTCAGCGCGATGCCCGTCGCATCGACGATCACGCCCGAGCCGAGGCTCCGCTGCGGGATCCGCTCCGGCGCGTCGCCGAAGAAGCGCTTGAAGAAATCCTCGCCGAAGAATTCTTCAAAGGGCGTGCGACCGCCCGGCCCTCCTTTGGATACCGTGTTGATGTTGATGACGGCCGGCTTGATGGCCTCCGCCACGCCGGCGAAGCTGCCGGTGTTGAGCGGCATCTGTACCGGCAGCACGGGCGCCGTCGGTGCCGCGACTTGTGGGCTGCGCTCCGAGCGGCCGGCGGCGACCGCGCCCAGCGTCACGCCCGCCACCAGCATCAGCGCGAGCGCCGCGACGAAATAGGTTCGTTTGAGATGCATCATGGAATTCGTGCCTCCTTCAGGCCTTCGTCGTGGCCGCCTCGCCGCTGAGCAGACGGCGCAGAGGCTCACCTTCGAGCGTCTCCACGCGCTTGAGCTCGCTTGCCGCGGCGACGAGCGCCGATTTCTTCGTAGTCAGAAGCCCGCGAACCCGATCGTGTGTGCGGTCGAGGATGGCGCGCACCTCTTCGTCAATCGTGCGCGCGGTCGCCTCGCTGAAATCGCGCTCGCCGCCACTCAGGCCGTTGGCTCTCAAAAACAGGGGGGTACGGTCGCCATAGGTCGCGAGCCCAACCCGCTCGGACATGCCGTATTTGGTGACCATCAGCCGCGCCAGCTCCGTGGCGCGTTCCAGATCGTTGTGGGCGCCGGTGGAGACTTCGCCGTAGACGAGCTCTTCGGCCACGCGGCCTCCGAGCAGGACGGCGATACGGTCCTCCAGCTCGCCGCGCGTCAGCAGGAAGCGATCCTCCGTCGGGAGCTGGTACGTCATCCCCAGCGCGGCGATGCCGCGGGGGATGATCGTCACCTTGTGGACGGGATCGGCATGCGCGACAGAGGTGGCGACGAACGCGTGCCCCATCTCGTGGTGCGCGACGATGTCACGCTCCTTCTCGGATAACACGCGGCTGCGCTTTTCGAGGCCGGCCACCACGCGGTCGATGGCCTCTTCGAAATCGGCCATCTCTACGGCGTTCTTTTCCTTGCGCGCGGCGAGCAACGCGGCCTCGTTCACGATGTTGGCCAGATCGGCGCCGGCAAAGCCCGGGGTGCGGGCGGCGATCACGGCGAGCTCGACGTTCGGCGCCAGCACGACCGCGCGCGCATGCAATCGCAAGATGGCCTCACGGCCGCGCACGTCAGGCTTGTCGACGACGACCTGGCGGTCGAAGCGGCCCGGGCGTAGCAGGGCCTGGTCGAGCACCTCCGGGCGGTTGGTGGCGGCCATGATGATCACGCCCTTGCTCGAGTCGAAGCCGTCCATCTCGGCGAGCAGCTGATTCAGCGTCTGCTCGCGCTCATCGTGTCCGCCGACGAACCCGCTCGCGCCTGCGCGCGACTTGCCGATGGCGTCGAGCTCGTCGATGAAAATGATGCACGGTGCCTTGTCCTTGGCCTGTTCGAACAGGTCGCGCACGCGCGCGGCGCCGACGCCGACGAACATCTCGACAAATTCGGATCCGGACAGCGTGAAGAACGGCACGTCGGCCTCACCAGCCACTGCGCGCGCAAGCAGCGTCTTGCCGGTGCCCGGCGGGCCGACCAGCAGCACGCCCTTCGGGATGCGGCCGCCGAGCCGCTGGTACTTGCGGGGATTCTTCAGAAAGTCGACGATTTCCACCAACTCGGCCTTCGCCTCGTCGACGCCGGCGACGTCGGCGAAGGTCGTCTTGAGCTCCTTGCGGTCGAAGATCTTGTGCTTGCTGCGCCCGAACGACAGCGCCTGCGTCGGACCGCCGCCCACCCGGCGCATGAGGAACATCCAGATCGCGACCATGACGGCGAGCGGGATCACCCAGCCGAACAGCAGGTCCTTCCAGAAGGTCGTCTCGATGCGGCCGGCGAACTCCACGTGGTGCGCGCGCAACTCCTGTAGCAGCTGCTGATCGTCGACCAGCGGGATGCGCGTCGTCACGAAGACGCGGGTCTCCTCTTCGCTGCCGAGGATCTTTCGTAGCCGATCGCCGGCGGCGGTCGGGGGCACGGGCAGCGCGCCCGGCTTCGCGATACCGCGGATCTCGCGCTCGGTGATCGCGACCTTTTCGATCTTGTCGGCCTTGAGGAGGTCGAGGAACTTCGACATCGGGATCTCGACCGTGCGCGGCGAGAGGAGCCAGCTTTGTAAGAACGAGAGCACGATGACAGCCACCAGCAGGTAGGCGAGGGAAAACTGGATGCGCTGGGACATCCGCGGCTTCATCGGGGGGTTCCGATCG
>Ga0075436_100000838_pt1 | contig 20431 bp, 17 predicted proteins | sample RhiMethybrSRZTD5_FD_75303 | JGI IMG/M metagenome (GOLD analysis project Ga0075436, IMG submission 75303) | Populus rhizosphere microbial communities from Tennessee, USA - Rhizosphere MetaG P. TD hybrid SRZTD5 | ecosystem: Host-associated > Plants > Roots > Rhizosphere > Soil | place: USA...
CCTGGAGATGGAGCGACAGCTTGCCGCGCGGGCCCGTGAACGCCGCGCTGCCGGCCCGCAGCAGCTCCACCTGCTCGACGAGCTTCTGGAGTGCTTCGTTGCGCGGGAACCCCGGCGCCTTCTCGATCAGCTTGCGCAGCGCGGGCCACACCGCCGGCTCGAAGAGGATCAGGTAGGAGAGGCCGGCCGCGGGCAGCCCGGCGGCGACCGCGGCGGCGACCAGATCGGCGATGGCGACGTCGAAGACGATGGCGTTCGAGATCTCCATCGTGTTCTGGGGCACGGCTTCGGGGACCTGGTCGCGCAGGCCGAGCAGGCCCTGCTCGAACAGCCAGGCCACCGCGAGGCGCGTGGTGAGCGGCGCTTCCAGCTCTTCCGCCAGCAGGTCGAAGAGGCGGATGCCCGGCTGGCGGAGGACGCGCGAGAGGATGCGTTGCAGCGGGAGCTGTCCGAAATCCTCCGCGTTCTGGATCAGGCGGCCGGAGAGGGCGACCAGCGCCTCTCCCGTGGCGGGGAGGTACTGGCGCCGCTTCTCGATCTCGTCCTTGAGCCAGGCCGCGCGCATGAGGAGAGCGTTCATCGGCAGGTCCGCGCCGGCGGACGGCGGCGGCGGAGCGCCGTCCTCCGCGACGTCGAAGCGAAAGCTTCCATCCTCTGTGCACAGGAGAGCGAGCAGGGCCTCGTCGCCGCGCAGGGTCTGCCAGCGGGCGGCCAGCAGGTTGCCGTCGCGCATCTCGATCGTCCCCGACCCTGCGGCGCCGCGCACCCGCAGGCTGCCGCTCTTGTGCACCTGCCGCAGGTATTGCAGCAGCGCCCACAAGGGGTGATTCTTGAGATCGCCCTGCAGCATGTGGAGGTTGGCGATCCGGTGGCCGAGCAGGCGCTCGGACCGCAGGTGGAGCTCTTCGAGGTCGAAGGGGCGGGCCAGGTAGTCGTCGGCGCCGGCCTTGAGGGCGGCCACGCGGTCGGCCGGCTCGTTGCTGTCGGAGAGGATCACCAGGGCCGCGGTGCGAGTCCCCGGATGCCGGCGCAGCTCGTGGATCGTCCCGAGGTCCGCGGCGCCGGGCACCTCCAACACCACGAGGTCGGACTGCTGCGCGTCCGCCGCCGCCACCGCGCCGGCGCTGGTCTTCAGAAGCTGGATCTGATGCCCGGCCACGCCGAGGCGGTCCTCGAGGACCGCGGCGAACACCGGATCGTTCTCGACCACCAGGACTTTGGCCACGCCGTCATTCTATCTACAGCGCCAGCGCGCTGGATGGATCGGGTAGGATCTGCGCCCGGAGGTCCCCCATGGCCGACAAGCCTTCCGCCGCCAGGCGTGCCGCACCGCTCCTCGCTCTGCTCCTCCTGCCGTCCGGCATGGCCTGCCGGCCGGGGACCGCGCCGGCTCCGCCCGCGGCGATGAAGGCGGCGGCCCGGCTGCCGACCGGCGTCCATCTCGATCCTGCCGGGCCGTCGTTCGACGTCGGCAACATGCCGCTCGCCGTGCTGCCCGCTCCCGGTCCGGCCGGGCGGTTCGTGCTCCTCATGAGCGGCTGGCGGGAGGAGGGGCTCCAGGTGGTGGACGCGAGCGAGGGGCGGGTGGTCCAGACCCTGCCGCAGGCGGGCGCTTTCCTCGGGCTCGTTTTCTCCCAAGACGGACACACGCTCTACACTTCCGGCGGCGGCGACGACGCGGTGTGGCGGTACGAGTGGGACAACGGCACGGCCGTCTTTCAGGGCCGCTTCGAGCTGGCGCCGAAAGAGAAAGGCAAGAACGGCCAGCGCTACCCGGCCGGGCTCGCGCTGTCGCCCGACGGCTCCCGTCGCGGAGAACCTCGCCGACACCCTGGCCGTGCTCGACGTGACCGACGGGCGGGTGCTGCAACGGCTCCCGATCGGCCGCTTCCCCTATGGCGTCGTCGTGGCGCCCGACGGAACGGTCTGGGCGTCGGCGTGGGGCACCGACCAGGTCGTGGCGTTTGTCCCGGACGGATCGGGTTCCCTCCGCGAAGCAGGCCGGGTCGCGGCTGGCCGCCATCCGTCGGCGCTGCTCCTCAACCGTTCCGGCTCGCGCCTTTTCGCCGCGTCGGCGAGCACCGACCGCGTCGCCGTGGTCGACACGCGGACGAAGAAGGTCATCGCGACCCTGCAGGATCCGCCTCCCTCCGGTCCGGACGAGGGGAGCACCCCGAACGCCTTGGCGCTCGATCCGTCCGGCGCCCGTCTCTACGTCGCCGAGGCGGACAACAATGCCGTAGCCGTCTTCGACCTCTCGGCGGCCACCGCAGGGATCGACGCCGCCCGCGGGACGGACCGGCTCGCCGGCCGCATCCCCTGCCAGTGGTATCCGACCGCCCTGACCGTGGCAGGCGACAAGGAAGGCTCGCTGGTGGTGGTCAACGGCAAGGGCCGCGGCGCCGGACCCAACCCGCACGGCGCGAACGACGACAAGCCGCTCGCCAAGGCGTCGCCCGTCTACACGCTCGGCATGCTCAACGGCACGATGACCGTTCTTCCCATCTCGCCGCTCGGCCGCGATCTCGCCGCCTTGACCCGGCGCGTCGAGCACGCCAACGGCTGGGACGTCCCGCGGCCGCCGCGCCGCTACCCGCCGTTCGAGCACGTCGTCTACATCCTCAAGGAGAACCGCACCTACGACCAGGTGCTCGGCGATCTGCCGCAGGGCGACGGCGACCCGTCGCTGGTCTTCTTTCCGCGCGCCGTATCGCCCAACCACCACGCCCTCGCGGAGCGCTTCGGCCTCTACGACCGCTTCTTCGTCAACGCCGAGGTGAGCAACCAGGGGCATCCGTGGTCGACCTCCGGCTACGTCACGGACTACATGGAGAAGACGACGCCCTCGGACTATGCCGACCGGCGCGACGACGGCGACGTGGGGGAGGCGGACGAGCCGGCGGGCGGCTGGCTGTGGGGGATCGCCCGCGAGAAGGGGATCTCCTTCCGCAACTACGGGGAGACGATGGAGAAGGGCAAGGACGCGAGCGGCGCCTCCGTCTGGAAGACCAAGCGGCAGGGGCTCGCCGAGGTCAGCAATCTCCAGTACCCGGGATGGGACCTCTCCCTCTCCGATCAGGTGCGCGCCGACCTCTGGATCGCCGATCTCAAGGCGTCCGAGAAGTCGGGGAACATGCCCGCGCTGCAACTCGTTTGGCTGCCCAACGATCACACGTCCGGCGTTGCCGCGGGCAAGCCGACGCCGCGCGCCTACATGGCGGACAACGACTACGCGCTGGCGCGGATCGTGGCGGCGCTCTCCCACAGCCGGTTCTGGAAGAGCACCGTCGTCTTCGTGCTGGAGGACGACGCGCAGGCGGGCCCCGACCACGTCGATTCCCACCGCTCCGTCCTGCTCGTCCTTTCGCCCTACAACCGGCCGGGCACCGTGCACCGCTTCGTCAACACGACCGACGTGCTCGCCACCATCGAAGGCGTCCTCGGCCTGCGCTCGTTCTCCCACTTCGACTGGTTCGGCCGTCCCCTCGCCGACGTCTTCGCCGCCCAGCCTGACCTCCGCCCTTACGACGCCCTGCCGCTCGCCGTGCCCTGGACCGAGCGCAATCCGCACAAGACCCCCGCCGCCGCCACCTCCGCGCGCCTCGACCTGAGCATCCCCGACAGCGGCCAGGACGCCCTCTTCAACGCCGTCCTCTGGCGGGCGATCAAGCAAGATGCGCCCTACCCCGAGGCCCGCCGCATGCCGCTCCTCGAGCTGGAACGGGGGCGGTGAGGCAGTCCTGGCTAAGGAGAAAAGGGATCTTCGACGAGAAAGGGGTTTCTGAAGCGCACTCCCTCGAGCTCCCGCTCGTGCTGGAGGTCCTCGCTGAGCAGGAGACGCGCTCCCGCTTGCTTGGCGACTGCCCACTGCAGCGCATCCCAGAAGGAGAGGCGGTGATGCTCGACAGCCCGCATGGCCAGGCGCAGGCTGGCAGGGGTCGCGGCAACGACGGGAAACAACGTCTGCCAGTCCTCGACCCGGATCGTGGCCTCTCCGGCGGTCAGCTTGCCCTTCCGGGTCATCGCCGCGAAGAATTCGCAGAGAGTCTGAAGGGTCAGAATGCAGTCGTAGCCCGCTGCACGGCGAACGATCTCGCGAGCTTTGACGTGTCGCTCGCCAGCGTCGGCATCAGCAGCGTAGAACAGCAGATTGGCGTCAAGACTGATCCGCTCAACGCTCATGGAGCTCATCTCGCGAGGGCGGCTTCCCCCCGAGGTGATCGCTCCGGCTCAGGATCCGCTCCAGAGCAGCCTGTTGGTCAGCCGTCAGGCGGCGGCTCTCCTGCGGAAGGGGGGAAAGGAGCGCCACGGGCTTACCCCGCCGCGTGATGACGATCTGCTCGCCGTCTTCGACCGCCCTGACGTACCGAGTCAGGTGTTGGTTGACCTCCCGCAAGCTGACCCGCTGCTCTTTGACCCCACTCATGGCGCGATTGTAGCACGTCCCACAAGGGACGGCCCCGCCTCTCCGATCCTTCTGTTCCGTTCCCCTCCCCTCGAGATGACGACGGGGCGAGCGGTAGGGGTTAGAATCGAACCTCACCCGCCCGCAGGGCGAAGGTATTTCATCCTGGGGGTTCAGCCCCATGGAGGGGATTTGCCGCATGGAGACGATGATTCCGATGCCCACGGCCTCCACCACTCTTCACACCCTCACCCTCCGCCACCCCGGCGGCGAGACGCCTGTGCTGGTGGGTGAGGAGGCGCTGGTGTCGGCGGCGGACCGGCTCGCGGAGTGGGTGCGGGGACGGACGGTGTTCCTGGTGTCGACGCAGCGGGTGATGACGCTCCATGGCGAGCGGCTGGGCGCGGTGCGCGGCGCGGCGGCGCGGTGGCAGACGCTGACGGTGGACGAGGGGGAGGCGGCCAAGACGGTGGCCACGGCGGAGCGGCTGTGGAACGAGATGCTGGCGGCGGGCGGCAAGCGCGACAGCCGGCTCATCGCGTTCGGCGGCGGCAGCGCCTGCGACCTCGGAGGCTTCGTGGCCGGCTGCTTTCTGCGCGGCATCGAGGTGGCGCAGGTGCCGACCACGCTCCTCGCGCAGGTGGACGCGGCGATCGGCGGCAAGACGGCGGTCGATCTGCCGGGCGGGAAGAACACGGTCGGGCTTTTCCATCATCCCCGTCTCGTGGTCTGCGATACGTCGGTCTTCGCCTCGCTGCCCCGGGAGGAAGTGCGCTCCGGGCTCGTCGAGGTGGTGAAGATGGGGGCGCTCCTCGATCCCGCTCTCTTCGCCCGCCTGGAGGCGGAGCTCGATCGCCTCCTGACCGGCGATCCGGCGGCGCTCGGTCCGGTGGTGGCGGCGGCGGCGGCGGCCAAGATCGGCGTCGTCGAGCGCGATCCCACGGAGCAGGGAGACCGCCGGCTGCTCAACTTCGGCCACACGCTCGGCCACGCCATCGAGTCGTCGCTGGGCTACGGCGGGCTGCGCCACGGCGAGGCGGTGGGCTACGGCATCCTCTTCTCTCTGCGTCTCGCCGTCCGCCGTGGGCTCGATCCGGCGGTGGCGGAGCGCATCCGCGCCCTGCTCGCCCGCTGCGGGCTGCCGCCGCTTCCGAGCCTCGATCCGGAGACTCTGCTCTCCCACATGGCCCGCGACAAGAAGGCTCTGGAAGGCGGCCTCGTCTGGGTGCTGCCCGCGGCCCTCGGCGAAGGCAGGATGGTGCAGGGGATCGGCCGTGACGAAATCGTGGCGGAGCTGCGACAGTTCTTGAGCGATCCGTTCGCGCCGGCTGTCGGCGATCGGCTATAATCCTTTGATCAGCCGAACGGAGAGGATTCGAGGTCCGGACCGGGCAGACAGCTCTTCATGACGAACCGACCGCTCCTGCGCCGTCTGAAGCTGCGCCACGTCCTGCTCGTCGCGCTGCTGCTCTCGGGCATCATCCCGCTGGGCATCAGCAGCTTTGCGCTGACCCGCCAGAGCCAGCAGGTGCTGCGCGACGCCGAACGGGACAACCTGGTGCGCCGGGCCGGCGCGCTCTCGCGCGACGTCGACAACTACCTGGGCTCGATCCGCCAGCAGGTTACCGCCCTCGGCGCCGGCGTGCTGCTGCCGCCCGGCCCGACGGTCGTCTCCGACCGGCTGCGCGAGCCCTGGGTGGGCTCCTACCTGCAGACGTTCTGGCTGCACCAGCAGGCGCAGCCGGACGGCCATCCCGGCCAGGCTTCGAACCTCCAGCTCCTGCGCGCGCTCGACCTCGAAGGCGCCGGGCCCACCCTGGCGCGCGGCAATCCCAGCCCGCAGGCGGTGGCCGCGCTCAAGGCCGCCTTCGAGCAGGCGCGGGGCAGGAAGAGCCGGGCCTATCATTTCGTCGACATGGGGCCGGGCAGCGTGCCGCTCGTGGCGCTGGCCGTGCCGGTCTCCACCGCGCCGGGCGAGGAGCCGCAGCTCATCATGGAGGCGCTGTTGAGCTTCAAGCCTCTGGAGATCCTGCAAGGGGAGGCCGGCAAGGAGGTCGGCGTCTTTTTGTTCGCGCGCGCCGGCAAGCTCCTGTGGTGGGACGGCGGCAACCCCGCGGTCAAGGACGGCCTGCTCAAGTCGGAGGAGCTGCAGTCGTTCCTCGCCGTTCCCGGCAGCCTGACGCAGGAGTACGTGCTCCACGCCGCCGGCGGCGCGCAGGAGATGCTGGCGCAGGTGAGCGCGGTGGAGGAGAGCGGCTGGGTGCTCATCGTGCAGAAGCCCCTGGCCGCGGCGTTCGCGGCGGTGAACCGGATGATCTTCAACGTCGTCCTCTCCACGGTCGTGCTGGTCGCTCTCGCCCTGTCCTCCGCGTTCCTGGCCGCGCGCTGGGTCAGCCGGCCGATGCAGCGGCTGACCGAGACCACCCACGCGATCGCCGCCGGCAAGTTCGGACGGGTGGACCTCGCCGGGCTCTCGTTCGAGTTCGCCGACCTCGCCGAAGACTTCAACCAGATGAGCGGCCACATCGAGAGCTACGTGCGCCGCCTCCAGCAAGCCGCGCACGCCAACCGCGACCTGTTCATCGGCTCGCTGCGCGCGTTCGCGGCCGCCATCGACGCCAAGGACCCCTACACCCGCGGCCACTCCGAGCGCGTCGCGGCGATGAGCCGGACGATCTCGAAATCGCTCGGCCTGGCCGAGGAGCAGCAGCACAAGATCTGGATCGGCGCCCTGCTCCACGACGTCGGCAAGATCGGCGTCGAGGACGAGGTGCTGCGCAAGGCCGGCAAGCTGACGGAAGCGGAGTTCGAGCAGATGAAGGCGCACACGGTGATCGGCGCCGAGATTCTGACCCCCATCGAGCAGCTCAAGGACATGATCCCCGCCATCCGCTCGCACCACGAGGCCTGGAACGGCCGCGGCTATCCCGACGGGCTCAAGGGCGAGCAGATCCCGCTCTACGCCCGCATCGTGGCGGTCGCCGACACCTTCGACGCCATCACCACGAACCGTCCCTATCAGAAAGCCTACAGTCTGCGCTTTGCGGTGGAGACCATCACCCGCCTGACCGGCAGCCGCTTCGACGCCAAGATCGTCACCGCCTTCCTCCGCGCCTTCGACGCCGGGGACATCCGCGCCGCCGCGGAGTCCGTGGGCGGACGCTTCGAGGAGGACGAGCTGCCCGTCCAGGCCCGGATGGCCGTGCCCCGCTGAGGAAACACTCCGATGTTCCAGTACGTCCTCGCCAACCTGCTGGCCAACAACAACGACGCCCTGGGCGCCCTCTTCCTCGACGACAACGGCGAGACGGTCGACCTCGCGTGCTCCGGCTACAGCCCCTACCAGATGCGGGTCGTCGGCGCCTACCTCGGCATCTACCTGCGGCAGATCGAGAAGGTGTTGTCCGGCAACGACCTGGGCGCGTCGCAGATGGTCCACATCGAGAAGCGCGACGTCCACATCTACGCCATGCCGCTGCCGGACGGCTACTACCTCGTGCTCGTGCAGCGCCGCCCCGCCCTCGTCGGCCACGCCCGCATCACCATGGCCGAAGCGGCCGACCAGCTCACCCGCGAGCTGTTCCACTCGTAGGGCCATGGCAGAGAACGAAAAGCAGAACGACGTCCTCGAGCTGGCGCCGGAGACGATGGTGCCGGAGGAGGACGAGGCGCAGCGGGGTTTCTGGACGAAGCTCAAGCGCGGCCTCCTCATGACCCACACCGAGATCATCGACAAGATGGGCTCGGCGATGGAGGGGAAGGTCAGCCTCGACGAGCGGACGCTCGAATACCTGGAAGAGATCCTCATCGGCTCCGACCTCGGGGTGGAGACCTCCCTCGCATTGGTGGAGCGGGTGAAGAGGAACGCCACGCGCGAGCAGGCGTCGTCGCCGCAGAAGCTGCGCAAGCTGCTGTCCGACGAGGTGGCCGAGCTGCTGCGTGACACGCCAATGCCGCAAACATCGCAGACCGCTCGCAGGGCCGGGCGCGGGCCGGTGCTCACCCTGGTGATCGGCGTCAACGGCGTCGGCAAGACGACGTCGATCGCCAAGCTCGCCAGGCGCTCGCAGCAGGAGGGGCGGCGGGTGATGCTCGCCGCGGGCGACACCTTCCGCGCCGCCGCCATCGAGCAGCTCGCGCTCTGGGGGGAGCGCCTGGGCGTCGAGGTGATCCGCCAGGGGCAGGGGGCCGATCCCGGCGCCGTGGTCTACGACGCGATCCACGCCGCGCGGTCGCGCAAGATCGACGAGCTGGTGATCGACACCGCCGGGCGGCTGCACACGAAAGACCACTTGATGGCCGAGCTCGGCAAGGTGCGGCGGGTGATCGACCGCGAGGCGCCGGAGTGGGAGAAGCGGACGATCCTCGTTCTCGACGCCACCACCGGCCAGAACGCGCTGGCGCAGGCGCGCACGTTCAGCCAGGTGGTGCCGGTGGACGGCGTGCTGCTCGCCAAGCTCGACGGCACCGCCAAGGGGGGAATGGTGGTGGCCGTCGCCCGCGAGCTGCGGCTGCCGGTGCTCTACCTGGGCGTCGGCGAGAAGGCCGACGACCTGGTGGATTTCCGCCCCCGGGAGTTCGCCGCTGCCCTCCTCGGCTGAGGCCCTGCGCCTGGCCCTGCGGCTGGCCGCCAGGGGCCGCTACCGCACCTCGCCCAATCCCATGGTCGGCGCCGTCGTCGTGCAGGGCGACGAAATCGTCGGCAGCGGCTGGCACCGCCAGGTCGGAGGCCCTCACGCCGAGGTGGAAGCGCTCCGCGCGGCGGGAGGCCGGGCGCGCGGCGCCACGCTCTACGTCACCCTGGAGCCCTGCGCCCACCACGGCCGCACGCCGCCCTGCACGGACGCGATCGTAGCGGCCGGGATCGCCCGCGTGGTGGCCTGCCACCGCGATCCCGATCCGCGGGTGTCGGGGCGCGGCTTCGCGCTGTTGACAGAGGCCGGGATCGACGTGGAGGTGGGGGAGCTGGCGCGCGAGGCGGTCCGTCTCAACCTGCGCTTCCTGGTCGCGGCGGTGTTCCAGCGGCCGGAAGTCACCTTGAAATGGGCGATGAGCCTGGACGGCCGCATCGCGACCGCGAGCGGGGAGAGCCAATGGATCTCCTCGCCGGCCGGCCGGCGGTGGGGTCTCGCCTTGCGCGAGGAGCACGACGCGACGCTCGCCGGCAGTGGCACGGTGCTCGCCGACGATCCGCGGCTCGACCGCCGGTTGGGCCTCGCCGCCGGGCCGGGCCTGCGGGTGATCCTCGACCGCCGGCTGCGGGTGGCGCCGGAGGCACGCCTCTTCACCGCCCCGGGACCGGTGCTGATATATGCTCAGCGCGAGGACATCGCGGCGCGGCGCGCTCTCGCGGAAAAGGGGGCGATCGTGGTGGCTCTCCCCGCGGTCGAGCCGCCAGCGGTGCTCGCCGATCTCTACGCGCGAGGCGTCCGCAGCGTTCTCGTGGAAGGCGGCTCCGAGGTGCACGGGAGCTTCTTGACCAGCTGCTGCTTCGACCAGGTGGCCATCGACTGCGCGCCGCGCCTGATCGGCGGCCGGGAGGCGCCGGGGCCGCTCGGCGGCGCGGGTTTCGCGGCTCTCGCCGACGCGGCGCGGCTCGACGGGCTCACGGCGCGCCGGCTGGGCGGCGATCTGATCCTCAGGGGCTATCGCAGCGGATGTTTACCGGACTTGTACACGAGCGTGGGCGCCTGACCGACGATCCGCTGCCTTCGGGGCAGGGGGGCGTGCGGTTGGCCATCGGCCACAGCGCCGACCTCGGGCGCCGCCTGGAGATGGGCGCCAGCCTCGCGGTCACGGGCGTCTGCTTGACCGTCATCTCCCTGGACGGCGATCCGCCGATCGGTTGCGCGGTCGAGCTCTCCCCCGAGACCCTGGCGCGCACCAACCTGGGCGCCCTGCGGCGCGGCGATCCAGTGAATCTGGAGCCGGCTCTCCGCATGGGCGATCCCCTCGGCGGCCACTGGGTGCAGGGGCACGTCGACGGCACGACGACGATGGTCGACCGCCGCGATCTCACCGACCACCGGGAGCTCGCCTTCGCCATTCCGGAGGACCTCGCGCCGTTCCTGGTCGAGAAGGGCTCGATCACCGTCGACGGGGTGAGCCTCACGATCTCGGCCCTCACCGCCGACCGCTTCGAGGTGGCGCTCATCCCGCACACCCTGGAGGTCACGACCCTGTCGCTCCTGGAGCCCGGCGACCGCGTGAACCTGGAGGTGGATGTGCTCGCCAAGTACGTGCACCGGATTCTCGCCGCCCGGGGCCTCGTGCCGGCTCTGGAGCCGGACGCGGGCGCGGCGTGACGCGGACGGTCGAAGAGCCGCGGCCGGTGCGGCCTCTCGAGCAGCTCCCCGATCCCGGGCGCTTCTGGATCCGCTACGTGCCGCGTTCCTGGGAGCCGCCCGAGCATCCCTGGGTCCACCTCGCGGACGCGCGGCTCGGGGAATGGGGGAGGACCGTCTCGCAGAAGGTCGCTCCCGCCGCCGCCGCCATCGGCTCGCTCGCGCCTTCCCGGCTCGACGACGTCCTCTACCTGCCGCCTGTGCCGTCGCGGCGCGCCGCGGAGCGCGACAAGCTGGCGAGCGCGCGCCTGGTCGACGGCACGCCGGTCCTCCTCCAGATCTTTCCCGGCGAGGAGCCCGCGGTGCCGGCGGTCTCCGGCGTCGCCTTCATCTACGATCTCCTGCCCGCTCTCCTCGCCGGCGACCTGGACCGTCTCGATCGCCTGCCTGCCGGCGCGGCGGTGGTCTGGCCGCTGATCTCCGGGCTCACCGACGATCCCGGCCTCTGGGACGCCGGCTGCGCGCGCCTGGCCGCCGCCGGGGTGCGTTGCGCCCAGGCGGTGGCGCCCAGCCTGGAGCCGTCCGACCGCCGCCGGCTCGCCGAGCGCTGGGGGAAGGAGAGGGAGGAGGATGTGTTCGCCGCGCTCTTCCACCGCGAGCCGCCGCCGGAGCGCGCCTTCGCCCGCCGGGCGCACCGCTACGGGCTGGCGCCGTTTCTCGCCCGGCCGCTGCCGCGCGCGCCCGTGCTGCGCACCGAGAACATCCGCCTCGGCGGCGCCCTCGCCCTGGTCGCCGAGCTCTGGCTCCGCCTCGGCCGCTCCGAGGAGCAGGGGCAGGCCTTTTATCGCGCCGCGCGCTGGATCGACCGCACGGCCTATGATGTACCGTCCCTCGGCCGCGACGGCAACCTGGGGGTGCTGCCCCTCGACGCCGACAGCCGGGCCGTCCTGGCCGAGCTCCTGGAGACCGGGGAGTCGACTCTGCTCGCCCGCCTCCTCGCCGAGTACGTGGCGCCGGATCATGACCCCAAGGAGACGAGCGATGCCCGCTGAGCCCCTCACCCCCGTCCCCTCTCCCATCCCCTCCCTTCCTCCGGGAGAGGGGCGCCCCCTCCCCAGGCCGGTCCTTGTCGTCCCTGCTGTCCTTTTAGTCCTTGTCTCCCTCGCCCTTCCCGCCGCCGCCTGGGACCTCGTCCCCGACACCTCGGCCGAGGCGTTTCATGCCTTCCACCAGCGCTTCAGCGGCGACGCGTATCACTACCCGCGACACAGCGCCGCGCCGCTGGGCCTCGTCGGGTTCGACATCTACGCGGAGGCGTCGGTGGACCGCGGGTTCGCCGACTCCGCCGCCGGCGACCTCATCGACGGCAACCTGACCGGCGGCGCGATGGCGATCGGCCGGGTCGGCGTGCGCAAGGGGCTGCCGGGAGGCGTCGACCTCGGCCTCGCCTACGGTCAGGCCCTGGGCGCCACCGACCTCAAGCTGCTCTCCGCGGACGTGCAGTGGGCGATGGTCCACGGCGGCGTCCTGAGCCCGGCCGTCTCCTTCCGCGTGACCGGCACCGGGACCGTGGGCGGCACCGGCACCTATGAGCTCCGCCAGTACGGCGCCGAGGTGCTGGTCAGCAAGGGATTCGCGATGCTCACTCCCTATGCGGGAGTCGGCGTGGTCAGCAGCCGGGGCAGATTCCACGGCATCCACGTGGGCACGTTGCAGGAGACCGACACTCAGGGCATCGCCTATGCGGGCCTCACCCTGAGCCTGCTGGTGCCCAAGATCACCGTCGAGGTCGAGAAGGCCGACGTGGTCCAGGCGTCCGTGCGGGTCGGCGTCGGGCTCTGAGCGAGCTGCCATGACGACCGGCGTGATCGATCTGCGGTCGGACACCGTCACCCGCCCCGACGCGGAGATGCGCCGCGCCATGGCGGAGGCGGAGGTCGGCGACGACGACTACGGCGAAGACCCCACCGTCAACCGCCTGGAGGAGGAAGCGGCGGCGGCGGTGGGCCTGGAGGCCGCGGTCTTCGTCCCGTCGGGCACCATGGGCAACGCCATCGCCTTGCGCCTGCACGGCCATGCCGGCGAGGAGGTGATCTGCGACTCCCGGAGCCACGTCCTGCTCTACGAGATGGGGGGCATGGCCGCGCTCTCCGGCCGCCTGGCCCATCCGATCGCGTCGCCCGGCGGCCTGCTCGACCCCGACGCGGTGGAGGCCGCGATCGTCCCTGCCGCGACGGCTGGTGTTCCGACCGCTGTCCTGGTAGTCGAGAACACCCACAACATGGGCGGCGGCACCGTCTACGACCGCCTGCATCTCGACCGCCTCCTCGCGGTCGCTCGCCGTCACAGCGTGCCGGTCCACTGCGACGGCGCGCGGATCTTCAATGCCGCCGTCGCCCTCGGCACCACCGCGGGCGCGCTCGCGGCCGGCTTCGATTCGGTGATGTTCTGCCTGTCCAAAGGCCTGGGAGCGCCGGTGGGCTCGCTCCTCTGCGGCTCGCAGGCCTTCGTCGCCGCGGCGCGGCGGGTGCGCAAGCTCTTCGGCGGCGGCATGCGCCAGGCCGGAGTGATCGCCGCCGCCGGCCTGGTCGCGCTCCGCAAGGGGCCGGCGAGGCTGGCCGAGGATCACGCCAACGCTTCCCTCCTCGCCCACGCCCTGGCCGAGCTCCCCGGCTTCGCTCTCGACCCGGCGTCGGTGCGCACCAACATCGTCATCGCGCGGTTGACCCCCGATCTCCTCGGCGGCGCGGATGGAGCTCCGGCCGGAGCGCTCCTCGAACGGCTGCGCGCGCATGGCGTGCTGGCGAACCGGGTGACGCGCGACCGCGTGCGCTTCGTCACCCACCGCGACGTGAGCCGGGCGCAGGTCGAGACGGCGGTCGAGCGCATCCGGCGCGCGGTGGCGTCGCCGGTGGCGCGCTGACCGGCTCAACCGGCCTGGTGCAACAGGCGCTCGACGGTGCCCATCAGGAGCTGGAAGTCGGTGAGCGGCTTGCCGATGTGGTCGTCGAAGCCGAGCTCGAAGAAGCGCTGCCGCTCGTTCTCCGAGGCATAGGCCGTGAACGCGATCACCGGGATCGGCGCCAGGCCGGGGTCGGCGCGCATGCGCGCCAGGAGCTCGGTGCCGTCGATCCGCGGCAGGGAGATGTCGAGCAGGACGAGATCGGGCTTGCTCTTCGCAAACCCCTCCAGCGCCTCCAGCCCGTCCGTGTACTCGCCGACCTCGTAGACCCGGGAGAGCAGCACGGAGACGAGGAGGCGGATCTCCGGGCTGTCCTCCACCACGGCGACCCTCTTCCTCTCCACGCTTCCTCCTTGCGGGCCTGATCGTTTCGAGCCTGACGGCGCGGCCGGCGAGCACAGGGACGTAATATGGACTGTAACTCGGGAATCCTACCATGCAATCTGGCTTTTTGTAGCGCTCACTTCCGAATGGAGGCCTGGTGGCTCGACCCGTTTCCTGGACCCGTTTCCGCAGGGTCCTGACGCAGATCTTCTCGCGCCGGCCGCCGGCCGCGCCCGCGCCGCGGCGCGCCGACGACTCCCACGGGGACGGGCATGAACGGTACCGGGAGCTGTTCGAGAACAGCCAGGGCCTCATCTGCATCCATGACCTCGAGGGGCGCCTGCTGGACGTCAACCCGGCTGCCGCGCGCCTGCTCGGGCACGATTGCGGCGAGCTCGTGGGCCGCCGGCTCGATGAGCTCCTGAGCCCGGCCGTCCGCGCCGGATTCCCGGCCTATCTCTCCCGCATCCGCGACCAGGGGGAGGACAGCGGCCTGATGCGGATCACCAGCCGGCACGGGGCGGAGCTGGTCTGGATGTACCGCAATGTCCGCCTCGACCGGCCCGGCCGGCCCTCGTCGGTGCTCGGCTATGCCATCGACGTGACGGAGCGCCATCGCCTGGAAGCGGAGAAACAGCACTACCTGGACCGCATCGAGCGGCAGAACCTGGACCTCGAGCTGCGCAACCGGGAGATCGAGAAGGCGAACCGCCTGAAGAGCGCCTTCCTGGCTGCCATGAGCCACGAGCTGCGCACCCCCCTGACGTCGATCATCGGCTTCTCCGATCTCCTGGCGGAAGCCCCGGAGCGCCTCGACGACCAGCAGCAGGTCTACCTGGGATTCATCCGCCAGGGCGCCCGCCACCTGCTGCAGCTCATCAACGACGTCCTCGACCTGTCGAAGATCGAGGCTGGAAAGCTCGAGCTGAGCCGCGGACAGGTCGATCTCTGCGATGTCGCCGCCGAGGCGCTGACGCTCGTCGAGCCCCTGGTGGCGCAGCACAAGATCCACCTGGAGAGCGACGTGCCGGCGGCGATCGAGGTCTGTGCCGACCGCGTGCGTCTCAAGCAGATCCTGCTCAATCTCCTGGCCAACGCGGTGAAGTTCACGCCGCCGGGCGGGCGGGTGCGGCTGACCGCGTCCGCGGTCGAGGGTTTCGCCTGCGTCGCGGTGAGCGACACCGGGGTCGGGATTCCAGCCGCGGAGCAGGAGTCGATCTTTTCCGAGTTCCACCAGGCGGGGATCACGCCCCGGGGCCTCCGCGAGGGCACCGGCCTGGGGCTCGCCATCGTCCGCCGGCTGGTCGAGCAGCACGGCGGCCGGATCTGGGTGGAGAGCGAGCCGGACCGCGGGAGCTGTTTCACCTTCCTCGTGCCGTCGAGCCACCGGGAAAGGAGCACGCCGGCACCGCCGGCCGCCGCGGGGATTGCAGCGGCGCCGCGACCGCGCCGCGTGCGGCCGCTCGTCCTCGTCGGCGACGCCGATGCCGCGGCTCGCGAGCTGTTGAGCAGCTACCTGCGGATGGAAGGGTACGACGTCGCGGCGGTCGGCGGCGGTGCCGAGGTCGTCGCGACGGCCCGTCTCCTGCAGCCGGATCTCATCACCCTGGAAGTGGCGCCGAGCGGTGGCGGCGACGGCTGGCAGGCGCTGCGCGACCTCAGGGCGGCCCCCGAGACCACCGGGACCGCCGTCGTGGTGGTCACCGTGGTGGACGAGAAGCGGCAGGGGTTCGCGCTCGGGGCCGCCGACTACCTGGTCAAGCCGGTCGACCGGGAGAAGCTCCTCCAGGTGGTGCGCCGCCTGGCGCCGCTGCCCGCCCCCGCGGCCGACGCGGTGCTCATCATCGATCACACCGCGGAGGGGCAGCGCGAGTTGGTGGACGCCGTGCTCACGGCGGGCTACCGGCCGCTCGCCGCCAGCGACGGGAAAGAGGCTCTGCGGCTCCTCGGGCAGGTCCGTCCGGGAGCCCTCGTGGTGAGCCTCCTGCTTCCCGATCAGGACGCCTTCCAGACGATCCTCCGCCTACGGGTGGATCCCTTGCTCAGCGATCTGCCGGTCCTCGCCCTGGCCCCGGAGGAGCTCAGCCCGCACCACCGGGAGCTGCTGGCCTCCGGTCCGACGCACTTGATCTCGCGGATGGACCGCCCGTGGAGGGAGACGTTGGTCCGCGAGCTCGGGCTGCTGCTGGGCTCCCCTGGTCGGAGCTGAGCTGGAAACCAGGCTGGTTTGCCGTTTGCAGGGCGCCGGCTGCTCATGGCGATCCGCAGCGAGAAGCTGAATCGGTTGGTGATCGGTTCCGAGTGCAAGGCTTCTTGGGACGAGATGCAGGGGGATGGCGCGCGGCGGTTCTGCGCCGAGTGCCAGCGCGAGGTGTTCGACTTCGCGCAGATGACACGGCGAGACATTCGCGCGCGCATCGAAGCGTCCCGCGGCCAGATCTGCGCCCGCCTGACGCGGCGAGCGGGGCAGCTCGTTGTTGCTCCGACCCCGGAGCTCTTCGCGCAGTCCTTGCCTTGGGAGCCGCGCCGAGTGTCTCCTTTAGCGGTCACCGTTGTCACCGCATGGTTGAGCCTTGGCGCCGCGAAGACACAGGCCGCGGAGCCCTCGGCCCCTGCGGTCGGCTCCTCCCAGGAAGGCGCCGACCGCGACGCCGAACGGGAGCGAGCCCCGAAACCTGCGTCGGTCGCCGGTGGCGCGGCCCTTCGCGGGCGCATCGTCGACGAGGGCGGCGGCACGGTTGAGGGGGCAGAAGTCGTGGCGCGCAACGCCCTCGACGGGCGGCAGCATGCGACGAGCACCGACGCCGACGGTACCTTCGCCTTGGACGGGTTGCCCACCGGTATCTACGACGTGACGGCGATGCTCGCCGGATTCGAGATCAGTCCCCAGGGCGACATCTCTCTTCAGACCGGAGAGGGCCGGCAGGTCGACCTGACCGCCAAGTCGGAAACGACCCATACCTTTATGGGTGCCCTGATGCACACCGGGGAGCCGCTGCACCGCCTGTTCGCCGAGAGCGACCTCGTCATCGCGGCGCGCGTCGGATCCTCGGCCAGTCCCGACTCCGGCCCAGTGGCGACCGAGCTCCAGATCGAGTCACTCCTCAAAGGAAAGGTGCCTGGACGCAAGGTGAGCCTGCGTCCGATGTTTGTTGGGACTCTGGCTCCGGGGAGCTGGGTCCTGGCGTTTCTGAAGGCGAGCCTGGCGACACCGACCTTCGAGTCGGCCGACTATTGGTACGACGGCGTCAAGGTACTCGGCGATGCTGAGCTTGCCTCCTATGTCAAACGGGTCGAAGCGCTCGCGCGCCTCGATCGCGAGGCCGAGCGGCGCGGTGAGCAAGACCCCGCCGAGCAGATGGAGTGGCTGGTCGCCACGGCGGAAGATCCTCACACCCGCGGCGAGGTCATGTCGGAGCTTCGGGTCGCTGTTGAGGCGTTGGCGAGCTTCGCCGCGAAAGAGGGGACGACGGTCGAGCTGGCAGCCGCGGATCTTCAAGCCCTCGTCGAACGGTTTCACCGTGAAGGCGGCAAGCTGAGCGAGGTCCCGCGGCCGGCCTTCCTCGGTGCGGCGTTGACGGACCGCCAGAAAAAACGCCTGACCGGTGCGCTCTTGGCGGCCAAGAGCCTGGATGCCTCCGATCTCAACCTTTTCGCGATCGTCCGCGGCTGGGACGAGCCGTCTGCCATCACCTGGCTGATCCGCGAGCTGCGCACGGTCAAACCCAAGGCCGAAGACACGGGCGAGCTCTGGCGCCTCCAGACCTTGGCGACTGACCTGCAAAATGAGAAGTTGCAAGGGCTCGCCGAGGCGTTCATCACGCGCCAACGGGAGATGGAGGAGAATCGGCCTGAGGACGAGACGGAGGCGAGCCGCGACCGCCGCCAAAGAGAGCTCGTCCCCCTGCTCGAGGATCTGTGGCATCGCTTCGCAGACGTTCTCGCGAGCGAGCGGTAGCGCCGCGCGGAGAGCGCTCAGCCCGGGATCTTCGCCACCAGATCGATCTCCACCAAACCTCCCTTGGGGAGGGCCGCGACCTGCACCGTGGAACGGGCGGGACGGTGGTCTCCCATCGCCTCGGCGTAGAGGGCGTTGAGCGTCGGGAAGTCGGCGAGGTCGGCCATGTAGACCGTGGCCTTGACCACGTTCGCGAACGTGCAGCCGGCGCTCGCCAGCACGTGGCGCAGGTTCTCGAGCACCTGCCGCGCCTGCGCCTCGAAGCCGCCCGCGACCAGCTCGCCGCTCGCGGGATCGAGGGCGATCTGCCCCGAGGTATAGAGCCAGCCGCCGGCTTCGACTGATTGCGAATAGGGCCCGATGGCCCGCGGAGCGTTGTCAGTGTGGTGGAATTTCATCCGTTGGTCCTTGTCCGTCCGTGTCCAGTCCGTGTTCGTCCGTGTTCTTCCCTACGACGGTGACGGCACCGCCGCGGCCGCCTCCCCTTCGAGCACCGCGATATAGGGCAGGTTCCGGTAACGTTCGTCGAAGTCGAGACCGTAGCCGACCACGAAGAGGTTCTCGATCTCGAAGCCCCGGTAGGCGATCGGGACCTCGACCTCGCGCGCCGCTTTCTTGTCGAGGAGGGCGCACAGCTTGACGCTCCGCGCGCCGCGGAAGCGGAGGAGGCCGAGGATCGTGTTCAGCGTGTGGCCGGTGTCCACGATGTCCTCGATGAGGAGCACGTCGCGGCCGCGCACGCCGATGTCCACGTCCTTGCGGATGCGGACCTCGCCGGGGGTCGTGCTGCTGCCGTAGCTGGAGGTCTGGAAGAAGTCGATGTCGACCGGCACGGTCAGCTTCTTGAGCAGGTCGACCATGAAGAAGACCGAGCCTTTGAGGACCCCGATGCAAAGGAGAGCGTCGGTGCGCGCGTAGTCACGGTCGATCTCGGCCGCCAGCTCGGCCACCCGCCGTTCGAGGGCCTCCGCGGTCACCAGCACCCGCATGCGCCGTTTTCCTTTCGCCTGCACATAGCTTAAGATCCTTGCCACTCTCAGGTTGCGACCATGACGACTGTTCAGGAGCTCAGCGTACTTCATCGCCGGTACTCGGACCTCTCCCACCGTTTCCGGTCCGGCTGGACCTTCCATCAGTTCCTCCAGAGCCTGGGGAAGAGCTCCCTGCGGCAAGTGGACGAGGACTTCTCCAGCGACTTCCAGACCCTGTACGCCGGGTTGAAAGAAGTCTCGCAGAATTTGAACGCCTCCGAGGGCGACCGGATGCGCGGCCGCCTCGACGTCATCGACCGGCGCCTCACCGAGCTCATGGCCACGCTCGACGAGGAGGATACCAGAGTCCCCCCCGACCTTCTGCGGCATTTCTTTCGCCGCGTCAAGACGTACGACGAGAAGATCCTCACCCAGCTCGTCAAGTTCTACATCTACGTCCAGCGCGGCGGTCCCTGGCCGCCGGACCGCCTGGACAAGGCCGACTTCCTGCTCGCCCGGCTCTCGGAGCAGGAGGACGAGCGCACGGAGGACGTGGTGCTCTGCGACGCCCAGCGCCTGGGCGAGATCTTCCACGGTCTGTGGAACCTGCTCGGCGGCGAGACACCGGAGCCCGAGGTGATCTTCGAGCGCCGCGGCGCCATCGACGCCATCCGGGCCGACGTGCAGCGCGCCGAGACGCTGGAACGGCTGAACGAGTCGAGCCTGGTGCGCCGGTTCCGCGATCTGAAGCACGACCTGGGGATCTTCTTTTTCGAGCCCGAGCTCCTGCTCGCCATCCAGGAGACCAACCTGGCGCTCAAGAACCGGGTCCACAAGCTCTACCGCCAGGAGGAGCAGCGCATCGTCGCCGAGTACCAGCGCATCTTCGAGCTGGAGCGCGAGGTGCCGGTGGACCGCGAGCTGGACGGCGATCTCACCGAGTTCCGCAAGGAGATCGAGCGCTTCGAGAAGAAGCTGCAGAGCCAGGAGTTCAAGCTGGAGGACATCGCCCAGATCCGGCAACGGGTGCGCGAGCTCCTGCCGCGCCTGACCGCCGGCCGGCCGGACCCCGAGATCCGGCCCGAGGGGCGCCGGGTCGACTCCACCTCCACCGGCGAGCACATCCTGAACGCCTCGGCCAAGGCGTCCGAGCTGACGCTGGCGTTCAACGAAGACCTGCTCGGGGACTATTACCGCAAGGTGCTGGACTCCCTGCGCGAGACGAACCCCGAGGTGCAGCCGGAGCGGATCGTCCTCGTCCCCGAGATCTTTCCCCTGCGCCTGGAGCCGCGGGAGGTCGTCGCCTACCGGCGGCTTTACGGCCGCAAGCCGTACGACCGCGAGCTGGAGCAGTTCGTGCTCGAAGCGGCGGCGCTCCGCGTGCGCATCAACGAGGAGGCGCAGGAGATCACCAGCATCCTCGACGAGACCTCGATCACCGGCGACTCACCCATCTACGCACGCGCCCGGCTCACCGCCCGCCTGGCCGACGCCTACCTCTGGCGCTTCAGCCACGTGCTCAGCCAG
>Ga0075436_100000840_pt1 | contig 20413 bp, 19 predicted proteins | sample RhiMethybrSRZTD5_FD_75303 | JGI IMG/M metagenome (GOLD analysis project Ga0075436, IMG submission 75303) | Populus rhizosphere microbial communities from Tennessee, USA - Rhizosphere MetaG P. TD hybrid SRZTD5 | ecosystem: Host-associated > Plants > Roots > Rhizosphere > Soil | place: USA...
TTCGCCCCAAGGCGGAGCAGGAAGTCGCGGTTCTCCGAAGAGGCTGTGCCGATCACGTAGGCTCCGTGCCAGCGGGCGATTTGAACAGCAAAGCTGCCAACCCCGCCGGCGGCTCCGTGGATCAACACGCGCTCACCCGGCGCGAGCTGCGCGTGATCGAAGAAGGCCTGCCAGGCCGTCAGCGCCGAAAGTGGGACGGCGGCCGCCTGCATGTGATCGATTGTCTTTGGTTTTGGCGCCAGATCGGCGGCGTGGACCGCGACATACTCCGCGGCGGCGCCATCTCGGCAGAAAGACGTCAGCGCGTAGACCTCGTCCCCGATCGACACGTCGGTCACGCCGTGCGCCACGCTCTCGACACCGCCCGACACCTCGTGTCCCGGTATCGCGGGCAGGCGGGCAGACCCGTCGCAATTCGTGTACGTCTCCGTATAGGTCAGCTCCGCAGGCGTAATGCCCGTGGCGTGGACTCGAATGAGCGCGTCCCCTGCGCCCAACTCAGGCTTGGGTGCATCCTCGTACACAAGTTGCTCCGGGCCACCTTGTCGATGGAGTCGAACGGCTTTCATCATTGTTCCTTTCTGCTCCGCGCGTCCCGTCTTAGAAACCTGGGCGCTGGCCCGCATGGTGACGTACATGATGAGGGAACGCTGGCGATGTAGATTTGTTGCTTATCCGCCGTCTGAATTACGGCCCTCCCCTCGCTGGTAAGAGGCCGCAGCCCTGATCACGGTTGCGACCCGGCCAAAAAAGATTTCGTCGCACGCGACGGCAATCAACGCTACCTCCGATCTCGCAAAGAGCGAATCAGAAATCGGCATCCAACACGATGCGGTAACGGGCCTTCCCTGATTCGAGTCGGGCGAAGGCCTCGTTGATATAGCTCATCGGGAAGTGCTCGGTCTGCGGCGCGATCTTGTGCCGTGAAGCAAAGTCGAGCATCGTCGCGATCGCCACGGGCGAGCCGGTCGGCGAACCCGAGACGCTACGCTGCTGCAGGATGAGTGGGAATGCCGCGACCGGGATCGGTTCCACGACGGCACCGACGACATGCAGGCGGCCGTTCGGCGCGAGCGTGCCGATCATCGCGTCCCAATCGAGCTTCACGTTGACGGTGCTGATCAGGAGGTCGAAGCGGCCACCAAGCTTCCTGATCGCCGCCGAGTCTTTGGTCGAGACGGCGTGGTTCGCCCCGAACCCCTTCGCCTCCTCGAACTTGCTCTCGCTCGACGTGAACGCTGTCACGTCGAAGCCGCACGCGGCGGCGAACTTCACGGCCATGTGCCCCAGCCCGCCGATGCCGATGATGCCGACCTGGTCGATCGATTTGGCGTACATGACCAGCGGCGCGAAGACGGTGATGCCTCCACACAGAAGCGGTCCAGCCTCGGCGAAGTTCAGCGTTTCCGGCAGCGGGAAGACCCAAGCCCAGTGCGCGCGGATGTGGGTCGCGAACCCACCGCGATGACCGATGATGGTTGGTTGCACTTGCGGGCAAAGATGATGGCGTCCCGACATGCACTGGCGACAATGCATGCAGCTACCCGAGAACCAGCCCACCCCGACTCGCTGTCCGACCTTGGCTCCTTTGGTGTTCGGACCTACGGCCGTGATCCGACCGACGACCTCGTGGCCGAGAATCGCGGGATACTGCGAAATACCCCACTCATTGTTCAAGACGGAGAGATCGGAGTGACACAAACCGCAATGTTCGACGGCGACTTCAACGTCCTCGGCCCCGAGCGGTCCGAGATCGACGCTTTCGAGCGCCATCGATTGTTTCGCTGCCTTCGCAACCCATGCTTTATGATTCATCGCATCTCTCTTGTTGAAACATGAGCCGGATTGGAGCCGGCTCCGGCTAAAGACTTTCCATTGCGTGTACACGATTCTTGTACTTCGCGGCCCGAATCGACTTTCCGGCGCCATCTCGCGCCAGTCGATTGGCGCCGGGCGGCGATGATTCGGTGGAAGGCCGATGCGCGCTGCTGAGGTGCGAGTCCGCTCGGCCTTTGCCGGTAAGCAAGGATCGCTTCTGCGTGGCGATCCGTCGGGCCATGTCGAGCAGGGCGTTAATCGCCGGAGAGTCCGCACCATGGGCCCGAGCGAGCGTCAGCTCAAGTTCTGGCGCCGGGGGATCCAGGCGCCGACAGACGATACGCTGCTCCGCGGATTCATGAACCGACAACGGAACGACCGCGAAGCCAGCGCCAGCAGCGACGAGCTCAATCACAGCGTGCGGCTGATCCGCCCTGTGCTGCTCGTTCAGCGTGACCCCAGCCCTCTCCCAGTACTCCGCTACCGCGTGCGAGTAGACCGGTGCTGCATTCGGATCCAGTGTCACGTAGCTCTCTCCTTGTAGATCTCGCGGCGACAGATATGTGCGCGCCGAAAGCCGGTGCCTCACGGACAGGGCAACTGCCAAGGGATGCGCGAGGAGTCGGTCGATTTGAAGATGGTCGTCCGCTGAGCTCCGCCACATGAACGCGACATCGATGACCCTCGCCCTGACGGCATGGAGCTGCTGCACCGAGGTCAACGTGTGGATTTCGAGGTGGACGTTAGGATGCTCTTCACTGAAGCGACTCAGGATGTTCGGAATGGCCATGTAACCGGCCCACGGGGTACATGCGACCGAGAGCCGATCACGTTCGCCTCCGGTCGTTCGACGGGCCGCGAGCACCGCGCCATCGACCTCCATGAGCACCTGTCGCGCATGCTCGAGAAAGAGCCGACCAGCGCTCGTCAACCGCACCCACCGTTTGCTGCGTTCGAAGAGCCGGACCTCGACCTCTTCCTCCAACTGTTTGATCTGTTGACTGAGAGGAGGCTGCGAGACGTGGAGGCGCTCGGCGGCGCGACTGAAATGTAGTTCTTCGGCGACCGCGATGAAGTACCTCAAATGACGGAGCTCCATGCCGATGGCTCCCCTTGCCGATTGGCCGTCGGTCGGCGGATGCGCCTCGACGATATGGGTACCCCTCGATTCGCCCGTCAACTCGAAAGCAAATCAAAAACCAGTCATCGCAGTTTCTCCATCAGCCGTGCGCATGCTGATTCCGTCGTCTTCACGCCTACTTCATACACGGTCATGAGGATCTCGCGTTCGAGCCAAATGGAAGATTTGCACGCGGGGCCATCCTTGCGCGTCGCGAAAGGCGCCACACGTCGGGGTGTGCGAGCACGTTCTCGATCGTCGATATCAGGGTCCCGTACACGGGTTCCTCTGACGGCACAGTGCAATCTGCAGCCGCGGGCGCCACGAGACCTCTGTAAGACGAACTCGATATTGGCGACGCCGGGTTGATCGCTGATACGTGAGGGAAGGAGAGCAACAAGGAGAACCGCGATGAGGAAGAAGCTGACCTTCGTGGTCGCGACACTCGCGCTGGGGGCCGTTTCGACCGTCGTCTTTGCCCAGCGACTGGGAACGAATACGGCTCCGGCGAGCGGACGCTATCTGCCCGAGTACACGAAGGACGGCGATCTGGTGCTCCCGAAGAACTGGCGCTCATGGGTCTACGTGGGGTCGCCGTTGACTCCGGATGGCCTGAACGACAGCAAGGAAGGCTTCCCCGAATACCACAACGTGTACATCGAGCCGGGATCCTACGAGATCTACAAGAAGACCGGCGAATTTCCCGATGGCACGATCATGTTCAAGGAACTGCAGCGGGTCCTCAAGCCCCAGCAATTCCCCGACGGTTCGCGCTCAGAGCCTTCGGGCAGGGGTTATTTCCCAGGCGCCTTCAACGGCGCCGACGTGACCGTCAAGGATTCCAAGCGGTATGCGCAGACCGGCAGCACCTGGGGGTACTACAACTTCAACCATCACGAGCCGAAGGCCCCGACGGCCAAGCTGCGGCCGAAATCGGAGTGTGCATTTTGCCACCAGGCCAGTGCAAAGAAGGACGAAGTCTGGACGCAATTCTATCGCTTGCTGGAGTGATCCAAGCGCACGCCGGTACGCCGGCTGAACAGAGGACTCTTCGCAATGAAGATCGTCGCTCGTGTCGCTTCGCTTGCATCGCTGGTGGCGGTTGCCGCCATCGTGTTGGCGATTCGGTCATCGATCGTTGATGGTCAGAGTGACCAGCGAATGTCACGCGCCGGTGGGCCGCTAAAGGCCGTGGTCGATGCGCAAGGAACTCTCCACGTCCCATCGAGTTATCGCGCGGACTACGAGTTCCTGGGAGCGTGGGCCATTGCTGCCGCCGAAAAGGGCGTCGGTTCCAGCGAGCTTCACAATGTCTATGCGAGCCCGGGCGCGATCGCCGGGTATCGCACAAGCCGCCACTTCCCCGATGGAACTGTGCTGGTCAAAGAGGTCTATGAGACCTCCACGGCTCCGATGACCACCGGGACGGTCAGTCACGCTCACACCTTGAAGGGTTGGTTCGTGATGGTGAAGGACGCCAGCAACAGCCACCCTGGCAATTCGCTGTGGGGAGATGGCTGGGCATGGTCGTGGTTCGACGCGGGAAATGCGACGAAAACGACATCGACCGATTACAAAAAGGACTGTCTCCCCTGTCACGTACCCGCCCAAGCCACGGACTGGGTTTATACGTCCGGGTATCCGACGCTCAAGTAGGAGACAGGCATCGAAATCCTCAGCAGCGACGGTGGGATCGTGAGGCCGAGCGCTTTGGCGGTCTTGCTCATGGAAACACTTCGAAGGCACCTCCAAGTCGTTATTGGTTTTTGAGCTTCATATCCTCATAGGAGGGCCAGATCGACATGGGAACCAGATTGATCGTGTGATCCGCGACGCGCGGTCCGACGCCGATTAGCACCCGCGTGCTCCAGATTGGCGCAAACATCGCGCGGTCGATCGTGAGTTGCTGGATTCGGTGCAGTAGAATCTCGCGCTTCGCGGGATCGCGTTCGCGCGACTGTTGCAGGAACAACTCGTCGATGTCAGGGTAGCCGCCATAAGCAAAGCTGCCCTTGGAGTAGATGAAGGCCTCCACGCGCGTGGCCGCATTACCCGAATTCCCCGCTGCCGTGAGAAAGAGCCCGCGGAGCTTCTTCTCCTGCCAGGCGGCATAGAATGTCGCCCGCTCCATCACGCGCATCCGGGTCCGAATCCCCACAGCCTTCAGGTGGTTCACTGCAGCCTCGCCGGCAATCGAGAACCCGGGCAGCGGCGTGAAATCTCCGGCTTCAAACCCCTGCGGATACCCGGCCTCGGCGAGCAACTGCTTCGCTTTCTGCGGATCGTACTGAGGAGGCTCCACTTTCAGCGCGTAGTCCATGACCGGCGGCACAATGACGCCAATCGCCGGACAGTATCCTAAACACGCCGTCTCGCTGATGGCTCTGCGATCCAAGGCATGATTGACGGCCAGCCGCACGCGGCGGTCATGCCACGGCGACTTAGGATCCCATTGGTCGGCGAACTCGATCCACATCGCTGACGCATGCCGTGTTGCCGCCAGCGACAAGCGCGAGTCTCGAGTAACGTTCTCGGCTTCGGGCCCCTCCAGGAGGAACGCCATGTCGGCTTCGCCCTTCTTGAGCATTGCCACCCGCGTGGTGCCCTCCGGGACGCTCTTCAGAACCAGTCGCTTCACGCTGGGCACACGCCGCCAGTAGCCGGGGTCCGCTTCCAGCACAACTTCCACGCCGGGCGTATGGCTCACGAACTTGTAGGGGCCGACCCCGATCGGGTGTCGTCGGAACCCGTCGTCGCCGACCCGCATCACATATTTCTTCGGCACGACAATTCCAGCCGCGGTGGCGGTCGTCCCGTAGAACGTCATGAAGTCCGGCCACGCCTCCTTGAGAACGAATCGCACCGTGAGCGGATCGATGATCTCGACCTGGCGGACGTGGTGATTGAGCTCTTTGGCACCTGCTCCCTTGTAACGCTCGAAGCTGAACTTCACGTCGTCCGCCGCGACGGCGTCACCGTTGTGAAACTTCAGCCCGCGGCGCAGCTTGAACTCGTAGGTAAGGCCGTCGGAGCTCTCCGTCCACGTTTCCGCCAGACTGTTCCCCATCTTCTGTCCCGGCAACGGACGCACCAGCGCGTCATGAAGCGCATACAGGATTCCGAACGGCGTGATTTGTGGCGGGGCCGTCGAAGGATCGAACCAAGTCGGGGCGATGGTGATGGGCCAGGCCATCACCGCCTCTCCCGCAGGCGACGGCTGGCCGGTTACCTCCCGAGCCGATCCGAACGTGAGGATGACGAACGCGAGGAGCGGCACCACACGACTTGTGGTCAGGCCCGTCACTGTTCTACCCATATGCTTCTCTTTTCTTCGAGTCGCGACGCTCCATCACTCAGTAACCTGATCCGCCCGCAGCAGTAGCGACGGCGGGATGGTGAGGCCGAGGGCTTTGGCGGTTTTGAGGTTGATCACCAGCTCAAACTCGCTCGGCTGCTCGATGGGTAGGTCCGCGGGTTTCGCGCCCTTCAGGATCTTGTCCACGTAGACCGCAGCACGCCGCTGCATCTCGGCAACATTTACTCCATAGGACATGAGCCCACCTGGCTCAACAAACACTCGGAGCTCATAGATAGCGGCGATCCGATGTGAGGCCTCAAAATCGAGGACGACCCGTCTATGCACGAACATAAAGGCTGGGGACATCACCACGACACCCTGGTCGTGATTCTTCTTCATGCCGAGGAAAGCGGCGGCCAAATCCCCCGCTCCGCGCACGATGAACGTATGAATCTCTAAGCCGAGGCCCCGAGCCACGATCGCAACCTGTTCACCGAACTGAGTGGCTATGGAGGGGAGTACCGAGGTTGTGACATCCTCGCGAAGCAGCGCGACCTTTGAAAGATTCGGCACAAGCGCTTTGAGAAGCTCGAGGCGCTTGGGAATGAGATCGTCGTTCAGCAGTTGTGACCCTGTGATATTGCCCCCAGGCCGTGCGAGGCTGTCGACGAGTCCTGCGGCAACCAGATTCTCGTCGGCGCGACCGATCACGATCGGGATGGTTTTCGTTTCCATTTTGAAGGATCTTTGCGAGGCCCGCGCCCGAAACGAAGAGTACGTCGACCTTGAGACGTACGAGGTCAGCGGCGCCTCTGCGAAACTGATCAACTGATTCGCCAAAGCGTCGCTCAACGACAATGTTTTGGCCATCGACCCAACCGAGCTCTCTCATCGACATCCAGAACGGGTTGGTCGAGACTGATTTCGCCAGCTCCTGTGGGCTTGGAACTGGACCGAAGCCCAGAATTCCCACGCGAGCCATCTTCTCTGACTTCTGCGCCTCGGCGACGAATGGAGTGGCGAGTCCTGCCAGTGATGTGAGCAGGAAGCGTCGGCGGTTCACTATTCAATCACCTGATCCGCCCGCAGCAACAGCGACGGCGGGATGGTGAGGCCGAGAGCCTTGGCGGTCGTGAGCTCGTACTTTGGTGAGCCCTGCACCGAAACTGGGGCAGATTCGCGCGGTGAGGGATTTTGTCGGTGTCATCGTCCGCCGCACACGGCGCCAATCAAAGTTCCGTACTCGTGAGGGATCCGGCCGGCGATTATCCGAGCGGCTGCTCGGCCAGCCGTGACCGGCGGACGCGCGCCTGCACGTCCCGTACGCGGTCACGCTCGAAGTCGATCTGAACCTCATGGTCCTCGACGTCCCAGTGCCCAACCGTGGCGAACCAGCCGAACGACCGCCGTCGCTTGGGTGCCACGCGCTGGCCGCGGTACAGCAGCGTCCTATCGCCCGCTGGTAGACGCGCTTGCTCTTCAGCATGTGGGCCACAGAGTCGCAGGACTTCCTCGTAGCTTGTCTCCCCTGGACGAATCCGTCTCAGCGTCTCTTCCGACGGCAGCGTACCCCTCTCCCGGCCGGCCGCTTCGCCAGGGCCCACGTGGACGCGTGCTCGCAGTGTTCGACCGAGGCGCCTCGCCAGCGCGCCGAACAGTGGCCCTGTCAGGTTCCCGAGCCCGAGGAACAGCGCAGAAATCAGAATCGGCCGCCACGCGAGCCGCCCCGCGAAGTAGGCGAACTGAACCTTCAGGACTTGTGGTACGAGGCCTTCGGACGGCAGCAGCGGGAGCCGGAACGTCTCCGTGTTACTCCTCGTCTCGCTCATCCGCCGACTCGCAGACGCAGGTACTACTTCGTCGACCTTGAGGTGGATCGCGTCGGCGAAGTTGATCAGCAGCATGGAGAAGTCGCGCGCCAAGGGCACAATCCGGTCACGCGCTCCAAAATAGAGTGGATACAGCGAGACGTACCCTACATCGCTGAAGCCGACCGTGATGAGGTACCGCCTCCCCCAGAAGGTGTCCTCTATCCAGCTCGCGCGCCGCGGTACGATCACATCCTTCAATGGCAGTTCGAGCCGGACGAGCCAGTCCAGACTCGCCAATTCGGGGACCCAGGGGATCCGGACGTAAGTCGCGCCCCTCGCCCCAGCGGCCGGCCCGTCATCTCTGGCAAACGCGACAAATGGGGCCTCGCCTACCGTCCGCGGCTCGGCGCCGGTCCCCATCTCCGTTCGAGCACGCGCCGAGAGGCGTAATGCGCCGTGCTGCTTGAGCTTGAAGCCCAATGCTTCCACTTGGCGGACGAGCGCCGGGTCGGCGCTCGCGGCGCCCGGCGTACCCACCACCTCGCCCGGCCAGAGCAGGTACAAGTCTTGCGCAATATCCGCGGCACGACGCTTCGGCGGCAGTGTAAGGCTCCACGACACCGACACCGTCAGTGAGCTCGAGCCACTGGCAAGATTCTCGACATTCTGCGGTCCCACTGACGCCGACACGAACAAGGGCCCGATACTAAATTCCGGCTGGGGATGCGACGCGATAAACACCTGGGCGTCGGCACGACCCGGTACAGCGCAGAGCAGCAGGAGCGCAAAGAACGAAACGGCGATCTCGCGTATCGAAGGCGGCGTGCTCATCCGCAGCACAACCCTAACGACCATCTCCCCAGCGGAAATCGACTTGCTTCAATCCCTGCGCCTCGATCGCCACGGTCTGGGTCAGCGTCTGCCCGCTTGCGGTGGCCGTGATTGTATATGACCCAGGGGGAAGTTTTGCGAGCAGAATCGGCCCGGCCATCGTTGTCTCAAGCATTCGCTCCTTCGTCGAAGACTCAATCACGATCTGGACGCCGGAGCGGTAGTCGCCCGATTTCATCGCTGTGATGATTTTGAGGTTGTATTCTCGCTCTTTTGTGCGGAGTTCATCCCGCTCAGTGCTCCCGATGCCTCCAGAGATGTGGGTCACGTCCGCGGCGCGTGCCGTCACCGCGAGGGTCAGCAAGGCTATGGCCGCGATTGCTAGACGGAACGATGTCTTCACCAAGGCCGACGGCTCATCAGCGTGGTGTTTGGCGGCGCAGACCGAGGCGGTGTGGGCCGGCGAGGTGGACGAGCTGACGTCGGCACAGCAGGCACGAGTGCTTGCGACGCATCCAGTCCTCAGCATTCTGTCGCGAACCTCGGCCTTCATTCAATAACCTGATCCGCCCGCAGCAGCAGCGACGGCGGGATGGTGAGGCCGAGAGCCTTGGCGGTCTTGAGGTTGATGATCAGTTCGAACTTCCTGGGCTCCTCGACGGGAAGGTCGGCAGGCTTGGCGCCTTTCAAAATCCTATCGACATAGGTCGCCGCCCGCCGCCACAGATCTGCGAGATTCGCTCCGTACGACATCAAACCGCCAGCATCGACAAACTCGCGAAACCCGTAGATCGCCGGGACCCGGTGGGCGGCGGCGGCTTTCACGACATGGGCCTTCTCGCCGACCACGAGCGGGTCGGCCATGATCACGACGGCGGCGACGTGTGCCCTTGTCACAGCGACGAACGCATCATCGATATCGGCCGACTTCTTCACCACGTGCGACATGACCCGGAGACCCAGGCTCGGCGCCACGGACTCCATTTCGCTGAGGCGTTCCACGCTACTCCGGTTCGTCGGATTCAAGATGACGCCGACGAGTGAGGCCTGCGGAATGGTCGCCTTGACGATCTCGAGCCACTTCCCGCCGAAATTCGCGGCCTGGCCGGTGGATAGCCCCGTGATGTTCCCGCCCGGCCGCGCCAGGCTCTGAACGAACCCAGACCCCAACGGATCCCCAGCCACTGCGACGATCGGGATCGTCGCGGTCGCTCGCTTGGCGGCCGCGGTGACCGCCGTCCCCTGCGCAAGAAGCAGGTCGACTTTCAGGATCATCAACTCCCGAATCAGCGCGGCCAAGCGATCATCCTGGCTCTCCGCAAACCGGTATTCGATGAAGATGTTCTGGTTCTCGACGTAACCGAGTTCGCGGAGACCATCGCGCAGTCCCGCAATTCCCGTTGGATCGGAACCCGGCGCGTCGTACCCAAGGTAACCGACGACTGGGGCCTTACGTGGCTGCGCCCGTGCAGCAAGCGCCGCGGCAAGCACAGCTCCGAGGCCTGTGACGAAGGCGCGGCGGTTCATTACTCGATCCTCCACGATGCGAAGGGCCAGTCGGAGCAGTTCGACCACGCGCTCTCGCTTCTCATCAAGCGCCCGCTGGCGCCGTCCGCGGCTCAGCGACGCCTGACACTTCCCCGAGCACGCCCGCTGCCGATCTTTCAACGGCCTGCCGCAGCCAGGTGCCGCGCATCGCCGAAATGCTACGTCAGGCGCTCCTAGAAGTGCACGTGCGGCTTCTCCGAGGCGATTCGGGCCGGTGCCACGGCTTCGGACATGGATTCGCTTCGGTCAGCTGCCGGTCTGGCGCGGGCAGGGCGGAATGTCGTCTGGCCGAACGCGTCGCGGCGGATCATGAGGCGCTCCGGCTGCCGTGCTCGACGAGCATGTCAACGAGTCGCGAGGATTTTTCTCGAGCCCCGCCGACCATGGCACGCGAGGTATTTCACGTTGCGCCCGCGGGTGACGGGCGGGCGTGCGCTGTTCTCCGAGCGGCGTCTACGGCACGAACGCTCAAGCTTAGGAGCCGAACGTTGCATCCGCGGGACCGCTTGGCTCTAGCACATTTCCCGCGCGGCATGTTCGAGTCTGAATGGTCACTATGACTGAGCATCGTGACCCGAACCCTTCTAGCGATGACGCTGAACTTGAGCGGGAGATCCGCGCAAATCGGAAGTTCTCGCCCAGCGAGGCCATCGCGCGGATGGCCGGTAGCGGCATGATGAAGGGCGCGTCTCCAGTGTCCCGTGGGCGTCAGGCCGAACTCGTCATCGAGGAGTTCCTGCGTCGCCATCTGATGGATGCCAGCGGTGTTCTAGGACGCGTTGTGTCACGCGGCGTGAGCAAGAGCGCTCGCCTGTCAGGCAAGCCCGATCAGCCGCTCACGATACTGGCCGACTACGTTCGGCAAGTTCTCAGGTCCGAGTCTCTCCTGCGAGAGCTCGTTCGAGAGGCCGACGTGGAGTGGGGCCGGGAGTTCGGCGAGCGGCCATACTTTCAGCGAGAAGGTCGCGAACCCCATCCCGACGACCCGTACACGATGGAGTCGGTCCGTGTCGCGTTGCTCACCGCCCTCGACAAGCTAACGGCGGACGAACGGTAGAGGCGTACTCGCTCGAGTAGCTCCGCGCGATTCTCCGCGACACGCCTCATTCGACCGGCCGACATAGACAGGCTGCTAATGGCGAGCACGGCTCCCAGGCGTGCCGGCGCCTGAGCTGCAGATCATCTCCACGGAGCTCGCGGCCAAGGTAGACGAGCGGCTATCGTGCGCGTCGGCGCGCTTCTCTCGGACGCGCGACGGCCGGAAGCTGATGGGTCGGCCGCGATTCAGTGATGAGTCGGCCTACCTGCTGACCGGGTTTGCTAAATGCACGGCCTGCGATGGGCCAGTTGGGACCGACCTACGGGGATTCGCAGAACCGATAGGGCGCCATGTCCCCTATTACGTCTGCCTAGACTACAAGCGCCGGGGGACGTGTACGAACGCCGTTGCGCTGCAACAGGACATCGTGGATCGGGCGCTGCTGGGCTCGATCGCTGAGGTCCTCGATGCGCGAATCCTCGATCGTGCCGTCGACAAAGCCTTGACTCGGCTCCGGGCCGGACTGGAGAAGCACCTGGATCGCCGGACCCAGATCGACCGCGAACTGTCGCTCCTCGTGACGAAGATGGATCGCCTGATGGACGCCTTGGCCGAGGGCGCGGCCCCGAAAGACGAAATCATCACCCGGCTGAACGAGGAAAAGCAGCGCAAAGAACGTCCTTGCCGCCGAGCTAACGAAGCTCTCTGAACTCGCGGGTATCGAGTCGCTCGACGAGTCGAAACTTAAGCGCGAACTACACGAGCGTGTGACCGACGTAAAGGCCCTCCTAGCTCAGAACACGACCCAGGCCCGTCAGATGCTGCGGAAGCTGCTTGCCGGCTCCAAGATCGAGATGGAGGGATTTGGTCGCGGCGACGAACACGTCCCACTGGCGTGGCCCCAACGGGACCTGATCGAACTTGCATAATTCAAGTTCGCGATTTGATTGCACGCCGATAGCGGCTCGTCGAGGGAGCGCCCTGCCGCCTCTGAGTCTATGGTTGTGCGGCTGGATTTGAACTACCGACCTTTGGGTTACGAGCCCTCTTCAAGTGGAGACTGGACCCAACGCGCCACAAACAACGCCTCGTAAATTAGCGCCTCTCACGTGAGCGGCGGCTTGGGGACTCTTGGCTCTCGTTGGCCGCAGCTTCCTGGGTAATTCCTGGGTGAACGTTTGGGAGCTATGTCGCAGCTTCATCACGTCGGACGCCTGCGGTCCGGTACCGGGATCGCCTCCACGTTCGAGGTGCGACAGAGGGCGTTGAATGCCGGCACGTCCTGGGCGAAGCAGCGTTCGAGTTGTGCGAGCTCGGCGTCGATGCGCGTGGCGAGCGACTCGTAGGTCGCGACCAGCGCCGCCGTGGGCGGGGCATCCGAGTACTCGGCGAGCGGCAGGAGCGTCGCCAGCCGCGAGTTGAGCTTCGATGGGAACATGCGAGGGTCTTCGGACTTGACCTGTACCAGCGCGCTCTCGATCGCCGTCAAGCGCTCGGTGAGGCTCCGGGCGGCGTCCTTGACCGCCTGCACCTCTACCCGCCGCGCCCAGCCCTCCACCTGCCCCCGCACGTCGCGCAGCGTGAGCACGGCCTGGTGGGTCTCGCAGAGCTTGGCGTGCACGGTCGCGACCCACTCGAACTGCCGGCCGAGGTCCCCGACGCTCGTGGGCACCCGCGGATCCATCGCGATCTCGAACCGCTGCGTCCACGAGCGTCCGTCCACGGTGAGCCGGACTTGGTACGCGCCGGGCGGGACCCTGGGCCCGGCGAGCATCTCCGCAGTCCCTCCCCGTCCCTTGTTTTCCGGGAGCTTGGGCGCGTCGAGCAGCCTCAGGTTCCACACGAAGCGGTTGCTGCCGGGGTCCGTCGTGAGCCGCGGCTCCTCGTCCGTGGTCTCGGCCGACGTCTTGGCGACGGGCAGCGAAGTATCGGTGTCGGCGGGTTTATCCGGTCGGCGGCTCCTGAACGTCCGGAGCTCGCGCTCGCTCACGTCGAGGAAGGTGAGGCTGATGTCGCCCGCGGGCTTGTCCCGTAGCCAGTAGTGCACGATCACGCCGTCGGGCGGATTCTCGCCGGCGTCGAGCAGCGCCTCCCTCTTCTCGCCGGTGGGCGTCTCGACCTGGCGATACGAGTAGCCGACGGCGCCGGCCAGCCGGTAGCCGAGGCCCCCGGGCGCCGGCTTCATCCCGTGGCCGCGATAGGCGCGCCAGCGGACCGTGCGGCGCGGTGCGAACAGGTGCGCCGGCGCCTCACCATCGGGCGCGGCCTGATGAAGCGGCGTCACATCATCGAGGATCCAGAACGAGCGGCCATGCGTGGCGACCACGAGGTCGGTGCCCTTGACGATCACATCGTGAATCGGCGTGACGGGCAGGTTCGTGGCGAAGCGCTGCCACCGGGCGCCGGCGTCGGACGAGATCCAGAGCCCCGTCTCCGTTCCCACGTAGAGTAGCCCGCGCCGGTTCGGATCCTCGCGGATCACCCGTGTGAACTCACCGTCGTCGATGCCGTCGGTGATGCCGGTCCACGTCGCCCCGTAGTCCGTCGTGCGGAAGAGGTACGGCCGCGTGTCATCGAGCTTGTAGCGGGTCGCCGCGACGTAGCAGGTGCCGGCATCGTGGGGCGAGGGCTCGATCACGCTGATGAGCGCCCACTCCGGCAGTCCGGGCGGGGTGACCGTCCGCCAGGTCTTGCCGCGGTCGTGGGAGATTTGCACGAGGCCGTCGTCCGTGCCCGCCCACAGCACGTCGCGCTCGTGAGGAGACTCGACGAGCGCGAAGATCGTGCAGTAGATCTCGGCGCCGGTGTTGTCGCTGGTGACCGGCCCGCCCGACTGTTGCAGCTTGTCCGGGTCGTTGCAGGTGAGGTCACCGCTCACGACCTCCCAAGAGTGCCCGTCGTCGGTGGAGCGGAAGATGTGGTTGCCCGCGATCCAGAGCTCGTTCGGCTCCCAGCGCGAGTAGAAGACGGGAAACGTCCACTGGAAGCGGTAGCGGTGCTCGGCGGCGGCCACGCCCATGCCGTACTGCTCGGGCCACACCGCGATCATCCGCTCCTGCCCCGAACGGTGGTCGTAGTGGATCAGTCGTCCCGTGCCGGGCCCGGTACCGATGGCACCGCCGACCACGATGGCGCGATCGGTCGGCTTGATCGTGATGTAGCCGCTCTCACCGCCACCGGGCTGGATCCAGTCGGCCTGGGTGATGACGCCACGGGTCGACTGGCTCGGCAGGCAGATCGCCCAGTTGTCCTGTTGCGACCCGTAGATCCGGTACGGCTCCTGCTGGTCGGCGCAGACGTGGTAGAACTGCGCGGTCGGCTGGTTGTAGATCGTCGACCACGACATCCCGCCGTTGAACGACACGCACGCACCGCCGTCGTTGCCTTCGATCATCCGTCGCGGGTTGGCGGGATCGATCCAGAGGTCGTGGTTGTCGCCGTGCGGCGTGGCGACCTCGAAGAACGTCTTGCCGCCGTCGACGGACTTCCACGCCGCGTAGTCGAGGACCCAGAGCGTGTCGACGTCGGTAGGATCGGCGAAGACATGCATGTAGTACCAGGGCCGGCCGCGCAGGCCCGCCTCCTCGCTGTACCGCTTCCAGGTGGCGCCGCCATCGTCGGAGCGGAAGAGCGCCCCGTCCTCGGCCTCGACGATCGCGTAGACACGCTGGCTATCGACCGGCGACACCGTGACGCCGATGCGACCGAGCACGCCGCGCGGCAGGCCGGGGTTGCGTGTGATGTCGCTCCACGTGTCGCCGCCGTCCGTCGAGCGCCACAGCGACGATTCCGGGCCGCCGCTGACCATCCGCCACGGCGAGCGCTGGGCCTGCCAGATGGTGGCGAAGAGCACGCGCGGGTTGCGCGCATCCATGGCGAGATCGGCGGCGCCGGCGCGCTCGCTGCGGGCGAGCACGTGCTCCCACGTCCGGCCACCGTTCTTCGAGCGGAACACGCCGCGCTCGCGGTTGGGGCCGAAGGCGTGCCCGAGGGCGGCAACATAGACGAGCTCCGGGTCCTTGAGATCGACGCGCACGCGCGTGACGTGCCGCGTGTCGCGGAGGCCCAGGTTCGTCCACGTGCGGCCGCCGTCGGTCGAGCGATAGACACCGTCGCCGTGGGAGACGTTGCCGCGGATGCAGCCCTCGCCGGTGCCGACATAGATCACGTTGGGATCGGACGGGGCGACGGCGATGGCGCCGACGGCCGAGGTCCGGAAGAAGCCGTCGGAGACGTTCTCCCACGTCATCCCCCCGTCGGTGGTTTTCCACACCCCGCCCGCGCAGGCGCCGAAGTAGAAGGTCATGGGATCGACGGGATCGCCCGCCACCGCCACCACACGGCCGCCGCGGTGAGGACCGACCAGGCGCCATCGCAGCGAGCTGAAGACTTTCGGATCGACGGTCATCGATACACCTCCGCGCGATCGACGCGCGAAAGGGCACTCTACGACAGCCGGCGCCTTCTGGCCACCCGAGGACGCGACGTCGTATAGTCGGCGAACCGTGCGATTCGGCGCCGTTCTCCTGGCCGCCTACTCGACCGTGCTCGTCGCCGAGCTGGTAGGCGACAAGCTCCTCTATACGGCGGCCAGCCTTGCCGCCCGCTTTCGCGCTAGCCTGGTGCTGGCCGCCATGGCGCTGGCATTCAGCGGAAAGATGGGCGTCGCTGTCATGGCGGGCTCGGCGCTTGCGAAGATCCCGTCGCTCTGGACCGCGCTGTTGAGCGCCACGGTCTTCTTCGCGACCGCCGCCGTCATCTGGTTCCGGCGTGGCGGCGGGAGCGAGCGCGAGGCGGCGCGGACCTGGCCGCAGGCGGCCGCCGTCTCGTTCGGCACGCTGTTCCTCACGGAGTGGGGCGATCCAGGCCAGATCGCGGCCGCGGCCATTGCGGCGCAGACCCAACTGCCGCTAGCCGTGTGGGTCGGTGGCGTCCTCGCCCTGGTGACGAAAGGCGCCGCGGCGATGCTCGTCGGCACCAAAGTGCGGACGTGGGTGCCCGAGCGCGCCCTCCGCATGATTGCCGTGGCCACGTGCTCCCTCATGGGCCTCATCGCCCTCGGTGAGGCGATCGTGGGGCCGCTCTGATCTCGCACCAACCGAAGGACGCCATGGAATTCCTCGATCAGATCGCGCAGATCGTCGATGATGCAGTCACGTCGAATGGCGCTCGTGTGAGGAGACGATGGGACGACATGAATGCGACAGCAAATAACGTCGCAAGCGCACTCGAGGGCTGAACACGAAGACGCCGGCGTTCGGACCGACGAGCAATTCCTGGGTGAAGTCTGGGTAAACGAAGGGGCTAGCGGGTCGAGGTCCGCTAACCCCCTCGTCGTTCATGGTTGCGGGGGCCCGCTACGGACGGTCCGAAAGCACCCTCCGTCCCCTTCCGTTTCGAGGTGAACCGGACGGTTGGACGGGGTCGCAAGGGGCTCCCGGCCCCTTAGGACGCATTCTTATCGTCCAGCCCGGAAAAACACGGGTTCGATTCCCCAACGGGCTACCCACGTCGTTGGACATGGGCGCGTTCACCTGGGCGGGCGAGGCGGTAGCGTAAAAATCGTGGTGACCCCAACGGGACGCGATCGAACTTGCAGAATTGAAGTGCGCGATTTCAGTGCGCGCTGAGAGGCGTCGCTGTAGCTCAGTGCCGGTAAGGTAACCGAGACGGTGTTCCGCTGTCTCTGGATGGTTGCGGGGGCCGTCGGTCCGCAGGCGGCGGCCAGCTCCACCGGAAGGACTTCAATCTGTGCGTGGATTGGGTAGTATCGGCGGTACGAACTCAGAGGAGGCCTTCATGATGAACGACGCGAGCACGCCGATCGGACAGCCGGCAGCCGTGACTCCCCCGGGCAAGCTGGCGTACGCGACGCCGAGCACCGCCCCCCTGGTGGCGGGCCGGCGCTCCTTCTTTAAGTACCGCGACCTCGGCGTCACGGCCGCGAGCAGTGGGAAGATCCGCGCCCAGGTAACGATCGGGGCCGAGGGGATGACGCAGCCGACGGGGTGGCACTACCACGTCTGCGAGGGCCAGTTCGTGTACATGCTCAGTGGATGGGTTGACCTGGAGTTCGAGGACGGCCAGAAACTGCGTATCCAGCAGGGCGAGTCGCTCTACATCCCGGGCGGCCTCCGGCACAACGAGACGGCGGCATCAAGAGATCTAGAGCTCTTGGAGTTGTCCGTGCCCGCGGACATGGGCACCGTGACCTGCGATCCGCCCGAGAGGTGGTCCAAAACCGCGTGACGTCATCCTGACGGCGATCCCCACTCACGGCGTGGCACCGAGACCGTGCGCATTCCTGATTGACTCCCGGATAACCGAAAGGGGTTAGCGGCGTTCGCGCCCGCTAACCCCTGGCCGTCGGTTCGCCGGCGAACAGATCGGCACCAACGTAGCCGAATATCGTCGCATCGTGGTGGAAGGCGGGCTTCATCTCACTGCCTCGCCCGACTTAGCGCCATCGATATAGTGCTGGACGGTCCTGGCAATCGCATCGTAGTCACTTACGTTAGTTGGGTGCGCTATTCATCGCGTCTTCTCCTTCGCAATCTGAGGCGCCGGCCTTCGTTCGCATCGCTGCGTCGCTTCCAGTACCGATCCGGGCGTCTCCTGCGGCGAGCTACCGCTTACTGTTTGACCTGATTTCGGCAAGCATCGGAGCAACATCGCGTCTCTCGGGCGCTCACCCGCGGCCAGCCAAACTTGCTGGCGCGGATAAGCGTCATCTTTTAGGTCTTCCGCGTTCTACTGCTTCTCGAACACGATGACGTGGCTCATCTCTTGACCCTGGGCGTTCTTTCCTTTTACCGTGACGTCCATCGTCTTCCCGTCCGCCGAGACCACTCGCCTGATGGTTTGAGCCACCGTACCGCCCTTGTTGTCAGTGCGTTCGGTGGTCACTGCGTCGGCTCACCGTTCCGACGTCCGCGCGTCGACGTGTCCCATGAGCAGAGAGAGCCGCGCTGCCATCTCGCGTAGCATCTCCTTGACCGTCTCGATCGAGGGTGTCACTTTCTTGTCGATTCGCTCGATGTACGGCACGTTCAGGGCGGCCACCGCCCGCTCCGAGTGCGCGAGGATGGGGAACGCGATGTTGTTGACGCCGCGAATCTGACGGCTCTGGATCTGCGCGTAGCCGCGGCTCGCGACCTTCGTCACGATGGACATCAGCGCCGCCTTGTCGACGTCGAGCTCGCCCTCCACGGTCTCGTGCGACGCGAGCATGCGCCGGCGCTCCGCCTCGTCCTGAAACGCGAGCAGGACGTACCCGGATGCGGTATCGGTCAGGCCCACCTGGGCGCCGACCTTCATGCCGAAGGCCCATCGCTCGGGGCTGTCGACCGCGGCCACCACCATGACTCGGCCAGCGTGAAATACCGTCAGGTGACATGACTGGAGGGAGCGATTGACCAGCTCGCGCATGAGCGGCGCCGCCGCTGCCGTGAGCGACTTGATCGGCTTGTGGCGGTGGGCGAGCTCGAACAGCTTGAGCGTCAGCGAGTAGCGATCCCCGTCCTGCTGCATGATGTAGCCGCGCCGGCAGAGGCCGTTCACCATCCGGAAGATCTCGCTCGACGTCCGACCGAGTCCTTTCGCGATCTCGTTCAGCGTCAGCCCTTCGATCTCGTGCGCAAGCAGTTCGATGATGTCGAGCCCTTTGTCCAGCGCCGGGGCGGCATAGCGGACTCCGCGCGCCGAACGGACCGCTGCCGCGGTTCTCGCGCGGGCCTTCTTCACCGCCGAGATCATACAAGATGTCCGGTGAGGCGGGGCCGGGCGACCGCGAGCCCGGTTCGCGGTCGCCGCCGCATGCGCGGCCCCGGGCGCGTCAACGGTGGCGTCGATAGAATCTCAGCGCGTTGGCGAACATGACCTTGTCGCGAACGTCGTCGCCGAGCGGCGCCAGATACTCCTCGGCGATCCGGATCTGCGTGGCGAAGTCCCCGCCCATGTTGCTCACCGGCCAGTTGCTGCCCCAGATGAGCCGGTCAGGCCCGAAGGCGGTGATCAGCACGTCGAAGTGGGCGCGATACGCCGCCACGTCGGTCGGCGCCGTCCAGGGAGTATTGCCGTCGCCCACCTGGTACATGTCATAGAACGAGGAGAACTTGATGTAGAGGTTGGGGCACAGATCGGCGAGGCGCCGGATCGACAGCTCCCACTCCGGCGTGGGGACGGCGCCCTGCGCGCCCGCGAGGTGGTCGATGATGATCTTCAGATCGGGGACCGCGGTGCACAGCGCCTCCACCTGACTCTTCGGATTGGTCGTGCCGCGGCTGATGATGTCGAGTGTCATCCCGCGCCGCGCGAGGTCTCGCAGATCCCGCAGTTGGGCCGCGTCGAGCAGGATGGCGGGGCTCCAGAGAAAGCCGCGGATGCCGACGAAGCGACGATCACGGGAGAAGCGCTCGAGGTTGTGCGCGAAGTCCGGCGAGCCGATTTCCAGCGAGCCAGCGAAGAACGAGAAGAACGGATCCTTGCGCACCAGATCCAGAATGAACTGGTTGTCCTCGACGAGCGGGCTGGCTTCGATGATGCCCGAGGTCACGACGCCGTTTCGAGTGGCGAGCTGCTTGTATTCCGGCGGGAGGATGTCACGGTAGAGCGTGGTGTTCTCCGGCGGCGGGTACGGCACCCCGCCCGGACGTGTGACCTTCCAGAAATGAATGTGGGTCTCGACGATCGGCTTGCTGACACCGCGAGCCTTGAAGTTCTTGAGCGCCTGCTCGACCTCGTCATCGTCGTCGTCGTGCGCCGTCGCCTCCTGGGCCAGCGCGAGGAGCGCGACGAGACCGAGGCAACGCAGCCAGGTAGCGCGTCGAAGCCAGTTCATCCCTGCCTCCTTGGTCTATGGACGGGTCGGATCGGTTGAGGGCTCGGGGACCGCTGCTGCCTTTTATATATGAAAGATAGTTTTGTCAACAAAATAGTTACGGCTCAAA
>Ga0075436_100000841_pt1 | contig 20402 bp, 17 predicted proteins | sample RhiMethybrSRZTD5_FD_75303 | JGI IMG/M metagenome (GOLD analysis project Ga0075436, IMG submission 75303) | Populus rhizosphere microbial communities from Tennessee, USA - Rhizosphere MetaG P. TD hybrid SRZTD5 | ecosystem: Host-associated > Plants > Roots > Rhizosphere > Soil | place: USA...
CGTAGTTGCAAGTTTCACGCGACCCGACCCAATGCACCTGCCCGCCACGCCTCGATGCGAAACGCGCGGCTCGACCGGACACCGCACATCGCGTTGGTCACAATTGCAGTCCCGTCCGTTGCCGTCAAGCATAACGAGCGCCGGGCACCGCCCGACGCTCGTTGCTCGAAGGCCAATCGGGCACAACCACACCCACTGCCACTTACTTCTTGTCTTCCTCGACGATCTCGTAGTCGGCCTCGACCACGTCATCCTTGCGGTCGGTCCCCTTCGGATTGTCGGCGGCGCTCTCCTGCGCGGCGTGACTGGTTGCAGCCTCACCTTGCGCCTGCTGTCCCTGTGCATACAACGATTGACCGGCTTCGCTGTAAGCACGCGTCAGCTCTTCGTGCGCTGACTTGATCTCGTTCATGTCCTCGCCGCGCAGCGCCTTGCGTGCGCGCTCCACAGCGCTTTCGAGCTTGCCCTTGAGATCCGCCGACAGACGATCCGACCACTCCTTCGAGTTTTTCTCGACCTCGTAGGCCAGGCTGTCCAGCCGGTTCCGGGTGTCGATCTCATCACGGCGCTGTTTGTCTTCGCTCGCGTGCGACTCGGCGTCCTTCACCATGCGCTGAATTTCGCTCTCCGAGAGGCCGCTCGACGCTTCGATGCGAATCTTCTGCTCCTTGCCCGTAGCCTTGTCCTTCGCGGTCACGTGCAAGATGCCGTTGGCGTCGATGTCGAAGGTCACTTCCACCTGCGGCATACCGCGTGGTGCCGGCGGAATACCCGTGAGCTGGAACTTGCCGATCGTCTTGTTGTACACGGCCAATTCGCGCTCGCCCTGCAGCACGTGGATCTCCACCTGCGTCTGATTGTCCTCCGCCGTCGAGAACGTCTCCGACTTCTTGGTCGGAATCGTCGTGTTGCGCGGAATGAGCACGGTGGTCACCCCGCCTAACGTCTCGATGCCGAGCGACAGCGGCGTCACGTCGAGCAGCAGGACGTCCTTCTGCTCTCCCGTTAGGACGGCGCCCTGGATGGCCGCGCCGATCGCGACGACCTCGTCGGGGTTCACGCCCTTGTGCGGGTCCTTCTTGAAGAAGTCCTTGACGATCTGCTGCACCTTGGGCATGCGCGTCTGGCCGCCCACGAGGATCACCTCGTCGATCTGCTCGGGCTTGAGCCCCGCGTCCTTGAGCGCTTGCTCCATGGGCGGGATCGAGCGCTGAATGAGATCGTCCACCAGCTGCTCGAGCTTGGCCCGCGTCAGCGAATAGTTGAGGTGCTTTGGTCCCGACTGATCCGCCGTGATGAACGGCAGATTGATGTCCGTCTGCTGCGTGGACGAGAGCTCCATCTTCGCCTTCTCGGCGGCTTCCTTGAGCCGCTGGAGCGCCATCGGATCCTTGGCGAGATCGATACCCTGGTCGCGCTTGAATTCAGCCACGAGCCAGTTGATCACGCGCTGATCGAAGTCGTCGCCGCCAAGATGCGTGTCGCCGTTCGTGGACTTCACCTCGAATTGGCGTGAGCCCTCGACATCGTACAACTCGAGAACCGAGATGTCGTACGTGCCGCCGCCCAGATCGAACACGGCGACTTTCTCGTCCTTTTTCTTGTCGAGTCCGTACGCCAGCGCCGCGGCCGTCGGCTCATTGATGATACGGAGCACATCGAGACCCGCGATGCGACCTGCATCCTTGGTAGCCTGTCGCTGCGAGTCATTGAAGTACGCCGGCACCGTGACAACGGCCTTCTCGACCTTGTGCCCCAGATAATCCTCGGCGGTCTGCTTCATCTTTTGCAGGATCATCGCCGAGATCTCTGGCGGCGTGTACCGCTTGCCCTGGATTTCGACGACCGCCAGATCATTCTGGCCCGCGACCACCTTGTACGGAACGCGTTTGATCTCCTCAGTAATCTCGGACATCTTGCGTCCCATGAACCGCTTGATCGAGAAGACGGTGTTCTGCGGGTTGGTCACCGCCTGACGCTTGGCCACCTGGCCGACCAAACGCTCGCCGTCCTTCGTGAACCCGACCACAGACGGAGTGACTCGCCCGCCCTCGGCGTTTGGGATGACCACGGGATCGCCGCCTTCCATCACGGCGACAACCGAGTTCGTTGTTCCCAGGTCGATACCGATTACTTTTTCGGCCATAGTTTCCTCGATGTGCGTTGATGCTCGAGTCGCCACGACAGAGTGGCTCTCGATCTTCTTATGTCCAAAGTCCGGCCCAAGGTTCTCGCAAACTTGAGGCCCGATAATCGCGCCACATTGACAGCTCGAAAGAGCGTTGTTGCGCGAGTCTGGCAGAAGCGCTGCGCGAGTGTTGCTGGGTGGTTGTCCCTTGGCGGAGCGAACTGAATGATCCCACTCGGTGACGACCTGCCACGGCTCAGTCGGCCGCGCATGACGTACATGATCTTGGGTGTCACCTGGTTGGTGTGGCTCCTCGTCGAAAAGGGCGGCTTGGACCCATATGCGCTGGCCAAGAGCGTTTGCGATTACGGCCTCGTACCAGCCGAGCTCACTCACCGCGTTCCGCTTGGCACTGCGGTTCCGATCGGCCCCGGGATGGTCTGCGCGGTCGACAACTCGCCGATCAACATCCTCACTCCCGTGCTCTCGATGTTCTTGCACGGCAGCTGGGGACACATTCTTGGCAACTCACTCTTCTTCTGGGTCTTCGGCCGCAGCGTCGAAGACAGCATGGGCTCGGGTCGGTTCCTCGTCTTCTACTTCATTTGCGGGATCGCGGCTGCTGCCCTGCACATCGTGATCAACGCGGCGTCGCCTGTGCCGACGGTCGGCGCGTCCGGTGCGATATCGGGAATCATGGGCGCGTACCTGATTCTCTACCCGCGGGCGCGCGTGAACATGTTCTTCATCATCTTCGTAATTCCGATCCGCGCGTGGCTCGTGCTGCTGTATTGGTTCGGACTCCAGGTGCTCGAGGGTCTTCCGGAGCTGAGCCAGATGAATCCGCAGGTCTCGGGAGGGACGGCCGTGTGGGCGCACGTCGGAGGATTTCTCACCGGGATGCTGCTGGTTTCGCTGTTCGCCGACCCGCAGTTGGTGAGGCGCCATCGGGCGGTGTTCGGCGGCTATTACGGCTGACTCCTTGGGAGCGGTTCCGGCGTTGGGGCGGGTCGAGTAACTTCTGCGTCACCTCGCCCAGGTCCGAGCCGTCGAGGCCGGGTCAACCGCTTTCGTCCAAAAACCAGCCGTGCTTCTCCCGACCGTCGCGCGTATCGCGGCACTCATCGACCACACGCTCCTCAAGGCCGAAGCGACGCACGATGACGTCGAGTCGTTGTGTGACGAGGCGCGCGAGCACGGATTCGGTGCGGTGTGCGTGAACCCAGTGTGGGTGCCGGTGTGTCGGGCGCGGTTGCGTGGCTCACAAACCAGGGTGGCGACGGTCGTCGCGTTTCCGTTGGGCGCGGCGGAGCCGGATGTGAAGGCCTACGAAACTACATTGGCAGTGGCGGAAGGGGCCGACGAGTTCGATATGGTCGCCGCGATCGGGCACATCAAATCCGGGGACTGGGTGCACGTCGCGCGTGACATCTCGGCGGTGGTCGACGCTGCCCGTGGCCGGCCGGTGAAGGTGATCCTCGAGACCGCCATCCTAACGGACGCCGAGATCGCCAAGGCGAGCACCATCGCTCGAGACGCCGGTGCGGCATACGTGAAGACGAGTACTGGATTCCACGCCGCCGGCGGTGCAACGGCGCACGCCGTGTCGCTCATTCGGCGCGCCGTCGGCGACGCGATCGGGGTGAAGGCGTCGGGCGGCATCCGCGACTGCGACGCGGCGCTCCGCATGCTACGCGCGGGCGCGACCCGCATCGGGACGTCCAGTGGAGTCACGATCGTGCGCTGCCTCGACGCGGATCGCACGCCGTTCGCCGAGCTCGTGGAGCACCCCGAGCGTCACGTCGCGTGCGCCGCGTCTCGCGCGCGCAGCGCATCCGCCTAACAGGAGACATCGTGCGGCTCATTCCGAGAGACACCGCGTTCTTCGCGATGTTCGAGCAGTTGTCCAAACGCCTAACGGCGGCGGCGCGCCTCCTGGCCGGATTGTTCGCCGAGCCGACGCGCCTCGATCACTTCGTGTCGGCCATCAAGCTCGTGGAACACGAAGCCGACACGATCACGCACGACATCATCGCGCGCATCGACCAGACGTTCGTGACGCCGTTCGACCGCGAGGACATCCACCTGCTGGCGTCGCGCCTGGACAACGTGGTGGACCTCGTGGACGGCACCGCGCGACGCGCGGCCATGTTCCACCTCACCGACGTGCACGAAGCGGCCAAGAAAATCTGCGAGGTGCTCATTCGAGCAACGGATGCGATCGAGGCCGCCGTGGCGCACATGAGAGATGTGCGCTTCGTGGTCGAGAAAGGCCGCGAGATCAAGTTGCGAGAGGAAGAAGGCGACGCGCTGTACCACGAGGCGGTGGGCGAGCTGTTCCGCGGGACGCCCGATCCCCTCGAAGTGATCAAGTGGAAGGAGCTGTACGACACGCTCGAGCGCGCGCTCGATCAGTGCGAGGATGTCTCCAACGTCCTCGAGAGCATCGCTCTCAAACACGCCTGATCGGTGGTCACTTACGTCATCGCGATCATCGCGATCGCGTTCCTGTTCGACTTCAGCAACGGCTTCCACGACTCGGCGAATTCCATCGCCACAGTCGTGGGCACGCGCGTGCTCAAGCCGCTTCCCGCTGTGCTCTGGGCGGCCGCCTTCAATTTCGCCGCGGCGTTCACGGTCGGGACGGCCGTCGCCCGGACGATGGGGCAGGGCATGATCCAGATCTCCGTCGTCGATCCCAACGTGATCCTGGGCGCGCTCCTCGGCGCGATCGCGTGGAACATCATCACCTGGTTCTTCGGGTTGCCGTCCAGCTCATCGCATGCGCTCATCGGCGGCTACGGCGGAGCAGCCGTCGCGAAAGTCGGGTTCTCGGCGATCATCCCCGCCGGATGGACCAAAACGCTGGTGTTCATCGTGCTGTCGCCGATCATCGGCATGATCCTCGGCTTCGTGCTGATGGTGGCGGTGTACTGGATCTTCAGCCGCACGTCGCCGGGCCGCGTGGATCGGATCTTCCGCGTCGCGCAATTGGCCAGCTCCGCGTTTTTCTCGCTCTCACACGGCGCGAATGACGCGCAGAAGACGATGGGCATCATCGTGGGTCTGCTCGTGTCCACGCAGGCATTCTTCGCGCACGAGCCGGGGATCTTGCATCACTTGTACATCACGAACGGGAACACCATCCCGCACTGGGTGGAGATCGCCGCGTACACGGCCATCGCGCTGGGCACCGCGTTAGGCGGCTGGCGCATCGTGCACACCATGGGGTCGCGCATCACGCGGCTGCGTCCGGTCGGCGGGTTCTGCGCCGAGACCGGCGGGGCGCTCAGCATTCTGCTCGCCACGAAGTTCGGCATTCCGGTGAGCACAACGCACACGATCACGGGATCGATCGTCGGTGTGGGCGCGACGCAGCGCCTGTCGGCCGTCCGGTGGGGCGTAGCGGGCAGGATCGTGTGGGGCTGGATCCTCACCATTCCGGCTGCGGCCGCCATGTCGGCGCTCTTTTGGCTAATGCTGAGCCGGGTGGCCACCGTCGGCGGTCTATAGCGGTAACACGAAGCGTCGCAACCGTTTGCGGTGTAGATGCTGGTCGCGATTAGACGACGGCGGCTGGGTTTTGTTGTAATCCCGTGACCGAACCGTGATCTTTCGCATGGTGGCGGCCACAATAGTGCGAGCCTCCCCACCTCGCGTGTCGTCACCTGGAACTCATGCCTGATCTCTTTTTATCGCCATCGCTGTTCATCAACCGCGAGTTGAGCTGGCTGGATTTCAACCAGCGCGTGCTCCACGAAGCGTTCGATGAACGGAACCCGCTGCTCGAGCGGCTCAAGTTCCTGGCGATCTTCAGCACGAATCTCGACGAGTTCTACATGGTGCGCGTGGCGGGTCTTCGTCGGCAGTTGGCGGCGAACGTGACGGCCGCCGGCGCAGACGGGATGTCGCCGCAGGAGCAGCTGGATGCGATCCGCGCGCGCGTCGAACAGCAGATCGTGCTGAGCCAGCAGTGCCTGCACGAAGAGTTGCTGCCGGCGCTGGCGACGCGAGGTGTGGGTCTTCTCAGCATGAAGGACCTCGACCGCGATGAGCACGCGGCGCTCGATGCGCGCTTCGACTCCTCGATCTTTCCGGTCCTCACACCACTCGCGGTCGACCCCGGGCACCCGTTCCCGTACATCTCGAACTTGTCGTTGTCGCTCGCCGTGCAGGTTCGCGATCCGCAGACGGGCGTCGAGCATTTCGCGCGCGTGAAGGTCCCGCGCAGCCTGCCGCGTTGGCTGCCTACGAAGCGCGGCAATTGGTTCGTGCCGCTCGAACGAGTGATCGGTGCGCACCTCGACAAGCTGTTCCCGGGCATGGAGGTCAGGGACTGGAACGTTTTCCGGATCACGCGCAACTCCGACTTCGAGCTCGCGCCGTTCGAGGAAGCCGAGGACCTGCTGGCGTCGATCGAAGAGCAGGTATTCCGGCGGCGGTTCGGTGAAGTGATTCGCCTCGAGCTGGAAGACGGGACGCCGGAAGAAGTGCGGGCGCTGCTGCTCGAGGAGCTGCGCGACGACCGGCTTCCGCCGAGCGCGTCGCTCACCGAGCGCGATGTGTACGAGGTGGGTCGCCTGCTCGAGCTGGGCCAGCTCATGGATCTCGCGACGCTCGACATCCCGGAGCTTCGTGATCCGCCCTTGGTACCGGTGACGCCGCGCCCATTCCGCGAATCCAACGGTGCGGTGTTCGACGCGTTCCGGCAGCACAGCGTGCTCGTGCACCATCCGTTCGAGAGCTTCGCGACCACCGTCGAGCACTTTCTCCAGCGCGCGGCCGAAGATCCCGAAGTGCTGGCGATCAAGATGACCCTCTACCGCACGTCGGGCGACACGCCGATCGTGCGCGCGCTGATCGACGCTGCCGAGCGCGGCAAGCAGGTGGCGGTGCTCGTGGAGCTCAAGGCGCGGTTCGATGAAGCGAACAACATCGAATGGGCGCGGCAACTGGAAAGCGCGGGCGTGCACGTGGCGTACGGGCTGGTCGGACTCAAGACGCACGCCAAGATCGCGTTAGTCGTCAGGCGCGAAGCCGACGGCATTCGCCGCTATGTGCATGTGGGCACCGGCAACTACAACTCGCGCACGGCGCGGCTGTACACCGACCTCGGATTTTTCACGACCGACCCGCGCATCGGCGCGGACATGACGGACCTGTTCAACGTGCTGACGGGTTTTTCGCGCCAGCAAACGTTCCGATCGCTGATCGTTGCGCCCTACGGAATCCGGGAACGGTTCCTGGAGCTGATCGCGCGCGAGGCCGAGCACGCTCGCGCGGGTCGGCCGGCGCGCATCGTGGCCAAGATGAACGCGCTCACGGACGCCGAGATCATCGCGGCGCTCTACCGCGCATCGCGCGCCGGCGTCGACGTCGATCTCATCGTGCGCGGCATCTGCTGTCTGCGTCCCGGTCTGCCCGATGTGAGCGAGCGGATCCGCGTGATCAGCATCGTTGGGCGGTTTCTGGAGCACTCGCGCGTGTGGAACTTCCTCAATGGCGGCGCAGAGGAGTTCTACATTGGGTCCGCGGACTGGATGTCGCGCAACTTCGACGGGCGCGTGGAAGCGATCGTGCCCATCGAGGATCCGGCGCTGCACACGTCGCTGCGCACGCTGCTCGCGACGCTGCTCGCCGACAACCGGCAGGCGTGGGAGCTTCATGCGGACGGCAGCTACCGCCAGCGGCGTCCAGGCCCCGGCGAGCCGGAGCACGCGTCGCACCGGCTGTTCTTGATGGACCCGTGGGGCGCGGCGGCGCCCGCGCACACGCCGGCCCCCGTGCTCGACGGCACTTCGCCTAACAATGACGCCGGCGCCGACGCCGATGACGAGCTGTCAGGCGCCGACGATGTGGACGGGCACGCCCGCAACCCGTTCAAGAAGCGCCCGCTTCCGCGTCGCACCCCACAGTTCGAGTCGTAAGGGCTGTCCCGCCACGCGCGGGACGGCCGTGATGCGGATGCCCGTGCGCGACCAACGCACGCGCACCCGGTCGACCGCGCCGGTATGTCCGCGATCCAATCCATCGGCCACGCGCAGCACGGCGGCGAGCCGGCGCACTTGACGGCGCAGCGTGCGGTCGAGCGCCGACAAGGTCTCGTGCGATCTCCGGGGCGGCGCGCCGCGGTGATAGCGTGCGACGTTGGCGATCACGAGCTGCTCCGCGGGCGACAGCCCGAGCAGCTCGGCGTGCGCGATGAGATAGAACGAATGCTTGTGGTGCTTGTCGTAGCTGATGTAGTACCCGATGTCGTGCAACCGCGCCGCGGCGGCGAGGACATCGCGTTCGCCCGGCTCGCAGCCCAACCGCTCGCGCAGCGCGTCGAACAACTGCAACGCGATGCGCTGCACCTGCACGGCGTGCCGGTCTTCGACGCTGCACGCTTCGGCGAGTCGCTCGATCGAACGCTGGCGGGCATCGCCGGGGCTGGCCGCGTGCGGTTTCACCCGCGCGGTCTCGAGCAGCAAACCCTCGCGGATGCCGTACGCCGAGACGACGATGCTCGGCGCATCGAGTCGCGCGAGCACTTCGGCGATCACGGCGAGACCGGCGACGATGATGTCCGCGCGGCCCGCGTTGAGTCCGGGGACCGCGAGGCGCTCGGCGAGCGTCATGTCCTGGAGGGCATCGAGGATGTGCTCGAGCTCGATGCGCGTGACGCGCGTGCCGTGCACGGTGCGCGCGGGGTGCAGCCCCTGCCGGGCGAGCGCCATGCCGGCGAGGTTCGTGAACGTTCCGCCGGAGCCGACGATGCGGGCGCTGCGCCATTCGCGCGCCGGCAGGTGCGTGCGGAGCACGGCGCGGACGTCGCGGCGGAGGGCTTTGACGGCGCGGCGGCTCGTGCCCCGCTTGAGGTACTCCTCCGTTAGGCGGAGCGCGCCGAACGGCAGCGAGACCACGCGATCCACGAGCCCGGCCGCACACAGCACGAGCTCGAGCGACCCGCCGCCGATGTCGGTGACCACCGTGCGGCCGGCGCCGAGGTCGAAGTGCGCGAGCGCGCTGCGGTAGCTGAGGAGCGCTTCGGCGTGGCCGTCCAGGATGCGCACGGGCAGCTGCGCGCCGCGCTGCACCATGTCGAGGAACTCGCGCGCGTTGACGGCGTCACGCACGGCGCTGGTGGCGACGGCCACGATCCGCGTGGCGCCGCGCTGTCGTGCCAGGGTCGCCATGCGCGAGATGCCTTCGCTCGCGCGTTCCATGGCGTGCGGCGTGAGGCGCCGCGATTCCCCCATCCCCGCGCCTAACCGGGGCGCCGCCTTCATTTCGTCCACCACCCGGATGTGGCCGCCGGGCGTGACGTCCGCGATCAGTTGGCGGATGGAGTTGGATCCGATGTCGATCGCCGCGACGCGCTCGGTCCGCCCGTTGGACGGACGCGGCGCGGCGCGGCGCGATCGGGTCCGGACACTGGCCGGCCGGCTCGTCGGCGTCCTCCGTTAGGCCACGGACGTGACGCCGAGCGGCCCGGACCCCAGCGACCGGTCCTCGAGGTGGTGCTTGATCGTCTTGCCCTCGGCGAGATACACGGCGTCTTCGGCGATGTTGGTTGCGAGATCGGCCACCCGCTCCAGATTGCGGCTCACGAGGAACAGCTCCAAGGCGGCCGAGATCGTCGTCGGATCCTCGAGCATGTGCGTCAGCAGGATGCGAAACAGCGAGTCGTGCAGCGCATCCACCTGGTCGTCGCGCTTGCACACGTCACGCCCGAGCGTGCCATCGGCGCGCACGAACGCATCCAGCGCATCGCTCAACATAGCGCGCGCGCGGCGCGCCATGTCCTCGATTTCCGGATCGGGTGTAATGATCGACCGCATGTCGTTCAGGCGCAAGGCCGACTGCGCAATGTTCACCGCGTGATCGCCCACGCGCTCCAGGTCGTTCGAGATCTTGATCGCGCCGATGATGAAGCGGAGGTCGCGCGCCATCGGTTGTTGCAGGGCGAGTAGCGAAATGGCGAGCTGTTCGATCTCGATCTCCAATGCGTCGAGCTCGCGGTCGCCGCTGATCACCACTTCGGCCTTACCGGTATCTCGACGCAGCAGCGCATCGACGGCAACGTCGACCAGTGCTTCGGCTCGCTCCGACATGTCGAGCAAGCGCTGCTTGAGCAGGTCGAGCTGCTCGTGAAAATGACGGAATCCCGTCGTGCTCTCGACTTGTGTGGGGCTCATCCGAATCTCCCGGTGATGTACGCCTCGGTGCGCGGCTTGAGAGGACTGGTGAAGATCTGATCGGTCGGCCCCGCTTCCACGAGCTCGCCGACATAGAAGAATGCCGTCATATCGGACACGCGCGCCGCTTGTTGCATGTTGTGCGTCACGATGACGATGGTGAGCTCGCGCTTGAGCTCGTACAACAATTCCTCGACGTGCTGCGTGGCGATCGGGTCGAGCGCCGACGCGGGTTCGTCGAGCAGGAGCACTTCCGGATCGTTCGCCAGCGCGCGTGCGATGCACAGGCGCTGCTGCTGCCCGCCCGACAATCCGAGCGCGCTCGCGCGCAGGCGATCCTTCACTTCGTCCCACAGCGCGGCGCGTCTGAGCGAGCTCTCGACGAGGTCGTCGAGCTCGCCGCGCCGTGCGAGGCCGTTGATGCGCGGTCCGAATGCGACGTTGTCGTAGATCGATTTCGGGAATGGATTCCAACGTTGGAACACCATACCCACGCGCTGGCGGAGCGTGACGATGTCGGTGTCGGAGGCGTGGATGTCTGCCCCATCGAGCAGGATTTCGCCCTCGTGTCGCGCGCCTGGAATGAGCGCGTTGAGCCGGTTGATCGACCGCAGCAGCGTCGACTTGCCGCAACCCGATGGTCCGATGAACGCCATGATCGTGCGCGGCGCGATGCGCAGCGAGATGTTCTGGAGCGCCTTTTTCGGTCCGTAGAAGAACGAGAAATCTTTGATCTCGATCAGCCCGGTGAAGCCGAGTGTCGAGTCGAGCGGCGGAGGGGCCGGCTTCGCGCCCTGCTGTGTGGCCGGCGTTGGGCGCGGCGTCGCGATGGCGTAGCTCATCCGAACCGTCCCGTGATGTAGGCCTCGGTGCGCGGATCCGACGGCGAAGTGAAGAGCGCCTCTGTCGGCGCGACCTCCACCAGATCGCCCGCGAGGAAGAACGCGGTGCGATCGGAGATGCGCGCTGCCTGCTGCATGTTGTGCGTGACGATGATGATGGTGACCTCGCCGCGCAGCTCGCGCACCAGCTGCTCGACACTCTGGGTGCTCGCCGGGTCGAGCGACGCGGTCGGTTCGTCGAGGAGCAGGACGCGCGGGCTCGTGGCGAGCGCACGCGCGATGCACAGCCGCTGCTGCTGCCCGCCGGAGAGGGCGAGCGCGCTCGCGCCTAACCGATCCTTCACCTCATCCCACAGGGCGGCGCGTCGCAGCGCGCTCTCGACGATCTCATCGGTCTCGCGGCGCGAGACGTGCCCATCCATGACCCGGAGACCGGCGGCCACGTTGTCGCGGATCGACATGGTGGGGAAGGGCGTCGGCCGCTGGAACACCATGCCGATGTGTTTGCGCACGGCGATGGGGTTCACGCCGCTGTCGTAGATGTTGCGGCCGTCGAGGAGCACGCGACCCGAGACGCGACCCGTGGGCACGGTTTCGTGCATGCGGTTGAGGCAGCGAAGGAACGTCGACTTGCCGCAGCCCGACGGTCCGATGATCGCCACGACGCTGCCTTCGGGCACGGGCAGCGAGATGCCGTGCACGGCGTGGATCGACCCGAACCATGCGTCCAGCGACTCGGCAACGAGCCGGGTGCGCTGGTCACTCATCGCGGGGACTTCGTTCGCGGGTCGGGCGTCCGCCAAGCCGGCGACTTGGGCTCTCACGTCAATCGCCGCTTCCTGTGTCGAAGCGGGCGCGGGTGGCGACGCGGGCGACGATGCTGATGACGAGGATGAGCGCGATGAGGACCAGGGCGCCCGCCCAGGCGAGCCGGTGCCAGTCGTCATAGGGGCTGATCGCATAATTGAAGATTTGAAGGGGCAGCGCGGCGATCGGCTGCGTGATCGATGTGGACCAGAATTGGTTGCCGAAGGCCGTGAAGAGCAGCGGTGCCGTTTCGCCGGCGACCCGCGCGAGCGACACGAGCACGCCGGTCACGATGCCGGCGCTCGCGGTACGGAGCACGATCGTGAGGCCGGTGCGCCACCGCGCGTAGCCTAACGCCAGCGCCGCTTCGCGCAGCGACGCCGGCACGGTGCGCACCATCTCTTCGGTGGTCCGCGCGATCATCGGGATCATCATCGCGCCTAACGCAACGCCGCCGGACAGCGCGGAGAAGTGTCCCACCGGCCGAACGAGGAACTGCCAGGCGAAGATGCCCATCACGATCGACGGCAGACCGTTGAGCACGTCCGACAGGAAGCGCACGCTGTTGGCCAGCCAGGCGCCGCGGTTCTCCGCCAGGTAGAGTCCGGCGCCGACGCCCACCGGAAGCCCGAACGCCATGGCCAGCCCGATGACGATGAGCGTGCCGACGATGGCGTTCGCCATGCCGCCGCCGGCCTCACCGACGGGCTTGGGCATGTGCGTGAAGAACGCGATGTCGAGCGAGGTCGCGCCTTTGGCCACGAGATGGAACAGGATGAAGACCAGCGGCAGCACCGTGACCACGGCCGCGGTCGCGAGGACGACGAGCATGACCCCGTTCACCGCGCGGCGGCGTCCGAGGCCTTTGCGCGCGCGTTCGCTGACGGCGCGCTGCCGCGCGCTCGGCCGCTGGGTGCGAATGGCCCCCGCCGTCATAGCGGTTTCGACGCGGCGCCGCCGCCCACGCGCCACACCAGCCAGCGCGCGATCGCGTTGACGATGATCGTGATCACGAGCAGCGTGAATCCGACGGCCATGAGCGCGGACAGGTGCGCGTCGCTGCTCGCCTCGCTGAACTCGTTGGCGATGAGCGACGCCATGGTGTAGCCTGGCGCGAGCAGCGACGCCGAGATCTCCTGGCGGTTGCCGATCAGCATCGTCACCGCCATGGTCTCGCCTAACGCTCGGCCCAGCCCCAGGATGATGCCGCCGATGATGCCCGACTTGGCGTAGGGCAGGACGGCGCGCCAGATGGCCTCCCAGCGGGTGGCGCCCAACGCGAGCGCCGCTTCCCGTTGGGCGCGCGGCACGGCGAGCAGCACTTCGCGCGACACCGAGGCGATGTAGGGCAGCACCATGATCGCGAGAATGAGCCCCGCCGCCAGCATGCTCGGGCCGTACGCCGGTCCGGAGAAGAAGGGCGTGCTGCCCAGCTTCAGCGTATCGCGCAGGAACGGCATCACCGGATCGCGCAGCAACGGCAGCAGCACGAAGATCCCCCAGAGCCCGTACACCACGCTCGGAATCGCGGCCAGGAGATCCACCAGGAACCCCACCGGCTGGCGCATCCACCGCGGGGCGAACTCGGAGAGGAACACCGACACGCCCACGGCGAGCGGCGTCGCGATGACTAACGCAATCGCGGACGACACCAGCGTGCCGTAGATCGCCGGCGCCGCGCCGAAGCGTTCCTTGACCGGATCCCAGTCGCTCGACGTGAGGAACGAGAGCCCGAAGTGCCGGAAGGTCGGCCACCCGGCCACCGCGATTTCCCACGCCACGAGTGCCACCAAGAGCGGCACGCAAATGGCGAAAAACGTGATCGCCCCGCGGTACACGCGATCGCCGATGTGGCGGCCGTGGATCCGGACCACCGTGCCCGGTCCGTTGTCGGCCATGAGAACGGCTGGCGACACCGACGAACCACTCATGCCGTGCCGCCCACGGTCACCGAGTCCACGCGTGCATCGAGTCGCGTCTTCATCGCATCGGGGAGCGGCGCGTAATCGAGCGATGCCGCCGTGCCCTCGCCCGAGTGCAGATACCAGTGGAGGAAATCCTTGAGCTTTCTCGCCTTCGCCGCGTCGGATTGATTGCGGTACACCAGGAGCCACGTGAACGAGGCGATCGGGTAGGCATCCGCGCCGGGCGCGTTCACGATCGAGATCCGGTAGTCGGTGTTGTTAGGCAGCTTGCCGGCAACGCCGGCCGCGGCGGCCGTGGCCGATTCGATGGACGGTCCCACGAACGCGCCCGACGCGTTCTTGATCTCTGCGGTCGGCAGGTTGTTCTGCTTCGCGTACGCGAGCTCCACGTAGGCCAGTGCGCCGGGCGTCTGCTTCACCTGGCCTGCCACCCCTTCGTTGCCTTTCGCGCCGATGCCCACAGGCCACGACAGCTCTTTGCCTTTGCCGGGCGCCTTGGCCCAGTCGGGACTCACCGCGGACAGGTAGTCGGAAAAGATGTAGGTCGTTCCACTCGCCTCGGCGCGGTGCACGACCAGCACATCGGTCGCCGGAAGCGCGACGCCGGGGTTCACAGCCTTGATGCGGCTGTCGTTCCACTTCGTGATGTGGCCGAGGAACAGGTCGGCCAGTACGTCTCCCGTTAGGCGAAGCGGCGCCTGCAACGACGCCAGGTTGTACGTGACCGCGACGGCGCCGATCACCGTCGGAAAGTGCATCACCGGGCCCTTCGCCTTGGAGAGCTCGTCATCCGACATTGGCGCGTCGGACGCACCGAAATCGACCGTGTGTTCGGTGAGCTGCCGAATGCCGCCGCCCGAGCCGATCGACTGATAGTTGATCTTGACGCTCGTTTCCCTGGCGTAGTCCGCGAACCACTTGCTGTAAATCGGATACGGGAAGGTCGCGCCGGCGCCCGTAAGGTCGACGGCCGCGGCAGACGAGGCCGGCTTGGCGTCGTCACCCGATCCGCTGCCGCCCGCGCCACAGGCGATGAGAGCAGTGGCCAGGAGCACAATCGGGGCTGTCGTGCGAAGAGTCACGATGCAAGAACTCCGTGCAGTCGTTGGGGAGGAAGACTCACCTCGGAAAACTGCACGGAGCCAGCAGTCGGTTCAGCGGTGACGTTGTAACGAGATCGTCACGACCAGGGAAGCTGCGGCGTTGCCGCACTGCGGGAAGAGGGAAGGGGGAAGAGTGGCTCTTGCCAGGTGCCTCTTCCCCCTTCCCGCTTCCCTCAGCGCGCCTAACGGCGCGCGCTTTCCCCATCGTCTAGAACAGCACCTGCCAGTGGATGAACCAGAGCTCCGTCGGGTTGCCAGAAAGTCCGTTCTTGGGCGTGGTCTTTTGGTAATCGAGCGAGAAGGAGGTCTTCGGTGTCGTGTCCCAGAAAATGCCGCCGACCCAAAACTCCTGGTATCCGTCGGAGTTCGTGTTCGGCTGGAAGTGATCGTAGCGTGCGAGGAGGCCGATCGAGGGTACCTTGCCGTGGTTGCTCCCCCACTCCAGGGGACGGAGCACCGCGAAGCCGTCGTACAACCGGCCGGTCGTGGTGGTCACGACGCGGTCCAGTGCGTCGACGCTGCCCGCGTCCGAATCATCTTTCTTCTCCGCCCACTCCGCGCCTAACTGAGCCCGCCGGTCCTTGATGCCCACGAACACACCGTACCGGTTCTTGGCCAGCCCGTCCGCGATGGGATTCGTCGGATCGTTCACGAACGAGCTCGCGTTGTTGCCGAAGTACCCCCAGGGCGAGATCGTGAACGTCTTGAGATAGCTGCTCGTCTGGCCGAACGGCGTGAGCGACAGGCGCAGCGCGAAGTCCTTGAAGCTGTTCGCCTCGGGCGCCTCGTAACCCGCGCCGTTGGTGATGGTGCCGTACACTTCGCCTAACTTGTGCGGCAGCGTGAGCTGCGTCGCCGCGCCGAGGTCCGCCGAGGAGAAGAAGCCCAGCCGGTCCGGCGAGGTCTTGGACACCCACCGCGGCCAGAAGTTCTCCTCGTGGTCGATCACCACCGTGTGCAGCATACCGAACCGCGCCAGCGCCGAGAATCCGTTCGAGTCCGGCAGCGCGTAATCCCACTGCAGATAGCCGTACTTGAGCCTGACGAACCACCCTTGGTACGCGCCGGCGTCGCTTTGGCCCTGTTTGATGTCCGTCGTGATGCGGACGCTCATCCGCTTTCCGGCCGGCATCTTGAACGTCAGGTACGCACGCTCAATGTCGAACTTGTTGGCGTGGCTGCCGCCATTCGCCGCCTGGGATGCGGCGTCGGTTTCGTATTGGTAATTGCCGAACAGCCAGCCCGAGAAATCGAGCGCCGGTGTCTTCGGCTTCGTCGTCGTGTCCTTCTGCGCAGTGGAGTCCTTCTGGTATTGTTGGGCGCGCGACGCGGGCGCGACCAACAGCGTCGCCGCGATCACGGCGAGCAACGTGCGAAACGTGGGCATGGAGTAGTGGTAGTGGGGTGAAGTGCGTGATCAGGGTGGGCGCTTAGTGCGACGCGAGGCTGACCTCATTGAGTCGCTTGTCCAGCATGCTGACCATCGACGGCGGCAGCGGCGCGTAATCGAGAGACGGCGCTTCTTTTTCCCCGTCGTGAATCGCCCAACGCAGGAAGTCGACGAGCTGCTTGCCCTTCTTGGCGTCGGTTGGATTCTTGTACAACAACACCCAGGTGAAGGACGAAATCGGGTACGCGGCCTTCCCCGGCGCGTTCACGATCGAAATCCGGAAGTCCGTGTTCGCGGGAAGCTTTGCGGCCGCGCCGGCGGCGGCTTCGGTGACGCCCTCGATCGTCGGGGCGACCCACTGATCGGCGGCGTTCTTGATCAACGCCGTCGGGAGGTGGTTCTCCTTGGCGTACGACAATTCGACGTACCCGATCGCGCCCGGCGTCTGCTTCACTTGGCCGGTCACGCCTTCGCTGCCCTTACCGCCTAACCCAACCGGCCAGTTGATCGACTGCGCCTTGCCCGGGCCGCTCGCCCACGCCGGACTGACCGTGGACAGATAGTCGGTGAAGATGTACGACGTGCCGCTGCCATCCGAGCGGTGCACCACCACGATGTCGGACCCGGGCAGCTTCGCGCCGGGGTTCAGCGCCTTGATCGACGCGTCGTTCCACTTCGTGACTTTGCCCAGGTAAATGTTCGCGAGCACATCGCCGGTCAGGCGCAGCGGCTCCTTCACGTCGGGCAGGTTGTACGTAATGGCGACGGCGCCTAACACGGTCGGGATGTGCAGGATCGGTCCGCCCTTGGCCTTCGACATCTGGTCGTCGGTCATCGGACCATCCGACGCGCCGAAATCGACCGTTTCATCGGAGAGCTGTCGAATGCCGCCGCTCGAGCCGATCGACTGGTAATTGATCTTGACGCCGGTCTTCTCGGCGTAGATGGATGCCCACTTGGAGTAGATCGGGTAAGCGAAGCTGGAACCGGCCCCGGTGAGGTCGGCGCCCTGCGCGATGGCGGCCGAAGCACTGATTGCCATGGCCGTGAGGCCGAAGGCTGCGGCACGTGTGAACCTGTGACTCACGAGTAGCTCCTCTCAAGTTGGTGTGTGGAACGGTGCATCGACGGCGTAACGCAACGACCGTGACCGTGTCACGGTCGGGTCACGCCGTGCTCGGTCGCGAGCATCGCGCAGTCGGAACAGGAAGGGGGCGGGACTCGACTGGGCGACGCTGTGGCGGGCCGAGCGCAAGCGTCGCAGCTGGACAACCGCATGCATTCACTCCGCTGTGGATGGTGAATGCATGCCGGCGGCGGATCACGCTCCCGAAGTCGCTCCAGTCACGGGCCGGTAACGGCGTAGGGGTGGGCGTCGTGCGGTTCATCGGCATCAGCCGCTGTCCGTGGGCCGCTTGGGAAAAACGCGCGAACGATGGTACCCCGGCCGGGTGCGCTCTCGGCTTCGACCCGGCCCGCGTGCGCCTCGACGAGGTGGCGCACGATGGCGAGCCCGAGTCCGGTGCCGCCCGCGTCGCGCGACCGGCCGGGATCCACTCGATAAAAGCGCTCGAAGATGCGGGGCAAGTGCTCGGGCGCGATGCCGATGCCCGAATCTCGGACGCCCACCCACGTGCCCGCGCCGCCATCCGCGAGGGTCGTGAACACGGTGACCGTGCCGCCCGGCGGCGTGTAGCGCACGGCATTGTCCACCAGATTCGTCATGACTTGCCGCAGCGCCGTGGGATCCGCGTACACCGTCGGCGCGCGCGCATCGATCTCGATGCCGAGCGCCACCGCATGGTCAGCGTGCGCGCGGCGCGCGGCCGAGAAGACGTCCTCGGCCATGGCGGCCACGTCCACCGGTGCTGGGTTAGGCCGCCACCCGCCCGACTCGATGCGCGAGAGATCGAGCAGGTCGTCGACGATGCGCCGCATCCGCTCGGCGTTGGCACGGATCGCTTCGGCGAACTGCGTGCGCTGCTCGGCGGGCAGCTCGTCGGTGACGAGCGTTTCGGCAAAGCCGCCGATCACCGTGAGCGGCGTCTTGAGCTCGTGCGACACGTTGGCGACGAAATCGCGGCGCACCGACTCCAGCCGGCGCGTGGCCGTCAGGTCGAGCAGGGCGAGGACCGCGCCGCCGTCGCCTAACGGCCGAGCCGTGACCGACAGCGTCCGATCGTGCACCACCGTTTCACTCGGCCCACTCGGCTCGCCGTTCAAGGCCGCGCCCAACGCCTCACGCAAGAGCGCGTCGCGCGGCAGCAGGTCCGCCGAGAACGGCACCGGCCGGTCGGCGCGCAACAGCCGCCGCGCGCTGTCGTTGAGCCGCACCACGTGCCGGTGGGCGTCGACCGCGAGCAACCCTTCGTGCAGCGACTCGATGGCGGCCGACAGCAGCCCCTGTTCCGCCTGCAGCTCGCGCAGCCGCGCCGCCAACTGCTCGGCCATGCGGTGCATCGCGGTGCCTAACTCGCCCACCTCGCCCGGCGCGCTCAGCGACGGCCGCCGCGCCAGGTCGCCGCCCGCGAGCGAGCGGGCGACGTCGCGCAGCTCGACGATCGGCTGCGTGACCGCCCGCGAGAACGCGAACGTGAGGGCGAGCGCCGCCGCCAGCGCAATGAGCGCCGCGAGCACGACGTCGCCGCGCGCGCTGGACACGATTTCGCCTAACTGTGCCGTGCTCACCGACACGCGCGCGATCCCGCCCGGCGCGCGAACCGCCACGTAGAGCTCTGAATCGCCGCGCGACGGGCTCGACCGCGTAGCCACGCCGGTGCCGGTCTCCCGTGCGGCGATCACTTCCGGCCGCGTCGAGTGGTTCTCGAGGTGGGGCAGGGCGTCATCGGCGAACTCGGAATCGCCGATCACCCGGCCATCCGGCGCGATCAACGTCACCCGATGGCCGAGCGCGGCACCGGCGGTGTGCGCGAGAGTCTCCGGATCGGCCGACGGCTGCTCTGCCCATTGGGCAGCCACCAGCTGCGCTTCGTGTCGCAGTTGTTCGGTCTCGCGCGCCGTCAGCTCTCGCGCGAGCCGCTGGCCGCTGATCACGACGACGAGAATCGCGAGCACCGTGATCACGAGCGTGAAGCCCGCGAACAAACGGCGCGCGAGTCTCACGTGAGCGCGCGCGGTGTCCGCAACCGATACCCGAAGCCGCGCACCGTCTCGATGAGGTCGGACGCGGCGCCGAGTTTCGCGCGGAGCCGTTGAATGTGCATGTCGACGGTGCGCGTTTGAATGTCGGGCGCCGCATCCCACACGGTCTCGAGCAAATGCGAGCGCCCCTGCACGCGCCCCCGACGCTCGGCCAGCGTGAGCAGCAGCCGGTATTCGGTTGGCGTGAGCTCCACGTCCTGTGCCTCCACGCTCACGCGGTGCGCGGCGCGATCGATCGAGATGGGCCCGATCACCAACTTGTCGGCCGCCGAATTCCCGCCCGCCGAGACGCGCCGCAAGATCGCGCCGACGCGCAGCACCAGCTCCTGCGGACTGAACGGCTTGGTGAGATAATCGTCGGCGCCTAACAGAAGGCCGCGAATGCGATCCGCTTCCTCGCGCCGCGCCGTGAGCAGCAGCACCGCCACGTGCCGGGTGTTGTCCGATCCGCGCAGCTGCTCCAGCACCTCGAAGCCCGACATCCCCGGCAGCATCAGGTCGAGCACGATCAGCGCCGGATGCTCATCGCGCGCCATGCTCAATGCGTCCGCGCCCGTGGATGCCGTGGACACACGGTATCCGGTCTTGGCGAGGTGGTAGGCGACGAGTCCGACGATGTCCGGCTCGTCGTCCACGACGAGCACGCGCTCGCCCGAGGCGGGGGTGACGGCGGTAGCGGTCATTGCAGCGCGCCCTCCGCGTGCAAGCAATCCTGTATCTTGGCGACGATCATATCCACCGCGAGAACGTTATCGGTTGCGGCGCGATCGGGTCGGCGTACGGTGCCAACGATCTCATCGTTCACTCGACGTGAATGCTGATCGAATCGCAGGGTCCAAGAAAAGTGGCGGGCCTGTCACGGAGA
>Ga0075436_100000842_pt1 | contig 20392 bp, 17 predicted proteins | sample RhiMethybrSRZTD5_FD_75303 | JGI IMG/M metagenome (GOLD analysis project Ga0075436, IMG submission 75303) | Populus rhizosphere microbial communities from Tennessee, USA - Rhizosphere MetaG P. TD hybrid SRZTD5 | ecosystem: Host-associated > Plants > Roots > Rhizosphere > Soil | place: USA...
AATGATGGGAGCCAGAGCATCACGCTGGGCTTGCGTCGTCTTTGGATCGAAGGAAACCGTTACCCACGATCCCTTCTTCTCCGTTCCCCAGTTGTCGCCGAGGTCGCCGGTCAACCAGTACTTGGCGTTGGCGAGGTCCACGTTTCCCGAATGCCCCTCGCGGACCGTCACTGCCATATTGAATTCGCACATGGGATGTTCCGCATGTTTGTTGAAATAGCATGGGCAAAACAGATGGCAACTGCAGGCTTCCACGTAGTCGGCCTTCATGCGCCACGAAGAGCCCTCCGGCGCTGCAGCAAGTGACACCGCCAGAGCTAAAACCAACCCAGTTCCAATGAATGGTGACATTTTCATGATTTATCCCCTTAACTGAACCATCGGACCAGCGGGTTCGGCCTCTCGTTCCTAATTCAGCCCCTGATGCGCTAGAATCGCTGACATTCCCAGGGCTGATTGCGGGCACCGGAACCGCTTGTGTCCCGCGCAATGTGCCAGCGAGTGGCTTCGAATGTCTTTGAAGAGTTCTGAAAGATTTCTTGCCAAGTTCTTCGCTCGGGTGCGCTGTTGAAAGCAAAGCATTTATACGGATTTGGTCCGTACTGCCTCGATGCCGGGGAACGCGTCCTGCTGCGTGACGGCCAGCCTGTCACGCTCCCGCCCAAGGACGTGGAAACCCTTCTCGTCCTGGTTGAAAACGCTGGGCATATCGTCGAAAAAGAAGAACTCTTGGGAAAAGTCTGGCCGGGCGTTTTCATTGAGGAGGGCAATCTCGCTCGCCACATCTTCAACTTGCGACAAGTCCTCGGAGATACCGAGAACGGACGCAAATACATCGAAACCATCCCCAGACGCGGTTACCGCTTCGTTGCCGTGGTGCAGGAAGACGGGGAAGCGGTTGCGCCTCCTTCGGCTGCGCCGCCTTCTGAGCAGCCTGGGACCGCGGTACGGTCGGGGCAGAAGAGAATCCAGTGGGTATGGGCCCTGGCGGTGTTGGCGCTGGTTGTCACTGGGTATTTCGCATCGCGACGCATCTGGCCTCGCCAGAACTCTTCTCCTCAAAAAGTGATGCTGGCGGTGCTTCCTTTTGTGAATTTGAGCGGAGACGCGCACGAGGATTATTTTGCTGACGGTCTCACGGAGGAGATGATTGCTCAACTCGGCCAGTTCCAACCCTCTAGGCTTGGCGTCATCGCTCGAACGTCAACGTCACGGTACAAAGGCACCAAGGAGACCGCGGCGCAAATCGGCAAGGAGCTCGGCGTCGGTTATTTGCTCGAGGGAAGCGTTCGCCGCGGAGGAGAGCGCGTTCGGGTCACGGCTCAGTTGATTCAAGCAGGGGAACAAACTCATTTGTGGGCCGAGTCCTACGAACGCCCCCTTACAGACGTGCTAAACATCCAGCGGGAACTCGCTGAGAAAATCACGCATTCGCTTTCCATTCAGTTGCTGTCCGCTGAGAAGACACCATCCGCAAGTTCGCACATTAATCTGGAGAGCCACGACAAGTATCTTCTGGGGCTGCATGAAGTGGGGCAAGGCACGCGCGAGAGCGAGAACAAGGCTATTCAGTATTTTCAGGAAGCCATTGCGAAAGACCCGAATGACGCCCGCTCCTACGCCGCTTTGGCCCAAACCTATCATGCCTCTCTCACCTACTACAGTTCTCCCCAGGAGGTTATGCCTCGCGCAAAAGAAGCGGCGCTCCGCGCCCTGGCGCTCGATCCCGACCTGGCCCCGGCCCACGTTACGCTTGGCAATGTGCGCTTGCTTTTCGATTGGGACTGGACGGCGGCGGGAAAGGAGTACCATCGCGCGCTCGACATCAACCCCAACTCTCCAGAAGCTCAGTTGGGTTATGCCACTTATCTGGCGACGCTAGGGCATTTCGATGAGGCGCTCTCCCGGGTGCAACAAGCCTACCTTTTCGACCCGCTTGCCCTCGAAAGCCGTAACGAAGCGCTTTGGATTTTCTACTTCTCCGGCCACATGCCGGAAACGATCCAACAGTGCCAGAAAACCATTGAGATTCAGCCGGCTGCGGGTCTCCCTTATGCGGTACTCGCGATGGCGTACGCCCAATTGGCACAACGGGAGGCAACGGTTCGCGCCGCTGAGAACGCCATGCGCTTTGCGGACAGCCCGAGTGTAATTTCCGCGGCAGCTTCCGGGCTGGCGCGCGTCGGGGAAAGTGGCCGGGCCAAACAGTTTCTCGGCAAGGCATTGGAAATGGCAAAAGAGCGTTACGTTTGCCGGTTCCTCGTTGCCGCTGCTTATATGGAGCTCGGCGAGAAAGAGAAAGCCCTCGACTCTCTCGAGCAGGCCTTCCTGCAGCGATCCACTTGAATACCTTGGATCGGGGTGGATCCCCGACTCAACCCGCTCCGGAGCGATCCCAGGTTTCAGGATCTGGTCCGCCGTGCCGGTATACCTCAAGGCGTGAGCCCTGCGTTTTAGGGTATTTCTCCAAGACGACACAGGAAAGCACTTCCGGTTTCTTGTCTAACTCCGACCTCTAACTTCAAACCTCTGGCTGTTGTATATTGCCTGCGAACCTTCCAGGAGGCTTTGAACATGGAATTGTGGTCACGCCGTAAATTCTTCCTTACGTCTCTGGCCGGCAGCGCTCTTGCCAGCACGAATAAGCTCTTCGGCCGAGCTCCGGAGAACGAGCAGGATAAACTCCCCACCGTTACTTACTACTCTTATCCCCAGCCGCGCTTACCTGGCAAGCGCCCGCTCATTATCTCCAGCGCTAACGGCCTCCACGCCCTTGACAAGGGCATGGACATCCTCAAAAAAGGCGGAGACACGCTCGACGCCGTCGTGGCAACGGTTACCGTCGTAGAGGACGATCCCAACGATGATTCCGTAGGCTACGGCGGGTTGCCTAACGAAGAAGGCGAAGTGGAGCTCGACGCCAGCGTCATGCACGGCCCAACGCACCGAGCAGGTGCGGTCGCTGCTGTGCGCCGCATCAAAAATGTTTCGCGGCTGGCGAAAACGATAATGGAAAACACCAATCACACGATGATTGTGGGGGATGGCGCGCGCCGTTTCGCGGTTGCCGAGGGCTTTGAAGAAATGAATCTCCTTACCGAGCATTCGCGGAAAATTTGGCTCGCTTGGAAAGCTAAATCCTCGTTCAACTGGCGGCCAGGCATCGATTCCCCGGAGTGGAAAGAGCACATGTCCCTGCTCTTTGATGGTGACCAAGAAAAAATCGCCTACGCTGAGCGCGTCATCGCGCATCCGCCCACCGGCACGATCCCCTGCATGGCCGTGGACGCCAAAGGCGACATCTCTGCAACGACAACGACTTCCGGGCTTTCCTGGAAAATCCCCGGGCGCGTGGGAGATTCGCCCATCATCGGCGCGGGCTGCTACGTGGACAACGAAGTAGGCGCTGCAGGCTCCACCGGAAAGGGCGAGGAAAACATCAAGGTCTGCGGCGGCCACTCGATTGTTGAAATGATGCGTCAGGGGAAATCGCCCACCGATGCGTGCCTCGAAGCGATGGCGCGTGTCGCCCGCAACTATAAGAACGACAAGAAAAAGCTGGGCACGTTCCACATTTATTTTTACGCCATCAACAAGGACGGCGTGCACGGCGCCGCTTCGCTCTGGCGCAACGGGTACGAAGCCAGCAAACAGGCGTCTTATGCCGTTCATGACGGCACGGAGGCGCGACTTGTTCCCTGCAAGCCGTTCTTCGACGAAATTGGCGGCGACCAGTAAAATTAAAAGATGGATCAAGCCAACGTTCTGATTATCGGTGGCGGCGTGGTCGGATGCGCCATCGCGCGCGCCGTCTCCGCGCGCTGGCAGGACGTTTTTCTGGTCGAGCAATTTCCCAAGCTCGGCATGGCTACCAGTACCCGGAACAGCGGCGTCAATCACTCCGGCATCTATTATCCGAAGAATTCGCTGAAGGCGCGCCTTTGTGTCGAAGGCAATCGCCTCACCTATGAATTCTGCGCCAAGCACAACGTGCCTTTTCGCCATTGTGGCAAGCTCGTCGTTGCCGCCGATGCGCACGAGGAACCTGAACTCGCAGCACTGAAGAAGCGCGGTGAAGACAATGGCGTCGAAGGCCTGCAACTCGTCGACGCTGCTGAGATCCGCAAGCGCGAGCCGCACATTCGCGGAGTGGCTGCTCTGTACGTGCCTTCGACCGGCATCGTCTCCGCCGAAGAACTTGTTCACGCCTACGCACGCGTGGCCGCGAATCAAGGCGCGAACCTAGTCACGCGCGCGCAAGTGGTTTCACTCGAGCCCTCCGGCAAGACCGTCCGCGTCGGGCTGCGCATCGGCGACGAGGAGGACTCTCAGGAAGAAACAATCGAGGCGCGCTGCGTCGTCAACGCCGCCGGGCTTTATGCCGACGAAGTCGCGGCGATGCTGGGCAATCCTTCCTGGAAGATTTATCCCGTGCGCGGCGAATACTGCGAAGTGCGTGGCCCGCGCTCTTCGCTGATCAACAATCTCGTTTATCCGCTGCCGCATAGCGACGGGCTGAGTTTGGGTGTGCACTTCACCAAAACATTGTGGGGGACATTCCTGCTTGGCCCTACGGCAACCTATGTGGAGGGTAAAGACAACTACGAGAAGAATCGCTTACCGATCCCTGCGTTTGCGGAAAGTGCGAAAACGCTGTTGCCCGAAATCGAAGAGCGCGACTTGCAACTCGGCTACACGGGCCTTCGCCCCAAGCTCGCACCTCCCAGTCACAAAGGCATCATGGATTTTGTCATCACGCGTGACCCCAAAGTGCCTCAGGCGATCCACCTTGTGGGCATGGAGTCTCCCGGCCTCACCGCGGCGCCCGCGATTGCGGGGCACGTCGCTCAAATGGTTGGAGAAATCCTTGCATGATCAACAGGGGAACTATTCGACGACTACGCGCAGGAATTTCTTTTTCCCAGCGCGAACGAGAAAGTTGGAGGGCTTGCTGAGGTCAATATCCTTTCGCGGATCGTCGATTGTCGCCTCGTCAATCTCAACGGCCTTCTGCTTAATCAATCGTTCCGCTTCCGCTTTTGAGGGTGCAAGTTTCAAATCCACGAGAAGCGCCGTCAGTTTCTTCGCGGAACCTTTCGGCAATTTGACCGTTGGCGCTTCTTCCGGGGTCTGGCGGTCACGGAAAACGCGCTGGAAATGATCCGCCGCTTTTCGTGCGGCTTCTTTTCCGTGGAAGCCAGAAATCACTTCCTCTGCGAGCCGCATCTTCGCGTCCATGGGATGTAGTTCGCTGCTCGAGACTTCCTTCTTAAGCAACGCGATTTCGTTCGGAGCACGATCGGTCAGCAATTCGTAGTAGGACCACATCAGCTCGTCGGGAATGGACATCATCTTGCCGAACATCTCCGACGGCGGCTCCGTGATGCCGACGTAGTTGCCGAGGCTCTTGGACATTTTGCGCTGGCCATCGAGGCCCACGAGGATTGGCATGGTCAGAATCGCTTGCCCCGGCAAGCCGTACTCGCGCTGGATCTCGCGGTGCACCAGCAAGTTAAACTTCTGTTCGGTCGCTCCTAGTTCGACGTCCGATTGAAGTTCCACTGCGTCGCAAGCGGTCAGCAAGGGATAGAGCAGCTCATGAACGGAAATTGGCTGATTATTGCGGAGACGTGAACGAAAGTCCTCCCGCTCCAACATCCGGGCTAGCTGGTAACGCCCGCAGAGCCGCACTACTTCCTCCGCATTCATTTCGGTGAGCCAATCGCTGTTACGGCGGACTTCGGTTTTCTCGCGGTCGAGGATTTTGAAGACTTGCGCGAGGTAGGTTTCGGCGTTGGCATCGACTTGTTCGCGCGTTAAGGGCGGGCGCGTTTCTGAAACCCCCGTGGGATCGCCAATCATTGCGGAAAAATCCCCGATCAGGAAAACTGCTGTGTGTCCCAAATCCTGAAAATGCTTCAGCTTGCGTAGCACGACCGTGTGGCCGAGATGCAGGTCCGGCGCGGTTGGGTCCACGCCGAGATAAACACGGAGTGGCTTCCCGGTCTTGCGCGAGTTTTCGAGTTTCGCGGCCAGTTCGTTTTCAGTAATAATTTCCGCGACGCCTTTTTTAATATAGGCGAGCTGCTCTTCCGCTGGTTTGAATTTAGATTCGCTCATCTCAACTTTTTGTTTCGCGCCTTGGGTCATAGCTCTGTAATTTATCTTACCTTGAGATCCTTCAGGCATCCTTGTCGGATGCCTTCAGGATGACAAGCCGCCCCTTGAACGACTAGACGCCCGCCTCGGAAGGCGGCCGCTACAACTTCAGGACGCGTCGGCCTGCAATCTTATATTTTCCCTCAAGAACGATGCGAACCGCTTCTGAATAAATGCGGTGCTCTTCTTTCAGAATCCTTTCCGAAAGCGTCGCTTCCGTGTCGTCATCTTTCACTGGAACCACAGCCTGCACGATGATCGGTCCGGCGTCGAGATTTTCGTCCACGAAGTGCACCGTGCACCCCGCGAACTTCACGCCATATTCGAGCGCCTGCCGCTGTGATTCCAGTCCGGGAAATGAGGGCAGCAGCGAAGGATGAATATTCAGGATTCGATTCGGGAATTTCGCGACGAAATACGGCGAGAGCAACCGCATGTACCCCGCAAGGCAGATGAGATCGACTTTGTGCTCGTCGAGCACAGCGGCGACTTGACGATCATAAATTTCGCGTTCCAGGCCTTTCGAAGGAATCACGCGCGTAGCGATGCCGCGCGCCTTCGCGCGGTCGATTCCCGGAGCGCCTTCGCGATTGCTGATAACAATGGCGATTTCCGCGTTGGGGACGCGTCCCGCCGCAACCGATTCCGCCAAAGCCTCGAAGTTCGACCCGCGTCCGCTCAAGAGCACGCCAATACGCTTCTTCATAAACGCAAAACGTTAGCACACCGGAGGGCGGGCACAAAATCAGTCAAAGAGCAACGCTAATTGGGGCGATCCAGTGAGACGTCCGAACTCGTTGACACAAAAGTCGGCTGCACAATCGGTTGGGCATGGGCGCGCGGGGCGGACTTGGTTCGCGCAGTCCACCAGCGGGACGCCATTCGAACGAGCCAGAGCAGCCCGCCGAGGATCACGAACAGAATCAGCCAGCGCAGGACCAGCGCGAGCAGGGTGGCATCGAAGGCTGGCCATTCGAATCGGAACTGCCGCAGCACGGTGCCGCGGTCGAGCATCCAGTGCCAGGCCGTGTGCGCCACAATCGCGGAGAGGATGATCGTGCCCATCCGCTCGGCAACCGCATAGCGGAAGAAAAGCTGCAGTACAGGAATGAGCAGAACAAGAACAAGGAGCTGTCCCAGCTCCACGCCAACGTTGAACGAAAGCAGAGACGTGAGCATGTGAGTCCCGGCAAACTGAAGCGATTGGCGAAGAGCGAACGAGAAGCCGAATCCATGTACCAATCCGAAGCCAAACGCGATCATCCAGCGGCGCTGCACGCTGCCGGCCCCGACGATGTTTTCGAACGCCATGTACACGATGGAAGCGGCAATGAGCACTTCGATGAGCGGCGGGAACCACAGAAAGTCCGGTGCGAAATTGTAGGCCGATGCGATTAGCGTAATGGAATGCGCCACAGTGAATGCCGTGACGATCGGAATGAGCGCGCTGAGCCGCCGGAACGGAATCACCAGGCAAAACAGAAAGAGAAGATGGTCGGTGCCGTCGAGAATGTGGAGAAAACCGAGGTCAACAAAGTTCAACGCAGCTTGGTGCCACCGCGGATCGAGCCGCACCAAACCGGGGTCGCCGTCAAATTCGAACGCGCGCACTTCGCCCCCGGGAGGAACGAATCGCAGAACCGTAATGACGCGCAGCCCCAGGCGCGCAAAGCGCGGCTGAATCGAGAAACGCGCGCGATCCGACTGAATCGGACCATCGAACAGCACGTCCAGTAGCGTCTGGTCCCACGCTACATCCGTGGATTCCGGCAGCGGCGGGCCCGTGACGTGCGCGAGGGCGCTTTCATACGAGCTGAAAGAGAAATCCGATGGCAGCGATATGCGCGTGGCAACCACCTGCGGATTCGGAAGGAGCGCGTCGCCTTCGTAGACTTCGAAGAAACCCGCGATCCAAAGCTTCGCTGCGCCGGGAAGCAAAGTATTGGCGCGCTCGATGTCGAGATAGCCAAGACCCCGCTGGGGAAACATGATGTCGCGCATGGCTTTGAGCGGCACGCGAACGAGCAAATGAAGATGGCCACCTTCCGGCTTGACGAACATCTGCACGGTCACATCGTTGGGGATGTCGTGCGCTCTCGTGCAAAATGGCAAGAGGAAGACAGCCGCACCGAGCAGAAAATGTTTCACGTGGAACATTTCTTCCTCTACTTCGGCATGTACCCCGCCGGCAAAACTTTGTGCGGATCGACGCGCACGACCAAATACACTATTTGATCCGAAGTGATCTCGCTGAACCAGTGCGGCGTGTTCGGCGGAATGATGACGACATCGCCGGGGCCGATTTTGCGCGTGACGCCATTCTGGATTGGGCTGCCGCGCGTGCTCGGTCCATTCAAAATCGTAACGACGGGATGGTCCGCGGGAAACTCCGAGGTATTGTCCATCGAGCCGCCAGTGACCAGCGTCGCGTTGCCTTCGATGACGTGATAAATCTCAGTGATCTGGCTGTGCTCGATGCCGCCGCCCGCCTGCGCGCCTGAGGTTTTCGCGCGATGCACCACGCCGACGCCCACGTTGTATTCCCCGTTGATGCTGACCACCCTAATCGCCTGGTCGCTGATGCGATCGGCCGCAGTTTTTTGTACTAGCGACTGGATTTCACTATTGCTCACGACGGTGGCAGTGCCGCGTGGCATGTGCTGCGTAGTAGGCGGCGTGCTTTGCGGCTGCGCCCAAAATCTGCCCGCAAGCGACAGCACCGAAGCAGCGGCGAATGCAAGGAAGCTGAGAATGAGTTTCTGCATAACGGCTCCGTCTAAAGCTAAATTTAGCTCGCAGAAATTACTTGCCTGAAGGCCAAACGACACCCTGGTCCTTCTTTGTAACTGGCGCCATGCCTTTGTAGACAAATTTCTGTACGCGCTGCCCGCGATATGTTTCAGTTGTAAAAATATTGCCCTTTGAATCCGTCGCGATGCTATGCACCGCGTAAAACTGCCCGGGTTGCCGCCCGCCATCTCCAAAGCTGGTCAGGATTTCCAGCGTGTCGCGCAGCATAATGTAAATTTTCTCGTTCGAACCGTCGGCCAGGAAAATGTATTTCTGCTGCGGATCTTTCGAAAACGCGATGTCCCACGCCGAGCCGTCGCCGAGGGTTCGTTTCGCGATAAACGCTTCCTTCACGAACGTGCCGTCCTTCTTGAACACCTGGATACGATCGTTGGGGCGGTCGCACACGTAGAGCAGCCCGTCGTTCGCAAGCTCCGCGCAGTGCACCGGATTCCGGAACTGCTGCGCTGGCGGCGCATCCGGGTTGTATGGCCCCAGATCCGTGTCGTCAGGCTTGTTGCCATACGCCCCCCAGTGCCGCTTGTACTTTCCCGTCTCGGCGTCGTAGACCACCACGCGGTGATTGCCGTAGCCGTCGGCCACGTAGAGTTCGTTGGTGGTTTTGTCTACGAACATTTTCGCCGCGCCCTTGAGATTCTCCGTGTCGTTGCTTCCCTGGCTCATCGTGGGATGGCCAATTTGCATCACAAATTTTCCGTCCTGTGTGAATTTCAGAATTTGATTGTCGTGAAAGTGAGCGCGGTCTTTGCCGCGGCCGTTGCCGCCGATCCATACGTTGCCTTTGTAATCTACGGTGATGCCGTGGTTCGAGTCCGGCCAGTCGTAACCCTCGCCCGGGCCGCCCCAGTGGCCGATGAGGTTGCCTTCTTCGTCGAACTCGAGCACCGGCGGCGCAGGCACACAGCATTCCGCGGCGGCCGGCTTCGCCGTGGCGTAAATTTCCATCGGCTCGAAAGTATTCGTTCGGTGCACGATCCAGATGTGGTCCTGGGCATCCACGGAAACGCCAACTGACATCCCTTGCACCCAATGATTGGGTAGCGGTTTCGGCCACAGAGGATCCACTTCAAAGCGCGGCGCCTGCACACCGGTCGCTTCCGCAGCCGCTTTTTTCTCGAGCATGACCGAGCCGACCGTAAGCGCCCCGAGGAGCGCCAGAAAAATGCCTCCGATGTAGAAATTGCGTCTCATGTTCTCCTCCTGTGCAGGCCGTGATTCTAAAGGATTTGTAGAGATTCACAAGCAATTACGTGCCAAGCCTGGGCATGGGTATTTGCCCGATGCCTTCTGAAGTGGGTTCGCGTAGAATGCCCCTTCCTTTCTCGACGCCAATTCGTTGGAGGAGCAGAGCGCATGAGAAATTGGACCCGCACGATACAAGGGCTTGCACGAAAACTCGGCGGCGCAGCAGCCATCGCTTTGCTGATTGCTGCAGCGCCTGCACTCGCGCAGCAGACCGCGCCACGCGATCCGGCAGAACCGCCGCAAGGCAAACGGCAACCGAAAATATTACCGCCGCCGTTGGGGACCATCTCGCGCCAGAGCATCGACGAAAAGTCCATGCGCACGCTCATCCACAACCTGGTGACCTGCGGCACGCGCTTGACACTCTCTTCCTGGACCGACCCGAAGCGCGGCATCGGCTGCGGGCGCGACTTTGTCGTGGCGCGTTTGAACGAAATCGCCAAGGATTCCGGCGGAAAGCTCCAAATCGTGGTGGACAAGTTCGAATCCAAGTCCGAGCGCACCGGTCCGAATCCCGTGCACCTCGAAAACGTCTACGCGATTCTGCCCGGCTCGGATCCCAAGCTGGCAAAGACGGTTTTCATCGTCGTCGGGGACGTCGATTCGCGTCCTTCGAACGTGATGGATCCCGAAGCCGATGCTCCCGGAGCGGACGACGATGGCTCCGGCACGGCCGTCAGTGTGGAATGTGCGCGCCTGCTGAGTCGACGAGAGGCCAACGGTCACGGAAAGTTTGGGAGCTTCCGCGCGACCCTCATCTTCGGTGTGCTCTCCGGCGAAGAACAGGGGCTGCTCGGCGCCTACCGCCTTCTGGATTGGACCAAGGAGCAGGGCTACACCGTCGGCGCGATGCTCGACAATGACATCGTGGGCGCCGACACCGCGCCGGGCGGCCCACATCGCGTGCGCGTCTTCTCGGGCAACGGAGAAATCGAAGACGCCGATTCTCCCTCCCGCGAACTCGCCCGCGCGATTGAAGAAATCGACGGCCGCAACGCCATTCGAATGATTTTCCGCCAGGACCGCTACGGGCGCGGCGGAGACCATTTCCCGTTTTACAAAGCGGGATTGCCTGGTGTGCGCTTCACCGAGCCTCTCGAAGATTACAACCATCAGCACCAGACGCCGCGCACGGAAAACGGCATCGAGTACGGAGACTTCGAGAAATATCTCAACTACGCCTTCATGGGCAACGTGGCGCGTGACAATGCAGAAGTCCTGCGCCAACTGGCCATGGCCCCTGCCCCGCCAACGAACGCCCGCCTCAAAGGCGCGGTCACACCGGACGCCAAAGTTTCCTGGGCGGCCGAAGATGATTCCGAACGCGCGGGATTTGAAGTCTTGTGGCGTGAAACGACCGACCCGCGCTGGCACGTCTATGACTTTGTGACGGAACCGGGCGAGGCGGTCTTGAAGGGTGTTTCCACGGACAATCACTTTTTTGCGGTGCGCTCCGTCGGCAAAAACGGCGCCCGCTCCATCGCGGTGCCAACCGAAATGGAGCGCCGTCCGCCGCCAGGGCCGACGCCGGCAAAGCAATAGGTAGAGTTCTCTCGGGTTTCTCAAAAGGAGGGTGCAATTGATGCGGAAGACTTTGACTCTCTGTGTGTTCAGTTTATTTTTGGGCCTCGGACTCGCTGCAACCGTACTGGCGCAGGCGCCTGCGCCGGAAAGGGCCGCCAGAACGCCCGAAGCAAAGACCGAGGAAAAGTGCGACGCCGCGGCAACGAAAGAAGAGTCGTCCGCGACCGATCACTCGATTCGCGTCGGAGGACAGACGATTTCCTACAAAGCGACCGCCAGCACGACGCTGCTCAAGAACGACAAGGGCGAACCCACTGGCTTGCTGTATTCCGTGGCGTACACCAAGAACGACGTGAAGGATCTCAGCACGCGGCCCGTGTCGTTCCTGTACAACGGCGGGCCGGGCTCCGCCACCATGTGGTTGCACATGGGCGCCTTCGGGCCGCGCCGCGTATTCACCGTGAACGGAGCGTTCACGCCTCCTGCTCCTTATAAACTCGTGGACAACGCGGAAACTCTGCTGGACAAGACTGACCTCGTCTTCATCGACGCGATGGGCACGGGCTACAGTCACGCCGTCTGCAAAGCCCAGGAGAAAGATTTCTTCGGCATTGACGAAGACGTCGAAGCGTTCGGCCAATTCATCGTCACCTACCTCAGCCGCAACGATCGCTGGAATTCGCCAAAGTTCCTGATCGGCGAAAGCTACGGGACGTTCCGCTCAGCCGCGCTGGGAAATTATCTGCAATCTCACGATTCCGTGCACTTGAATGGCATCGTCCTGATTTCTTCCGTGCTCGACTTGTCCTCGCTCACGTTCTCGCCCGGCGACGACCGCCCGTACGTCTTCTACCTGCCGAGCTACGCGGCCGTCGCGTGGTATCACAAAGTGCTGAAGGACCGGCCCGCAGACGTCGTGGCGTTCATCGAAGAGGCGCGCAAATATGCGCAGGGCGACTACGCCGCCGCGTTGTACAAAGGCACAGCGCTCTCTGCTGCCGACAAAGCGGCCGTGGCGAAACGCGTTTCGTATTTTACCGGCTTGTCCGAGGACTACCTCATGAAAGCGGATCTCCGCGTGAATCTCAACCAGTTCCGCGCCGAGCTACAGCGCAAAGAAGGCCTCACCACCGGACGCATTGACGCGCGCTTTACCGGTTACACCTACGACTTGCTGGAAGAAAACGCGCAAGGCGATCCCGAAGGCCCGGCCGTCGGCGGCGCCTTCACCGCTCTCATCAATTCCTACAATCACGATGACCTAAAATTCGGCAAGGACAAGGTCTACCACAATTCGGCGAACGCGTTTGCAAGCTGGAACTGGGTGCGCCGCGACCAGCGGCGATTCGGCTTCCCCGGGGCACCGAACGTGGACCAGGACCTGGCGCAAGCGATGATCACCAATCCCAAGCTGCTGGTGCAGGTCGAGAACGGCTATTACGACTTAGCGACGCCGTTCTTCGCCACCGAGCACACCATGGAGCACCTCGGCCTGCCCGAAGCGCTGCAAAAAAACATCAAGCTCGATTACTACAACGCTGGCCACATGATGTACTTACAAGATCAGGACCGCGTCAGCCTGCACAACCAGATCGCGAATTTGATCGAGCGCGCAACCCAGCCCTGACTGCTTGCGGAGCCCGTAAGAACTGAGCGCGACGCTCCGCGTTCGTACTAGGAGGAACTTTTCCGACTACGCGACTAACCAGGAGTTGGCCGGCATGGTGAAGACCGTGGGAGCAAGGGCCAGTGGAAAATGGAATCAGTTTGAAAGTTATCTGGTTTGATGAAGTCGAAGACTTACTGGAAGTGGTGTTCAGTTGCTCGAATGGCTTTTTCTCGGGTCAGGCTGAAATCTATGTCAGTCGTGACGATTTGTCAGAGTTCGCGGACGCGCTCGCCAGGTTTCCTTCCCGTCCGGACGATTCTCGTGATTTCGAGCTAGGCACATTTAATCCTGACAATGCAGACGGTGGGGCACGTATGCATTTCTTTTGTGCAGACGCGGCCGGTCATGCAGTCATTGAAGTAAAGCTTCGAGGAGACGCATGCAGAGCATTAGGTGAAATGCAGTCGGTCGCGCTCCGTATCCCAATTCAGGCAGCCGGTGTCGACCAGTTCATAAAACAATTACAGGGACTTGGAAAAACGCTTGGGGCGAGCGCCCGTTTGCCGCAAGCAGCATCGTAAGAGCAATAGGTACCGGAACGAACATGTCCGATTAGGCGAATTGCCAGGACCTACGCCTAAAACCGTAGTAGAATCCGGCTTAAAAGGAATCTTCCCGTGTCATGGTTTCACTCTCCGGTGAAGTTGTTTGCATACTCTGGCATTGCACTATTTTTTGTCAGGCTAGTTTTTCCACCAGCAGATTTCCCTGGCGCCAACAACGTACACTCCTGGGTGCGTTTCTTCGACTTCCAGTTGGACTTAACCGGATATGGGTTGTTCGAGTTCGTCGGCCTTGTATTTTTGCTTTCCGCCCTAATCTACTGGCTTGTCTTGCGCCTCACTAATCGTATGCCGAATCCTGCCGTGGTTCGCCTCCACTACTGGCCGACCTTGCTATTTGCGATGTTCACCATCTTCTTGGCGCATTGGGTCAATCGCGTTCCCGAAGCGACGATACACGGCCCCAACACGCGTGCTCTACTTCTTGGGTTCACTTGGATTTTCGTAATCTTTCTGGCGTTTCAATTTGTCTTTGCTATCGCCGCAATTCGGACTATGTGGCGACGCAGGACCACAGCTCCCAATTCTGGAATTAGCCCCATAGGCCCTGATTAACGCGCTCACCGGAACTTGGGTACCAGCCCCGGACGCGTCTCCTCCGGTCAGCTCCTCGGTCAGAGTCATGCGGCGCACGCCGCCCCAAGAGCAAGAAAGTAACCGCCAGAATTCGTTCCGCCTACTGCTCGCCCTGCTCGGGGAACCACAACTGCGTGCACTCCGGGCATATGCCGTGGGAAAACTCCACCTGGGCGCGCTCCCGGATGTACAGCTCGATCTGCTGCCAGTTTCCGTCTTCATTTTGGATTTTCTTGCACGAAGCGCAAATCGGCAAAACGCCAGTCAGAGTGTTTACTCCCGCGAGCGCTTGCTGCAGCTCCCAGATCAATTGGTCTTTTACGGCTTCGTCGCGTTTGCGGTTGCTGATGTCCCGTCCGCTGATGAGCACGCCTTGAATGACAGGGTGGTCCAGAAGATTGTACGCGACCACTTCCAGAGAGACCCAGGAGCCGTTGGCGTGGCGTGCGCGGTACTGTATGGAATCGCGCGCTCCGGGCGCCTTCACGAATTCATCCAGGGCCTCCAGCACGCCGGCGCGATCTTCGGGATGGATTAAATCAAAACCCGTCTCACCAATCATTTCTTCCTGCTTGTAGCCCAGCACACGTTGAAAGGAGGGGCTGGTGTAACGGATGCGGCCGTCCGCATCGCGAATGGTGAGTATGTCCTCGGTATGCTCGACCACCAGGCGAGACATGGCATCGCTGAGATGGAATTTTGCTTCCGACATTGGGTTCCCTTTTTCCGAAGCGATTTGGCAGGCCTGGGCTTGAATCGTTTCAATAAAGGCTTCTGCAAAATTAGGGCCAAGCCTAACGTGCAGGAATCGTAGCTGCCCGCAGGTACAGCCGTACATCGGCCATCTGTACTGGTACGGTAAACAGTACGTGTGGAAGAGAAACTCCCCTCCACGGAGCCAGCGGGATGAACCTGTCATCCTGAGGGCGCGCCTTTTGCGAGCCGAAGGATCTCAACGACTGTCCGCCCTTTCAGATCGGGCCAGGAATTCAGGTTAACACTCAGCGGCAGGCAGGCGTCTGGATGAGGGATGGGCAAAGCGCCAGCGATGCCGCCCATCGGGAGACGCCTCATGCTGCCGAAACTGCCTCGCCTGATACTCTCTACCCTGCTCCTTGGCTGCTTCGCGATTTCGAATGATCTGCCTGCGAGAAATGCGGAGCCGACCTTCGCGGGCTTGACTGTGCATGAATGGGGCACGTTCACCTCGATTGCAGGCCACGACGGCGGAGCCGTCGAGTGGTCTCCTTTAACCGGCTCGACCGATTTGCCCAGCTTCGTCGAGCACTTTCGCACGCCGGAATTCAAGCTCGGCCTGCGCGGCACCGTTCGCATGGAAACGCCGGTGCTGTACTTTTACGATTCGCGCGAAGAGCAAGTCTCCGTGCAGGTGAACTTCGTGAAAGGCCTCATCACTGAGTGGTACCCGCGCGCAAGCAGCGTGGGACCGACAACAAATCCGGAGGAGTGGAGCCTGTTTCAAGGGCATACGGACGGCAGCATCGCGTGGGACGCCGTCACGATTTCGCCGAGCCTGCGTGCCGAGTTTCCCCGCCAGGCCCAGGAGAATCACTACTACGCGGCGCGCATGACTTCCGCGACGCCACTCCGCGTGAAGACTCCTGCGGGCGAGCAGCACGAAAAATTCTTGTTCTACCGCGGCGTGTCCTCTTTTCGCGTGCCGGTCTCGGCGAGGCTCGCTGCGGACGGCAAAGTCCAAGTCGAAAACACGGCGGAGGAAGAGATTCCCAACACTATTCTGTTTGAACGCCGCGGCGACAGAGTGGGCTACCGCCTTGGCGGAGCCGTCGCGAAAGAAACTGCCCTCGATCCGCCGGAGCTGACCGGCAATGCCGACGACCTGGGAAGAGAACTAGTCGGAATGCTGGTGAAGCAAGGACTGTACGTTGACGAAGCGCAAGCCATGGTGGAGACGTGGCGTGGTTCCTGGTTCGAAGAAGGCAGCCGGCTGATTTACATCGTGCCCGAAGAATTCGTGAGCGGGATTCTGCCGCTTTCGATCCATCCCGCTCCGGCGCAAATCGCCCGAGTGTTCGTGGGACGCCTCGAACTCGTCACGCCAGCCACGGAAAAAGCTGTGGAGACGGCGTTCGCCGCACGCGACAAGGTCACCCTGGAAAAGTACGGGCGCTTTCTCGAGCCCATCCTGCAGACGAGGATGGCGAGAGAATCGAGTCAGTCGCAAGCCGCCAAATACACGCAGTATCTGAGCGTCGTTCAGTCCGCGCTGATTACACAAGCGCGAATCCAAAAATAAATCTTCGGCGCTTTGGAAGAAGGCGAATCGACCGTTTGCGCGAGCAAGTTGCGCGTACCTGCCGCGCCCCTGTAATTTTCTTGACCGCGATTGATTGGCGTTACTGGTGCGCGGCAGCGGCCGGCTGCGCAAAGGTGACGAAGTGGCCGCCCGGATCCTGAACGGCAAACTCCTTCATGCCGTAAAACGCGGTGCGCACCGGCATCACCAGGCGCTCCTGCTTCATCGCAGCGAGCACGGCGTCGAGGTTATCCACCTCCATGTAGAGATACGTCGGCCCCTTGCGGGCTTCCGCGGACATGGACGGCGGCGCATCCTTCTCCACACTCGCGTAAGTCTGGTACATCACTTCGACCGAGCCTTTCTGAAAAATCACGAAGCCCAGCTTCTTGCCGTCGGGAACTTCGACGGCCTTGGTAAATCCCAGCCGGTCCACCCAAAAGGGGATGAGCGGCTCGATTTCCTTGACCAGCAGAACCGGGGTGATGCGTTTGACGTTCATGGGCGATTCTCCTGAGTTGGATTGACATTCAAAACGGGAAATCCGAAAAGAAGGGCGAGAGCGGGGAGCCTGAGGGCGCGCATGAGCGGGTTTCTCCTTGACACGTACACTAGTCTAATTTAGACTACTAAGGTCTAGTCTAAATTAGACTAGTTGCAAAGCGCAAGCGCAAATTTGGATCAAGGAGCTTTTATGGCCACGACGGTACGGCAACTTGGCGATCTGATCTCCAGCGGCCGGGCGATGCTGCGCGACTTCGAGATGCTCGGGATCCGCGGCGTCGCGCAACTCGCGAAGCAGGAGCCGCAAAAAATGTACGAGAAGCTGAACCGCAAAATTGGACAGCGCCTGGACCCATGCGTGCTGGACACCTTCTGTGCGGCGGTGGCGCAGGCGCGGAACCCGCAATTGCCGGCGGAGCAATGCCAGTGGTGGTATTGGAGCAAAAAGAGGAAGTCAGCAAATAGGTGAGCAAGGATGCTGAGAAAAGGCTTAGAGAAGGCAGGAAGTCCGGGGCGAGTTGCGGAGCGGTCCACGCTCGGAGGGCAGTCACTGGCTCGTGCGGCGGGCCAGAGAAGAGAAACGCGGCCCAAGAGAATGTGGAAGTTGACGACGCCCGACTTGGTGCTGCTCAGTTTGCTTGCCGAGCGTCCGATGCACGGCTATCAGGCGAACCTGGAACTGGAGCGGCGCGAGATTCGGGATTGGGCAGAGGTCTCGCGCCCTCAGGTGTACTACTCGCTGGAGAAGTTGTCGAGCGTGGGATTGCTTCGGAAGTCGGAGATCAGGGAACCCGCTGCGGGGCCGGAACGCAGCACATTTGAGACATCGAGAAAAGGCCTCGATTTCCTGGCCAATGGACTGGAGCGCGAAGACTGGGCTACACAAAAAGAGCGTCCGCCGTTCCAGACATGGCTCGCGCTTTCCTGGCAAGCCCGGCCCGGCGTTTTTGAAAAACAAATTGAGCGCCGGCGCAAATTCTTGGAGCGAGAACTCGCGCGCGAAAAAGAGGTGCTTCGGTCCGTTCTTGAAGAGGTTGGACATCCATACCACGAGGCCGTGTGGATGGTGAGCTTCGTAATCGAGCAGTTCAAGTCAGAGCTGCGCTGGCTCGGCAAACTGAAGCGCGAGCTTCCTCGGCGCGCCAAGGCACTTCATCCGAGTTACGCATAACATCCTGAAAGAGTCTCGACAGGGCGACAAGCCTTCGACGTCCTAAGGCTTACTTCACCGTCATGAACTGCGGCTTGGTGGGAGCGGTCCAAACTGCGTGGCCGTTGTCGTCGTAGAATTGAAGCGCCGCTTGACCAGGAAGGACTCCATCCTTCGGGACCAGGTAAAGAGGGCCACCATTGGGACCATTGAGCAGTTTCTCATCGATTCTTGGAGTGAGGCCAAAACGAGCCTGGACGTGGCCGTCCGCATCTTTCAGAACGAAATCTTGAGCTTCGACGGTGCGAACGCGAAGCACGTCCTGGTCGACGCGATCCCCCCTTGCCGCGGCAGCGACGCGCTCCGCGTGCCGGGTGCTCAGGAGCAGCATGGAAATGATGAACAGCAACGCGATCACGCTGGCGGATTTCCAGCGGCGATTCGCGGATTCGAGCTTCTCGATTCGAGCGGCGAGAGCCTGAACGTCCAACTGTGCAGAATTCATACCGACCTCCTGGAAAACGGGGCAGGGCAATCCCTTGGCGTTTGGACGAGCTTCCGGTCTCATCGTGAGCACGCAGGTACAACCTCGCGATCGTAGCGCCATCCACCTAGCCAATGCTAATCCTGCGACTCGCGGCCCTCAAGTACCTTGATGTTCGCGAGTTGGACAACCCTCGGCGGCACGCGGCATAGGGCGGCTTGCGAAATTCGTTGCCGACCAGGGCATTGCTCTGAATACTCAGAGGACAGCATGGTTCGAGCGTACCTATGCAGGCTGACCGTCACCCACTCCGGAGGAACAGCGGCGTCCTGCGGGAATTAGCGCGCGGAATCGGCAAAATCTTGGTGGCAAACCGCGAAACGGAAGGGACTGAGCTCCACCTCCAGATTCAGAGGTTAAGCGAGCCGGTGAAGGAGACGCGGGATTTGCCGGATTCGGCGCGCTCGATGCGGCCGATGCGGAAGAATTTCTCGCGGCGCTTCTTGAGGTCGGCCTCGACAGACTTTACGAATTTTGGCGGCACGACCAGAATCATTCCCACGCCCATGTTGAAAGACTGCAGCAACTCGTCGGTGTCGATGCGGCCGATCTTGGCGAGATATTTGAAGATGGGGGGGATGGGCCAGGAAGCCAAGTCGATTTCCGCCTTCACGCCGCTGGGCAGGACGCGCGGCAAATTTCCGGGGATGCCGCCGCCGGTGATGTGCGCGAGAGCGGAGACCCAGCCTTTCGCGAGGATACCCTTCAGGGCGGGCGCATAGCAGAGGTGGGGCTTGAGAAGTTCCGCGCCGATTTTGTTGCCGACTTCGGCGACGTAGGTATCGGGCTTCAGCTTTTCGACTTCGAAGATGAGCTTGCGGGCGAGCGAATAACCGTTGGTGTGCAAACCGGCGGAAGGCAAGGCCAGCAGCGCGTCACCGGGCTGGGCACTCTTGCCGGTGAGAAGTTTCTTGCGGTCGACGACGCCGACGATAAAGCCCGCGAGGTCGTACTCGCCCGGCGGATAGAAGCCGGGCATTTCGGCCGTCTCGCCGCCGATGAGCGCGCAGCCCGCTTTGCGGCAGGAGCGGCTCATGCCTTCGACAAGCTGCTCGACGACCTGGGGATCCATTTTTCCCAGGGCGAGATAGTCGAGGAAAAAGAGCGGCTCGGCGCCATGCACCAGAATGTCGTTGATGCAGTGATTGACGAGGTCGCCGCCGACGGTGGAGTGCACGCCCATGGCCATGGCCACTTTGAGTTTGGTGCCGACGCCATCGGCGCTGGAAACCAGCACCGGCTCTTTCCATTTTTTGTGATCGAGCGCAAAGAGCGCGCCGAAATTGCCGATTCCGCCGAGCACGCCCGGCGTAAACGTGCGGCTGGCATGATGCCGGATGCGCTGCTTGGCTTCCTCGGCGACGGCGAT
>Ga0075436_100000843_pt1 | contig 20363 bp, 19 predicted proteins | sample RhiMethybrSRZTD5_FD_75303 | JGI IMG/M metagenome (GOLD analysis project Ga0075436, IMG submission 75303) | Populus rhizosphere microbial communities from Tennessee, USA - Rhizosphere MetaG P. TD hybrid SRZTD5 | ecosystem: Host-associated > Plants > Roots > Rhizosphere > Soil | place: USA...
GTTGATTCAACCGGAGTCGGTGAGCTTCGTTTCACGCGCGGTGAGTCAGACGAAGTGCTTGACTCGAAGATCAAGCTCCTTCCGGCAACGGCGTCACGAATCAGAACGCTGTTCAAGGTCACTGACTTTCTCGGATCGAGAGACGACTATCAGGCTGAAAAAGATTTCTCGCATCTTGGATGGGTCACTCTCGTCGAGAGGCAAGGCTCGCGCAAACGCGAAACACGGTTCAACTACACCAAGGTTCCCGAGATCAGGGAGCTGGAAGAAATTTTTCGGGGCATCGCCACGCAAGAGATGTCGCTGTTCGATATCGAGAATGCCGAGCGCTATCAACCGCTCGATCTGCCCAAGCAGCTCGATCTTCTCGAGAATGATTTGAAGCTCGAGCGAATAACGGAACCCGAACGCTTGCTGGCCGTGCTTAAAGAAATCGCGGGCGATGATATTCAGCCATTGATCGCTCGCAATCAAGCTCAACGGCTCATCGATCAAATCAAGAAAGGCAAATTCAAATCTCCGATCAGGAAATAAGGCGCGCAATCCGGCCTTATTGGTTCCTTGCCGGTAACTAATGATTTCCGACTTCGGACTTCGGACTACGAACTTCTGACTTGTTCTTATGTTCATACCTCGCGGAAAAGTTATTCACGAGAGGCTCGCTACCAGCTACGTGCTGGTCGATGCGCTTGTCGTTGACTTATGCGAGGGAGGATTCTCCGGCGCAGTAGAAGTGCTTCTCAAAGAGGTCGATGGTTTCGTCATTATCTTAAACGGCAAGGTTGCCGCCGTAGCCGAGACGCGAAAGGAGGCGCATCAAGACGAATTCAAACGCGGAAGTGTTTTGGAACTCGCGGCTCGAGCGAGGCTCGAACGAGGCGCCATATCTATTCACGAATACTCTGTAGAAATCGCGCGCATCGTTGCCGATAGAATCAATGCCGAACCGCTTTATGACCGTTTGAAAATTGAATTTGGCAATCTCGAGAACATGATTGCGAAGCTCGCGAACGAAGTCGATCGTGAATGGTTCATCGAAGTCGACGCCGACGATGGCTTGCGCGCGCTTCTGCATTTGAGCGGCGGCCACTGCCGATTGATTGAGTCAACCGGAGCTTCCGATGATCGACCGTTCTCTATGGACCCGACGATCAATCTCGCGCTTCGCAAATTACTCGACGAATGCAAACACGCCGGCGGAACTTTTCGCGTGTTATTCAAACCGTCCAGTGATACCACCAACGACTTTAATGAGCTGGATGAAGAACGCGGCTTCATCGCGTCGACTCCACCTTGGATTGATGCCGGCAACGTGGTCTCGATTGAACCGGCGACTGAAGATCAAATCGAAATACAGGCCAGCCAACGGGTGCTGTCGGCCCCGGTTTCTGTTTTTTCGCCCGTGTTGGAATCGGTCGACACTTCTGACCCAGCTTCGGACGACTTTGAAGGCGTGCTCGCACCGCCTGCGTCGGCGCAACCTTCAGGCGAGCTTCCTTCGGTTAACTCGGATGAGACGATGTGGGAGCTGAAGCGCTTGATGGGTGAAATAGCTCGAACGATTGAAGGGGCCGCTCAAGCTGTAGACCATCACGACAGTTTTTCGCTTGCCTTGCGTGCGGGTCAGCTCAAGATCGCCGACCAGTATCCGTTCCTCGATCCGTTTAGAAACGAGTTCGAGTATCTCGACGGCGAACTTGTTTTTATTGGAAAAGCCACCGCCGAAGACTTCGTCGTTGGATTGACTGAGGCTCTGGATTTGGCGATTGCCGGAGTCTCGCGATCAACTGAATACGGCGATAAGTTTCGCGGCTACGTGATAGAAGATCTGCGAAGCCTGCTTGCTCGTGATCGCTCTGAGTTTGAAAGGTTCGGTCTCGATCAGGTGATTGAACATCTGCTGGCGGACGGCGAAAGATCTCGCGCGACGAACGCTGGATTGCGGCCGCTCAGTTAAGGCGTTGACAATTCATCTCTCAACGCCCGTTGTGCCTCCTCGAGCGCCTCTGCTTCGTAGCCAAACCGCTCGATCCACTTCACGCCGGGCCAGCTTCTCCACCAACTGAGCTGTCGTTTCGCATAGTGCCTCGTATCGAGCTTCATCTGATTCAACGCGTCTTCGCGAGTGCGCTTGCCTTGAAGATACTCAACTACTCTGCGATACCCGTGAGCTTGAAAAGCTTTGGCCGTCGGTGGAACGCCGGACGCGATCAGCGATTCGACTTCTTCGACAAGGCCGCGATCGAACATCTCTTCAGCACGTTTGTTGATTTGCGCATAGAGCTGTTCTCGCGGAGGATCGAGCGAAATCACTCGAACGCGCGAAGCGAGCTCGGGAGGCTCGGGCATTGCGGGTTGTAGCTCTGAGATGCGACGTCCGGTTTGAAAACGGAATTCAAGCGCTCGCATAGTGCGAGACCAATCGCGCGGGCTTATGTTCTTCGCGGCTTGTCGATCCACGCGCGAAAGCATTCCGTGCAAATGTTCCGCACCATGCCTGTCTCGCAATGAGGCGAGGCGTTCGCGAAGCTTCAAATCGGTCTTTGGACCTTCAAACAATGGATTCACTAAGGCGCGCAGATAGAATCCTGTTCCACCAACCAGTATCGCAATGCGCGAGCGCGATTCGATCTCTCCGATCGTTTTCGCAGCAAGCCGAGCCCAATCGCCGGCAGTAAAGTTTTCAGTCGGATCTACGATGTCGATCAGGTGATGAGGAACTCCGCGGCGATCGCGCGGCCGCACTTTGGCAGTGGCGACGTACAGGCGGCGATACACCTGAACAGAATCGAGATTGACGATTTCACCGTCGATCGCAAGGGCAAGCTCGATTCCCAAGTCGCTTTTGCCGGAAGCCGTCGGCCCTACGATCGCCGTAATAAATTGCTTTTTATCAATCGCCACCCAACGATTCTAGCAAACCTCGAACATCTAGTTCGTAATTCTGTCCCCGACCTTCAACCGCGCGCCGTTCACAAACTCACGAGCCGACATTCGACGTTTGCCTTCCACTTGAACTTCTTCTATACGCAGCGCGCTTGAGCCGCTGCACGCGATGGTCATTGCAGTTTCATCGATGCTCATAATTGTGCCCGCAGCAACGGCTGTGAAAGATTCTGAATCAACCACCTCGTGAGCGCGCCAGATGGTCAGCTTGTTTCCACGAAAGCTGGTGTAGCTGCCCGGCCACGGTTGAAACGCCCGAACTCGATTCGCGATTTCGCGAGCGCTCATTCGCCAGTCGATTAATCCATCTTCGCGCTTGAGCATCGGAGCATACGTTGCTTCATCGTTATTCTGAGAGATCGGTTGAGCTTCGCCTTGTTCGATAAGAGGAAGAGTTTCCGATAGGAGGCCCGCTCCCAACGCGGCGAGCCGCGCTGAAAGATCAGGCGCAGTCTCGTCGTCGCCAATTGTGATCGAGCGCTTTGAGAACATTGCGCCAGTGTCCATTCCCGCATCCATTTGCATGATCGTCACACCAGTTTCAATCTCGCCGTTCGCGATTGCCCAGTTGATGGGCGCGGCGCCTCGATACTTCGGCAGCAGCGACGCGTGAACGTTTATGCAACCAAGACGAGGAATCTCTAGAAGCCATTCGGGCAAAATCTTTCCATAAGCCGCAACCACGCACACATCGGGAGCGATGCGCTCAAAAGTTGCGCGCATATCTTCATTCGTCTTGATCCGTGCCGGCTGATGAACCTCTATGTCGTGTTCGAAAGCAAGTGTTTTTACAGGAGGCTCGTGAAGAAGCTTGCCTCGACCGGCCGGCTTATCCGGTTGTGTGAAAACGGCCGCGATCTCGTGCCCGTCTTGCAGCAGTCGCGCGAGCTGAACGACTGCAAATTCAGGTGTGCCCATGAAGATCAACTTCACGAGCTATTGATAACCCAAACCCGTAGATAAAGTCACGACGGCGGTACTCTGCGTTGTTGGCGGAGCTTTGCGTCTTTGCGCGAAACTGTATCCGTCTTTCTGGAATGCTTTTTCGCGGCAAGACGCAAAGATGCGCGAAGACGCAAACATTGCGTGCGGTGTTACCGGCACCTATAATCACAACTTTAACTTTGCACTCGATTGAAACAGAGGAGCGAACCAGAACGTAAGACGGTGTCTACCCGATGTCGAATATAAGCCTCAACGGAATATTCCCGCCGGTTACCACTCCATTTGATGAGAGCGCTGAAGTCAATTACGACGCGCTTTCTTCGAATATAGCTCGTTACAATGAAACCGGGCTCGCGGGATATGTTGCGCTCGGTTCGAACGGCGAAGCCGCACACCTCACGACAGGCGAGCGTCGCCGAGTGATCGAAACAATCAAGCGCGCCGCCAAGGCCGGCTACACGATCGTCGCCGGAGTGAATGAGCTTTCGACGCGCGCCGCGGTTGAAGCTTCGCGAGCAGCCACCGATTGTGGCGCCGATGCCGTGCTGGTCATCACACCTTATTTCTACAAGGCTTCAATGACTCAGGAAGCGCTCACCAGGCACTTCACTGAAGTTGCCGATCACTCGCCGATTCCTGTTTTGATTTATAACGTTCCGCAAAACACCGGAGTAGTCATCGAATCCGCAACCATCGTCGCACTCGCGTCACACCAGAACATAATCGGCGTGAAAGACAGCTCGGGAAACATGGGGGCGATTTCGGAGACTATCCGCCGCGCGCCCGAAGGATTCGCGGTGATGCTAGGGAACGGAGGCATTCTCTATCCGTCGCTTATGATGGGTGCTGCGGGAGCAGTCCTCGCTGTGGCTTGCGCTGCGCCGCGAGCCTGCGTCGATTTGTATGAAGCCGTCAAAGTTGGCGACTACGCGAAAGCTCGCGAGTTACAAAATCGACTCGCGCCGCTTTCGCACATAGTTACCGCGGGTTTGGGTGTGCCCGCTTTGAAGTTCGCAATGGAGATGCTGGGTTATGCGGGCGGGTTTCCGCGCGCGCCGCTGAATCTGGTCAGCGACTCAGACAAAGAAAAGATTAAATCGGTAATTCGCAAGACCGGGTTGTTCGTAAATTGTGAATCGTGAAATTGTGAATCGTTTAAATAGTGAGTTCCTCACGATTGACGATTCACGATTGACGATTCACGTTTGAAACTATGGCTACCGAGTGTCAAGATCTCGAAGCTGCTGCCGATGAGATGACCGACGCGCTGCGGTTCACGGAGATCCCGCGCACGACGCGGCTATTCAATGATTTCTTGTACGACTATTCAAAGGTCGGGCGGTTCTATTCCGACTACGGACGCTCGGTTGAGCCGCTCGCCGATCACGCGCGCCGGATTGGCGCTCAGGAGTTCGATCGCAAGCGCGTGCCCGACGCCCTCGAGCGAATCAACCGACAAGCAGGTTCTTCGGAGCTCACGTTCAAGCACATTGAAATGCTTCGTCGACCGGGTTCGGTGGCGATAGTGACCGGTCAGCAAGCCGGGCTCTTCACCGGACCGCTGTACACGATTCACAAAGCGCTCACCGTAATCAAGCTGGCTGCGTGTCTTCGCGATCAGGGCGTGGAAGCGGCGCCGGTCTTTTGGATCGCGACCGAAGATCACGATTACGAAGAAGTCAACCACTGCAAGGTTGTCGATCGCGAAGGACACCTCGCGCAGATTCGTTATGAGGCGAGCGGTCACAAACCTGATGAACCGGTCGGCAGCGTCTCGCTTTGTCCCGCAATCAGTCAAACCATCGATGAGCTGATTGCTCGGATCGCGCCGTCTGAGTTCATGCCCGCAATCGAACAAGATCTTCGAGAGAGCTACGCTGAAGGAGTTGGCTTCGCGGATGCGTTTGCGCGATTGATGGCGCGGCTGTTTCGCGATTACGGAGTTGTATTGCTCGATCCGCTCGATCAGGAATTGAAACAAGTAGCGGCTCCTCTCTATGCAAAGGCGATGGAAAAATCCAGCGAGATCGCGACTGCTTTAGTCGAGCGAAGCGGTGAGCTTGAAGCAGCCGGCTACCACGCGCAAATTCATGTATCCGATGACATGGTTCCACTGTTCATCATGGACGACGGCCGACGCGCCGCAATCACTCAGCATGGTGACCGCTTTTCGGTAAAGGGCTCGAGCAATTCATTCACCAGAGAAGAGCTTGTTGAGCTTGCGACTCGCTGTCCGAATTGCTTCAGCCCCAACGTGACTCTCAGGCCGGTCGTGCAGGATTTCCTGCTTCCCACCGCCGCTTACATTGGAGGTCCGGCCGAGATCGCTTACTTCGCGCAACTGCAAGTTGTCTACCAGACACTCGATCGTCAGCAGCCCTGTGTGTTGCCGCGCGCGAGCTTCACAATTGTCGAGGGCCGTCATCAAAAAACAATGAAGAAGTACGGACTGGAACTTCGGGACTTCTTCGATGGGTTGCATCCGGCAGTGACTAAAGTCGTCGAGCAGAGTCTCGATCGCGACACATCGAACGCGTTCACTGAAACCGAGAGAGTGCTCAACGAACATCTCGACAGGCTTCGCAGCGCGCTCGAGCGCACCGACAAGACTCTTAGCGATCCTCTCGAAACTTCTCGCGCCAAGATGATGTATCAACTGGAGCATCTTCGCACCAGGTTCATTCACTCGAGCGCACATCGAGAAGAAACAGCATATCGCCAGGTCGAGCGCGCATTCACCACGCTTTATCCCGACAAAAATCTCCAGGAACGCGAACTGAACGTCTACTATTTTCTGTCGCGCTACGGCCCGAGTCTTCTCGGTGACTTGTACGAAGCTGCCGACCTCGGTTTTTCAAATCATAAAATCGTGTACATCGGCGGAGTCGCGTCGCAAATCGTCAACGTCCGTTAGTCACGACTCGGATCTCCTCGTGTACGGACACAACCTTGCCGTTGATTTGCTCGCCAATATAAACTCTGCGCTGCGAACTCCCACGCGAACCTGATCACGGTTACAAATGCATGTCCGAAGCACATCACAAGGAGCACAAACACTCTCATAGCAGCAACCGGCGTCGTCTGATCGCCGTGCTTGTGCTCACGCTTGCTTATATGCTCGCGGAAGCGATTGGCGGATTCATTACCAATTCGCTTGCGTTGCTTTCGGACGCCGGTCACATGCTCGCTGACGTTGCATCGCTGGTCCTTGCGCTGCTTGCATTGTGGTTTGCTTCGCGCCCGGTCACCACAAGGAGAACTTACGGCTACTACCGGATGGAAATACTGGCTGCGCTCGCTAACGGCGCGGCGCTGGTGGTGATCTCCCTGCTGATTGCCTATGAAGCGTTTCAACGGCTGAAGTCGCCTGAAAGTGTGAAGGGATTTGAGGTGATGTTGATTGCAGGCGGAGGTCTTGTGGTAAACACGATCAGCGCTTTCGTTTTGCATTCTGCCTCCGATGATAATCTCAACATGCGAGGCGCCTTTCTTCACGTGATGGGCGACGTGCTCGGATCGTTCGGCGCTATCATTGCAGGTCTCCTAATCTGGCGATGGGGATGGATTACTGCTGACCCTCTGATAAGCGTCGTGATGTGTTTGCTGATCATCTACAGTTCGTGGCAGCTCATTCGCGAGTCGGTCAACATTCTGCTCGAGAGCACTCCGTCGCACATCAACGTTCGAGCGGTTATTGAAGCTATGCACTCGGTGAAGGGAGTCACCGATGTGCACGACCTGCACGTCTGGACGATCAGCTCGGGAATGGAAGCGCTCTCGGCTCACGTCACGATCGAGCAGGGCGTGTCACATCGCACAGCGCTCGAAGAACTGCAGGAACGCTTGCGAATCGGGTTCGACATCAGACACTTGACGATTCAAATCGAATTGCCGGACGAAGACGAACCTGCCGGCGGAAGACTGTATCAGATCGCGCGCCGCGGAGAAGCCGAGTCGAAGTGACGCGCCCGGCCTCAATTAATCGCTCACCTAATGATCGATACGACCACAGCAACAGCGCTCAGGCACTCGCAGGCAAACGAGTCGCGAATTCAACGGTCGAGCTTATTCATTTTGCTGGCTCTGGTCGCGCTCGGAGTGGGCAGCTTGTGGCTTTATTTTTGGGGGCGCGATCTCCATCGATTCACTCAATGGATTGCTGCATACATTGGTTTGTTCATCGGCCAGATAGCTTTTTATCTCGCCGCCTGCTACCTCATTCTGCGCTATCGGGTCTCTTCTAGAATTCTCAATTGGACGATGCTGGCGTTGATCGTCTTTTTTTCAATTGGATTTCGCGCAGTGCTTGTACCACAGAGACCTTATCTGTCCGCGGATGTTTATCGATATGTTTGGGATGGTCACGTGCAGGCGGCTGGAATCAACCCGTATCGCTACGCGCCGAATGCCGACGAGCTCAATGGTTTGCGCGACGAGACAATCTTTCCAAACATCACCGCCGACGACAAGCGCTGGCTGTCCCCTTATCCGCCGGCAGCGCAATTTGTTTTTCTCGTCGTTTCGCTTATTCGGCCGATGAGCGTACCGGCCTTCAAAGCAGCAATGGCTTCGTTTGACGTTATCGCAATGCTCGCGCTGATGCTTGTTCTCGCTCGCAACGGGTTGAATCCGGCGCGAGCGATCATATTCGCGTGGCATCCGCTTCTGATCTTTGAAGGTGCGCACAGCGGTCATGTCGAATCAGTGCTGATTGCATTTCTCGCGCTGGCGCTTATCGCGTGGTCATTCAACAGAAACGCGCTTGCCGGGGCGGCTCTTGCGCTTGCTACGCTTGTTAAGTTTTATCCTCTTCTTCTATTACCAGTCTTTCTGATGGCGAGACCTGATACCTCAAACCAGGAGCGCGCTTCGTTAGCCACGCAATCGGGAAATGGTTTCTTAAGATCGACCCTTCGCAGAGTTGTTCACAAACAAAATCTCGCGATCCTTGCTTCGTTTCTTATCACGATAGCGGTGGCATACACGCCGTACGTCGCAGCCGGCAACAAAGTATTTAGCTTTCTGCAGGATTACTTGCAGGAAGAAGGATTCATTCAGGGCGGGGGCCGGTATTTTCTGCTCGATGTGCTTCGAAGATTCTTCCCCGCCCCTACAATATTGTTCGTGATTCCAGCCGTGACTTTCCTGACTTACGTCGCACTTCGTTTGCTGTTCTCAAAGAAGCGTGACGCCGTCGACCTGGCTCGCGGAGCCTTAATCCTGATCGGATCATATTTGATTCTGACGACGCCGCGTTATGCGTGGTACTACGCGTGGCTGATTCCGTTTTTATGTTTAGTTCCGCGTGTCGCGTGGCTGTATCTGACTTGCGCGTCGGCGTTGCTCTATTTGTTGTGGTACACGCCGCTGGTCTACCCGGGAATCTCGCTGCGGCTTGGAGCCTGTCTTTTTCTTCCAACTCTTGCTCTGCTCGCATGGGAGCGCGTCAAAAGAAAAAATGGCGCAACACCGGTTCTCACATCGAGCTGAGGCCGAAGTTCACTCGACGCTGAAGTCTATCTCGCGTCGTGTGACCGCATCCTTCTTTCGCAGTTTATCTCGCACAGTGACCTCGAGCGTGTAATCGTCTGGCGCAAGGCTGAGAAGGGTGATGACCCCGCCGGTAATAATGCGAAACGGCGGCGCGCTTCCTTCCTGAGCGTCTACCGGCCGGACCTTACCAGTGTAAATCGCCTTTGTGCCCTTCAACACGCGAGTCCTCATCTCCAACTGCGGTTGCTTGTCCTTGTCGCCGACTTTCGGATTGTAAATTACCAGCGAGTATGTAAACTGCCCGCGTCGCTGAAAGCGGCGTTGCGAAGGCGTTCCTCCGGAGCCCGCCGTATCCACTACCTTGCCTTGTTCGATGGCCTGGCCGCTGAGATACAGGCTGCTCGCCGACAGCTTTCCCGATTTCAAATCAGGAATATCAATGAAATCGTTTGCCGTTCCGATCAAGCCGGAGCTCATTTCGCGCACCAGCACTTTGATCTGATATGTACCGGGCTTGACGTCGATTGTGCGAGTTGCGACGAAGCCTCGCTTTAGTGCCGTTTGATAGGTCTGAGGTTGAAGATTGAGATCCAGCGTGTTTGCTATCTTGTCGATCGCTTTTCCGTTTGCGTTCAACACAAGGCCGAACTCTTCGAGTTTAGTTTGATATCTGCCTTCTGCCTGAGCGAAGTTGAGCTTCGAGCCATCGATGTGCAATAGCAGCGTCACGGCCGGTTCGCGCTGCCCGTTGTCGATATAAAGCGGCGTGAGCCGAAGATCGATATCCCGACGAACCAGCGGCGAATTGATCGCCTCGATCGCTTCGGCGACCTTCGGTTCAACACCCGCGAGCGCGTTGTCGGGAGCCGGCGTCTTCGCGAGGAATCCCTTTCGAAACGAAACCGTGTCGCCGGGGTGTTCGCGCACCACGACGTTGATCTTGTGAAATTTACCGTCCCATTTTCCGGCTTCGGGATAGAAGCCCAGCATGTAATATGCTGAGTTCTCTTCGAGCATATTATCCAGACCACGCGCAATGTCGTTGTTGTTGCGGAAGAATTTTCCGCCGGTGTCCAGGGCAATTGCATTCAAGCTGTCTTGCGACTCGGCGAAATCAGCTCGCTTGCTGTCCAGCGCGTCGGCAACAGCGGTTTCGAAATCACTAGATGCATCGATGCTGTCCGTAGCAGAAAGATTCAGCGGCTCGAGTCCGCGCGGATCGATCGTGTAGAAGACAGTGTTGGACTGAGCCGCGAGAATTGTTGTTTGCCGCAACTCCGAACTCGTATCGGTCGAGAAGGCGCGTATGCCTTCCGAGATGAACACACCTACCTTGCGCCCCGGGAGCTTACTCATATTCTTTATCGTTTCATTCAGGGCGCTCAGCGTTGCGCGGGCGTCGGCTTCCTCGAGTGGATCGCTTACCTTGCCTGCCATCATACCTGGTTGCTGTGGGGTTCTGCGGGGTGCGCCGAACCCGGCCGGGCTTTGCCGAGGATCAGTCGGCGTTACGCTGCGATTCATGGATCGAAACGGCGTAGTTTCGTTCGTGAACTCGAACGGACGAAGCCGATCAATCGCTCTGTGCAGCACTCGCTGATCTGAAGTGAACTGCTGCAATATTCCTGAGCCGCCACCGGTTGGAAGTATCAGGACCAGATCGCCGGGCTGCATTTTGTTATCGACAAAATCGCTGAGCATCTTTCGCGTTCGATTGAGACTTTCAAACTTGATGTGCAGGGTATCTACGACGAAGGCAAGCACACGCTTGAGATCTTTTTCGCCGATCGCTCGCGGCAATCGAGTAAGATCCGCAGCGTTGTTGCCGGAAGTCCTGCTATTGACCTGCTCGTACGCGAAGTTCGCTATGTGCTGAAGCTTGTTGTTGTCGAATAGCTGAAAATCTTCACTCGTGAGACCAGCAACGGATTTGTTGTTCTTGTCGGTGACTATAACGTCGATTTGCACAAGCTGTGTCGATAACTTTAGATTGCCCTGATCTTGTTTCGGCTTGTCCTGTCCGCCAAACACATACGGATGTGCCCATATCAAAGCCATCAACAAAAACGACACAATCTTCTTCATAAGACCCCCGGAAGAAGCCATTAAATTCGCTGTCCTATCGTTGCGGTGGTGCGATCACGGAATTCCTTTCTAACAATAACGCCATTGACAGGACTGCGCCATCGGGCCATTGGCTTGATTAGATTGCGAGACTTGATAGACACTTTGTTTTCCTTCAGGAGGCAAGAGCGTTGTCGGATTCGGGCAGTTCGTTCAATTTTGATTTCAAGGAGCGGTCGCTCGAGGGTCGAGTCGTGCTAGTTGCCGGTGGAACCGGCGGGCTCGGGAGTGCAACGGTAGCCTTGCTGGCTCGCGAGGGAGCGTGCGTCGTAGCGGGCTACCGTGCTGACGGAGTAAGGGCTGAGGCCCTGAAACAGGCTCTGGAAGCCAGTTATAAGACGAAGGTTCATCTGGTGAGCGGCGATATCGCCGATGCAGAAGTGCGTTCGAAGTACATCGACACGGCCGACTCAGTGGGCGACGGGCTTTATGGTTTGGTCTGTTTCACCGGCGATCCGGCAAGGGTAAAGTTCGATGTGGTTACCGACGCGGACTTGCATGCTTCCATGCAGGACAACTATGTGTCGCCGCTGTTGCTCGCGCGCGATGCCGCTCTGCGAATGTTGAAGCGCGGCAACGAAGGCTCAATCGTGTTTCTATCCACGATGCAGGCGGTCGCGCCATTTGAATCGAGTATCAACTATGCCGGGCCAAAGTCCACTTTAATTCACGCGGCGCGAATTATGGCGAAACAATGGGGTGGACCAACGGGCGTCCGCGTCAACGTCGTTGCGCCCGGCGTGAATCGCGCGGGCATGGCTTTGAAATCGATTCGGTCGGGTAAGTATGACTTCTATATCGATAGAAAAATCATTCCTCGATTCGGAAAACCCGAAGACGTGGCGCGTGTGGTCAGGCTGCTCTTGGAACCCGACAACTACATCACCGGGCAAGTGATCACCGTCGACGGTGGGCTTACGCTCAGGCGCGATCTCGGTTAGCACCGGTTGACAGAACTGATCGAATCCAGCTTGACTTGATTCGTGGGATCCCAGGCGAAACAGAATCCATCGCACGGACGCGGAACTGCGGAGAATCCTACCAATCGATTCGAGAAACTGGTCTACCTTCGCGATCCGGATCTGGACGACGCCGAACAGCCCTCAACCAAGACTCAGTTTCTTCGAGACGTTTCAAAATCACTGATCACTTTTAACGACAGCCCTGATGTCGGCTTCGAAGCGAGCATCAATCCGTATCGCGGCTGCGAACATGGTTGCATTTACTGTTACGCGCGGCCCTATCACGAGTATCTCGGTTTCTCATCCGGTCTTGATTTTGAAACGAAGATTCTAGTCAAAGAAGATGCGCCGGAGTTGTTGAGAAAGGAACTCGCCTCGCGACGCTGGACTCCGAAGGTGCTCGCGATCAGCGGAGTCACCGATCCTTATCAGCCAATCGAGCGAAGGCTTCGACTCACGCGAAGCTGTCTCGAGGTGCTTGAAGAGTTTCGCAACCCGGTCATGATAATCACGAAGAATCAATTGGTCGCTCGCGACGCCGATTTGTTGAAGCGGATGGCCGAGTTCAAGTGCGCGGCGGTCTTTCTGTCGATAACAACGCTGGATGCCGAGTTAGCTCGTGAGATGGAGCCGAGGACTTCGTCTCCTGCGAATCGGCTGGCTGCGATTGAAACGCTCGCTCGCGAGGGCGTGCCGGTTGGCGTGCTGGCCGCGCCGACGATTCCGGGGCTCACCGATCACGAGATGACTTCGATCATAACTTCGGCGGCAAACGCCGGCGCGCGCTACGCCGGTTACGTGGTAGTTCGGCTGCCTTACGCGGTGAAGGAATTGTTTGAAGGCTGGCTCGATCAAAATTGTCCGAATCGAAAAAAGAAAGTTCTGAACAGGATTCGCGAAATGCGAGGAGGCAAGTTGAACGACCCAAGATTCGGTTCGCGCATGCGCGGCGAGGGAGTCTACTCGAAGCAGATCAATTCGATGTTCAAGTTGGCTTGTAGAAGAGCCGGAATCGAAGGCCGCCATCCCGAATTGTCAACGGATTCGTTCCGAGTCCCGAATGGACCACAACTGAACCTGTTCTCGAGTTAGCGTTTCTCACCTCTTCGTTTCCGAGTTGTGCGGGCCGCGAAGATGAACAAACAGGAAATCAGAGAAGAGGTGTGGAGCCTTCTGCAATCCGAACGCGTCTCGCGATTTCCCGGCGAACGCGGTCGAATCCCAAACTTCAAGGGAGCGGAACAATGCGCAAACAAAGTCGCCGAGCTCGAAGTGTGGAATGAAGCGCGCGTCTTGAAGGCGAACCCTGATTCTCCTCAACGGGCGATTCGTCATCTCGCGTTAAGGCAAGGCAAGACCATTTACATGGCCGTGCCCCGGTTGCGCGAGGAGAAATGTTTTATCGAGCTTGATCCAAAGCGGCTCGGAAAGAATCTGTACGCGGCTTCGAGCATCAAAGGGGCATTCCAGTTCGGCCGCCAGGTTTCGGTAAAGAAAATGAAGCCGGTCGATTTGATCGTGTGCGGTTCAGTTGCGGTTCGCCGCGATGGCGCGCGAGTAGGAAAAGGCGGCGGCTACTCCGATCTCGAATACGCGATCTCGCATGAGCTCGGAATTGTCAGCGCTCGAACTCCGATAATCACGACGGTTCATCCATTACAGATCGTTGAACACACGATTCCAATCAAGCCTCACGATATCTCGCTCGACTTCATCGTGACGCAGGATGAAATCATCGAGTGCAGGACCAAGCACAGAAGACCAAAAGGAATCTATTGGGAATATCTCGACGAAGAAAAGATCGCCGCGATTCCGCTGCTAAGGAAGATGAAAGCTCGCCTTGATGTCTAGCGCCCCGCTATAAGCTTCATTACTGTTCGGTCTTACTAGTGAAGAAGTGATCGAGGCGATCAAGTCGTCGAGTTGACGAGACCGCGATTGCAGAGACTCATCGTTTGTACTTTCTTATCAAGCCCTTCACAACTCCCTGAATTGTCACACGATCAGCCGGGCTGATGATGATTGGCTTGTAGCGCGGGTTAGCGGGCTCGAGCCTGATGCGATCGCGTTCCTTGAAAAAAGTCTTCACCGTGGCATCGCTGCCATCCACCAGCGCCACAACCATCTCGCCGTTGTGAGCCGTTTGTCGCGATTCGACTATTATGCAGTCGCCCTCGCGAATCTGCTCGCCGATCATCGAATCGCCTCGCACTCGAAGCGCGAACAAGCGCTCCCGTCCAAGAAAGTCTCTTGGGACACAGACAGTTTCGTGGCTCAGAATCGCTTCGATCGGCTGACCGGCGGCTACTACACCCAGCAACGGAATCTCAAACTCATGTTCATCGGTTTCCTGTCTGACGACCTCGATGCCACGGCTTACGTTTGGAATCCGTCGAATCAATCCCTCATGTTCAAGCCCCGACAAAATGTGATGAACGCTGGCCGGCGAGCTTAGTTTGAACTGCTTGCCTATCTCGGCCATCGTCGGCGCGTAACCGTGCGCATCAGCATAGCGGCACAGATAATCGTAAATCTGTCGCTGTCTCGGTGTAACCATCTTGCCTCCTGGGGGCCACGCCTCTTTTTCGCTTCGTGACCAAAACTCGTGACGGTTATGAAAACTCCTCGAAAATTGTCGAACAACTAGTGCGCGTTGTCAAGGAAAATCGCCGATTATCATCGAAAATAGTGCTTGACATTGTGCGCTTATTTTCGTATATTTTCGGAACGCTCTTGCAGGACATCGAACTCAAGGTGATTTGCGATGACGATACAGCAAGCTATACGGGTGCGATTGAGAATAGAGCCGGGCCGGCGAGTGAGAACCTTTGGCGGCTGGTGCAGGCGAGACCGGGTGCTTTTGGATGGCTACGAGATCGGAAAGATTCAGACGAGGCGCGCGCGGAGTCGCACTGAGATATTGACCATTGCCGCAAGCGGCTTTGTTCCAGGTCACAACATCGATTGGCTGATGGCTCAGGCCGACGTTCTTCGAGCAAGCGTGGTAGTGAGAAGGATGGATAGATCGCGCGCGTTGATGACTCGGAGACCATCTGTCTTAAAGCGAAGCGTCGGGTAGAGAAGTTTCTAAAGACCATTTCAATTCATGCGTCGTTATGGTGAGCGATGCCGCGATCAGCGAGTGACGACGAACAAGCTCGAATTGTGAAGCTCGAACAGTTAGCGGCAGCAGTTGAGCGGTGGCTTTCCGATCCCAGATATGTGACCGAGCAATTGATGATCAGGGCGCTTCAAGAGCTGCACGAATTGGATCGACGAAGTTAGATCCGTTGCTCAATTCTTCGTTATTCTTTCTTCGACCCAAGCGCGGTGATGATCTTGAACTCCTTTTCGGTGACCGGTTGAACCGAAAGGCGGCTTCCTTTTTGGAGCAGCACCATTTTCTGCAAGTCTTTTCGTTCTCTTAACTCTGAGAGCGGAATCTCACGCGCAAACTTCTGGTTGAACTTGACTCGAACGCAATACCAGATCGGTTTGGCTGGATTAGACTTCGGATCGTGATGACAATCGCCCGAGTCAAACTGAGTGGGGTCGGGCTCGGCCGCTCCGCTCACCTCGGCGACGCCAACAACCGCGGGAGGGTCGGCGTTCGAATGATAGAACAAAACTTCATCGCCAACGCTCATCTCTTTCATCATGAAGTTTCGAGCCTGGTAGTTCCTGACTCCTTCCCACAGCGTCGATTTGTCTCTCTTCAAGTCGTCGATCGAGTATGCAGAAGGTTCAGATTTCATCAGCCAGTATCGTTTTGGCATCGTCACTCCTCGCAAAGTTACGCTTTGGGTTCTTTAGGCCTGTAGAGAGTTTATTCCGGACCTCCCTCAGAACTCTCGCGGAAAGCTTGTCGCGTTGTTCATCAAGAAATGATTCCACCGCCTTCGGGTCGCGTTTGGAAAGCTCGCGAAGCGCCCACGACATCGCTTTGACTACCATATCGTCGCGATCAGACACCAGCAACCGGCAGACCTCGAGCGTGCGCCTGCTATCACCGCTTCCGCCGCGAGCGTTGCTGTTGAGCGGGACCGTGCTGACAAGCGCGACGCGCCGCCACCATCTGTCCTTTGAATGTGCCCAGCGATGAATGACCCTGTCGGAGACCTTCCGCTCACGCCATGCCGGCCCCGAGAGAAAACAGGCAAACATATCAACCGAGCTCCAGCTGTTTAGTCCGCGGCCCAGCAGCTTCAAATCTTTTTCTCCAAGACTGGCCAAGGCTCCTGGGTGACTGCATATAAGCTCGTAAGCCACGAACCGGTGTTCGATTGTGTGGTGTTCCAGTAGCCGCAGCGCTAGATCGACAACGAACCGCGGCGCTGATCTCGCGAGCTGCTTCGAGAACTCGCGACGAAGTTTTCTTATGCTTTCCGTCGTGAAGCTTTCTAGCAGGAAAATTCGCTCTGAGATCTTCTCAGCTTCAACTTCAATGTCAGCACTGCTGAATGAATCGACCGTCAACTCTATCGCACACCCCATTCCCAGATTCCGTAACCAACTTTCTTGTCGAGCGTATGACCCGATTGTTTAAGCGAAAGCGCAATCTGCCCGCGATGATGCGATTCGTGAGCGATGATGTAACCAAGGAATGCAGTAACGTGCGGCTTGAAGCCTTTAACCTTGCCGCCGTTTTCGATCGCCTTCTTTAAAACCGTCTCCATTGCCTTGCCGCTTTTCGTTAATTCGCGCTCGAGCAGTCTCTTATTTGCGGCCGCGTCCTTTTCAATCTTCACGATCCCCTTTATCAACTCCGGCCCACAGACCTTCAGCCACATCAACCGCACGTTATGAAGGTGAGCAATCTGCTCGGCGACCGTGCGGCCCTTCGAGGTTGAGCGGTCAGCCAACTCATCGGGCGAGATAGCATCGAGCAGGTACAAGTTGATTCTGTTATTTATATTCCACGTATCGGTGATTTGACTTTCCAGATCGATACTCATGTCCATTCGCTCCTTCCGGACGGTGGTGAAGTTCAGGCATTTCTACAGCGTGATTGGCCGAGTGCGCAAGAGGCATCATTCCGGTTGCTCGAGGCGGCGTACGCCGCTAGATTGTTACTCGACGAGAGTAGAATGATGGCAAGTTACTGTGACATTGCACCGGGTCATCCGTATCACGGACCGTATCACGCGAAAGAATACGGCTTTCCAATCCGCGACGATTCGAAACTGTTCGAGCGATTGGCGCTCGAAATAAATCAGGCCGGTTTGTCGTGGCTGACGATTTTAAAGAAGCGAGATGCGTTCGACGCGGCCTTCGAAGGCTTCGACATCGATCGCGTAGCGGCATTCGGAAGGCGTGAGCGGTCTCGGTTGCTTCGCGACCCGGGCATCATTCGCAACCAGCTCAAGATCGACGCCGTGATTGAAAACGCTCGACGGATCATCACGATTCGCGAGAGCCACAACTCATTCGCTCGCTGGCTGGATGCTCACCACCCGCTTTCGAAGGATGATTGGGTCAAGCTGTTCAAGAAAACCTTCCTGTTCACCGGCGGAGAAATCACCGGCGAGTTCTTAATCAGCACCGGTTACTTGCCGGGCGCGCACGTTCCGACCTGTCCGATTTATGAGAGGGTGGCGAGGAAGCGGCCAGCCTGGATGCGGTAGCAATCAATTCAGGGCTTCATCTTTGGAAGGAAGGCGATTCTTAAAGTCCCGAACTCACTTCGTCGTCGAATACTAACGCTTCACGATCACGCATCGGCGCGGACAGATCAAGCGTTTCGACAACCTCCTCGATCGTATCTCGAGTGATCATCTCGGCTCCCGCTGCGTAGCCGTACAACAGAGCGTTGTCGCAAATGTTGTTCACCACGCGAGGTATGCCTTGCGAAACGTGGCCAATCAATCCAACGGCGGCGTTGTCGAACAGATTCACGTTTTTCGCGCCCGCCTGTTTCAAACGAAAGCGAATGTACTTGTTGATTTCGAATAAGCTGAGCGGCTTGATCTGGCAACGCAGCGAGACGCGTTGCTTGAGTTGTCTCAAGGCCGGGCGATTCAACACCTCGTGCAATTCGGGTTGACCCGACAGGATCACCTGCAGAAGTTTCTCAGTGCTTGTCTCGAAGTTCATCAGCAACCTGATTTCTTCGAGCAGCGATGTCGGCAGTCCGTGCGCTTCATCGATGATCAACACAGTTCGAAGGTTCTGTGAATGACGCTCTGCAAGAAATCGTCCGAGTGCCGCGAGCAGTTCAGGCTTTGAAGCCGGCTTCGAAAGACCGAGCCCGAATTCGTCGGCCACCTGCTCGAAGAATTCGGAAGCCGTCAGGAACGGATTGAAGATGTAAACGCACATCACTTCATCGGTGAACATCTGAAGCGCAGCTCGCAGGATTGTTGTCTTGCCGGTGCCGACTTCCCCGGTGACTACGACGAGTCCCTTGTTGTGCTCGACCGCGTAGCGAATCGTCGCGAGAACTTCGAGATGGCTCTCGGTTTTGAATATGTATCCAGGGTCGGGCGTCAGGCCGAAAGGCATTTCTTTCAGGCCGTAGTACTCAAGATACATTCACGATTCTCCTCGTCGTTTATCTAATTATTGATTGCAGAGTCCAGCGCTGATTGAAACGCAAGCGCGCTCGCGAACCGTTCGTCGGGCTGCAGCTCCAACAGCTTAAGCACCACATTCGAAACTGGCTCCGGAACGTGCATTGAAATCAGGTGCGGGGCTGAGGGAGCGAAGCTCAGTTGCTTGCGTTTGACGGACTCGCGATCGTCAGAATCAAAAGGAGTGCGATCGGTCAACATCTCATAAAGGACCGCGCCCACCGAATACAAATCGCTTCGGTGATCTACTTTCGCGCCCGCACCTTGCTCGGGACTCGTGTACGGGGCGGGCGGCAATTCCATCCGGCGGCCGCGCGCTGCATCAACGCCAAAGCCCGCAACCGTCACCCAACCATCCTCTTCCACCAGCACGCACTCGGGCTCCAACCGCAAATGCAACACGCCGTTATCGCGAGCATAATCGAGCGCCGATGCAACCTGATCGGCGATTTGAGCCGCAGTCGTTACATCTAACCAGCCATCGTGATCGATGATCTGTCGAAGAGTCCGCGCGGCGGCTTTGTGCTCAACTCCGTAAAACAAGACTTCCAGGCTCTCTTCAGGCTCGCTGGTTGAAACGACGTTTGGATGCGACAGTCTCGCTGCCGCGCGCGCTTCTTCAATGAACATCGCTCGAGCGTCAGCCTGCTTCGTGGCTTCCGCCGAAAGCACCTTGAGTGAAAGCGCTTCACCTTGCGCGTCGCGAACCAGATAAGTTTCGATATCGCCAATGAAGCTGCTCAATCTGAAATCGACGAACCTGCCGGTCAGCGCTCGGCGAACACGCTCGATATCCGGTTTGATGGACGCGACAGCGGAAAGAGGACGAGGTCCCGCTCTTCGTTCGGCGATGTTGACAATCTTGTTGCTGGGGATCGAGCTCACTGTTCTTAATTCCTTACCTTCACTGCGTCGGTTCGCCTCCGGACTACCACGCGATTCCTTTGTACTGCTGACGTGCGTCAGCTACATCAAATAACCGTACCAGGTCTACGATCACTCGCCCGTTGTTCAACTTTTCAGACAGCACTTTGAACTCATCCTCTTTCTTTCCGATGATGATGATCTCGGAGCTTTCGATAACCTGGTTGAGATCTGAGTTCATCAGCGATGAGATGTGAGGAATCTCGCGCTCAATGTATTGCTTGTTTGCGCCGAACAATCTCGCAAGCTCGACGTCGCGATCGTAGATCGTGAGCTTCAGCCCTTTGCCGATCAGCGTCTCGATTAGAGTAACCATTGGGCTTTCGCGCAAGTCGTCTGTGCCCGGTTTGAAGCTCAATCCCAGCACGCCGACATTCTTTCGGCCCGAACGAATCACGGT
>Ga0075436_100000844_pt1 | contig 20363 bp, 15 predicted proteins | sample RhiMethybrSRZTD5_FD_75303 | JGI IMG/M metagenome (GOLD analysis project Ga0075436, IMG submission 75303) | Populus rhizosphere microbial communities from Tennessee, USA - Rhizosphere MetaG P. TD hybrid SRZTD5 | ecosystem: Host-associated > Plants > Roots > Rhizosphere > Soil | place: USA...
CCCACTGGGCGATCCGCGGGTACGGCGGCGACGTCACGACGAGATGGACCGAACCGGGCCCGATCCCGGGGAGGAGTCGCGCATCGCCTTCGATGATCCGGACCGTCACCGCGTCCCGACTCCCTCGCGCGCCGGCCGACATCGGGGAGGGTTAATACGCGCCCCTCCGATGGCACGCGCATGCGGCTCGACCGGCCCGTTCTCCAGGTCGCCCTCGACTTCGAGAACCTCTCGCGGGCCCTTCAGGCGGCCCGCGAGGCCGTCGAGGGCGGCGCCGATTGGATCGAGGCCGGCACGCCGCTCATCAAGAGCGAGGGGCTCGACGCGGTCCGTGAGCTCAAGAAGGCGTTCAAGGACCACCGGATCGTCGCGGACATGAAGGTGATGGACACCGGTGCGTTCGAGGTCGAGATCGCCGCGAAGGCCGGCGCCGACCTCGTCACGGTCTTGGGAACGGCCGACGACGACACGATCGCCGACGCGGTGCGGGGCGGCGAGAAGTACGGGGCCGAGGTCGTCGTCGACCTGCTCAACGTCGCCGACCCGATCGCGCGCACCCGCCGGGTCGCCGAGCTCGGCGCCGCGGCGGTCTGCTGGCACGTCGGGATCGACATGCAGATGGCGGGAAAGACGCCGTTCGAGGTCCTCGGCGACCTCGTGACAGCGGCCCCGATCCCGGTCGCCGTCGCGGGCGGGCTCAACTCCGAGAGCGTCGCGACGGCGGCGCGCGCCGGCGCCCGCATCCTGATCGTCGGCGGGGCCATCACGAAGAGCCCGGACATCCGCGACGCCACGCGACGGATCCGGCAGGCGATCGACACGCAGTCCGAGGTCGCGTCGGAGCACTTCAAACGGTTCGGCGAGGCCGACGTGCGCTCGGCGTTCCTCAAGGTATCGACCCCCAACATCAGCGACGCGCTCCAGCGCCACGGCGCGTTGCACGGGCTCCACGCCCACCTCCCCACCCCGACCTCGAAGATCGCCGGGCCGGCCGTCACCGTCGTGACCCGGGACGGCGACTGGGCGAAACCGGTCGAGGCGATCGACCGCGCCGCTGCCGGCGACGTGGTCGTGGTCGACGCCGGGGGCGGTACGACGGCGATCTGGGGCGAGCTCGCGAGCTGGAGCGCGCACGGGAAGGGCGTGCAGGGCGTGGTCATCGACGGCGCGGTGCGCGACCTCGACGCGATCCTCGAGCTCGGCTTCCCCGTGTTCAGCCGCCACGTCTCGCCGAACGCCGGCGAGCCGAAGGGCCACGGTGAGATCGGGGTCGAGGTCGTGGTCGGCGGCCAGCGGGTCCGACCGGGGGATTGGATCGTCGGCGACGCGAGCGGGCTCGTAGTGATCGCGCGCGAGCGCGTCGCCGAGGTGGCGAACCGGTCGCTCGACGTGCTCGAGCACGAGAACCGCGTGCGCGAGGAGATCCGGCGCGGGTCGACCCTCGGCAAGGTCCAGAAGCTCGAACGCTGGGAACGCGTCGGCTGAGCGCCGCGGCGGCTCCGGCGCGTTTCCGACGCTTCACCGCCGTGCGAAACCTTACAAGCCTCCCGCCGTCCGCGGTCTCGGATGTCGCCCCCAGCGAGCGGGCCCGAGGGGCCGGGCCAGCCACCCACCGGCCCGCCGGCCGACCAGGGATGGGGCGCCGCGGCGCCAATCCTTTCGCGCCGTCAGGCGGCGATGATCCTGGGCGGGATCTTCCTCGGGATCCTGATGGGGGCGCTCGACAACCTCGTCGTCGTCACGACGCTACCGCAGATCGTCACCGACCTCCACAACACGAGCGCGCTGTCGTTCGTGGTGAGCGCCTACCTGATCGCGTCGACGGTCGCGACGCCGATCTTCGGCAAGCTCTCCGACCACTACAGCCGCCGCGACTTCTTCATCCTCGGCCTCGCGATCTTCATCGTCGGCTCGCTCCTTGCCGGCGTCGCCCAGACCCTCCCCGAGCTGATCGCCTTCCGCGCCATCCAGGGGTTCGGGAGCGGCGCGTTCTTCCCCATCGGGCTCGCGATCATCGCCGTCCAGTTCTCTCCGGAGACCCGCGCGAGGCTCACCGGCGCGTTCTCGAGCATCTTCGGAATCGCGACGATCGTCGGGCCGTTCCTGGGGAGCTACATCGTCGACCACACGACGTGGCGCTGGGTGTTCTACGTCAACCTCCCAATCGGCGTCGCGGCGGCCTTCATCGTCCGGGCCGCGATGGGACCGCTCCGCCCGACCCACCCGAAGCGGTTCGACACGGTGGGCGCGCTGCTGTTGAGCGGCTGGGTGGCCGCGTTCATGCTGGCCCTCGTGCTCAACTCGGACCAGGGATGGGCGTGGACCGATGCTCGGATCCTCGGCCTCCTCGCCGCGACCGTCGTGCTGTTCGTCGGGTTCGTGGTCTGGGAGCTTCGGTCCGACGAGCCGGTCGTCCCGCTCCGCTTCTTCGCCCAGCGGGTCGTGGCGGCGAGCTCTGCGGTCGCGTTCCTCCGCGGCGGTCTATTGTTCTCGTTCTCGACGTTCATCTCGATCTTCGTCGCGTTCATCCTCTTCGGGAACGCGGACACGGTGCGCGACGTGCTCTGGTGGCTCGTCATCCCGATGATCCTCGGCTCCGCCATCGGCGGGACCCTGATGACGCGGCTGCCGTACCGGGTCCTCCTCGCCACCGGCACCGCGCTCGCGTCGGTCGGCGCGTTCCTCCTGAGCGGCGTCGGCACGACGACCCCGCTCTGGACGTTCACCGACGGCTACCTCCTCACGGGAGGGATCGCGCTGTTCGTGATCCCCCTCGGGTTCGGGATCGGGATGACGTTCGCGCCGACGGCCGTCGCGGTCCAGTACGCCGTGCCGCCCAAGGACATCGGGGCGGCCTCCTCGCTCGTCCAGTTCTTGAGCAGCCTCGGCGGGGCGGTCGGCGTGTCGCTCCTCTCCTCCTACGAGCAGACGCGGCTCCGGGCCCTCGACCCGGTGCCGGCCGGGCTAACGTGCCCCGTCCCGCCGTCGTTCCCGTTCCCGTCGGGGTGCGGCGGGTTCTACTCCGCGTTGCTCGGCTCGTCGGCGACGGCGTACGCGGAGACGTTCTTCCTGCTGTTCGGGATCGCCGTCGCCGCGTTCGTGGCGGCCCTCTTCGTCACGGGCCGGCTGCCGCGGACGAGAACCACCCGACCCGCCGCCCCGACGCCGGCCGAGTGACGAACGAGCCCGGCGAACCCACGCCCCGGGGAAACCCTTTAGGGGGCTCCACCCCACCACGTCGCGCGCTCCCGTAGTCTAGTCCGGTCAAGGATATCGGGCCTTCGACCCGACAACGTGGGTTCAAATCCCGCCGGGAGCATTTCGGCCAGATCACCCGAACCTCGCGGCCGCCTAGAAGCCCGGACCCCACGACGAAACGTGGGATCCACCCTGACGATCCGGCCGAACAGCCGATCGCCGGCCGGCACCAAACCCGGCCGAGCCGCATTGGGCGGTACGGTCGTTTAGGGAGGAACCCGTCGGTTCGGCGCTCGTCGTCGTCGGAGGATTACCACGAGGGCGATGGCCGCGACGGCAGCGAGCGCGAGTAGGAGCCCGGGAATAATGTACGGAGACATAGCTCCCGGGACCGTCGCTGGAACGAGCGTGAGCGATACGTTGGTCGCCCGCCCGGCGCTCACTGTGACGTTTCGGTCCGCCGTGATGTAGGCGTCGAGCGCCGCACGAACCAGATGGGACCCGGGCTGGGCGGAGACGTTGAATCCCCCGACGGCCGAGAGGCTCACCGGCCGTCCGTCGATCTCGAGTCCCGCCTCGGCGGGTGCCACCGACCCGGTGATCCAGCCGTTCGAAACGTTGAGGGCCAGTACGACGTGCGTCGTCTGGTTCGGGCGAATGTCGACGGAGAGGTTCAGCGGGTCGAACCCCGACGCGCTCGCCGCCAGGTCGTACCGCGCGGGAGCGAGGTCGAGCGCAAATCCTACAGCGGAGGTCGCCACGGGCGCCCCGTCCAGCGTCACACCCGCGCCGGACGGGACGACGACACCGTCGAGCGTTCCGAGGATCTGGACGAGCGCGAGATCGACGGTGATCGTGCCCAAGGGACCCAACGCGAGCGGACCCGAGCTCGCCGGGAGGTACCCCGAAGCGGTCGCGTTGATCCAGTACTGTCCGGGCGAGACGTGCACCGAGTACGCCCCCGTGGCCGGGTCCACCGCGACCGGTTGGTCGTTGAGCGTCACGACGGTGATGGCGGCCGGCGTCACTGTGCCGTTGATCCATCCGGGAAGGCCGACGAGAACGATCCCCAGGTAGGTCGTGTTCGACGAGGTCACCACGACCGAAGGGTTGGTGAAGGGGTAGTAGTCGTGCGCCGAGGCGACGACCGGGTAGGTCCCGGGCGGGAGCGACTCCGCGAACGACCCGTCGGGAAACACCGAGAGCGGTGTTCCGTTGACGGTCAGGAGGGCCGTCGCCGGGTCGACGACCCCAGCGATCGTCCCTAGGATCCCAAAGAGGGAGAGGTTCGCCCAGGTCGTGTTCCCCGGTGTCACTGCGTAGGATCGGTTGACCGGGCGGTACCCGGGCGCTGACGCGTTCACCGAGTGGTTCCCCGGCCACTCGGCCAGCCGAGCGCCCCCCTGGGTGACGGTCTGGACGACACCGTCGACGACCAGCTGCGCGACCGCTGGTACCACGGAGACGTTGAGGAAGCCCGGCGCTCCCGGGGTCCGGCAGCTCCCGCCCCGTTGGGGCGAGTAGCAGGCCACGAGGTGGACGCCCCCCGTGACGGAGCCGGTGACGAGCGAGGAGTTCGAATAGAGCAATCGCCCGCTCTCGGACCCGAACCAGTAGTCGAAGTAGTAGGTGGACCCGTTCCAGGTCGTCGTCGACGGCGCCGTGAGGTTGTAGGTCGCCCCTACGAGCCATAGGGTCGTCGAGGGGGCGGGCGTCAATCCGACGGTGCCGGTACCTCCGACGGTCCCGTTCAAGGAGACGTTGACGGGGATCGACGCGGCGAGGGAGTCGTTGACGAGGAGCGCCGTGTAGAGGCTCATGTTGTAGAGCGCAAGGGGAGCGAACACGCCCGTGCCGTTCCAGCCCTCGGTGGACCGGGTGTCCGTCCAGAGCGGCCTAGCGCCGGTCGCGTCGCCGACGATGTCCGTGTAGTCCCCGATCCAGATGTCCGGTCCCGCCGAGGTCGAGGGGTTCGAGTCGACGTCGCTCACGCTGATCTCGGGCGCGAACGTCTGCCCGCCATCGGTCGAGAGCGCGGCCTCGAGGCGATAGTTCCCCGTGATCGGGTCCTCGCCGTACCAATCGACGTAGACCGCGCCGTCCGACCCGACCGCCACGGACGGCTGGAAGTCCTTGTCGGTGGTCTTCGAGCTCACGTGGATCGGGGCGGACCACGTCGAGCCGTTGTCGGTCGAACGGCTCAACAGGACGGTCGGGTCGCCGGCGGCGGACCCCGCCCCGTTCTGCCAGACGGAGAAGAGCGTGCCGGTGAAGGCGTTGCCCGCGTACCCGTCGACCCCGAACCCCGGTAGGACGCCCGCCACGAACCCGTCGGGCGAAGAAGACGAGTAGGTGGTCGCGGGCGTGCCGACGTTCACGGGTCGGGAGAAGGTGGCGCCGTGGTCGACCGAACGGACGAACTTGATCTTGAGGGCGCCCTGGTGGTCGTTGATCCAGGTGACGTCGACCCCGCCCCACGGGTCCACGACGAGCTCTGCGCCCTGGGCCGCGTCGTGCACCGTGGAGAGCTCGATCCGGTTCGACCAGGTCGCCCCGTCGTCGGTCGAGTTCTGGATCCAGATGCTGGACCCGTTCATGAAGTCGGTGAAGTCCGAATAGGCGACGTACGCCTCACCGGTCGTCGGGTCGACCGCGATCCACGGCTTGTCGATGCTCGCTCCCGATGCGTTGCCCTGGATCAGGACCGGCGTGCCCCACGTCGCTCCACCGTCGTGCGAGACGGTCGCGTACGCCGCGACCCCCGCCAACGGATTCGGACACGAAACCGACTCGACGGACGGCCCGACGAGGTCGACGTAGTAGACGACGCCGCCCGGGCCGAACCCGATCGCCGAGTCGGCCCCGTGGTTGTGCCCGCACAACGTCGAGTTCGGGTCCCACCAGGCCGGGTTCGACGGCAGGTACCCATTCGTCCAGTTGCGACCGCCGTCGCGGGAGGTGAAGGCGCCAATGATCCCGGACTGATTGTACGTCGCCGAGTCGTTGGCGGCGGCCGCGGCATAGGTGCGGGCGCCGGAGACCAGGCTCATGGGATCGTTCGGATCCTCCCGGATCATCCCTTCCCCGGACCAGTTAGCGATGTACCAGTTCGTAGGCGTGCTCCCGAGGGTCCGGGGCGCCGGCGCCGAGGCGCTGCGGAGGGCGACCGAGCCACAGTGTTGGAGGGAGCACGTGGCGGCGGTCGGAGTTCCCGCGACCGAAGAGTGGGCCAGCTCGTCGATGGCCGGGCCGGCGCCGGAGGGGGGCGCGCTGGGCGAACGGACCGACGTCGTCGCCCCGATTCCACTCAACACCGTGACGACGACCACGACCGTGGTCCAGCATGCGTGGTGCCGGCCCGCCCGCGCTCGACCGGAAGTTGACCCGTTGCCGGATCTTGGCACGCTCGCTCCCAACTCCCGCGGTTTCTGGCGAGGTACGCCCGAACCGGGAGCGACTCGGTCTTCGCACCACTCGGATATATGGTCCTCAGCGCGGCGGCCCCCACAGGCGCCGCGGTCCGGACCGACGCTGCCGACTCGAACGCCGGGATGGGCAGCCGTGGGGGATCCTCGTCGGCCGGGAGAGGGGACCCGGGACCACGGACGGTCGCGACCCGATGGCGGACCGAGAGAGTCCGCGAACCACCGGCCTTCGGGTGGGTCCCGGGGGAGCGGAAGGGGTTGGAGGCGGCCCGAGGTCGGGACCTACTCGGCCGCCGAGGTCAAGAACGGGTCCGCCTGGTAGGTCCCGAGCTCCGGCGCGTAGTCGGCGGTCGATAGGCTCCAGATCGTCCCGTCGTTCGCGACCGACTGGAAATAGTCGCCGAACTGGGGGACGATGAACGAGCCGCCGAACCCGCTGGCCGTGAAGTAGTCGAAGTACGCGGGGTCCGAATCCGGCTCGTCCGAGACGGTCGTCACGCGCACCGAGTGGAACGCCGTGCCACCGCCGCCTCCGACCGTCGCCAGAACGTCCAGCCGGTGCTGGAACGGGTCGAAGGCGCTCGTGTAGAACGTGACCACGACCCAGCCGTTCGATGGGTCGACGGTCACCCACGGCTGGTCGTTCACCCAGCCCGTCGAGGGCGAGACGACCTTGGGCGAGCTCCACGTCGCGCCGCCGTTCGCGGACTTCGACAGGTAGACCGCGCTCTGACCGCACAGCCCCGGCTCGGTCGGCTGGGAGAACCCGTAGTAGGTGTGGGGCGACGTGCACAGCGCGATCACGAAGTACACCGAACCGGCCGACGTGTTCAAGCTGGTGTCAACGGCGATGACGGGGATGTTGCTCGTCCGGTACTGTTCGGTCGCCCAGCCGACGATGACCGTCGCGTTCTGGAGCGCGGGAGAGTTCCAGCCCGGTCCGACGCCGACGTAGGTCAGTACGGGGACCGGCGCGCCGAACGACGTCCCGCCCGCGCCCGATCGCGCGACCGAGCACGTGACGGGGCCGAGCGTCGTGAACGTACCGTAGTTGCAGAACGAGACGTAGACGCTCCCGTCCGGCCCGACGGCCGGCATCGTCCACGCGACGAACGAGTTCAACCCCGAGAGCGGAGCGACGCCGCCGCCCGAGATCATCGTGCAGACGAGGGCGGGCGTGCACCGCGCCCCGTAGCTCGCGCTCGTCCCGTTCGCGTTGAAGTGGTCCCACGTCACGTAGACGTCCCCGAAGTAGGGGCTCGACGCGTCGTGGTCGACCGCGATCAGTTCCTTGTCCTCGAACGTCGCCGGCGACCGGAACACCTTGCCGTTCTTGTCGGCGTAGCCCGTGAGGCTGCCGTAGACGAGCGTCGCGTCCCAGCAGGGGTTCGACCACGGGGTCGATTGGGTCGTGACGCACGCCGTGGCGTTCGAGATCAGCATCGAGTTGGATACGGCGAGCTCGATCCCGTTGTTCCCCGTCACGGGGTCGATCGCGAGGCTCGCGTAGAAGATCTGTCCCTCGGTGCCCGTCGCGGTCGCCGGGTCGCCCCACGACGCCAGGAACCCGGGAAAGCTCGGGTGGCCCGTCGAGCTGTAGAGGAGGCCGGGCAGGTCGTCGGACGCGAGGACCTGGACGCTCGTCGCGCCCCCGTTCCCAGCGACGCGGGCGACGGTGAAACCGGAGAGCGAGTACGTCCAGCTCGACGGGCAGTCCGACGACGGCAGCCCGGAGCAGAAGAAGAATCGCGCGTCGTTGTATCCGCCGACGGCGTAGGTGCTCCCATCGACGACGGTCGTCGTGAGCGTCGTCTCGCTCTGGGGCATGTAGCTCTGGTCGGCGATGAACCGCACCGAGTTCGGGTTCGGGCCGCTCACCTGGGGCGCCACAAGCGCCGAGATCCCCGGCGCGGGTAGGAACCCGCCGTCGTCGCCCGGCTTGGCCCCGGTCACCCCGACGAGCCCGATCGACGAGAGGGGCGCCTGGAACCGATCCGCCGGCGCGGGATTGTACGAAACGGTGACGTGCGATGAGGGCGAGGGAGCCGCGGGACCGAACAACGCCGGGACGAATCCCCCGACCGCCACCACCGCCGCGACCGCCCCTACGATGACGAACCATGCCGACTTCTTCCTCTGCATCGCCCTGTCCTGCCGTCCGCCCGGTCGGGCCGAACCGGCGAGCCCTCGATGGCGCTCCGGGTTATACGTCTTCTGCGAACGCGCGCCGCGGAGCCTAGGGGACCTCGCGCTCGGTGCCCATCCATCGGTTCGCCCGGCGGATCGGGACCCTTCGCGCGCACAGCTCGTCGCGATCCGACGCCGCCGCCACGGCTCCCTGGCCCGCCCTCGATGCGGCCCTCATTCGGAGGAGGCCGGGGCGATGGGCTGGGACCGGAGGGCCAGGTAGTAGATGAGGGCGCAGACCACCAGCACGACGACCGACAGCGCGAGCGGTCCGGGCGGATCCGGCGGGCCGCCGATGGCGGACAGGTCGAAGAGCACGATCGCCACGGCCGCGGTCGCCGCACCGCCGGCCGTAGCGGCGACCGACCGTCGGCCATACCGAGCCAGGCCGATCCCCGCGAGAGAGAGGGCGAAGACGAGTATCGTCAGCACGAGGAAGATCGGGCCGGCCCAGGCAGCGTACTGGGCCGTCGTCCGGGTCTCAACGCCGAGCCCAGGGAGCGAGACGATGAACAGTACGACGAGGACGAAAAGCGCCCCGATCAACGCGCGCTCCCGCGAGGACGGCGCCATCGGACGCGCATCGGGTCGGCGGTACTTCAACGTTCGTCCGCGGCTCCCCCGATTTCTCCCCGACGTGGTCTACGGCGGGGCCGGCCTTCGGCCGTCAGGGCCGCGCGAGACCGAGAACCCTCGACGGGGGCGCGACGAGGGCGGGGTCGCGGCTAGTACTCGATCCGGACGGCCTTCGCCAGGAACCGGTTCAGGGGGTTGAGGGACTTCGACAGGGCGACGAACCGATCGGGGAAGTCGTTCCGCGTTACGTCCGCGTCCCTGATCGAGAGGCCGGCGGTGAACCCCTTGCGCTTGAGATCCTCGAGGAGGGGGTGATCGGGGTCGAACCCGGGCGGAGGGCGCTTCAAGGACTCCCCCTCGATCTCGGGCACGGCGGCGCGCACTTTTCGCCAATCGGCGGACCGGTCGACGATCGCCCGCCGGATCCGCTCGAGCGCCGCCGTTTCGGGCTGCCACATCCCCGCGTACACCCACGAGTCGCCGGGGGCGAGGTGAAGGAAGAAGCCGGGCAGGTGGGCCTCGGAGTCCTTGCCCCCCTCGTGCATGAAGTGGATCCCGACGTGGGTCTTGTACGGGCTCTTGTCTTTCGCGAACCGGACGTCGCGGTAGATCCGCATCACCGAACCGCCGACCGGTCGCGCGTCGGCAACGAGGTGCCGGCTGAGGGATCCCAACTTCGGCCCGACCGCGCGGACGAACGCGAGGGAGGGAGATTGCACGTGCTGGTCGTAGCGGCTCTTGTTGGCGACGAACCACGACCGGTCGTTGTGGCTCGCCAGCTCGCGGAGGAATCGGAAGAAGTCGGGACCGAACGATTCGTCGCCGGGGTTCGTTTCGGACATCGGAATGCTTCCGCGGGGAGCTGGGGACCGGGATGCCGCGTCCCCGTTAAAACGCTCGGGGCCGCCCCCGCCCGCCGCGCGCCCCTACTCCGCGGCCAGCGGCGCGAGGAATAGGCTGGTGAGCGCGCGGTTGCGCAGCGTCGCCTGTTCCGCGACCGTGAGCCGCGACGGCCGCAGGCCGAGCCACGTGACGGTCCCGACGCAGAGCATCCCGAGGCTCAGCAGCGGGGCGACGAGCCAGAGCCCCAACCAGCTCGGGACGACCCCGCCGGCCGTCAACCCCCACACGAGACCAGAGAGGAGCAACGTGCTCCCCTCCACCGAGAGGACGAGCAGGTACGCTCGACGCTTCTCCGGGAGGAAGCTCTGCTGCATCATGCTCTCCATCATCGCGCCGCCCCGCGAGAACCGCGCCGTCATCGCCGAGGACCACGCGGCAGCGAAGATCGCGACCCCGAAGACGACCCATCCGAGGGAAGTTTCGATCGAATCGAACATCGGTTTCCCCGGGTCGGTACCGGTGCCCTCGGACTTAGGCGTTGGGTTCGAGGTCCACCGACCCCGGCCGTCGGTCCGCGCGGAGCTCGCTCGAGCCGCGAGGCACGGCGACCCCCCGGCTTTCACGTGGAACTACATAGTCCGGTTGAGGTTCTATAGTCTAATGAATGAATCCTTAAACCTACGTATCGGCTGCGACGCACGTCGGTGTCGTCGTGGAAGGGCGCAAGCTCCAGCTGGCGGGCGGGTCCACGTTCGTCGTCTCGCTCCCCAAGCGCTGGGTGACGGGAGCCGGCCTGAAGGCCGGCGATACGCTGTTCCTCGAAACGGAGACGGACGGATCGGTCTCGGTGCGCCACCGGATGACCGACCGGCCCGCGGTCCGTCGGAAGGTCTTCGAGGAGAAGGGCGAGGAGGCGCGCGAGCACCTCCTGCGCAAGCTGATCGGGGCGTACATCGGCGGGTTCGGGGTCATCGAGGTCCGATTTACCGCGGAGAAGGGCCCGTTCGTGCGCCGCGTCGCGCGGGAGTTCTGCCGCCTCGTAATCGGGCCAGAGGTGATCGAGGAGAGCCGCAACGGGATCGTCATCCAGGACCTCTCGGACCCCTCGGAGCTCAGCTCGGAGAAGTGCCTGCGACGGATGCACCTGATCGTCCGCGCGATGCTCGACGACTCGATCGGTGCGCTCCGGACGTCGAACGCCTCGCTCGCCCACGACGTCGCCCAGCGCGACCAGGACGTCGACCGGCTCTACTGGATGGTCGCGAAACAGTACCATATCGCCCACACGACCCCCGGCGAGCCGTCGGACCGGGTCGTCAGCTCTGGCATCCACAGCCACCGCCTCGTCGCGAAGCTCCTCGAGCGCATCGGGGACCACGCCGAGCGGATCGCCGGAACCTACCCGACCATCGTCGACGGGCGCGGGCTCGACCCGAAGCTCGGAAAAGACCTCGAGGAGGCCAACGCGTCGGCGGTCCGGATCCTGGACCAGGCGTTCTCGGCGCTCGTGACCGGGAACATCGACCTCGCGAACGAGGCCATCGACGCGCGCGCCCAGCACCAGCGGCTGATCGACAGCCTCTCGCATCGGGTCGCCACGCGGAAGGGCGAGGAGCTCCTCGCCCTCGGCACCGTGGTCGATAGCCTCGGCCGGACCGCGAGCTACGCGGCCGACATCGCCGAGCAGGCGATCAACCTGGCCCTGATGACCGAAGAGAAACCCACCTAGCCCTGCGACCGGGCCTCGCGCGGTAGGGCGCCGACGCCCGACGTCGAGGCCTTGATCGGGACCGCCGTCGCGCCCGCCGCCGGCGGGCGCACGCCGGCGGGAGGTACGGCGACGATCGCCTGCGCCGTCGTCCGGGCGGCGAGAACCGTCTGGACGAGGTCGACATCGACCCGGTAGGCGCGGTGGGCGACGGCGTACTCGAGCACGTGGTCCGCGATCTCGAGCAGACGGCGCGGGTTACCCGCGACGGCCGCGTTGATCGCAGCGACCGCGTCGGGGTCGAACGGGTACAGCGGGTCCAGGTCCTCGACGAGGCGCTTCGCGAGGAGCTTCTTCGCGAGCAGCAGCCCGGCCTCCTCGGCCGATAGGGCGGGAAGGGCGAAGGTGCGGTTGATGCGCGAGGCGAACGACGGGTGCGCCTTCGACAGCGCCTGGAGGTAGTTCGGGTAGGCGCCGAACATCACGAGCACCCCGGGTCGGATCGAGTCGCCGATCTCCTCGAGGGTCTTCACGAAGGCATCGACCTCCGCCGTCTGCTGGAGGTTGTGGAGGTCGTTCAGGAGGAGGAATGCGGGCGCGTTCTCGTTCAGGGCGCGGGCGATCGCCTTTCCGGCCTTGTTCGCGTCGTACCGCTGGTCCTTGAGGTGCTGCAACGCCACGACGTCGCGGTACCACGCCGGCGACGCGAACGTCCGCGACAGCCCGCCCAGCACGGTGGACCTCGCGAACTCCTCGGCGAGCCCCCTCAGCACCCACGAGGTCTTCGCGGTGATGTCGAAGTAGACGGTGAACGCCTTCCGTTCCCTCGCCTCGGTCGCGGCCAGGAGGAGCCGCTGGGTCTTCCCCGATCCGAGGGGCCCGACGAGCGCCACGAGGGCCCGGTTCTCGCGCTCGGCGACCTCGTCCTTGATCGTCGCGAGGGCCCGGTCGACCTGGAGCGTGACGTGGTAGATCTCGATGTCCTCGAGGTTCTCGCTCGCGAGGTCGCGGAAGGGGTTGCTCGTCAATCCGTAGCGGTCGTAGGTGCCGGTCGTCATGCGGTCCCCACGGGCCTAGAGCACGCGGCTGCGCAGGTCTACGGCGATCCGCCGTCCGTCGAACTCGTAGTACACGTTCCGGTCCATGAATCGGCCGTCGGTCCACTTCGGGATCCTCAGGTAGCGGATCAGCCCCTCGGGCCCTTCCTTCGCGTGGAACTGGATCACCCCATCGGCCAGGTGGGAGGAGACCGCCTCGGCGCGCGGCTCGAACATCCCCCGGTCCGTCGCGAGGACCACGGTCGTCTTCCGGTCGTGGCAGAGGGCGCGGATCCCGCGGAGCATCGTCGCGACGCGCGACCCCCCGAGGTCGAGGGTCAGGAACGAGAACGAGTCGACGGCGAGCAGGCCCCCCGGTTGTCCGTACGGTTCGAGGTCGGGGACAGCGTCCTTCTCGAGGATCAGCGGGTTGGACTCGTCCCACGGCGCGAGAGCGCCCTCGGTGACCAGCTGGTCGCGGAGCTCGGTGCGGTCGCGCGAGGTGATCCACGTCACCGGCCGGCCGGCACGGAGCGCGGAGAGGCTGAGGGTGCGGACGAAGAAGCTCTTGGCCGGGTCCGCCCCGCTCTCGACGACGACCAGCCGCCCGTCGCCGAGTTCGGGGATGATCGTGTTGAGACCGGGTACCTCGATGGGGATACCCATGGCCTCGGGAGCGGGGCCCCCGCCTTAATGGTGCCATGGGTAGTGTCCGGGGACCTATAGGCACCCACGCAAACTACGGTGGTCACGCCTAAGAGACGACGCCGTCGTCCTCGACGCATGCGCCGGTGGTCTCGCGATCGTCGGGGGATCTCCGAGATCGTCGGGGCGCTCATGCTCGTCCTGATCGTGGTCGCGGCCGCGACCTCGCTCGCGATCTTCGTCGCGTCGTACCAGAAGCAGCTCCAGGCCGAGCAGGCGCTCGCGCACCAGCGCAGCCTCGAGTCGATCACGATCCTCCACGCCGTCCCGACCCTCGCCGCGGGCGGGGGCCAGTGGGACGCGCTCAACTTCACGATGGCGAGCCTCGACATCAACCCGACCACGGTCTCGGAGATCGCGTTGAACGACCGGCCCCTGAAGCAGTACTCGGTCTGGCAGCTCGACCTGGGCTCGGGGAACGTCTCGTCGATCACCGTCGGGGCGGGGGGTGTCCTCACCCTCGCGCCCCGCGAGCAGTTCAACGTCCTCGTCGACCTCAACACCTCCTCGCCGGGGTTCTCGTTCTACGACCCGTCGTACCTCCTGCGCACGACGGACTTCGTGAAGATCGACACGATCACGCTGCTCCAGAACGAGTTCGAGCGCGTTTACGTGCCGCCGTCGGCGATCGCCGTCGTGGCACCGCTGCAGACGTGGAACGGGTCCGCGTTCACCACGGTGCCCGTGCTCGACGGGTCCCACTCGTTCCAGTCCGGTAACTCGACGATCGAGGCGTGGAGCTGGTTCGTTGCGCCCGACAACGCCTCCGCGTCGGGCGAGCGGGCCGTCGTGGCGTTCAACCCGGCGTATCTCGAGCACACGATCACCCTCACCGTGACCGATATCGACGGGCTCGTCGGGACCGATACGATCCGGTACCCGTAACGCGGTCCGACCGCTACGGGAACATGATCGCGAAGGCGACGGCCGTCCCGGCGACGAGCCCGAGTGAGTGGAGGAGCCCGTAGCGGGCCTTGCCCTCGGTGAACGCCCCGATGATCGCCCCGGTCCCGAGCGAGATGATCAGCATCAGGTCGTAGAACCGGACCTTGAGGGTGCTCGGGTCCAGCTTCGCCACCGTCGCGCCGCTCCCCGAGCTCCCGGCCGAGGCGAGGGGGTTGCCGCCGAAGAACGAGATATTGATCGACCCGAGGGTCGGCGCGATGTAGAGGAGCGCGAAGAGGACGGCCATCAGCACGCCGAAGGCGATGTAGAGGACCGCGACCGGCATCAGCAGCTGCTTCCCCCGCTCGACCTCGATCTTGAGGAAGTCGTCCATGTCTTTCGCGGCGCGGTAGACGACGGCCGAGGTCTCGCCCCCGACGCCGGAGGCCTCCGCGATGAGCCCGGCGTACCGCGCGACGAGCGCGCTCTTCATCGGCGCGACCATCGTCGTGAGGACCGCGTCGAACGGTCGCCCCATCCGGATCCCGTCGGCCGCGATGCGCAGCGGCTTCTGGAGGATGTTCGACGTTGACTTCGCGAGCTCGACGACCGCCTTCGCCGGATCGATCCCGCCCCGCATCGCGTCGGCCATCTCGAAGAGGAACTGGGCGAACGCCCGCTCGCGGGCGCGGATCAACCGCTTCTCCCGTCGGGCGTCGACCGCGAACGCGGTGAGCCCGATGAACGACCCGATGATCACGACGTACTCGGGCGCCAGCAGCGGCAGCCCCCGGGTTCCGATGACGTAGATCAGCCCGAGCAGGACGAAGAGGAACGCCGCGGTCCCGGGGATGTAGAGGACGAGGTACTCCTTCTTGACCGGATGGGTCGCGAAGTACTTCCGGAAGGTGAACCGACGCCGCCGCTGCAGGTAGACGATGTAGCCCCCGAACCCCGCCGCCGCAAGGCCGGCGATCACGGCGGCGTCGACCAGGAGGGACCGGAGGTTCATGGGGATGAGTCCCCCGGGAGCCCCCGCCGTCGTGTTCACCTGGAACCCCCAGGAGTACTCGGCGGTGTTGCCCGCGGTGTCGCTCAGGGAGATCGCGACGGTGTTGTTCCCGAGCGGGAGCGGCAGGATCGACGGGACAGCGTACGAGATCGAGGTCGCGTTGATCAGCACGCCGTCGAACTGGGCGACGTCGACGCCGTTGACGCGGAACACGACCGTCGAGGGGACGATCGTGCCGGCGGAGTCGACGACCGTGGCCAGGATGAGCGGGGTCCGGTTCTGGACCGTGTCGCCGGGCAGCGGCGTCACCGGCGTGATCGTGATCGGGCCGCCGTCCGCGCGCGCGGTCCCGGCGGCCCCGACCGCCGAGAGCGCGAGGACCACGAGCATGATCGCGAGGAACCGCCGCATCGCCCTCACTCCGCCCGGGCGTAGGCGATGGAGATGAGAATCGTCGTCATCGCGACGGAGAGCGGGACGATCCCGTAGGCGAGCAGAATGAGGAGCTCGTTGGCGTCGAGCCCCTCGGCCGTGCTCCCGAACGCGTTGATCAGGTACGCCCCGACGGCGATCATCAGGACGCCGATCAGGACCAGGCTGACGTACATGTCGAGGAACGTCGACAGGCGCTCGATGAACTCGCGCTGGGTGAGGCGCTTCAGCTTGAGCACATCGTCGGACTTCGAACGCAGGTACTCGTCGAGGTTGCCGCCCTGGTGGATCAGGTTGGCGAGGTCCCAGAGGGTCTCGCGCAGCGAGGTCGATGGCGACTCCCGCGCCGTCTCGGCGAGCGCGGTGATGAGGTCCTTGCCTTGGATGTCGGTCTTGTAAACGACCTTCTTGAACTCGCCGGTCATCGCGGGGTCGTGGGTCCGCCGGGCCATCCGGCGGACGAGGGCGATCGGCGACATCCCCGTGCTCGCGAGTACGGAGAGCTCGCTCAGGGTGAACGGGAGCTCGCGCTCGAGCTGGCCCTTGCGGTTCGTGATCCGCGTCCCGACGAGCAGGGTGAGGCTGCCGAACGTGGCGAGGACCGCGAGCCCGGTGAGAACACCGACGTACTCGTACCACGTCGGCAGCGCGAGCACGACGAGGAACACGACGAGCGACGTCGCGAGCATCGCCCCGAGGGCGATCAGCGTCGTGACGACGAGCACCGCCCGGTGGAGCCCGGGCGTCGCGTTGAGGCCCGCCTGCTTGAGCCGCTCGGCGAGCTCCTCCGACGCGATCCCCCGGTCGAACCGCTCCCCGAGGAGCCGGTAGCAGAACGTGCGGTACCGCCGCAGGAAGACGCCGCGCTCGCGCGTCGGCTTCGGCGGCGCCGTCGGCTTGAGGCGGGTCCCGAAGATGGTGCGCCGCGACCGCTTGAACATGGCCGCTCAGCCGGCGAGTCGCTGTTGCAGGGACCGTAGGGATTCCGTCGGGTCGACGTAGTACGCGGCGATCGCGCGGCTGACGTCCTTGTAGTAGGTCATCCCGAGGCGGTCCATCAGCTCGAGGTACTGCGCCTTGCGGCGCAGCTCGACGTCGAACGATTCCACGCTCTTCCCCGAGGCGAGGCCGATCTTCTCGAGGACGAAGCTGCGGCCCAGGAACCCGACGGTGTCGTTCGTCGGGTCCCATCGGAACACCTCGTTCGTGAGGAGCTCCTTCGTCGCGGCGTCGACCTCGAGGATCTCCGTGACGCTGCGCACGCGGCGGACCCGGTTGTTCTTGATCGCGACCTGGGCGGGGAACGCGACCGCGTCGAGGGCCTGGAAGAGGACCCGCGGGATGTTCATCGGCTCGTTCTCGATGCGGTGGAGCAGCTCCTCGATCGACCCGGCGTGGATCGTCGACATCGACGCGTGACCGACGGAGATTGCCTGGAAGAGGGTGAACGACTCGGTCCCGCGGACCTCTCCGACGATGACGTACTCGGGGCGCTGGCGCAGCGCGGCGACGAGCAGGTCGAAGAGCGTGACGCTCCCCGAGGTCCTCGGCGCGCCGCCGGAGACCCCCGAGATCCCGGACGCGCCCGAGACCCCGCTCGGCATCCCGTAGCCCGCGCGCGCGACGGACTGGATCCAGTTCTGGTGGTCGATGTGGATCTCGGGCGTGTCCTCGATCGAGACGATCTTGTCCTCGGGCCGGATGAACATGCTGATCGCGTTCAGCAGCGTCGTCTTCCCGCTCGCGGTCCCGCCGGAGATCAAGAGCGAGCGGTGGTTCTCGACGAGGGTCCAGAAGTACGCCATCTCGAAGGGGGAGACCGAGCCGAACCGGAGCAGGTCGATCGGCGAGACCGGGTCCTGGGAGAACTTGCGGATGCTGAACGTCGACCCCTTGCGGGTCACCTCGGTCCCGAGGGTCAGGTTGATGCGGCTCCCGTCGCGGAGCGTCGCATCGAGGATCGGCTGGTAGATCGAGACGTGCTTGCCGGCGATCTGGGCGAGGCGCAGGATGTACTTGTTGAGCTCGAGGTCGCCCTCGTAGGCGACGTTGGTCCGTAGCGACCCGAAGACGCGGTGGAAGACGTAGAGCGGCGTGCCCGGGCCGAGGCAGCTCACGTCCTCGAGGAACGGGTCGCGCAGGACCGCGTCGGTCCGGCCGAGCCCGAGGAACTCGCGCTGGAGGTAGTACAGGAGCACCGGGCGACGCTTCTCGGGGACGTCGATGTCGTAGAGGTCGAGCACGGCGAGGAAGCGACCCTTGAGGTACTCCCGCAGCTCGGGCGACTGCTCGAGGTTCAAGGTCTCGGAGATGGGGAGCTCCTCCTGGGCCATCATCGCCTCCATCTTCGTGCGGACCTGGGCGATCGTCTCGAGCTCGCCCGGCCGCAGGGTCGGTTCGAGGACGGTGTACTGGAACTCGCCGTCGGGCGCGCTGAACTCGACGTGGACGAAGGCGTACGGTGGGTTCACCGGGTACGTGACGTCGACCGTCCGACGGTCGACGAGGAGCTGCTTACGCATGTAGCCGAGCTCCGCCTGGACGAGGACCTTCTCCGGGACCACCGCGCTCGTCAGGAACCGCGCGTCGAGCTCGGACGACTGGCGCTTGAGCGTGGCCCGGTCCTTCGGGGGCGCGGGCCCGTGCTCCGCGATCGCGGCGGCGCTCCGCCGACGTTCCCGCAGGGCCGCCGCGGAGGCCGACGCCTCCCCCCGCTGGCTCATCGGCGTTCCAATTGCGTGCCCCGGTTAAGCGGCGCGCCCGGACTTCCCGTAGATTCCGTGGCGCACCGTGCCCTACGCTACGACGGCGCCGGACCCCGGGCTCCTACGGCGTCCGCCTCGCCCTACGGCATCTCCTTCGGTCCGGGCTATCCGCGCGCGGGCGGGTGGGTCCACTGCTGAGAGGTCCCCGAGCGATTCGGTGGGCTGCGAAGGCACCAAGGAAAACGAAGGAGGAAAAGAGCAGAGATGAACGAGAGAAAGATGAGCCAGAACGTCCGGCGCAGCCGACGCCGGCGTCTTGGCCGCCGACCGATGAACCAGAACACGGAGGCCGTGTCCCCGGTGGTCGCCACGTTGATTTTGATCCTCGTGGCCGTCGCCGCGGCCGCCGCCCTGTACCTCTGGTTGTCCGGATGGCAGGCCGGGATCACGAACGGGATCGGTTCGCCGCACGCGCAGTACAGCCTGACGATCGGAGGGAGCACCACCGTCTATCCCTTTGACCAAACGATCGTCACCTGGTTCCAGCAGAACAACTCGAACGTCATCGTGAGCAACAACCAGGGCGGATCCGGCGCCGGGATCATCGCGGTATGTCTCGGTCAGGTCGACATCGGCGCGGCGTCGCGCGCCGTGACGGCCGCCGACATCTCGTCGTGCCCCGCGCTCCAGAACGCGGTCCAGACGCGCCTCGGCATCGCCGCGATCGTCCCGATCATGGCGAAGACCAACGCCCAGGGCTTCACGGCGAGCGCCGCCACGAGCGGGTTCGCGCAGCAGGTCCTCGCGTCGATCTACCAGGTCAACAGCGGCGCGACCGGTATCATCACGACCCCGGTCTCGAACGCGGGACCCGGGACGACCCCGGCCGTCTTCGGCCTCGCCGCGGGCGCCCCGTCGGCGGCCTGCCTCGGCGGCGTCACCGGGCTCGCGGGCAAGTGCTACGCCTGGTCGGACGTCCCCAACAACTGGGGCTCCGCCGGGTGCAGCAGCGCGGGCACGACGACGTGCACGTACGGCGCGGCAACCTCGGAGATCCGGCTCTACGACCGCGCCGACAACAGCGGGACGGAGGCGAACTTCGTCGCGAAGCTGCTCGGCGGGAAGTGCGGCACGGACAACCAGATCGAGAGCTGCAACGGCCACGTCTCCGCGACCGGCGGAAGCTCCCAGAACGGGAACCCCGCCCTGTTGACCGCGGTCGGCGCCGACCCGCTCGGCCTCGGCTTCAACGACTTCGGCTTCGTCACGAGCACCTCGACGGTGAACGGGTTCGCGTTCCAGAACGCGTCCCAGACGCTGCCGGTGGTCGCGTCGACCGGGTCGGTCAAGGCCGCCGCGGGCAGCAGCGCCGTCGCCCCGTTCGCGGGCGACTACGGCGGCTGGACGCCCCTCGAGTTCGTGACGATCGGGCCGCCGACCGGTGAAGCCCAGCGCTTCATCCAGTTCGCGCTCGACCCCGCCGTGAACCAGGTCGTCTGCACGCAGAACGGGTACATCAGCATCTACGTCTAGACGGTGCGGGTGTCGCCCGGGACCAACCCTTTCCCCCTCTCTTTTTCGGGCTCGTGAGGCCCGGGCCACACCCCCGGCCGTTCGACCGGCCCCTCCCGGGGCGCCACCCCCCCCCCC
>Ga0075436_100000846_pt1 | contig 20335 bp, 18 predicted proteins | sample RhiMethybrSRZTD5_FD_75303 | JGI IMG/M metagenome (GOLD analysis project Ga0075436, IMG submission 75303) | Populus rhizosphere microbial communities from Tennessee, USA - Rhizosphere MetaG P. TD hybrid SRZTD5 | ecosystem: Host-associated > Plants > Roots > Rhizosphere > Soil | place: USA...
TGGCAGCGTCGGAATCGCTTGCGCAATCGATTTCCAAAGGCGACCCTGGCAGATGTCGCCGAGCGGGCGGGAGTCTCTCCGTCCACGGCTTCTCGGGCGCTCAACGGGCACGCGGGGCTCGCGCCTGCGACCCGCGCCGCGGTGGAGAGCGCGGCGGCGAGCCTCAAGTTCCAGCCCTCCCCACTCGCAAGATCGCTCCGAACGCGGCGGACGCTCACCGTCGGCTTCGTCGTCCCCGACGTGTCGAGCCCGTTCTACGCCGCAGCGCTCAAGGGTGCGCAGCGTCGGCTCGGGCAAGCGGGCTACCGCGTCCTGCTGATGGATGCGAGCCTCGACGTCGAGCGCGAGCTCGCGGCGCTCGAGACCCTGTACGCGCACGAGGTCGACGGCCTCCTGCTGGCAACCGCCGGCATCTCGGCTGAGGCTCTCGAGGCGGCCGTGAGCACCACCCCGACGGTGTTCTTCGACAGCGTCGCCGACGGGGCCGGCGACGGCGCCGTGATCCTCGAGAACGCGCGGGGAACGGGACTGCTGCTCGAGCATCTCGTCGGGCACGGGCACGAGCACATCGCATTCCTTGCCGGATCGCAGCGCGAGACGTCCGGGGTCGAGCGCCTGCAGGCCTTTCGAGCATCAGGTCGCGCAGCCGAGCGATACATCCGTGTCTGCGAGTGGTCGATCGGCGACGGACGGCGCGCCGGCCTCGAGCTCCTCGACGATCCCCAGCGCGCAAGCGCCGTGCTCGCTTCGAGCGCCGAGCTCGCGCTCGGATTCATGGCCGCTGCGGCAGAACGCGGCGTGCGGATCCCGCAGGACGTCGCGCTGGTCTCGTTCGACGATCCGTACTTCGGCGAGCTGCTCGAGCCGTCGCTCACCGCCGTCGCGTACGACGCGTGCCTCGTCGGCGAGCGCGCCGCGGCGCTGCTCGTCGACGCGATGAGCTCGGAGACGGACGCACGCGAGGTGCGCGTTCCGGTGACCCTCGTTACACGCCGCTCGTGTGGCTGCGATGGCTGACGCCGCCGCGATCCAATTCCGCGGCGTGGTGAAGCGCTACGGCTCGCAGGTCGCGCTGCAGCCGACCGACCTCGAGATCTCCGAGGGGGAGTTCTTCTGCCTGCTCGGTCCGTCGGGATGCGGCAAGACGACGACGCTGAACCTCGTCGGCGGATTCGTCTCGCCGAGCGACGGCGAGATTCTCATCCGCGGCCAGAGCGTCAACAAGCACCCGCCCTATCGCCGGGCCGTGAACACCGTCTTCCAGAACTACGCGCTGTTCCCGCACATGAACGTGCGAGACAACGTCGGCTTCGGCCTGAAGATGGCCCGCGTCGCGAAGCGCGACGCGGCGGGGAGGATCGAGGAGGCGCTCGCGCTCGTCGGGCTCGAGGAGTTCGCCGATCGCCTGCCGGCCCAGCTGTCGGGTGGGCAGCAGCAGCGCGTCGCGGTCGCACGTGCACTCGTCAACCAGCCGGCCGTCCTGCTACTCGACGAACCGCTCGGCGCGCTCGACCTGAAGCTCCGCAAGCGGCTACAGATCGAGCTCGCCCAGATTCACCGGGATGTCGGCACGACGTTCGTCTACGTCACGCACGACCAGGAAGAGGCGATGTCGATGGCCACACGCATCGCCGTCATGAACCACGGGCGCATCGAGCAGGTGGGCACGCCGTACGAGATCTACCACCGTCCGAACAGCGCTTTCGTCGCCGACTTCATCGGCGAGTCGAACTTCATCGATGTCGACGTCGGTCCGGGGGGACGCGCTGCGCTCGACAACGGTGCTGAGGTCCCCGCACCCGAACCGCGCCGCAGTGGCCGTGCGACGCTCATGGTCCGGCCGGAGTCGATTCAGATCCGTCGCATCGCGGAGGCGAACGGGTCCGGCCTGCGGGGGCGAATCGCCCAATCGTCGTTCCTGGGCAGCCACACCCGCGTGGCGGTGTCGTGTGACGGCGTGGAAACGCCGGTCACCGCCGCGCTCTTCGGAACGGAGGGTGCTGCCGCGAGCGATCTGCGGCCGGATACCGAGGTCGTGCTGATCTGGGATCCGGCGGATGTGGTGCTACTGGAGGGGGCAGAAGGAAAGGAGGCAGACGCAGTTGACGTCAATTGACGAGCGCTTGTTCGCTGAGCGCATGAGCCGGGGCCGCGTGTTGCGGCTCGGGGCGCTCGGCGCAGTCGGATACATAGCCAGCGCCTGCGGTGGTTCGTCGTCGAGCTCGAGCGGCAGTGGTTCCGCTACGGGAAAGAGCGACCACCCCGTCACGCTGAACTGGCTGACGTGGTCGGATCACTACGCCAACGACCAGCTGGCGGCGGTGAAAGGAAAGACGAACGAGCAAGGGCGCCCGCAGCTCTTCAGCGACAACGCGGACGCATATCTCAAGATCAAGCAGACCGGCAGCCAGTTCGACATCGTCTCCGGCGACGCGCTCTGGGTGCCCAAGTACCACAAGGACGGGCTGACCGAGTCGTTCGACCTGTCGTCGCTGCCCGTCTCGTCCCAGCTGTACTCGATCGCGCGGGACTTCTCGTTCTGGAAGGACGGCTCGAACTACATGGGCTATCCGTTCTCGTGGTCGACAGTGCAGATCTACTACAACCCGAAGTTCGTGAAGACCGTGCCGGACTCGTGGCACGCGTTGCTCGACAAGAAGTACGCGGGGAAGATCTCGCTCGAGAACATCCCCACGGACATGATGGCGATCGCCGGCCGCGCGACCGGGGCGAAGGAGCCCTACAGCATGACGACGGCCGAGATCGCTGACGCCAAGGCATGGCTGAAGCAGTTCAAGCCGAACGTCCTGAAGCTCGCCTCGCAGAACAACGAGGTGGTGCGTGCGCTCGCCGACGGCTCGGCGTGGATCGGCATCACGAACCTCGGCACGGACGACCGCGTGAAGGACGCAGGCGGCCCGGTCGTGAAGCCGGCGTACCCGAAGGAGGGCACGATCGGCTTCATCGACTCGGAGCAGATGGTGAACGCCTCGAAGAACAAAGACGCGTTCGCGCGGTTCGTCAACGCGATGGAGCAGGCGCCCTACATCGCGCAGAACTTCATCACGAACGGGCGGCCGCTGTTCAACGAGAAGTCCTACAAGATGCTCGTGGATCAGGGTCACGGCGATCGGGCCCAGCGGCTGCTGTACAACCAGCCGCAGAAGGCACTCGAGATGACCCTCAAGGGCCCGTCCGGCAACGAGCAGGCCTACACGGACGCCTTCAACGAGGTGTTCGGAGCCTAGGTGGCAAGCCCCAGCTCCGAAGCGACCCAGCCGGCAGACGTCGCGCTGCCGCTGGGTCGCCCGGAGCGGCGGTCGTGGACGGCGCGCGTCGGCGACTACGTCGGCTTTGCGCCGGCGATCGTCCTGTTCGGTCTCTTCTTCCTCGTCCCGCTCGGGCTGATCGTCTGTTACAGCTTCTGGCAGACCGTCGACTACAACGTCGTCCACAACTGGACGGTCGACAACTACCGCTACTTCTTCAGCGTCCCGACGTACGTCAGGACCGTGTGGGCGACCATCTGGGTATCCGTCGTCGCGACTCTGCTGACGCTTGCGGTCGCGTTCCCGTTCGCGTACTGGCTCGCGCGCTACGTCCCGAGGCGCTACCAGAAGATCTTGCTCGTCCTCGTGATCCTCCCCTTCTGGACGAGCTACCTGTTGCGGGTCTACTCGTGGCTCAACATCCTCGGCCCCGAAGGCGCGATGAACCGCTTCCTCCAGTGGACGGGCGTCACGGACCAGCCGGTCTCCTTCTTCCTCTATGACAGGCCGGCGGTGATCCTCGTCCTGGTGTACCTCTATTTCCCGTTCGCGGCGCTGACCTTGTACGCGTCTCTCGAGCGGTTCGACTGGAACCAGTTCCGCGCCGCGATGGACCTCGGCGCAACACCGGCGACAGCAGTGCGCCGCATCCTGCTGCCGCAGATCCGCCCGGGGCTCACCACGGCTGTCATCTTCGTCTTCATCCCGATCCTCGGCGAGTACCTGACGCCGCAGCTCGTCGGCGGCGCGCGCGGCGTGATGATCGGGAATCTGATCGTCAACTTCTTCCAGGGCGCGCAGTACACGCGTGGCGCGGCTGCGGCGCTCTTGATCGCCGCCCTCATCGTCTTACTGCTGACGCTGTTCCGCCGGTCGCTCGAGGTCGAGGATCCCTATGGCACGTGATCTCGACATCGTCTCTCCGCGCGGCCGACTGACTCGCGCCGCGCTGGCGGGGTGGGCCGCGCTCGTCTACGTGTTCCTGTTCGCCCCGATCGTCCTGCTCGTCGTGTTCAGCTTCAACGCGAACAAGTACGGGACGTTCCCGATCACCGGATGGACGAGCAAGTGGTACGGCCAGGTGTTCCACGACTACCAGATCCGCGATGCGCTGACGACGACGATCCGCATCGCGCTCGAGGTGACCGTGGTCAGCACGATCGTGGGGACCGCGGCCGCGTTCCCACTCGTGCGCTCGCGGCTGCCCTTCCGCAGCGGAATCCGGATCACACTCGTGCTGCCGATCATGATCCCCGGCCTGCTGATCGGAATCAGCCTGCTCGTGCTCTTCACGAGCGTCCTTCATCAGCAACTCTCGCCCACGACGGCGGTCATCGGGCAGGCCGTCTACACGACACCGTTCGTGCTGCTGCTCGTCGCGGCAAGGCTGCAGGGCTTCGACGCGAGCCTCGAGCGGGCGGCGAGCGACCTCGGCGCGAACACCTATCAGCGGCTGCGTTACGTCGTGATGCCGCTTCTCGCCCCGGCGATCCTGGCGGGTGCGCTCTTCGTCTTCACGCTCTCGCTCGACGAGTTCATCATCACCCTGTTCCTGATCGGGAGCCACAACACGCTGCCGATCTACATCTACACGCAGGTGAAGTTCGGCATCACGCCGGAGGTCAACGCCCTCGCCGCGCTGCTGCTCGCCGCGTCCCTGACGCTGATGGCGCTCGCCTTCGTCCTCCCCGCGCTCGTCCGCCGCGCGGTGCGCCTCGTCCCTCGAAAGGCCGGGGTCTAGACCCGAGCCCAGCCGCCTTCGCGGGCGCTGCGCAAAGCGGCGTCGAGGAGCTGCATGCCGCGGTGCCCGTCGGCGAAGGTCGGGAAGTCGCCGTGCGGCTCGCCGGCCATCGCGAGGTACGCGTTTCGCAGGATCTCCGTGAACGCGTCGCCGTAGCCCTCGGCGTGGCCGGCCGGCCAGCGGCCGCCGTTCGTCGCCGGGTCCTTCACCACCATCTCGGTCGGCGACTCGGCGTGGCGATGCAAGAGGTCGTTCGGCGACTCCTGGTCCCAGGTGAAGCCGCCCCGGCTCCCCTCGAGCTCGAACAGCAGCTGGTTCTTACGCCCGGGAGCGAGTGCGCTGAACGTCGCCGTCCCGGTGGCGCCGTCGTCGAAGCGGAGCAGCAGCGAGGCGTGATCCTCGAGCTCCCGCTCCGGGACGAAGGTCCTGAAATCTGCCAGCACCTCCGCGACGCGCGCTCCCGAAACGTGCTCCGCAAGATCGAGCCAGTGCGCTCCCAGATCGCCGGTGACATAGGTCGGCCCGGACAGGTCCGCCTCGACGCGCCAGCCGCCCGAGACGAGCAGCGCGTCGTCGCAGACGTAGCGGCCGTGCACGACCCGCACCTCCCCCAGGTCGCCCGCCGCCACCGCGCGTCGCATATGCGCGACGAGCGGATAGCCGCGAACGTGGAACGCGGTGGCGCCCACCCGCCCGCTCTGCGCCAGCGCGGCGACCATCAGGGCGGACTGCTCCGCGCTCGTCGCAAGGGGCTTCTCGCAGACCACATGCGCGCCGTGCTGGAGCACGAGCAGCGTTTGCTCCGCATGAAGAGCGTTCGGTGTGCAGACATGGACGACGTCCACACCTGCATCTGCCAGCAGCTCCGGCAGGGATTCGTATGCCGTGGCGTCGATCTCGCCGGCCATCGTCTCCGCCCCGGCACGCGTTCGGCTCGAGACCGCCACGACGGTCCCGCCGAGCGAGCGGACGGCCGCCGCGTGCACGCGTGCGACGAAGCCGGCCCCGACGATCCCGGTGCGGAGAGCCGTCACGCCTTCAGGAACATCTGCGTGAGCACGTCCATGTCGAGCCGTGCCTGCTCCGGAGGGGTGCGGCACTCGGCGATGTCGTTGATGCAGTCGTGGAAGTGCAGCAGCTCTCGCGCGAAGCTCTCCTCGTACGACTCGAACACCTCGACGGCCCGCGCGCCGTCGCGCGCGCGCGAGATCTCGTAGGTCGTCGGATACTGCTTCAGCCACGGCGACGGGAACGTCAGCGTGTGCACCTCCTCCTTGAAGAAGAAGGACACGACCTCGCGGTACTCGTAGATGTCGAGGAGCTGGATCCACGCGCTGTCCCAGCGGCCGCCGCTCGACAGCCGAACCGAGCCGGTCACGGCGAAGCCTTCGTTCCACCAGTCTCCGTCGATCACTTCACCGGGCACCGGCTCGCCGATCCGCTCGAGCAGCCCATGGACGAGGTTGACGTCGTGGACGAGGCTGCCGAGGAACGATCCCTCGAGCGCCGCGATCGCAGCCGGCGAGTCCTGGCCGACCGCCTCATTCACCTGCACCCGCAGCTCTGCCCGTCCCTCCTCGAGCACCTCGAGTGGGATGTCCGATCCGCGGACGATGTCCTCCGGGCCGAAGTACGGGACGAACTCTGGGTCGTGCACGACGACGCGGATGTACCGAAGCTCGTCCGGCGACTCCGGCAGCGAGTCGCGCATCTGCTCCCATGCACGGTCGAAGCGCTTCATGTAGCCGACCTGGACGACGCGATCCGCCGCTCGGCGCGCCTCGATGATCCGGTCGGCGTCCGCAAGCGTGATGCACATCGGCTTCTCGACGAAAACGTGGAGCCCGCGCTCGAGTGCCGCGATCGTGACCTCGGCATGCGTGTGCGCGGGGGAGGAGACCAGCACCGCATCGAGCTTCGTCCCGTCGAGCAGCCCGCGGTAGTCGGCGTAGGTCGCCTCCAGGTTGTAGCGCCGCTGCAGCGCGTCACGCACGGTCGCACTCGGGTCGGCCACGGCGACGAGCTCGAAGCGCTCCTGGTGGTGGGCGAGAAAGTGGAGATGCTCAGCCTGCGCGACGAGACCGCCGCCGACAACGGCGATCCTCGGCCTCACGCGAGAACCTGCTTGGCCACCTTTTCGAAGGCGAAGGCGATCTCGTCGATGTCCTGCTCGTCGCAGAGCGGCGAAACGTCGACGTGGATCGAGCGCTCGAGGAGCTCGAGCGTGCGGGGACAGTCGGGCTGAGTCCCGAGTGCAGCCAGCACCGGAGCCCAGTACGGGAAGACGTGCAGGTCTGGCGTCTGCGGGTCGTAGATGCGCATCGCGAGCACGCCCTCGGCGTTCAGCGCATCGACTGCATCGGCAGCCCGCTCTGCGCTCGCGGCGAACGCGACGAGCGCGATGCCCGCATCCCCGCCGTCGTCGTTCGGACGCCGGAGGGTCAGCCCCGGTAGCTCGCCGACACGCTCCGCCAGCCGTGCGTGGTTGGCGCGCATGCGCTCGAGCAGCCCATCGAGGCGTGAGAGCTGCACGCGCGCCATCGCGCCGGTCAGCTCCGAGGCGCGGAAGTTCCAGCCGGGGAACTTGGGCAGCCCGACGCCTCGCCGGACGGAGCCCGCGCAATCGTGGACGTCGAGAGCGAGGTCGTAGAGCTCGTCCCGATCGGTGATCATCACGCCGCCCTCGCCGGTCGTGATGATCTTGTTGAACTGCAGGCTGAATGCACCGGCAGCGCCGAAGGTGCCGAGGCGCCGGCCCCGGAACGTCGCGCCCGCTGCCTGGCAGACGTCCTCGATGACGGCGAGCCCGCGAGCCTCGGCGATCTGCATCAGCGCATCCATCGCGGCCGGCGCTCCGCGCATGTGCACCGGCAGGATCGCGCGCGTTCGAGGCGTGATCCGGTGTTCCACGTCTGCCGGATCGAGCGTGAGCGAGTCATCGATCTCGGCGAGGACCGGCACGGCTCGCGCGGCCAGGATGGCGTTCGGCGTCGCGTTCCACGTGTAGGCGGGGACGATCACCTCGTCGCCTTCACCGACGCCCGCCCCGATGAGGCCGCAGATCAGGGCCGACGAGCCGGCGTTGACGAGCAGCGCGTGCTTCGACCCCATGTGCTCCGCGAACTCGCGCTCGAACGCCGCGACCTCGTCGGGGCCGTCCCCGACGCCGTAATAGCGGAAGAGGTTCTTGCTGTGGATAACGCGTCCGAGCGCCTCGAGCTCCTGCTCGTCGACCTCCATCCCGCCCGGGAACATCGGCGCTTCCGGCCTCGTGCGGGCGGGCCGGCCGCCGTCTCGGGCGAGGATCAGGTCGGTCTGCGTAGGAGTGCCCACCCGCGCGACATTCTGGACATGAAATCGATTGCGATCAAGCTACGACGGGCCGCGCGCCTCCTCGTAGGCCGCCCTGGCCGCCCGGACGCTGTCGACGCTGGAGACCTCCGCGACGGGCACATCCCACCAGCTGTCGTAGCCGGGAACGGCCTCGTAGCGGTCGACCTCGATCGTCAGCACGACCGTCTCCTGCGCCGGCCTCGCCTGCTCCAGGCCGGCCTTCAACTCGTCGACGCTCGCGCAGCGGATGACCTGGGCGCCGAGCGACTCCGCGTTCTGCGCCAGGTCGAGCGGCAACGCCGGCGCCGGCTCCGCCTCGCTGTCGACGCCGAGCGAGCCGTTTCGACGATACCGGTACTGGGTGCCGAAGCCGTCAGTCCCGAGTGAGCGCGAGAGCGCGCCGATCGAGTTGAAGCCGTGGTTGTCGACGATGACGATCGTGAGCTTGATCCCCTCCTGCACCGCGGTCACGATCTCGCTGGGCAGCATGAGGTACGAGCCGTCGCCGATGAGGACGTAGACCTCCCGCTCCGGCGCCGCGAGCTTGACGCCGAGCCCGCCTGGGATCTCGTAGCCCATGCACGAGTAGCCGTACTCGACGTGGTAGCCCTTGCGGTCGCGCGTGCGCCAGAGCTTGTGCAGGTCACCCGGCATCGCACCGGCCGCGCAGACGACGACGTCCTCCGGCGCGGAGGCCTGGTTGACGGCGCCGATCACCTCGCTCTGTGCCGGAAGCGGACCGTGGCCGAGCGAGTAGAGCCGCTCGACCTCCTCGTCCCACTGTCGGTTGAGCGTCGCGACCTCGCTGCGGTATTCCTCCTCCACCGACCAGCCGGCGAGGAGCGCGGTCAGGCGTTCGAGCGTCGCGCGCGCATCGCCGACGAGCGCGAGCCCGGCGTACTTCGACGCATCGAACTCGGCGACGTTCACGTTGACGAACTCCGGCTGAGCGAAAGCGGTCCTGGAGGCGGTGGTGAAATCCGTCCACCGCGTGCCGATACCGAGCACCAGGTCGGCCTCTGCCGCAACGCGGTTCGCCGCGAACGTGCCAGTGACGCCGATCGCGCCCACCGACGACGGGTGGTCGTACGGCAGCGAGCCCTTCCCGGCCTGCGTCTCGGCGACCGGAATGCCCGTTGCGTCGCAGAACGAGCGAAGCGCCTCTGTCGCACCCGAGTAGATGACGCCGCCGCCCGCCACGATCAGGGGCCGATTCGCAGCTCGGATCCGTGCGGTTGCTTCGGCCAGCAGCTCCTCGTCCGGGAGGGTGCGCGGGACGTGCCAGACACGCTTCGCGAAGAACTCCTCCGGATACTCGTACGCCTCCGCCTGCACGTCCTGGGGGAAGGCGAGCGTCACCGCGCCCGTCTCCGCAGGGCTCACGAGCACGCGCATCGCCTGCGGCGCGGCCGCGAGCACCTGCTCCGGGCGCCAGATGCGGTCGAAGTACCGGGACACCGGCCGGAACACGTCGTTGACCGAGACGTCGCCCGACCACGGCACCTCGAGCTGCTGCAACACCGGGTCCGCCCGGCGTGACACAAACACATCGCCGGGTACGAGCAGCACCGGCAGGCGGTTGATCGTCGCGAGCGCCGCGCCCGTCACCATGTTCGTCGCACCGGGGCCGATCGACGTCGTGCAGACGAGCGCACCGAGGCGGTCGCGCATGCGCGCGTAGCCGACGGCGGCGTGCACCATCGCCTGCTCGTTGCGCGACTGGTAGTAGGTCAACAGCTCCGGCGACTCGTACAGCGCCTCGCCGAAGCCGGCGACGTTCCCGTGGCCGAAGATCCCGAAGCAGCCGCCGAAGAAGCGGCTCTCGTTGCCGTCTCGTTCCACGTGCTGGGCAGCGAGGAAGCGCAGGAGCGCCTGCGCCGCCGTCAGCCTCACCGTCCCGCCCACGGCTTTACCTTACTGTTGTCGCGCGCGCGAGGACCACGTCCGTCAGCACCTGCGGACACGGTGATGGAGGTACACCGTGCCGTTGCGGAATCGTCGTTCGGCGACCAGTTCAAGGCTCACGCGGACACCCGTGCGCGGCAGGGCGCTCTTGCCGCTTCCGACGAGGACGGGCACGAGGAACAGGTGGTACTCGTCGACGAGCCCGGCCGCTATCGCCTGAGCCGCGAGCTCGGCTCCGCCGACGCCCAGGTCGCGATCCGCTGTCGCCTTCAGCGTCCGGACGGCTTCCGGGTCGAATTCACGCTCCAGTCTGGTTCTGGCGGTGGTCACGGCCTGCAATGTCTTCGAGTACACGACCTTGTCGGTCGCGTGCCACACGTCTGCGAACGCGCGCACGTACGCCGGCTCGCCGGCAACGTTGGCCGGGTTCTCCCAGAAGGCCATCGTCTCGTACATCCTGCGGCCGAACAGGTACGTGCCGATCGTTCGTTCGAGGTCGTTGACGAACGCATGCACTTCCTCGTCAGGCGCGGCCCAATCGAACTTGCCCCGGTCGTCCTCGATGTAGCCGTCCAGCGAAGCAATCGCCGAGTAGATCAGCTTGCCCATGTCAGACCTAGTGCCGGAGGTCGAACCCGGTCGGGTGCCGTGGTTCGTACAGCATGATGTCGTCGGCGCCCGGCACCTTCAACATCACCGTGACCCCGAACCGCTGCTCCTCCACGGGGCCCGTGAACTCTGCACCTCGACCCTCGAGCTCCGCCATCGTCCCGGAGAGGTCGTCGCACATCAGCGAGATCGAGTGCTGCCGAGGGTTGTCGTAGGTGACTTCCCCGTGCGTCTGGCGTGTGGGATGCACGCCGAGCTCGCTCGGCCCGCTCTTGAAGATGAGCCACCCGCCGGAGTCGGGCTCTTCGACGTACGGCCACCCGAGGACGTCCCGCAGAAACGCTCGCGTTGCTTCGGCGTCATCGGAATAGATGAGGAGATGGATTGCTGCAATCATCGCCCTCGATCATGATGACGGTGGACGGCGTCCGTATCGACAAGTGGCTCTGGGCCGCGCGCTTCTTCAAGACGCGGGCCCTCGCGGCCACGGCAGTGCAGGGCGGCCGCGTCCACGTGAACGGCGAGCGAGTGAAGCCCGCCAAGCTCGTTCACGCCGACGACGTGCTCGAGATCACGAAAGGGCCGGAGCGTTGGACGGTCTCGGTCAAGCAGCTGGCCGAGCGCCGCGGGCCGGCCGCGGCTGCCCAAGAGCTCTACGCCGAGACCGGCGAATCGCGGGCAGCACGCGAGCAACATGCGCTCGAGCGGCGCTTCGCACGCGCGCTCGGCTCGGATCTCGGCACGCGCCCGACGAAGCAGGCGCGGCGCCGGCTCGACGCACTGCGTCGCGACCGGCGCCGCTGAGGCCTTCTAGGCCGCGGGCCTCCAGAAGTGACGGAAGCCCTCGGGTGGCACTCCTTCGCGTGCGCGGGAGTTGACTCGACTCGTGATGCGGTCGCGCAGTCCGTTCAGCAGGTCGTCCGCCTCGGACTGCGTCAGCCGGCCTGCGGCCACCGCCGCGTCCACGTGCTGCTTCGCATCCGCGAGGAGCGCATCGACGAGCCCGCCAACCGCCTTGCCATGAGCCTGCGCCACCTGCGCGAGCGTCTTGCCGCCCTCCAGCTCCGTGTGCAGCTGCGCCTCGGTCAGCCCGAGGTAGGTCGCAGCTGCGTCGAGGCCGCGGAAGCCGAAGTGGCCGAAGCCCCGATGCGGCTCGAAGAACAGCGGCGCGTTGCCGGCTTCGAGCCGCTGCTTGAGCGCGTCGCCCTGGGCCTTCGTGATCCGGCCCGCCGCCACGGCGGCGTCGACGCGGTCGCCTAGCGCCTTCTTCAGGGCATCGCTGAGCTTGCTGGGCGAGATCCCGAGTTGCTGTGCGGCGTCGTTGATGATCGCCTGGTTCTCGTCCGCGGGAGAGGAGCCGGACGCGGCGATCGCTGCGCCGCCGCCGGCGGCGGCGAGCAACGCAACGGCTCCGAACATGAGCTTGCGGTTTCGTTTCATGCGTCTGAGCGTCGCAGCGTGCTCTAAGAAGCCGCTAAGAACAACCTAAGAGTTGCTCGACGCGCCGTTCAGGCGTAGGACGACGCGCGTGCCGCCGCCCTCCGCACACTCGGCGACGACGCTGCCGCCGTGCGCCTGCGCGACTTGACGCACGATGGCGAGGCCGAGGCCGGAGCCCGGAAGACCGCGCGCGGCGCGCGCGCGATAGAAGCGGTCGAAGACGTACGGAAGGTCTTCTTCGTCGATCCCCGGCCCATGGTCGCGGACGGTGACCGTGGCGTCTCCCACGCCGACCTCGACGTTCCCGCCGGGCGGGCTCCACTTCGCCGCGTTGTCGAGCAGGTTGGCGACTGCGCGCTCGATCGTCGACGGGACGCCGTGCACCGTCGACTCGTGCAAATCGGTGACGAACGTGACCTTCGGCTGGTTGCGGCGTGCGCGCTCGACCGCGTCGGCCGCGACCAGGTCGAGACGGACCTCCTCGGGCTCGGCGACGTGCTGCTCGCCGCGCGCGAGATCGATCAGCTCAGAGATCAGGGTCGTCATCTCGCCCAGCTGCTCGATCACGTCGTTCAGGAGCCGCCCGCGCTCGCCCGGCGGAAGCGTTCGGTCGCTCGCGAGCACCTCGATGTTGGTGCGCAGGCTCGTCAGCGGCGTGCGCAGCTCGTGCGATGCGTCGGCGACGAGCTGCCGCTGCGCGCGCGTCGATTCCTCCAGCGCTTCGAGCATCGCGTTGAAGCTCGCCGCGAGGCGTGCCAGCTCGTCGTGTCCGCTCACGTCGATGCGCTGGGAGAGGTCGCCGGTGTCGGTGACGGTTTCCGCCGTCGCGGTCAGCCGCCGAACAGGTGCGAGCGCCGCGCGGGCAACCAGCAGGCCGAGCGCCGCGGCGATCGCGATCCCGGCAACGGCGATCAGGATGAGCCACGTCTGGATCCGGCCGAGAGAGTGATCGACTTCGCTGAGCGGGCGAACGACTTGCACCGCGACGCCCCCGACGGGAAAGGTGATCATGCGCACGTGTGTGTGCGAGACGTGTGCATCGCGGAGGAATGACCCGGATTGACCGCGCGCGACGGCGATGTCCCGCTCTTCGACCGGAAGCCTCGGCCCACCGCCACCCGCGATGGGGAGCGCCTGGCCGTTCGGCTTGACCACCTGCGGGTAACCGGCGGCTCCGCCGAGCTCTGCCGTCAGATGGAAGAGGCCGCGCAGGATGTCGTCCGGCGGCGTGTGCTGGATCTCGACTGCGCTGTGTCGGAGACTCTCGTCGATCGGGCCGCGCAACTGGTCTTTGACGATGAAGTAGACCGCGAAGGACGCAGCGACGATCGCGAGCGCGACCGCCGCGGCGGCGACCAACGCCAGCCGTGCGCGGAAGCTCATTGCTCGCGGAGCGCGTAGCCGACGCCGCGAACCGTGTGGATCACGCGCGGTTCGCCGCCGGCTTCGGTCTTGCGCCGGAGGTAGCCGATGTAGACGTCGAGCGAGTTCGACGCGAAGCCGAAGTCGTAGCCCCAGACGCGCTCGAAGATGATCGAGCGCGTCAGCACCTGGCGCGGGTTCCGCAGGAACAGCTCGAGCAGAGCGAACTCCGTGCGCGTCAGCTCGATGGGGCGGCCGCCTCGGCGCACCTCGCGCGTTCCGAGGTCGAGCGTGAGGTTGGCGAACGAGAGCACCTCGCCGCCGTCGGTGTCGGTGGTTCGACGGAGCAACGCGCGGACTCGCGCGAGCAGCTCCTCGAGCGCGAACGGTTTCGTCACGTAGTCGTCCGCTCCCGCGTCGAGACCTGCGACGCGGTTCTCGACCTCGTCGCGCGCGGTCAGCATCAGGACGGGAACGTGATTGCCCGTCGCACGCAGACGTCGGCAGACCTCGAGGCCGTCGACCCCGGGCATCAGGACGTCGAGGATGACCGCATCGGCCTGCGGCTGTTCGCGGCCGAGCGTCGCGAGCGCCGCCTCGCCGTCGCCGGCTAGCTCGATCTCGTAGCCCTCGAGCTCCAGCGCCCGTCGCAGCGACTCGCGCACGGCACGTTCGTCGTCGACCACCAGGATCTTCACGGCACCATTGTGGCCGGAAAAGCTGAGAAGCGGCTAAGAGGGCGCTACGGCTTCGAGGCTGCGAGCTGGAACGACCCGCGGCCCTTCAGCTCGGTCACACGCACCCGGTAGGAGCGCGTGCCGCAGACGGTCGTCGAACGCGAGAGCGTGCCCGCGCCGGTCACGTGTGCGACCCGGGTCGAGGACGCGAACACGTCCACGGACACCCGCAGGCCTGCCGAAGTTCTCAGAGTCAGCTTCAGCGTCCCGTCCAGCGGAGTCGCGACCGTGTACGCCCGCGTCCTCGACGTGCGCGTGACCGCACCGGTGCGAGTCGTCGTCGAGCTGCCCTCCCACGGCGACGTGACGTCGAGCTGCGCCGCTGCGAGCGCGGCGTCGGTCGGATAGAGCGCCTGCGTCACGATCTCCCACGGGCTCTCCGGGACGCCGAGGCGGCGCTGGTTGAGGACGCGATACGTCTCCGCCCAGCCCTCGCCGGGGTTCTGCTCGTAGCGGACCGGATCCTCGGCCCCTGGGGAGAGACGGCCCTGCTTCGTCGCGGCGCAGACCTGCATCGACGAGTCCCAGCGCTTGGGGCCCCAGTCGAGGGCGTCCCACGGAGCGTTGTCCCGGTTCGCGGCGACATGGTGGCCGTACTCGTGCGTGATCACGGCCTCGGCCGAGAGCGACGAGTTGGGATCCTCGCCCGGGGCGTACAGCAGCGCCCCGCGCGCGCTGTAGCAGGCAAGCGCGTCCTGGCCGCAGACGCGGGAGATCTGATCCGCCGTCGACAGCATGACGGTGACCTTCGAGAGCTCGGAGGCGTGCACGAGCGAGCCCAGGAAGTTGGCCCAGCGCTGCCCGAGCGCGGGATCCATCGGGTACGTATTCGAGGCGTAGACGGTCACATTCTCGCCGGCGGAGGTTCGATACACGCCGCCCCAGTAGCCTGTCGGCGCAAGCGCGAGCGCCTGCGTCTGCGGTGGGCTGATGAGGGTGTCGTGGATCGGGACGTCCGCGCGGGCGATCTCGTCGACCTGCGGTGACTTCAGGTGGTGCGCGGGCGCGGACTGTGCGGCCGCCGCTGTCGTCAGGGCGGTGACGACAGCAGCGACGCACAGGATCAACCACCGGGCGGAGGGGGAACGTCCCGCCCGAGCCGGGCAACGCGGATGGAGGGTCGCTTGGGGTTCCCGATGCCGCGAAGCCACTCGTCGAGGCTGCCAGACCGCCCTAAGACCGCACTAAGACACGCGTAAGAACTTTGTGAGGCTCGCTCTTAACGAGTTCTTACCCCGATCTCAGCAGAGTCTTAGACCCGGTCGATTCCATTGAGCCATGAAAACACGTCGCTCCTTCCTCCTCATCCTGACAGCGGCGGTCGTCGCCGGCGCCCTGATCGGCGCCGGCGGCGGCATCGGGACGTACGCCGCTTTCTCCGAACCCAGCAAGACCGTCGTCCGGCAGGTCAACGTCGGCGACTCGCAACCTGCCGCGAGCACGAGCGGCCTCTCCGTGAACTCCATCTACAAGCGGACGTACCGCGGCGTCGTCGAGGTGAAGGTCAACTCGCAGACGTCCGATCCGTTCGGCGGCAGCGGGCAGCAGTCCGCGGAAGGATCCGGCTTCGTCTACGACACCAGCGGTCACGTGATCACCAACCAGCACGTCGTCAACGGCGCGACGTCCGTGCGCGTGACGTTCTGGAACGGCAAGACCTACAGCGCAACCGTCGTCGGCGCCGATCCGTCCACCGACCTCGCGGTGCTCGAGGTCGACGCGCCGTCCTCTGTCCTCTACCCGCTCACGCTCGGCGACTCGGGCAAGGTTCAGGTCGGTGACAACGTCGTCGCCATCGGTTCCCCGTTCGGCCTGGCCGAGACGGTCACCGCCGGGATCGTCAGCGCGCTGCACCGCCAGATGACGTCGCCGAACCAGTTCGCGATCGACGACTCGATCCAGACCGACGCGGCGATCAATCACGGTAACTCCGGCGGCCCGCTGCTCGACTCGCAGGCCCACGTGATCGGCGTCAACGCGCAGATCGAGAGCGACTCGGGCGGCAGTGACGGCGTCGGCTTCGCCATTCCTTCGAGCACGATCAAGTCGATCGCCTTGCAACTGATCTCGAACGGCAAGGCGCAGCATGCGTTTCTCGGCGTCGAGCTCGGCTCCGACAACGCACGCGCGCGTGTCGTGACCGTTCGCACGGGCACGCCGGCCGCAAAGGCCGGACTGCGGAAGGGCGACGTGATCGTCTCGCTCGGCGGCAGGAAGGTCTCGTCCGCGGACGAGCTGCGCTCCGCGATCAGCGCCCGCAAGCCGGGCGACCGCGTCTCCGTCACCTACACGCGGAACGGCACACGGCACACCGTCTCGGTGACGCTCGCGAGTCGCCCCTCGTAGTTTCGGCGGACCGGGGCGCAGGCATCTAGGCGACGTGCGCGTCGTGGTCACGGGAGCCAGCGGGAACGTCGGCACCAGCCTCCTCGAGGCTCTCGCCGGCGATCCCGCGATCGACTCGGCCGTCGGCGTTGCCCGCCGACGGCCGCAGCTCGAGCTCCCGAAGACGGAGTGGGCAACCGCCGACGTCGCCGAGTCGGATCTCGTCCGGCTCTTCCGCGGCGCCGATGCAATCGTCCACCTCGCCTGGCTGATCCAGCCCTCGCGGGACCGCAACCTGCTCTGGCGCGTGAACGTCATGGGCTCCACCCGCGTTTTCCGCGCGGCCGCCGAGGCGCGCGTGCCGGCGGTCGTGCACGCGTCGTCCGTCGGCGCGTACTCACCCGGGCCGAAGGACCGGCCGGTCGACGAGAGCTGGCCGACGAACGGCGTCGCCACGAACGCCTACTCGCGGCAGAAGGTCGAGGTCGAGCGGCGCCTCGACCGCTTCGAGCGCGAGCACCCCGAGATTCGCCTTGTGCGCCTGCGACCCGCGCTCATCTTCAAGCGCGAGTCGGCGACGGAGCAGCGCCGCCTGTTCGCCGGCCCGTTCGTGCCGGGCTCCCTCTTGCGGCCGGGCCTGATCCCGTTCGTGCCGGAGATTCCCGGGTTGGCCTTCCAGGCGGTTCATTCCTACGACGTCGGCGACGCATACAGGCTCGCGGTCGTCCAGGACGTGCAGGGGACGTTCAACATCGCCGCACCGCCGGTGCTCGACATGACGTCGATCGCGCACCGGCTGCACGCGAGGACATTCCGGCTTCCGCCGCGTGCGGCACGTGGTCTCGCGTCGCTCGCCTACCGAGCACGGCTGACCCCGCTCCCGCCGGACTGGCTCGACATGGGGCTCGCCGCGCCGCTGCTCGACACGAAGCGTGCGCGCGAGGAGCTCGGATGGACGCCACGGCACAGCGGCGAGGACGCGATCGCCGACCTGCTCGCGGGATTGCGCGACGGGGCCGGACTCGAGACGCCGCCGCTCGCACCTCGGACGAGCGGGCCGGCTCGCATCCGCGAGCTCGTCACCGGGATCGGGAGCCGCGCGTGAAGGCAGTCGTCTGGATCTTCCAACGGAAAGCCGAAAGCGCGATCAAGGTCGTCCTTCAGCCCTGACGCGCTCCTCGCCGGGCTCCTCGGCGCCGTCGTCGGCGGCGCGCCCTCGACCGTGTGGGCGGTCGTCACCGGCAACGAGCCGCTCGAGCCGACGCTCGCCGCCGGCTCGATCGTCTTTCCGCGCGAGCAGAGCCGCGCGCGCCTCGCCGCTGCGGCCGTGCCTGTGCACGTCGCGTTGTCGGTGGGCTGGGCAATCGTGCTCGAGCAGGTGCTCACCAAGCCCAATGCCGTGACCGGAGCCGTCTCGGGCCTCGGCATCGCCGCCGTTGACCTCGTCGCCGTCGGGCGCCGCTTCCCACGGATCGCCGCGCTGCCGCTCCTGCCGCAGCTCGCGGATCACCTGGCCTACGGCGCGACGGTGGGGTACGTCCTGGCGCGCCGGCGGCGGTAGTTTCAGCCGCGTGACATCCGTTCGGCGGTTGACCTACCCGCTCCGCCTCGCCTGGTCGCGGCTCGCACGGCGCGGCGAGCGCGTCGTGCTCGTCCTGTTCGGCATCGCCGCAGGCGCGGCGCTGCTGTCGGCGGTCCTCGCCGGCAGCCTCGTCGCGCAGGATCGGAGCGTCGCTCGCGCTACCGCGCGCGTGCCGGCCGAGGACCGGACCGTCCGCCTCGTTTGGGGAGGCATCGCGAGCGGGCCCGGCACCGACATCCGCCGGCTCGACGAACGGTCCCGCAGCGCGCTGGCACCGCTCGTCCGGTCGCCGACGCGCGCGATGCTGTTCCGGACGTCGCAGGCGAACGGACACCTCTTCGACCTCGGCGCGATCGACGGTCTCGCGCGTTACGTCCATTTGCAATCTGGACGTCTCCCTCGCCGCTGCACCGCCGCCCGCTGCGAGGTTCTGCAGCTCGGCGGACACGGGCCCGTACCAAAAATCCAGGGGCTGGCCCTGGACGTGGTCGGAAAGGCGACGCTCGACTCCCCGCTGCCGTTCGGGAACCTGATCACGCGCGAGACGTACGCGTCGGTGCTGAGCTCCGCGCTGCTCTACCACACCGCGCCCACCCCGCCGTTGCTGCTCGCCGAGGGGGTCGGCGGCCTCGCGCGCGTTCCCGTCTTCGTCCCGACGTTCCGCAGCTACACGTGGGCTGCGCCGCTCCGCCCCGGATCGGTACACCCGTGGACGATCGACAGCTTTGCGCGCAAGGTGACGCAGACGCGCTCGGCCCTGCAGGCGAAATCGCTCCGCTTCGACCTGACCGCACCGGTCGCGGAGCTCCGCGCTGCGAACGAAGCCGGCAAGGTCGCCGGGCGTCGTCTGCTCCTGATCGGCGGCGAAGCTGCGGCACTGCTGCTCGCGTTCGCGGTGCTGGCCGCGACCGGCCTGCGACGCGACACCGAGGCGCAGTGGCGCCGGCTGACATGGTTCGGCGCGCGCCGGTGGCAGCTCGTCGTCGGATCGGTCGCGGAGACGGGCCTGGTCGCGCTTGCGGGCGCGCTCGCCGGCTGGGCGCTCGGGAGCGCGATCGGCGCGCTCGTCGCGAACCGGGCGGGCGTTCCGACGGGTGCGGTCCTTGCGCATTCCGTCGTGTCGTGGCGCGGGGTGTGGCTGGCCGCGACGATCGCGGCCGCTGCGACCCTCGTCGTGTTGCTCACGCTCCGTGGCGGTGGCGCGGGCCGTGTCGTCGACGTCGCCGCCCTGGGCGCGCTCGTCGCCGTCGTGCTGGCGCTCGCGCGCGGCGCGGCGGATACATCCTCCCTCGCGAACGAGCGCGGAACGGGCGCGGTGCTCCTGCTCCTCCCCGCACTGATCGCGTTCGTCGCGGCCGTGGTCTGGGCGCGCATCCTGACACCCGCGCTGCGTGCGCTCGAGCGCCGCGGGCGCAACGCCCCGGTGCCCGTCCGCCTCGCGGCGCTGTCGCTCGCGCGGAACCCCGGACGTGCCGCCGTCGCTGTCGCCTTCCTCGTCGTCAGCCTCGGGCTCGCGCTCTTCGCGGAGACGTACCGCTCGACCCTTGCGCGCGGCGAGACCGACCAGGCCGCGTTCGCGGTTCCGGCCGACTTCGTCGTTCGGGAGGACCTGACGAGGCTCGTCCCGGTCTTCCAGGCCGCGCCGCTGCGGCAGTTCGGCGAGCTCGGACAGCCGACGCCGGTGCTGCGCCTGTCCGGGAACGTGCGCCAGTTGGAAGGCTCGCCCGGCCTGACGGTGCTCGGGATTCCGGCGCAAGACGTGGGGCGGATCCGCTGGCGCGACGACTATTCGCCGCTCTCGCGCGCCCAGATCGCGCAGCGGTTGCAACCGACGGGCGGCGTCGCGCTGCAGGGCGTACGCCTGCCGCGGGACGCGCGCCGGCTCGTCGTGCCCTTCGACGCGCGGGGGGACGAGCTGGCGGTGCGCGCCGTCGTGATCACACCGGCGGGCGGCGCACAGGGCATCAGGCTGGGGACGACCGCCTCGAAGCAGCTGGCGGCGCCGATACCGCCTGCGGCACGTGGCGGCTTG
>Ga0075436_100000849_pt1 | contig 20298 bp, 23 predicted proteins | sample RhiMethybrSRZTD5_FD_75303 | JGI IMG/M metagenome (GOLD analysis project Ga0075436, IMG submission 75303) | Populus rhizosphere microbial communities from Tennessee, USA - Rhizosphere MetaG P. TD hybrid SRZTD5 | ecosystem: Host-associated > Plants > Roots > Rhizosphere > Soil | place: USA...
GGACGCGACACGAGCGGTCCGGGATCGCCATCGAACTCCCCATGGGACGCCGAGGCTTGAACGACTCTACAAGTTATGGCGCGAAACTTGTACCGTCCGGCCGCTTGCAGGCGGAGGAACGCGCGTGCGCGACCTGACCCCATCGGAGTATCGCACCGTCCTCGTGCTCCTCGCGCGCTCCGCGGCGACGGACCGTGAACGGATCCGCGAGTCCGGGCTGCCGAGCTCGACGTACAACGTCGTGCGTCGCCGCGCCTTCGAGGAAGGTTGGCTGACCCGCCTCGTGGTGCCCAACCCCGTCCCCTGCGGGTTCGGAGGGATGACGATCCTCCTCGCCCGGCCGGTCGGCTCGGATCGCGAGGGGTTCGTACGGGATCTGGCCCGCGACCCGGAGTGCGTCCTGCTCTGGTCGGGGCTCCACGCCGTGTTCGGCGTCTTCTTCGGCGACGGGACCGAGAGCTCGAGGTTCGGGTCGGACGGTGGCTCCGCGAGGGACCCGGCCGTCGCGTCGGTCCGCGTGGACGCCTCGCGGGGGTCGGTGATCGCCTACTTTGATTACTCCGGGCTCTGGGCGCGGTTCGGTGGTCAACCGCCACCCCCGGCGTACCCCGCGGGATTGGATGCGAGGGCCGGCTCGGTCGACGCGCGGGCCCTGGTCGACGGCCAGCGGCTGATCCGGGCGTCGGAGGATGGGCCCTACGAGTCCCGTGCGTGGCCGGGGATCGGCCGCCTCTGGCGCCAGCACCCCCGGGCGACGCAGGGCGGCGTCGTCCAGGACCGCACGGTGCTCAATCCGGTGCGACTACCTCCGTTCCAGGGACGTCGGATCGCCGAGGTGATCTTGGTCCGCGGCCGGCTGCGACCGCTCGCGTCGGCCGCGCGCCTATTGAACGCACTGACCGGCGATTGCGGGGTCTTTCCGTTCCTCGTGGCCGAGTCGGGCGGCGAGGTCGTGCTCGCAGGGGTGGGTCAGACGAGCGCCCGAAGCACCGGGCGGCAACCCGTCGCATCGGCCCGGCAGCCGGTGCTCGCGTCGCTCACCCGTCACCTGGACCCGGTCGACGTGATGATCGAGCCGGTCGAAGCGATCGAAGAGCGGGTCCAGCACCGCTACCCCGACCGGTTCCCGGCGCTCGCGCGCGCGAGGTCGACCGGCGGTGTCACCTGACGGGGGAACCGCGTCTCCGGGAGTGCCTGGGCGGTTTCGGGCGTAGGCGCGGCGTCGTCAGTAGTTCGCCGGGCCGTTCTCGGCGAGGAACTGCTCGAGCGCCGTCCAACCACGGCGCCGTGCGTAGTGGTGCAGGTGGCCGGGATGGAAGTACAGTCCGCTGAGCTCCGCTCGATGGGCCGGCTCCAGCAGGTCGGTCTCGAACTGGAGCCCTACGGGATTCCCCTCGAACGACTGGTTGCAGCCGAAGCAGACCGCCCCGGGCGGCACCACGGCCGAGCGTTTCGTGAGGCCCACGAGGCGCCGAGCGGCGCGGGGTTTGTAAACCCCGCGGTCGAACGGAGCGGCGAGCGACGCGCGGCGCGCCCGTCGGCGGACCCGAAGGTCGCAGGCGGACGTCCCGTCCCCGTGACCCCCTCGAAAAGAAGGCCTAAATAGCCGCCGACCCCCGGTTCGGTCGAGGCGGGGAGGGATCGACCCGGTGCTACTGCGCGCCGCCCGCCTCGGACGGGACGCTTGATCCCCGACGCGCTCGTCAACAACCTCTGGGTCCTGCTCGCGGGGCTCCTCGTCTTCACGATGACGATCGCCGTCGGCCTCCTCGAGGTCGGCGAGCTCGGCGAGGGGTTCAACTTCAGCCTCCTCAAGACGATCTTCATGACCGGCGCGGCCGTCGTCGTGATGGGCGTCGTCGGGTTCAACACAGCGTTCGCGCCGACCTGGTACGGCGTCATTGGCGATCCGTTCTACGGACCGGGGTTCTTCCTCGGAGGGTTCTCCGATTCGGTCGGCGTCACCGACGTCTGGTGGTCGCAGTTGGGCACCACCAACCTGACCACCGGTACCTATTTCCTCTTCGAGACGGCGTTCGCCGCTGTGACGCTCGCGCTCGTCGGCGTGATCTTCCTGCGGAAGGTGAAGCTTGCGGCGATCTGGGGGTTCTCCCTCGTCTACTTCACCGTCATTTGGAACCTCCCCGCCGCCTGGATCTGGAACTCCTCCGGGTGGCTGTTCAAGCTCGGGATGGCCGACTTCGCCGGCGGTCTGGTGGTCCACGGGGCCGCGGGTGCGGCCGGGCTCGGCGTCCTCTACCAGATCTGGCGTGAGGAGCGCGCTCGCGGGCACGCCACGAGCCCGCAGGTCCCGTACCGCGTGAACCCCGGTTGGCTGACCCTCGCGATCCTCCTGCTGTGGGTCGGCTGGTTCGGGTTCAACCCGGGGAGCGTCCTCGCGTTCAACGACGAGGCGATCGTCGTCGTCCTCACGACGTTCCTCGCGGCCGCGACGAGCATGCTCTCGCTCCTCCTGTTGGGCGTGTTCGTCGACCGCGAGACGCCGCGTATCCTCGAAACCGTCAACGGCGTCCTGATGGGGCTCATCATCATCACGCCCCTCGCCGGCTTCGTCAGCCCCGGTACGGCGATCGTGCTCGGCGCCGCGGGCGGCCCGTTGTTCCTCGCGGGCGAACGGTTCTTCGCGCGCTGGAAGTGGTTCGCGGACCCCGTCGGCCTCCTCCCGGGGCACCTGCTCGGCGGGATCTTCGGGATCGGGATGATCGCGTTCTTCGCCCAGTCCAAGTACGCGGCCGCCTCGGGTGTCACGCTACCCAACGGTCTCTTGTTCGGCGGCGGGGCGACCGCCGTGCACCAGCTCGGGATCGAGGTGTTTGGCGTCCTTGTGGTCGTCGCGGTCGTCTTCGTCCTGTCGTTCGTCACGATGGCGGTCCTCTCGCGGCTCCTCGGAGGCATCACGACCCCGACGGAGTCCGTCGAGCAGTGAGACGTACCGTCGGTCGCGACCCTTCGACCCCCGTCAACTTCTTACCCCGCCGACGGGGTGGAACCGACCGGCGCCGTCCCGGACCCTAGGGCCGGCGAGGCTTCGCATGGTGCTGCTGAATCCGGGCGAGACGATCGTGCGTCAAGCGGCGGCCACGCGGGTCAACCCGCAGGGCACGCGCGACGGGACCCTCACCCTCACGAACCAGCGGCTCGTCTTCGAGGCCGAGATCCCCGGCGGGATCGGCTCGCCGGCGGTGACGCGCACGACGATCGACGCGCCGCTGTTCCGCATCCGCAACGCCTCCGTGCCGAAACCGCTGCTCGGAAAGCCGCGCCTCGAGGTCGAGCTCCCCCAGCAGGTCGGGCTGTTCCAGGTCGACGACGCGGACGGTTGGTACCAGGCGATCGCGCAGGCGAGGGCCGCGGCGCCCCCGCCGCCGCCCGGCGCCGGCATCGGCGGGGGCCCCGGGATGGGAGGGGGCCCGGGCCGCGGGCCGGGCGGACGACCTTGGATGGGGCCGCGGGGCCGCGGTATGGGCGGCTGGCGAGGTCCCGGCGGTGGCATGGGCGGCGGCCCGGGGGGCGGCGGTCCGGCCGCACCCGCGGTCGTCCTTCGATGCCGCTACTGCGGGAACCTCAATCCTCCGACCGCGACCAAGTGCGAGAGCTGCGGGGCCGGGATCTAGGCGACGATCGACGCCCCCAACTGGGGCCGTACTCGGCGGCCGCGACGGACCCGGCGCCTCCGCGCCGCTTCAGACGACGACCTTGAACGCGTGGGCGAACGTGCCCATCGCCGCGCCCGCCCGCACCCAGAGCGGGACCAGCGCTTCGAGCCAGCGCGCCGCTTCGATACCGCCGACGTCGAGCGCCGACGGCCAACCGAGCTCGCGGAGGATCTTCTCGGCGTGCTTCTTCGCCGCGGCGTCGTCGCCGCAGATCAGCATCGGCGGGACGCCCTCGGCGTAGTTCGGGTCGACCATCTGGGGGTTCGACACGGTGTTGAAGCACTTCACGACGTGCGCGTCCGGCAGCTTCCGCTGGACCCGTTGGCCGAGGGAGTCCGTGGTCCCGAAGAGGAGCCCCGGCGGCATCCCCTTCGAAAAGTCGAGCGGGTTGGTGGCGTCGAGGACGAGCTTCCCCCGAAAACGGTGCGGCCCCGCGAGGTCGAGCGCCGCCTCGGTCCCTCCCCCATGGAGGGCGAGGACGACCACCTCGCCGAACTCGGCGGCCTCGGCGAACGTCCCGGTCCGCGCGTTCGCCCCCGCAAGCGCGCGCCACGCCGACAGCTTCTCGCTCGCGGGCTCTCGCGAACCGATCATCACGTCCCAACCGTGCCGGGCGAACCCGCGCCCGAGCGCCTGACCGACGTCACCGCTTCCGAGGATGCCGACCTTCATCGATCCACTCGCGGGCCCCGCGACGGGGCCACGGGCGCGCCGACGCGGGGCCGGGGTATAACGAGGTCGGACGGCGACCGCGATTGGGGGTCGACGGCGTCGCCGACGCGACCGGTGGCTCGGGACCGCCGAGCGCGCCACCTTAGCGGGTCCGCTTCTCCATCGCCCGGTCGAGGGCGATGGCGGAGCGGAACAGCCGCTTCAGCGCGGCGGACTCGGCCACGGCGACCGAACGGACCTTGACGTGCCGGAGGTTCTTCCCGGTCCCCTCGAGCAATCGGTCCGGATCGGCCAGCGCCGTCCCGCGCCAGAACTCGATCCCGACGTGGTGCGAGAAGGCGAAAATCGCGAAGACGAGGTCCCGGCCCACGAACCAATCGTTCCCCCACTTCCTCTCGACCCGCAGTCGGGTCGTGACCGACCGCGCCGTCGCGCGGACGGCGCGCTCGACGTCGGCGATGGCGTCGGCTGACGCGCCGGTCCGACGGGGTCGGCCTGACTCGGCGGCGCTCGTCACGGCCGGCTCCGAACCGCGGATCCGTGGGCCGAGCGCTCGCGAGGTAGGTCGACCGGCGGCCCCGACCTGCGCGAAACCCGGGGCGATCGTTCGCCGATGCGCGAATCGAGCCGACCGCGGTCCTCCCAGCGGTCCGATTCCGGGGGACCGCGCTCGCGGGCGCCCATCCAGCAGCGTTGGAACCGATCCTCCCTGTTCATGAACGTCCCTTCAGCCAGGCCGCGAGCGGCGGTCGGGGCGGCCGCCGACCCCCGACAGACCGAGGCGTCGGCGCATCGGAAGTGGCAGGTATCGAGCCCCCTCGCGGAGCGTCAGTCCCGATACGGACCGACGGTGGACCCGCAGGAAGCGGTAGGTCAACTCCGGGCGCCGCTTGCCGACATCCCGCAGGATCCAGCCGATCGCCTTGCGAATGAAGAACTCGGTATCGGTGACCATCGAGCCCGCCAGGCGCGCAAAGGCGTCGAACCGCGCCGGGCCCCGTCGAAGCGGTCCGAGGAGCGCGAGGAGGGCTGACCGGCGGACCCAGAAATCCGGGTCGGTCGACCAGCGCTCGAGGAGCCGGTCCGCATCGCGGCTCCGCTCGACCACCGGCCCGACGACGTCGACCGCGAGGGCGTCGATGTAGGCCCAGGTGTGGGAGCTCCGGAGGAGACGCTCGAGCCACGGGAGGTCCGCCGGGGAGAGGAGATCGACGTGCCGGACCAGCAGCTCGATCGCCACGACGCGCAGCTCGTGCTCGGGGCGTGACCACGCAGCGTCCACGACCCGTCGCAGCTCCGCCCGAGTCCAGACCCCGTGTCGACGATCCATCTCGATCGTCGCCTCGCGGATCTTCGGCACGCCGACGCCGAGGAATCGAAGGTCGCTGTGTAGGTACGCCTTCTCCGAGACGGCCCGACGTCGCTCGCCCATACGTACCAGCTCACGCCGGAGGGCTCGGAGCTCGTGGGGAAGACCGGCCGCGCGCGATCGCGTCGCGGCCGCCCCCGTCGGTCGTCGGCGCGGCCCGGTCATCGGTTCGGCCCGGCGGGCGAGCCGGCCGCCTGCGTCTCCTCGCCTGGATGGGGTGGACCGGCGAGGGGCGACCCGGTCGCGCCTACCGGCCCCGTGGCGGTCGTCGGGGCCGGCGCGCGGAGCCGGGCCAACGCCTCACGCCGCAGCCGGTCCCGGTGCAGGAGGCCGACGCCTCCGAGGATGAGGAGGAACCCGACGACCTCGAGCGGAACGAGCGTCTCGCCGAGGAGCCCGATGCCGAGCGCGAGGCCGACGGCCGGGCTGACGTACGTCACTATGTTCGCGCGGGACGGCCCGACCCGGTGGTGGAGCGTGTAGTAGAGGATGATCCCGAACGCCGACGAGCCCGCCGCGAGGTACACGAGCGATCCCACCGTCAGCGCGGTGACCGGGAACGATTCCGACGGGAGGTCCCACGCCATGAACGGGAGCACGATGAGCGCGGTGACCGTGAACTGGAGACTGATCGACCAGTACCCTTCCTGACCGCGGCGCAGCCGGCGCAGGACGACCGAGCCCACCGAGAAGAGGAGGGCGGCCCCGACGATCGCGAGGGGGCCGTTGAGGCCGGCGGCGCCGATCCGCATGAGGTCGGGCACGAAGAGGGCGACCACGCCGAGGAACCCGGCGAGCACGCCGCCGAGCCCGAGCCAACCGATCCGTTCGGTCGGCAGCAGCCCGAAGGCGAAGAGGGCGCTCCACAACGGGACGGTCGCGACGAAGACGGAGGCGAGGCCGCCCGGGGTCGAGAGCTCGCCCCAGTAGACGAGGACCGTGTAGCTGCCCATCATCATGATCCCGCCGATCAGCACCGAAGGCGCCAGCGCCCGCCACGGGGGCATCGGCTGGTGGGCGGCTCGGGCGACGACCGCCATGATCGCGGCCGCGAGGAGGAACCGGAGCTCGGCGAAGACGAAGGGCGTCGCCCCGGCGAGGATCCCCGCCCGAATGACGACGAACGCCGACCCCCAGATCGCCCCTAGCAGGAGGAGCAAGAAGAGGTCCCATCGAGGGCCGCGCGACATACGAGCCCCGTCAGCGTCGGAAGGAGGGCCCGAGTCCGCGGCCTTCCGGATCCCGGAAGTGCGCCGCGCACCCGATACCCGCCATTGATTCCATCGCCCGCCGCGTCGTGCCTTCGGCCTCCGCGACGATCCGGCGAGCGGCCCCGAGGACATCGGCGCGGCGGGTCAGCACGGAGTGCTCCCCGGGCCGCTGTCCCTTCAGCGGTGCGCCGTCGATCGTCCCGCGGAATGCGTTCGCGGTGGCGGGGTCGGGGGGCGGCGTGTGGACCGTTGCGTAGGACTCCCTCTCGGCAAGGTCGAGAACGCTACCGAACGTGCGAGGGGACAACGTCCGGGCCCGTACGAGGTCGTCCCCCGGCCCCTCAATGTAGGACACCGGGTCAGCCATGTCCCGCCCACCCCGAGGCCGGTCGATAAAGTACCTCCACGGCGGCGACGGTCCGAGCCGGGGCGAGCGGCGCGGCCGCGGGTACTGGCCCTGGGACACGGGGGCGCGGCCCCGCTCCGGCGCCGCGAGGCAATGCTTTCTCGCCGTCGCGATTCCGGCGTTCGTGGACCGCCCCGCCCTCTACGACGACCTCGCGGTCTACTACGACCGGATCTACGCCGGGAAGGACTACGCGGCCGACGCGCGAAGGTTGAGGCAGATCGCCCGCAGGTACCTCCGCCGCCCCGGTCGTACCCTCCTCGACGTCGCGTGCGGCACGGGACGACACCTCGCCGAGTTTCGACGGCACTTCCGTGTCGAGGGCGTCGATGTCAGCGCCCCGATGCTCCGCGTCGCCCGCCGCGCGCTCGGTCGCGGTGTCCCCCTCCATAGGGCCGACATGCGATCGTTCCGGCTCGGCCGCCGTTTCGACGTCGTCGTATGCCTCTTCAGCGCCATCGGCTACCTGACGACCCGGCGCGACCGGGACCGCGCCCTCCGGCGCTTCTACGATCACGTCGAACCCGGGGGTGTCCTCCTGGTCGAGGGGTGGGTGCGACCGACGCGCTGGCGCGGTGATGGGGCCCACCTCCAGACGTACGACGGACCGGACGCGAAGATCGCACGGGTCACCTCGACCCAGCGCTCGGCCGGGATCTCCCGGTTGGAGATGCATTATCTCATCGGGGAGCCCGGGCGCTCGGTGCGGCACGTCGTCGAGCGCCACACGAACGCCCTCGTGGAGCCGTCCGACATGCTCGCGTCGTTCCGGGCCGCCGGATTCCGCGCGCGGGTCCTGCTCGCCGGCCCGTACCGAGACCGAGGGCTCTACATCGGGATGCGGCCGACGGTCGGTGCCGCGTCGGTCCTCGGGCCCCATCGCGAGCGGACCGCGGTCGGGACTACTTCGCCCGTCTTGCTCGACGGGTCTTCGGTCGGTCCGGCGGTGCGGCGGGCGGCCCGCAGAACTCGATCCAGATCCCGTCCGGGTCGCGGACGTAGGCGAGCCGCTCCTGCGGCTCGGAGAAGTCGACCGCGAGGGTAGCCCCGAGCCGCCGGGCTTTCCGGACCCAGTAGTCGATATCCGGCGTGAAGAAGCCGAGGTGGTCGAGCTCGGATCCCGCGCGGTACCGCTCGAAGAACCGGGACCCGGGTGGGTAGTAGTTCAGCTCGAGGCGCTGGAACTCGCGCCCGTGCCGAAGGTGGACCCACTCGCCCCCGTGGCCCATCTTGCCGCGTCGATGGATACGGAACCCGAGGCCGCGGTAGAAGGCGAGCGATCTTCCGAGGTCCTGGACCCGCAGCCCGGCGTATCCGTAGCGTAGCTTCGGAGCGGTCATCGGGGGACGCCATCGCCGGCCGGGGCATAGGGGCACCGCCGTCGTACGACGGGCGTCGATCCGGCCGTTCCCACCCCGCGGACCGGGCCCCGCGGCGGCGCGCTCGGCTCGATCCTAGCGTGGTAGCGGCCGGCGCACCGCCCAAATAGCCAAAGGCGCTCGCGCCGTCGCCGCGGTCGGCCGCGCACCGGGGATCCCTCTGACGCTCGACCTCGGCCAGATCGTCACGGTCCTGAGCGCCTTCAGCGCGCTCGCGGTGATCGCGGGCGCGTTCTTCATCGTCCTCCAGATGCGCCAGAACGCGCGGCTCATCGCCGCGACGCTGCGGGAGAACCGCACGGAGGTCGCGTTCCGCATCCTCGAACGGCTCACGGAGGAGTCGTTCGCGCGCCGTCGCAAGAAGATGCGGGACGCGGTGACCCAGGCGCAGGCGAACGGTTGGGTCGGGTTCGACGATTCGATCGAGGACCTCGAGGCCCGCAACTTCGGCTACTTCTACGAACTGATCGCCCAGTTCGCCCAGGACGGGATCATCGACCTCGAGCTCCTGGAGAAGGTGCTCCAGTACCTCGTCGTCGTCGACTGGAGGACGTTCCGCCCGTTGGCGGAGCACGTGAAATCGAACTACGGCGTCAAGATGAACCCCTGGGGGAACTTTGAGTGGCTGGCCGACCACACGGAGAAGTTCCTGAAGGCGCGCGAGCAGAAGGGCTCGCTCTCGGACCGGACGGAGTTCGACGGGCACGATCACTGACGGCGCGAACCGGGCTGCGTCAGTCGAACTGGGCGTCGCCGGTCATGCGCGTGATCGGCCAGCCGCACTTCGGGCACTGGACGAGGCGCCACTCCGGCTCCGCCTGGGTGATGTGCCCGCACTGCGGGCACCGGACCTCGGTCGCCACAGCTCCGGCCTCCCAAGGCCGGGCGTCCCCAAGAGCGTTCGCTCCCGATGGGGTTCCCTCCCACCGACGGTCTCCCGGCCCGATCCCCCGGTCGTCCCGGTTCGGTCAGGATGATAAGGGAGGGGCGCGTCCGGGGCCGCGTGTCGGCCCCTCCGATCGGCCAGGGTCTCGCCGAAGATCCCGCGCGCTCGCTCCCGCGCTTTGCGTGCGGTTGCTGCGCGTGCACGGCGTGCTGCCGGTGCTGCGCCTGCTGCCAGTCCCCGCCCTCGGCCTGCTGTCGAGGCTGCGACGGGGACGGGGTTTGACCGGCGCGCCCCGACACCCCGGTTTGAAGCTACGTAGCCCGTAGTAGGAACCGGCCCGGGGCCGGCGGACCCGCTCTACGGGATGCGGATCGCCTACGCCGCGGGTGGCGTCGGCGGAGTCTTGCGCCGCCGCATCGCCAGCATCGCGACCGCGGCGACGACGACCAGAACGACGACCACCGCGGCGACGATCAGCAGGGTCATGTCGGATGTCGACGCGGGCGCCGGGCTCGATCCCGGCGAGGTCGTCGTCAGGGTCCCGAACATGCCCCCAGCGAAGTGTCCGTTCACCACGCAGACGAACTCGTAGGTGCCGGGCGCGGGCGCGGTGAAGTTCGCGAAGAAGCTGGCCCCGGGCGTCGTCCCAAGGCTGAGGTTCACGAGCGGCGTGTGTGCGTTGAAGTAGGTGACGAGGTCCGACGTCGTATCGGAGGTGGGGAAGGAGAAGTTCGCCTGGGGCGAGAGGACGAAGGTGTGGTCGAAGTCCGCGAGCTGGGTGACCTTGAGGTGGACGAGGGCCCCGGCCGGTGCGGTCAGTTGGTTCGGCGTGAACGCGGTCCCGGTCGTCGCGGAAACGTTGAGCCAGGCGCTCTCGACCGAGGGCTGGACGAGGAGCGTGTCGACCCCGGTGTGGGCGCGGGGCGGTGCGGCGGGCGCGAGCGAGAGCGACACGCCGATGAGCAGGAGCGCCGCGGTCGCGAGGCCCAGCCCGGCGAGCCGCGATGATCTACCGTTCGATGGAGTTCTCTGCATGACGCTCTTCCACGTCTCCGCCACCGTCCGGAGTATTATAACGCTGGGGCGATTTTCCCGGCGGAGAAGACGCACGGCCGCCGCCGAGGGAGGCGTCGTCGGCCCGGTCCGGGGGACGCTCGAAAGGGATATGTTGCGCATTCCATTCCCCCGGAGGGTCGAGCGAACGATGACGATCCGAGGTGCCCTGTGAACTGCCCGTCGTGCGGCGCGACGAACCCCGACGGAGCGGCGACCTGCTCTTCGTGCCACCGGAGCCTGCTTCCGCCCCCTCCCAGGGCCGGCGCATCGGGCTCGCCGGACCCGTTCGACCAGGTCGTCCAGGAGACGCGTCAAGCCGCGAAGGAGCTCGCGCGCGCGACCGCTCGCTTGTCCCTCAGCGTCGTTCAGCACGCGAAGGCGGCCGCCAAGGACCCCTCGGGCTCGGCCAAGAAAGCCGCCGACCGCCTCAGCAAGGAGCTCGAGCAGGCCGGCAAGGACATCGAGCGGCTGCTCGAGGACCTGAAGTAGCGTCTCCGCGCCGGGGGGCCGCCCGGTCGGGCTGACGTCACGCGCGATCGACGTGCGGAGCGAGCCGTCGGGCCGCGAGACGGAAGAGGACCACCGACGGGATCGCGGGGAGGATCAAGAGCGTCCAGATCACCACCGAATTGCCGACCGTCGCGAGGACCCAGCCCCCCAGGAACACCGACGCGAGGAACCCGAGACCTCCCGCGAGCGCGAACGCCCCGTTGTACGAACCGATCTCGCCGGCCGGCGCCATGTTCGACGGCAGCGTGGTCTGCGGGATCGTGACGAGGTTCTCGCCGAGGGTCATGATGACGACGGCGACGATGAAGATCGGGATCGGGAACAGAGGCCCGAGCCCGGCGACGCCGAGCGCGAGGAACGCCGCCACGTAGAGGCCGATCCCGACGATCGCGATCGTCGTGTGCCGACGCCCTAGGACGCTCTCCGTCATCGCCGACTGGCCGAAGACGACGATGAGGCCGTTGAGGGCGAGGCCGAGGCCGAGGACGAAGTAGGAGATCCCGAGGAAGTCGTGGACGTACAGGGGGAAGGTGACCGCCCACTGCCCCAGGACGAGGGACGCCAGCACGACGGCCAGCAGCACCTCGAGCGCGAGCCGGTCGTGCACCAGGAGCGCGAGGCTCTCCCGGAGGCCGCGTTGGGTGACGGCCGCCGTTGACGGATCCGCCGGTCGAGGCGCGGAGGAGCTCGCTCGAACCGCGCGGTCGAAGGGCGACGGCTCCAGTCCGAAGAACAGGAGCGCCGTCCCGCCCCCGACGACGCCCGCTCCGACGGCGACCGAACCGGCGAAGCCCACCAGCGAGATCAGGACCCCTCCGAGGGTCACCCCCGCGGCGAACCCCGCGTTGAACCCGATGCGGAGCCAGGTGAACCCTCGCGTTCGCTCGGAGCCTTCCGCGAAGTCCGCGATGTACGCCGAGAAGGCCGGGCCCGACGCCGTCGAGATGATCCCTCCGGCGGCGGCGGCGACGATCGCCCCGGGGAGCGACTCGAGCCAGAACGCGTAGGCGAGGGCGGCGGTCGCGACCGCCTCGGTCGCCAGCCCGAGGAGGATGAGGCGCCGCCGGCCGACCCGGTCCGTGAGGAGCCCGCCGAGCAGGTTGAACGGGAGCTGGACGAGACCGACCCCAACGATGATCACACCGATCTCGAGGTACCCGACCGCGAGCGCGTGATGGAGGAAGAGGGCCAGGAACGGAAAGTAGAGGGCGTTGCCGAAGAGGCGCACCCCGACGCCGATCCCCAGGAGCCGAAGGTTGCGGTCCACGCCGGCCGAGTCCCGGGGGTGTTAACTACGCTGACGCACCCGGAGTGACCAGCGGTCGAAGGTGATTCGGCGCGCGGGCGACGGAGGGAAACCGCGCTGGGGGGGGTACTCCCCCTTGGGCCCGCCGCCCCGACCGCGCGCGGCGCGTTCCGCAGAACTCAAGACGCGTCCGCCCTCCCTTGGCCGACCCCGTGAAGATACCGCCCGCCTCTGCCACGGCTGTCGCGCAGTTCGAGGCGTTGGCTCCCGAGACGCCGGGCCTCCACCGCCGCCAGATGTTCGGTCAGCCGGCGGCGTTCCTGAACGGTCACATGTTCTTCGGGGTGTTCGGCGACCGACTGTTCCTTCGCTTGTCCGTCGCCGACCGGCTCGAGGCGTTCAAGCGAGGGAAGATGACGACGTTCGAGCCGATGCCCGGTCGGCCCATGAAGGAATACGTGGTCCTCCCCGACCGGCTCCTCAAGGATGCCCCCGCGACCCGGGCGTGGATCGAGCGGTCGATGGGGTACGTCCGAGGGCTCCCCCCCAAGAAGGCGGGCCGGTAGACCGTCCAGGACCTCCGTTGAGCGCGCCGGGGCGGGCCTCTGCGCCGGCGATGTCCCGGGCGTCGCCATCGAGGAGAGTCCCTCGGGCGCCCGTGGCCCCTCCTCGAGCGCGCGAGGAGCCGGTCGTAAAACTCGGGGGAGCAATACATACTAATACGTATTCGACCCCAACTCTCATTCCAGCCAATGATTCGCCCCGAGGCGCCCGAACGACCGGGTCTTCCCGCGCCCTCCTATTCGGAATCCGCCCACGAACCCGCTCGGTCCGAACCGTACGAGCGCTACACGCTCGACCGCTACCACACGTCGATCCGCCGGCTCGCCGCGAACAAGCGGTGGTACGCGGGGATCACGATCGCGACCGTGGTCTTCGCCGGCCTCGTCTTCTCCCAGGTACACTACCCGCGGACCGCGGTGGGTCACGCCCTTCAGTGGCTCACGATCGTCTGGCTCCTCCCCGTGCCGCTGATCGCGTTGAGCGTGGCGGTCTACTACCTCTGGTTCCGCGCGGACCGGTTCACGATCGAGTGGCCGTCCCGCCTCCCCACCCCCACCCACCGACCGACCGTGAACTTCCAGGTGACGAGCACCGGGGTGAACGTCGAGACCGTCCTCCACACCGTCGGCTCGATCGTCCACTGGACCCGCCAGCACCCCGAGATCTGCTACGACCCGGTCGTCTGGCTCGTGGTCGAGGAGTGGGGCATCGGCTCCAACCAGCCGCGGTTCGACGCCCTCCAGGCCGACGGCGTGCGGGTCGTGGTCACCCCGGTCGCCTACCGGACCCCGAAGGGGACGACCCGGAAGGGTCGGTCGCTCCACCTCGCCGTCGAGGAGCGCCGCAAGCTCGGGATCCCGCTCGACCGGCTGTGGGTGTACCACCACGACGACGAGACCGCGATCGGCGAGGACACGGTCCTCGGGATCGACGAGTTCCTCCGCCGGCACGCGGCGGAGAAGGCGCTCGGGATGGGGATCATCCTGTACCCCCAGCACGGCGAGGACCTCCGACCGTCGCAGGTCCAGGAGTTCAACCGGACCAAGGACGACCTCCGCACGATCTTCACGGTGACGAGCCACCACAACATGTTCAGCGGGTTCCACGGCTCCCACTACCTCGTCCGCGCCGACGTCGAGGACGAGACCGGCTGGGACGTCGGTCCCGACATGTCGAGCGAGGACCTGATCTTCGAGAACCTGGTCCGTCGCCAGCACGGGCCGATCGCGCACCTCCTCAAGGGGTTCGCCTACGAGCAGGCGGCGTTCAACCTCCGCGACCAGCTCAAGCAGCGCCGCCGGTGGTTCCAGGGGTGGTGGCGCGCCGTCTTCCAGCAGCCGTTCTCGGCCCCGCGCCGGTTCGTCATGACCTACTCGATGATGGTCTGGATGGCGGCCGTCCTCTCGGTCTCGACGATGATCCTGAGCTGGATCTTCGACTTCTCCGCGCCGTACTTCTTCGCGGGGGCGCTCGCAGGGTTCGTCTGGTCGTCGATGATCATCGGCTACCATACGGGCTACACGCTCCACCTCGAGTACCTACCGCCCCGTCGGGTCCCCCTACCGCGCGTCGTCGTGAACGGGATCGTCGGGGCCCTCCTCGACGGGGTGGCGCCGTGGTACGGGGTGCTCACGCGCTGCCCGAAGGCGTTCCAGGTGATCTCGAAGGACTCGCCCTCGGCCCGCCCGGCCCCGAGGCTCCCTCAGGGCGCCGCGACCGCCCCGGCGCCGCCGTCGGCGGCCTAGGCGTTCAAGGACGGGCCCGGCGCAGCCGCCGGCCCTCTCGCCGGGGGTCGAAGGACGGTCGCGGGCCCGCTGGTGGCGCGCGGGCCACCTACCCCGACAAGTTCATAGGGCCGGCGTTCACGCCCTCTCGCGTCGAAGCCGGCCCCCCGAGAGGGAGGCGCGGCCGAGACGACCCACGAGAACGCGATGACCGAAGACCGAATCCTCTCGCCGGCCCGACCCGGCGACGCGGCCGCCGTCCCACCGACCGATCCGACCCCGCTCCCGGGGGCCGGGGGCGAAGGCTCCCTCCCCCCCGCGGAGGCGAAGCCCGTGCTCACGGCCGGCCGCTCCATCGGCGTCCTGGTGGCCCTCCTGATGGGTCTGCTCCTGGGCGCCCTCGACAACTTCATCGTCGTGACGGCGCTCCCGAAGATCGCGACCGAGCTCAACGACTACGCCGGCCAGGTGTTCGTCGTCAGCAGCTACCTGATCGCCCAGACCGTCGCGATCCCCGTCTTCGGCAAGCTCTCGGACCGGTACGGTCGCCGCGCGTTCTACCTCCTCGGCCTCGTCATCTTCCTGATCGGCTCGACCTTGGCGGGGCTCAGCCAATCCCTCGACCAGTTGATCTTCTTCCGGGCGATCCAGGGGCTCGGGAGCGGCGCGTTCTTCACCGTCGTCTTCTCGCTCGTCGCCGACCTGTTCCCGCCCAAGGCGGCGGCGCGCCTCGCCGGCGTGCTCTCGGGCGTGTTCGGGATCGCGATCGTGTTCGGTCCCCTGATCGGGAGCTACATCGTCGACACGACCACGTGGCGTTGGATCTTCTTCGTCAACCTCCCGATCGGGTTCGCGGCGATCGCGCTGGTCCTCGCGACGATCCGCCCCATCAAGCCGGTCCCGACGAACCTGAAGTTCGACGCCGCCGGCTCCGCGCTCCTCGCGGTCTGGGTCGGCGCCCTCATCTTCGCGCTCATCGAGACGTCGAACGGCTGGGGTTGGACGGACCTGCGGACGATCAGCCTGCTCGCCGTCGCCCTCGTGTTGCTCCCCGTCTTCCTCTGGCAGGAGTCGCGGACCGACGACCCCTTGATCCCGCTCGGGCTGTTCCGCAAGCGGCTCATCGCCGCGAGCAGCGGCGTCAACTTCCTCCGGGGCGCCGTCCTCGTCGTGGTCGTCACGTTCGTCCCGATCCTCGTCGTCTTCGGGCTCGGGGGGTCGACGGACGACAGCCGCGACATCCTCTACGCGTTCATGGTCCCGATGATCCTCGGGGCGGCGACCGGCGGCACGCTGGTCAGCAAGTCGGGCTACCGGTTGCCGGTGGTGCTGGGCCTCGCGCTCGTCACGATCGGAACGCTCCTCCTCACGGCCGTCCCGACGCAGCCGCCGCTCTTCCGGTTCGTCGCGGGGATCGTGCCGGTCGGCCTCGCGGGCGCGCTCATCCCGCTCGGGTTCGGGGTCGGGCTCACGTTCGCTCCGACCCAACTCGCGATCCAGTACAGCGTCTCGGCGCGGAACATCGGGACCGCCAACTCGCTTGTTTGGTTCCTCGGCAATCTGGGAGGCTCGATCGTCCTGTCGTTCCTCGCCACGTACCAGCAGTCCGTGTTCAACTCGCTGAAGCCGGCCGGGCCGCCGCCGACGGTGCCGCCCGCGATCTTCCAGTACTACGCCCAGCTGCAATCGGCGACGGCCGTCGCCATCCACGACGTCTGGTGGGCGATGGTCCCCATCGCGGTCGCGGCGCTCCTGTTCGGGCTGCTCGTGAGCGGCGTGCTGCCGGCGACGCGCATGGACGACGCCCCCGCGCCCGCGGTCGCCGGCGCGGGCGAGCCGGCGCAGGCCACGACCACGGCGCCCTGAGGACGACGGCACCCCCGGACGGGATCCCCGGGTCGGTGCGGCCCGCCGAGGCCGCGCTGGACCGCCCGCGCTACGCCCGACCGGGCTTGGTGCCGGTGACGACGTAATGGTAGGGGCCGAACTCCCAGGACGGCGTCGGGCGGAGTCCGTGCTCGCGGAGGACGAGAGCCGCTTCGGTCGGTGAGAGACGATGGGCCTTGGGGGGTCCCCACGGGGTCCCGATCTTCTTCCAGTCCACGTCCACGAGGCGACCACCCGGTCGGAGGATCCGAACGGCCTCGGTGACGGTCGACGCCGGGATCCCGTGGAGGACGTTCGCGAGGAGCACGAGGTCGGCTGCGGCGTCCGGCAACGGGACGCGCCGGGGGGTCGAACGGACGACCACGACGTTCGCCCGGTGCCGCTCCGCCGCGCGCTCCCGCAGCAGCTCGACGAGCTCGCGGGAGACGTCGACCGCGTACACCCGGCCCGACGGCCCTACGATCTCCGACGCCGGGAAAGCGAAGTAGCCGGTCCCCGCTCCGATATCCGCGACGGTGGTCCCGGCGGCGAGGCGCAACCGCCGCCAGAGGGACCTAGGGTCCTGGGTCCGCACGCGCTCGGGGTCGTCGAGCACCGCTACGGCCTGCTCGCGGGTCCAACCCGCCTCGTGCATGCGGCGGTGGTCGTGGTGCTCGGTTCGGTCGGCGTGCCCGGGGCGGGAGGGGCTCATCGACAGGCCTCGGTTGGCCGAACGCCGCCCCTCGGATGAGGCTTCGGTGCGCCCGGGTCCGCGGCGGGAGCTAGCTCGACCGCTTTCGGAGCTTCCAAATCGCCTCCATCGGCCACCGCTCGGCCCACCGGCCGTCGGGGCCGCTCAAGTACGCGGTGCGAGCCCCAAGGGGCGGGCGCGATTCGATGAGCCGGAGCACCTCGAGCCCGTGCTCCGCGAACAGGTCGATCCACGCACCGTACGGGAGCTGGAACTCGATGGCGGTCCCGAGCTCGAGACGGTGGAGCTCGAAGTACGACCGTCGAAGTTCCCGCGTCTGCCGGTCGGACCGGCGGTCGAACGTGAGCGTTCGGATCGGGCTGGCCGCGGCGAAGACGAGGAGCCCTCCGGGCCGGAGGACGCGCGCGCACTCGGGGACCGTGGACCGGGGCTCGCCGAACGTCATCGCGCCCCAGTCGCAGAAGACGACGTCGAACGAACCCGACCGGAACGGGATCGATTCCGCCGAGGCTCGGACGAGCGGGACCCTCGCGCGCGAGCGCCGCACGACCGCTCGCGCCTTCGCCAGCTGGGCGAGCGAGAGGTCGAGACCCACGGGGTGGCCACCGCGCTGGGCGAGAGCGACCGACCAGCGGGCGGCCCCGCAGCCGAGCTCGAGAAGGTCGCGACCCGTCACGTCACCGAGGAGGCGCAGCTCCGATTCCGGAGTCCGCCACAGGCCCCACGCGGGAGCGTGCACGCCCCCGAGGACCGCGGCGCACCGTCGGTCGTACGCGTCGCTCTCCTGGTCCCAGATCCGGCGGTTGAACCGGACGTGGTCCACCGCGGTTGAGGCTCTGGCCCGACGTGCCCCGCGGGGCCGTTTCGGCCGCGGGCGGCGCGGTCGTCGAGCGGTCGTGGTCATCGGGACTCCTCGATCGGAACCGGGGGGCCCGCTCGCAGGTAGAAGCCGGCGGCGCGGTCGGCGGTGATATGACCCGCCCAGCCGAGCAACGGCCACTCGATGTGACCGACGACCACGCTCCAGAGGAGGAGGACGGCGCCGAAGGTGAGGAACGAGTGGAAGGCGTTGTAGACCGAAGGGCCCCACGCGGGCCACGACGACCGCCCCCGGGACGCGAGGCCGATCGGGAGGAACGCGGCGACGTCCGGGAACACGAGCCACCCGACCGCGAGCGGAAGATTGAGGTCGCGAACGACGAACAGGCGCCAGTAGAACACGAGGACGAAGACGACGACGGTCGCGACCGCCATCTCGGCCCGGTACGGCCACGCGGTCAGGCGCAGGAACCCCGGCCCCCACGGTGGGGGCGGCGCGTCCGACGAGGCCGTCACGGCGGGGGCGGTCCGGGGTCGCCGGTCCGGGCGCGGATCCAATCGCCGATCTCGTCGAGCGCGTCCCACCCCTCCTCGACGATGCCGCGGTAGTCGATGAACCCGTGGATCATTCGCGCGTAGCGCGACGCTTGGACCGGGACGCCGGCCGCCTCCAATCGGTCGGCGTACTGCTCGCCCTCGTCCCGGAGGAGATCGCACTCGGCGGTGATCACGAGGGCGGGCGGCAGGCCCGAGAGGTCCGCGGCCCGCGCGGGGACGACGTGGGGGTCGAGGCCATCGTCCGGCGTCCGGAGGTACTGGCTCCACATCCAGGGGAAGAACGTCGCGTCGAGCCCGAAGCCGGTCGCGTTGTCCCGGTACGACGCGTTCTTCGGGAAGTAGTCGAGCACCGGGCAGAGGAGGATCTGACCGGCGAGCTTCGGACCCCCGAGCTCTTTGGCTAGGAGCGCGACCACGGCGGCCATGTTGCCGCCGACGCTGTCCCCCGCGACGATGAGGCGACGCGGGTCTGCCTGGAGGCGCGCGACGGTGTCGGGGTCGACCATCCATTTCACCGCGGCGAAGCAGTCGTCGACCGGGTCGGGGAAACGGTGCTCCGGCGCTCGGCGGTAGGCGACGGAGACGACGAGGCACTGCCCGCGGTTCGCGATCTCCCGGCAGACGCTGTCGTGGGTGTCGAGGTCGCCGAACGTCCAACCGCCACCATGCAGGTAGACGACGACCGGTAGCGGAGGCTCGCCGTCCACAGGCGTGTAGACGCGCACCTGGACCCGGTGGTCCCCGGCGGTGAAGCTCGTCGTCTTGAGCTGCGCGACCGCCGCCGGTCCACCGGCCAGTCGGTCGGTCTCTCGCACCATCTGGCGCACCACCTTACGCCCTTCCTCGACCGGTATCTCGATCAGGTTCGGGTACTGGCGCGCCTCGAACTCGAGCTGGACCTTCAGCGCCGGATGGAGCCCTTCGGGCACTTCGGTCGCCTCGACCGGGGTGGCCGCGACGTCGGTCGTCGCGAGCGTCGGGGCGACGGGGGTCGCGTCGGGAGGGGGTGGCGGTGGCGGAGGCGGTAGCTCGGCCGTGGGTACCACAAGGGGCGAGGGGGCGACGGCCGCCTCCATCGGGGCGACCTCGGTGGGAGTCACCGGTGGTGGCCCAGCCTCCATCGTGGCGCCGGTCTCGGCGATCTCCCCTGTGGGCGGCTGGAGGACCGTCCCCGGGGCCGGTACGTCAGCGCCCGTCGGAGAGCTCGGCACGGGGGCCCCGAGCTCCGGGCGGTCCTCGAAGCGGCGGAGCCCCCCCTCCGGCGTGAAGACCACGAAGAAGCCGTAGCCGGCGTCGCGGTGGTGCGCCGTGCAGGTCCGTCCCCACCGGTCGCCGTCGACGTCGACCCAGTCGACGCGCGGCCAGCCGGTCCGGCGCTTTACCTCCTCGTTCATCGCGACCCATTGCCGCGCGCACAGCTCGCAGCAGAAGAACACCGACTGGCCGTCGACGTCCTCCCACCAGTCGCCCCACGTCGACCCGCAGAGCGGGCACCCCTCAGGCGGGGGATCCATGCTGCTCCGCCCGCTCGAGCCGGGCCCCGAGATAGTCGTCGAAGAGGTCGATCGAGCGAAGGACCGTTCCCTGGACCTCCTCGATCCGATCGAGCTCGGTCGCGTACCGCTCGACGAGCGCGAGCGCCT
>Ga0075436_100000852_pt1 | contig 20274 bp, 23 predicted proteins | sample RhiMethybrSRZTD5_FD_75303 | JGI IMG/M metagenome (GOLD analysis project Ga0075436, IMG submission 75303) | Populus rhizosphere microbial communities from Tennessee, USA - Rhizosphere MetaG P. TD hybrid SRZTD5 | ecosystem: Host-associated > Plants > Roots > Rhizosphere > Soil | place: USA...
CCTCCAGCGTCACGAGGAGGAAGATCTCGCGCTGCGATGCGGGCAACGTGGCGATCGCCCGCTCGAAAGGCAGCAGCTGCGCGCCTTCCGGCACCGGCCGCGACGGTTCCGTGCCGTCGCTGTCAGCGCCGCCCGCCCTCTCCACGTAGGCTTCGTGCAGCAGGGAAAAAAGCCACATGCGCAGGTCCGCCTGCGCATGCCCGATGCGCAGCTCGCGGGAGGCCCGCTGCAGGACGACCCGCACGAGCTCGTCCGGCCCGGCGTCCGGGCTCGTCAGCGCGCGCGCGTAGCGACGCAGCCGCGGAATCAGGTCGACGATGCGCTCGCGTGCATCCATGCGAGGCAAACAAGGCGCGGTGTCCGCCATTCCGGACCGCTCAAGCCATCATTGAGCCCGCTCGCGCTTTCCTCACTTTTTCGTATCAGCGACGACCAGCACTCCGTGCATCACGGGGTGCAGGCGGCAGAGGTACTGAATTTCACCGGGCTTGCGCGCCACGTAGGTCCAGCTTTTGCCCTGCGTAAGCTCGCCGGATTCGATCCCCGCCCCCTTGGCGGTCACGGTGTGCGGGACGATGTCGCGGTTCGTCCAGGTGATGCGGTCCCCGGCGGCGACCTCGAGCCGCTCGGGGACGAACTTCATGCCTTCGATTACGACTTCATGCGAGCGCCCCGCGGCTACTTTTTTCCGAGGTCGGCCTGCACGTGCTGCGCATGCTCGAGGTGTGCGGCGATCGCCGGTCGCACTTTCTCGATGAGGCCCTTCAGCTCCGCGTTCTGCGCGCTCGGGACGAGCACCTTGTCGATCGCGTCGAGCACCTGCTGGTGATAGGCGACCTCATGGTCGACGTAGGCCTTGTCGAACGCGCCGTCCTTGAGCTTCTTCAGATTCGCCACGTTCTGCTGAGCGCCCTGCTTCAGGCTCTTGCTCGTATCGCTCTCCTCGGGCTTGACACCGAGCTTCTTCGCGAGCGCCGCCGCCTGCTTGTTGACCGCGGTATGGTCGGTGATCATCTGCTGCGCGAAGTCCTTTACTTCCTTGTTTTTGCTCTTCGACTTCGCGAGCTTGCCCGCATCGACGTCGATCTGGTTGGCGGTGACGACGATGCCGGCGATCTGCGGATCGCTCGGTTTTCCCTGCGCAAAAGCGAGGGCGGGCGCAAAGAGCGCGATGGGCAATGCAAGTTTCCAGCAGTTCACGATGTCTCCTTTGGGTTGAGCCGGGCGAGCACGCGCGCGACCACGCGGTCGCAGCGCTCGCCGGCAAAGCTGAAAGCGTCCTCGCAAGCGACGTCGATCTTCTGCGCGAGCGCCTCGCGCAAGAGGCTGCGCGCGCGGAAGAGGCGCGTGCGCACCGTCGCGGGGGCGAGCTCGAGCACCGCGGCCGTTTCCTCGACCGAGAGCTCCTCCACTGCGCGCAGCACGAACACGGCGCGGTAGGCCTCGGGCAGCGCGTCGATCTGCGCTTCCAGCAGCCGTCGCATCTCGGTCCTTTCCATGCTGGCCTGCGGCGCCTTGTCCATGTCGCTATCCATCACCTGCTCCAATCCATCCGCGCTCGCCGCCGGCTGCATCGGCACGATCTCCGCGCGCCGCGTCTGCTTGCGCAGGCGCATGAGCGCCTCGTTCGCGACGATGCGCGCGAGCCACGTCGTGAGTTTCGCTTCGGCGCGGAAAGTGCCGAGCGAGCGGTAGGCCTGCATGTAGGCCTCCTGCAGCGCGTCCTCGGCTTCCGCGTCGTCGCGCAGGATGGCGCGCGCGGTGCGAAAGAGCATCCGGTTATGGCGCCGCATCAGCGCCTCGAAGGCGCGGGGGTCGCCCTTCACGGTGCGCGCGGCGAGCTCGGCGTCAGTGCCTTCGGCGGGTTTCGATGAGTGCGCGGTCTGCGTCATAGGGCATTGGATGACGCGAGCCCGCGCTGCGTTTCAGTAGCCGTAGAACTCTTCGGAGCGCATGTCGTCCTCCGGCACGCCGAGCTCGGTGAGCATCCCCTGCATCGCCATGGTCATTCCCGGCGGGCCGGCGAAGTAATAGACGGGCGCGCGCAGGTCGGGAAGATGCTCGGCGAGAAGCTCGCGCGATATGAAGCGCCGCTCGCCTTTCCAGCCCGGCGCCTCGGTCATGGTCGCCACCAGCCGGAACTTCGGCCCTTGCCGGCGCTCGAGCTCCTCGAGGAAGGCCGCGTGCTCGGGCCGCCGGTTCGAGTAGAAGAGCACGATCTCATGCGGAAGCTTGCGCTTCGCGGCGTCGCGCGCCATGGCGAGGAACGGCGTGATGCCGATGCCGCCGGCGAGAAACACCGCCGGCCGCGACGCGTCCTCGTGCAGCACCATGACGCCGGCCGGGCCTTCCATTTCCAGTTCTGTGCCGATCGGTGCGGCGCGCAGCGTGCGTTTAAACGCGCTGTCGCGCATGCGCGTCGCGATCATCAGCTCGGGCTCGTGCGGCGCGGAGGCGATGGTGAACGGGCGCGTCGGTCCGGCCGCGTCGTTCTGCGGCGGATCGATGAGCGTGAACATCGCGTTCTGCCCCGCCTCGTGGGCAAAATCGGCCGGTTTCTCGAAATAGAAGGCGAACGTGCCTTCCGCGACCGGCTCGCGCCGGCGCAGCGCAATCCTCGGCACCGTCGGCTCCTAGAAGGTGCGGATGCCCTTGAAGCTGTCGGGCACTTCGTTGCGCTTGCCGGCGTCGTCGTACCAGTAAAGCTTGCCGGCCTCTTCGCCTTTGGTGAGCTTGTGCGACCCGTCGCAATAGGGCTGGTTCTTCGACAGCCCGCACTTGCAGAGCCACACTTCCTTGCCTTCCATCATGTACTTCGTCGGTTCCTGGGGCGTGCGCTTGACGAGCCGTGCCATGAGCGGTCCTTTCGTGTGATCGCTATTCGATGAGGTGAACGCAGCCGGCGTTCCGAAAAGTCCATCGGTAATTGGTGACTGTCACCCTTTTCAGGCGGCAAGCAGCTGCTTCAGCCGCCGCGGACTGAACGGCAGCTCGCGAACGCGTACGCCGGTGGCGTGGGCGAGCGCGTTGGCAAGCGCGCCGGCGGTCGGGCCCTGCGCGGCCTCCCCGGTGCCGAGGAAATGCTCGCCCGGCCGGTCGATGACGTGCACCTCGACCGTCTGCGGCACGTGCGAGAAGCGCAGGATCGGATAGGTGCCCCAGTCGCGGCTCGTGATGCGCTTGTCGTCGTACATCACCGCCTCGAATGTCGTCCAGCTCAGCGACTGCATGATTCCGCCCTCGATCTGGTTGCGGATGCCGTCCGGGTTCACCGCCTCGCCGCTGTCCACGGCAGCCACCACGCGGAGCACGCGCAGCTCGCCGGTGTCGCGCTCGACATCGACCTCCATCGCGATCGCCGCATAGGCGGCGAGGTTCTTGTAGCGGGCGAAGGCGAATCCGCGGCCGCGGCCGTTGCGTTTCGCGTACGTGCGCCAACCGAAGCGCTCGGCGGCGAATTCGATCACCGCGCGGGCGCGCGGATCGTCGAGATGGCGCAGGCGGAAGTCGACCGGATCGGCATTCGCCGCCGCGGCGAGCTCATCGACGAAGCTCTCGAGCGAGAAGATGTTCATGTAGGCGCCGAGCGCCCGCAGCGCCGAGACGCGAAGCGGCATTTCGGGGATGAAGTGATGCGTGACGCGCGTCGCGGGAAACTTGTAGAGCGGGATGGCATTGCGATCGCCGCCGCCTTCGGGTTGCGGAATCGGCCGGGGCGGCGAAGGCTGGAAAGGTTTCTGCAGCGACCACGAGGCGGCGAGCTCACCCGCTTTTCCCGGTCGCGACGAATGCGTGTTGCTCCACACCTCATACTGGAAGCCGCTCACGTTGCCCGCCGCGTCCAGGGCAGCACGCGCCTTGGAGAGCATTGCCGGGCCGAACGGCTCCCAGGCGTGCTCGTCCTCGCGCATCCATTGCACGCGCACCGGCTTTCCGGGCAGCGCACGCGCGAGCAGCGCCGCATCGGCGGCGACGTCGTCGGCCGCGTTGTGGCCGTAGCAGCCGGAGCCTTCCATATGGATGCAGTGGATGCGCTCGGGCGGCATGGCCATCAGCTCCGCGAGCGCGCCGCGCAGCGGATAGACGCCCTGGCTGTGCGTCCAGATGGTGAGCGCGCCGTTCTCGTAGCGCCCGACCGCGCACGCCGGCCCGATGGCGCCGTGGATCTGATAAGGCCGCGTATATGCCGCCTCTATGACATGACCCGTTGGTAATGCCGCGTCGGCGCCGGCGATGACCGTGTCCTGCGAGGGCAGCGCGGCGAGCGTCGCGTAGATGTCGCGCGGCAGCTTGCGCTGCTCTTCCCATACCGCGCGTGCGCGCAGCGCGCGCATCGCCTGCACGGCGGTCCATTCGCGCGCGGCGATCACGCCGAGGAAGCTGCCGTCGCGCACAATCTTGACGACGCCCGCCATGTTCGCCACCGGCTCGCGCTCCACCGATTTCAGCGTGGCGCCATAGCTCGGCGGCCGCACCACGCGTGCGTGCACCATGTCGGGCAGCCGCAGATCGTGGACGTACGCCACGCCGCCGGTGACCTTGGCGGGGATGTCGACGCGCTGGACCGGTGTGCCGATCAGGGTGTGGCTGCGCCGCAGTCTGGATTCCGGAGCGGCGCGCACATGGAGGAGCTCGCCCTGTACGAGCGCGCCATAGCCGACGCGCCGGCCGTCCGAGGCAAGCACCTGGCCGTTCTGTACGCTCAGCTTTTCCACCGGCAGGTCGAGCTGCTTGGCGGCCTGCGAGAGCAAGATTTCGCGCGCCTGGGCCGCGGCGTTCAGAATCGCAGTACCGCTGTCCTTCATCGAATTGCTGCCGGCGGTGTAGCCCTCGTTCGGGGTGAGTGCCGTATCGGCGGTGACGAGCTCGATCGCTTTCATGTCGACGGCGAGCTGGTCCGCGGCGATCTGCAGAAGCGCGGTCTTGAGACCCTGGCCGAGCTCGGCCTTGCCGGTGAAGACGGTGATGCGCCCGTCGGCGGCGACGCGGATCCAGCTGTCGATCATCGGCGCCTTCTCGAGCGAGCCGGGAAGCTTCTGCTGCGCGCGCGCCGGGAGCGCGAAGCTCACGATGAGCGCGCCGCCGGTGGCGATGAATTCGCGGCGGTTCACGATTTCCCCCGCATCAGCTCGCCCGCGCGCACGGCCGCGCGCACGATGCGCATGTGCGTGCCGCAGCGGCAGAGATTGGGCTGCAGCGCGCCGCGGATGTCTTCTTCCGAAGCGTCGGCCTTGCGCTCGAGGAGCGCCTGGGCGCGCATCATCATTCCGGGGATGCAGTAGCCGCATTGCGCCGCCTGCATGTCGATGAAGGCACGCTGCATCGGGCCGGGCTTGTCCGCAGTGCCGAGGCCTTCGACCGTGCGGATGCGGCGGCCCTGGAGTACCGAGATGGGCGTAAGGCATGAAAAGATCGCCTCGCCGTCGGCGAGCACCGTGCAGGCGCCGCACTGGCCGAGACCGCAGCCGAACTTCGCCGCGTTGAGGCCGAGCTCATCGCGCAGCACGTAAAGGAGCGGAGTCGTCGGCTCCGCGGTGACTTCGACTGCGCGACCGTTCACGTCCAGCTTCATTGATCACCTCGCGAAATCTTGCGCACCTCGCCGGCGACGTCGGTCCAGGCCGGCCGCCCCGCCAGCGCGCGCAAATAGGAGACGAGATCGGTGAGCTGCTCGTCAGTGAGCATGCCCTTGAACGCCGGCATCCAGGCGCCGCGCTCGCCGTCCGGCGGCACGATGCCGTCGCGGATGATATGGATCAGGTTGCGCGGCGTCGGGATGGTGAGCGCCGTGCCAAGCGGCAGCGGCAGCGCGCCGCCCTGCTCCCCACGCCCGCGGTTGTGGCAGTCGGCGCAGGCGCCGTCGTATACCGCCTGTCCGCGCATCGCGAGCGCGGTGCGCGCGCGCTCGAGCGCGGCGTCGCGCGCGCGGGCGCGGTCGGCTTCGCTGCGGGTATCGAGCGAGGCGATGTAGCGCGCGATCGCCGCGATATCGGCATCGCTTGCCTGCGAGAGATCGTGCACCACTTCGGCCATCGGCCCGGCCGTGACCGCGTGCAGCTCGGCGATGCCGGTACGCAGATATGTATGCAGCGTCTCGGGCGTCCACGGCACTGGAGAGGGCGATGCGGCATTCAGCGCCGGCGCATGCCAGCCTTCGACTTCGCCGCCGGAAAACGCGGCGTCTCTTTTCTCCGCGCCGGCCGTATTGCGCGGCGTGTGGCACGCGCCGCAATGCCCGAGTCCCTGGACGAGATAGGCGCCGCGATTCCATTGCGCGTCATGGCCGGCGTCCGGCCGATAGACGCCGGTCTTCAGGTAGCGCGATTTCCACAAGCCCAAAAACGGGCGCGGAATCGGCACGGTGTTCCTGCGGTTCTCCTGGTTTACCGGCTCGCGCGTCAGGATGAAGGCGTAGAGCGCGGCGATATCGTCGTCGCTGACTTTCGTGAAATGGTCGTACGGAAAAGCCGGATACAGATGATGCCCGCCCCGGTCCACGCCTTCGCGCATCGCGCGCGTGAAGGCTTCGAGCGGCCAGCCGCCGATGCCGGTATCCGGATCGGGCGTGATGTTCGTGCCATAGATCGTCCCGAAGGGCGTCGCGATCGGCGTACCGCCCGCATACGGCTTGCCGCCTTCGCCGGTATGGCAGCCGAGACAATTGCCGACATGCGCGAGCTCGGCGCCCTTCGCGATCAACTCGCGTGGAAACGTTTGCGCAGCGGCGACCGGCGCGATGGGCGCCTGGGCAGCACAGCCGGAGAAGCCCGACAGCACGGCCGCGGCAGCGGCGAGCGCCGCCGCGCCGATGAGCGACGGAGAGTTAGCGCTTCGTGGGTTCGTTCGCGCCAGCAACGGCTACGCCGTATTCGTAGACCATTTTGCCACCAAGCCAGCCCGAAACGACAAGCAGGAGAAGGGAGATGAGCGAGAGCCACACCAGGCCGCCGGGATTCTGCGGCTCATGCCAGCGCCCGAAGAAGTTGATGATGTAGAGCACCACGATCGTCAGGTTGAGGGCCATGTGCTTGATTGCAGTCGAGCGCGGGCCCTCGGGCAGCGAAAGCAGATCGATGAGCCCGGGCAGCGCAGCGAGCAGCGCGCCGATGATGCCGCCCCCCATTGTGTAGAGCGCGACCGTGGTCCACGCGTCGCTCGCTGCGCCGAAGGCATGGAAGAGATCGCACACGAACGAGAAGATCCACAGGCCGATCGGAATCGGCACGAGCATCGGGTGGATGGGATGGCGGGCAATGCTGGCTGGAGTTTGCATGGCGCTCTCTCTAGAGGGACTTCAGATACTCGATAAGGTCGGTCTTCTCCTGTTCGCTCAAGCGCGTACCGAAATGACGATCGTAGTGGTTCACGACATCGGCGAGCGTGGCGAAACGACCATCATGATAGAAGCCCCCTTTGTGAATCTTCTTGGTGTCCCATAACGCGCGCAGCGGCATCGTGTGGTAGCGCCCGTCGGGCGAGCGTTGCGCCTGGAACTCGTCGATGCCGATCTCGGCGCCGGTGTGCAAGCCCCATCCCGGCTCGGTGAAAAGCGGCGGCATGTGGCAGCTCGCGCAGCGCGCCTTGCCGTTGAAGACGCCGCCGCCGCGTTCCGCCGCCGCCTTGTCGAAGCTGTCCGGCAGCGCCTTGGGCGCGGGGAGCGAGAGCTGGTAGAAGTGCAGCGGCCCGAGCTTCGAGGTGACCTTGTCTTCGCCCGGCGCGCGGGTGTGGCCGGTCTTCAGGCGCGCAGCCACCGGATATTTCCTGGCGTCGTCGAGGCGCGGATCGAAGAAATTGCCCTGACCGTGCATCTGCGTAACGGCGACATAGGCGTTCCAGTAACTTACCGTGCCCCATGCGCCGGTCCACGTGTGCAGATTGATTCCCGCAAGCCCGAACGCCGGCGGATTGAGCGTCGCCGCGGGCTTGCCGTCCGGCCGGAACGCCTTGCCGTCGACATTGAGCTCGGCGTCGTACTTGCCCGGGCCCCAGCTATTGAGCACCTTCCGCACGGTCGCGTCGTCCACCTCTAGAGCCTTGGTGAAGGCGCTGAGATCCGGCGCGAGCGCGACGATGGCGCCGATGTTGAGGTCGCGGTTGGGCCAGCCGTCGAGGCGACCGCCGATGCCCTGGCGCAGCGAGTCGTCGACCGTGGAGTGGCAGAGCGCGCACGTGATGCCCACCGCGCGCAGGCGATTGCCATCGAAGAAACCTTTTACGCCGACCACCGTGTCGGCCTTGAGAAGCGCGAGCGTCGTCGCCGGGTCGTTCAGACTGATGCTGCGCTCCTGGATGAGCGGCAGGATCGCTTTCGGCGCCTTCTGCAGATCGACCTTGAGGCCGAGCTTGAGGGCATCGTTCGGACTGAGGCCGGGCCCCACGCCGCCGTTCTTCTCGCCCGCGATCGCATCATGCAGACGCGTCTGCACCCAGAAGGCCTCGTCGCCGAAGGTGTCGAAGCGGAAGATGTCGCGGCCCTCGTTCAGCATCTGCTCGGCGTGCGCGTTGATCGCGCGCTTTGATTCGGGGGTCGAAGTCTCGACCTTCGCGGTGGTGCAGCTGTAAAGGCCGCTCGCGCTTGCAGCGATAGCACACGCGGCGGCGAGGCCGAGTTTGAGGGAGCGCGGCGTCATAGCGGTTCCGGAAAGGAAAGAAGGAGGAAGGGAGGAATCCTGCGGCGGCTGTGAGTCAGGCAGGCATCGCGCGGTTCTACGCTCGCGCGCCTGTACAGGCCAGCATCCCACCGGAGCGTTGCCGCTACACGGACCGCGTACCCTGGCCTCCAGCTAACCCCGCGAAAATGCGCCGCTTGAGGTAAAGCAGACCGCGCGCATGCTTCTTCGCGTTAGGAAGACGCTACAGCAGTTTCAGGAAAGCGCTACAGCTTTGCGGCGCCGCGCAACAGCACTTCGACCGTGGCCTCGATCTCGGCGTCGTCGTCCCAGGCGGCATCCGGCGCGAGCAGCGCGCGCGCAATGATGTAACCGAGGTTGAGCGAGATGATGGCGCGCGCGATCGCCTCGCGCGGCAGGTCGGTACGCAACTGCTTGCGCTTCTGGAACCGCTCGACCGTCTCGAGCGCATGCTGCCACACGTTCTTGCGCCAGATCGCGATGACCTTGTCGCGCAGCGCCTCGTCGGTGAGGAGCGTGGCGAGCATGAGCCGGAATTGTGGCGCCGCGGCGCGCGCGGCGCCGGTGCGCAGCTTGAGCACGCGGCGGTGCCAGTCACTGAAGGACTCGGAATCCGACGCGAAGAGCTTCCCCGTCTCGTTGAGCTCGCTCGGCATGGTCGCGGCGAGCACGGCCGGGAACATCACGCGCCGGTAGAGCTTGTCCTTGCTCGGGAAGTAGCGAAAGAGCGTGCGCTCCGTGACGCCCGCCGACGAGGCGATGTCGGCCGTGCGCGCGGCGCGATAGCCCTTCGCGCTGAAGATTGCGGTCGCCGCCTGAAGGATGGCGGCCTCGCGCTCGGTGCGCGGCCGCTCGTAGCGGGCTGATTCTCCCCGCAGGGTTTTTGCGCTCAGGCGTCTGGCGATCATGGCATTCCCTGGTGTATAGTGGCCACTATACCGTCAACAGGAGGAAGCATGAGAAAAGTCCGCGTCGCGCCCAAGGGCATGGGACTCAACGATTTCGTTGCCAAGGAGGAAGGCTTCTTCGCCGCCGAGGGCATCGAGGTCGAATGGGACATGAAGACCTTTCGCGGCACGCAGTCGAGCTGGAAGGGCAGCGATTACTTCCAGCGCCCGCAGGACAAGCCCTACACCGAGGCGAAGGACGACAGCCTGATCCAGTGTGCCTGCGTCTGGGGCACGATCTCTAACGCGAGCTCCGGCATGGGCCGCTTCGTCGGTGACTGCTACGGCGTGTCGCCCTGGGCGATCTTCGTGCGCCCGGACTCCAAGATCCGCAAGCCCGAGGACCTGAAGGACGTGCCGGTCTCCGTCGGCATGCGCGCGGGCAGCCATTTCAACGTGCCCTTCCGCCTCGAGAAGTATCTGCCGCTCGAGCACATCAAGACCGTCAACACCGGCGGCTTCGGCGCGCGGCTGAAGGCGCTGCTCGACGGTGAGGTGGAGGCGGCGAGCCTGCTGCCGCCGCAGATCGACATGGCGCGCCAGCTCGGGCTGCGCTCGATCATCGAAGACGAGTTCCACACGCTGTGGTGGGTGCCGGAGAGCGCACCGCTCGAGGACGTGCGCGCGTACCTGCGTGGTCTCGATCGCGCGGAGAAGGCGCTCCAGTCGAACTTGAAGAAGTACCTGCCGCTCTGGAAGAACGCCATCCCGCCGGAGTTCGAGAAGACGCATCCGTGGGACTTCAGCAAGTTCACGCGCGGCGAGCGCTTCGTCTACCAGCCGCTGCCGCGCTCGGAGTTCGACGAGACGCTCGCGCAGGTCAAACGCTGGAATCTCGACCAGTACCTCAAGGATCAGAAGTTCGAGAACCTCGTCTACCGCGCTCCGGCGACGGTCTAGGGCAAGCGAGCAGGAAAAAAGGCGGCCCATCGGCCGCCTTTTTTTCGCTTCGCCTAGAAGCGCCAGAGCGCGCTGACGCCGAGCACGTCGACGTTGGATTTCTGCCCGACGCCCGCGCCGAGCGCCGTTTCGCCGCCGCCCACCTGGTAATAACGCTGCCATTCGGCGCGCACGGCGAGATTGCGCGTGACGTCGTATCCCAGTCCCGCGCCGAAGGTGAAGTCGTTGTTGTCGTGCTCGAACGGGCCGAAGAGGTTATCGACGTCCTTCACGGTCGCGCGGTACATACCGAGCCGGCCGAAGATGCCCAGCCGTTGCATTACGGGTACCCCCGCGACGAGCGACGCTTCCCAGGCGGTGACCGTGGCGTCTTCGCTCTCCGGGCCGAAGGTCGCCGTGAACTTGCCGAGGTTCGCATAGCCGGCCTCGACGGCGAAGTTCGGCGTGATCTGGTAGCCGCCGAAGACTTTCCACGCCGTCTTCTTGTCGTCGCAGGAATCGAATCCGCCGGGAGAGCACCAGTCTTTCGCCTTCGCTTGCCCGACGCCCGCGCCGACGTAGAACCCGTTCATCGTCATCTGCGCCGCCGCAGGAAGCGCGAAGAGCGCCGCGCCGAGGCCTAAGACTGCAACCGCTGACTTCATGACATTCTCCGTAGTGAAGCAACCGAGCGAACATGGCGTGGCGCGCGCGAAGCGGTCAATGCGCCGCCCGGCTACTTGACGACGCGGTTGCGCAGGATGCCAATCCGCTCCACCTCGAGCTCGACGAGGTCGCCGGGCTGGAGAAAGCGAAGCTGCTCGAGGCCGCAGCCGTTGCCGACCGTGCCCGAGCCGAAAAATTCGCCGGGGTGCAGCGTCTCCGAGCGCGACGCGTGCGCGATGCAGTCCTCGAACTTCCAGTGCATGTCGCGCGAATTGCCGCGGCCCCACTCCTCGCCGTTCACGCGCGCGATCATGTCGAGCCGATAGGGATCGCCGATCTCGTCGGCGGTGACAAGACAGGGGCCCATGGCGTTGCCATTGTCGAAGTCCTTGCCCTTGCCGGGGCCGAGCTGGCCCGCCATCTCCTTCGTCTGCTCGTCGCGCGCCGAGAAATCGTTGAAGATGGTGTAGCCGAAGATGTGCTCGCGCGCCCGCTCCTTCGCGATGTCCTTGCCGCGCCCGCCGATGTAGCAGCCGAATTCCAGCTCGAAGTCGAGGCGCTCGGTGTACGCCGGCCAGGGCACGTCGGTGTCGGTGCCGCAGACGGAGAAGCGACTCGGGTGATAGAAGATCGGCCGCTCGTACCAGACCTGCGGAATGCGGGCCGCGGTGCCGCGCAGCTTCGCCACCGCTTCGAACGCCTGGCGCAGGTGTTTCTCGAAACAGAGAAAGTCGCGCATCTGCGGCGGCACGGGCACCGGCGCGAGGAGGCGCACCTCCTCGCGCGCGAATGCGCTCGATGGCGCGGGCGCCTTGAGGAGCTCGCCGATCGTATCGAGCGACGCCTCGCCCGCCTCGATGATGTGCAGCATCGTCTCGAGGAGCGGCGAGGCGCCGTGGTAGACGCGACCGTAGGCGGCCTGCAGATCGAGCACCCGGCGATCGCCGTCGATGAACGCGCCGGTGCGCGCCGGAGAGCCATCGACGGTGAACGTGACGAGCCGCATCGCTGCCGTTTGATAATACACTTGCGCTCTTGCACCCGAAGGAGGAGTCCATGCGCCAGTTCAACGAAGACACGCTCACCGCCGCCGTCGTCGAGCGCTTCCAGCGCGGGGCGAAGAACCCGCGCTTCCGCGAGATCATCACCGCCGCCGTGAAGCACCTGCACGCCCTGGCGCGCGAAGTGCAGCTCACCGAGGAGGAATGGTTCGAGGGCATCAAGTACCTTACCGCGGTCGGGCAGAAATGCGACGACAAGCGCCAGGAGTTCATCCTCCTCTCCGACATCCTCGGCCTCTCCATGATGATCGTCGCGCTCAACCACAAGACGCCGCCCGGGGCGACGGAAGCCACTGTCCTCGGGCCGTTCTTCGCGCACGGCGCGAAGGAATACGGCTACGGCGCCGATCTGCGCGAAGGCGCGACGATGAAAGGCGAGGACGTCTGGGTCTCGGGCCGCGTGCTCTCGACCGACGGAAGACCGATCGCGAACGCGGTGCTCGACATCTGGCAGGCGAAGGCCGACGGCATCTACGATGTGCAGACCGAAGGCGAATTCGAGCTGCGCGGCCGCGTGCGCGCGAACGAGAAGGGCGAGTACGCGCTCAAGAGCTACAAGCCGAAGTTCTACAGCGTGCCGATGGACGGCCCCGTGGGCGATCTCGTGCGCGCGACCGGCAACCATCACATGCGGCCGGCGCATATGCACGCGATCGTGTCCGCGCCGGGCCACCAGCCGGTCATCACGCATGTCTTCGTCGATGGCGACCCTTACCTCGACCAGGACGCGGTGTACGCGGTGAAGGACTCGCTCGTCGGAAGCTACAGGAAGGTGAACGATGCCGCGGAGGCGAAGCGCCTCGGCATGCCCAATCCCTTCCTTAAGCTCGAGTGGGACTTCCGGCTCGCGCCGGAGACGGGCGTGAAGGCGCGCAAGAAAATCGCGGCGAGCGACGCGCTCGCATGATCTGGCGCGTGCGGCGCGTGCTCACCGGGCACGACGCCGACGGCAAATCGACGATCATCGCCGACGCCTTCGCGCAGAACTCGAAGGAAATGCCGGCAGGCTCCGGCCTCGCCGTCACCGAGCTCTGGGAAACGAGGGTGCCGGCGAGCAACGCCGGCCATGAAGACGCCGGCAACCGCAAGGTGCGGCTCGAGCCGCCGAAGAACGGCACGCTCTTTCGCATCGTCGAGTTTCCGCCGGATGCGCAGTGGCAGAACCGCGCCGACGCGCGCGATTGGGCGAAGGCCCTCGACGCGAGCCATGCGCCGGATCGGGGCTCGAGCGATCCGATGATGCACAAGACCAGCACGGTGGACTACATCGTCGTCCTGAAAGGCGAGATCTACGCCATCCTCGACAAGGGCGAGACGCTTCTCAAGCCGGGCGACGTCTTTATCCAGCGCGGGACGAACCACTCGTGGAGCGTGCGCGGCAACGAGCCCTGCGTGATCGCCGTCGTGCTGGTCGACGCCAAGCCGGTTTCTTCTGCCAAGAAATCCGCGCCAAAGAAACCAGCGAAGAAGGTCAAGAAGAAAAAGTGAAGCCGTGTCGTGAAGAGGAAAACCCCCCGCTCGCCTGCAGATCGCTCCCCCGTTAACAGGGGGGCAAGTAAGCAAGCGATTGGCGTCATTGGCCTGGGCATCATGGGCTCGGCGATGGCGACCAATCTCGCCAGGTCCGGCTACACGGTGCATGGCTACGACATCGTGGCGGCGCGCCGCGCGGCGTTACGCAAGGCAGGCGGCACGCCGCAGGGCTCGATTGCCCAGGTGGCGCGCGCCGCGGAAGTGCTGATCACCTCGCTGCCGAGCGCCGCGGCGCTGCATGCGGTAGCGGCGCAGCTCAACGCCAAAGGCCTCGTGGTGATGGAAACGAGCACGCTGCCGATCGATGAGAAGGAGCTTGCGCGCCAGACGCTCGCGAAGAAAGGCATCGTGCTCCTCGACTGCCCGCTATCGGGCACCGGCGCGCAGGCGCGCGCCAAGGATCTCGTGGTCTATGCGAGCGGCGAGCGCAAGGCGTTCGCGCGCGCCGAGCCGTTCATGCCCGGCTTCTCGCGCGCGCATCACTACCTCGGCGCGTTCGGCAACGGCAGCAAGATGAAGTTCGTCGCCAACCTGATGGTCGCGATCCACAACGTCTCGGCGGCCGAGGGCTTCGTGCTCGGCATGAAGGCGGGGCTCGCGCCGGAGACGATCTACAAGGTGCAGGCCGACAGCGCCGGCACCTCGCGCATGTTCCAGGTGCGCGGCCCGATGATGGTTGCCGGCCGCTATGGCGAGGCGACGATGAAGAACGAGCTCTGGCAGAAGGACATGAAGATCATCGGCGAGTTCGCGACCAAGCTCGGCGTGCCGACGCCGCTCTTCAACGCCTCGGCCGCGATCTACAGCGCGGCGATGGCGCAGGGCTTCGCCAAGCAGGACACCGGCGCCGTCTGCGCCGTGCTCGAGGCGATGGCGCGCATCAAGCGCTGAAAAACGTGGTCTGTCCCTGGTTAGGGGCGGCCGGTCTCCATCGAGCGCAGCATCCGGAGCAGCTCGTCGACGTCGAAGGGTTTCTGCAGTGTCGCGTCTACGCCGATGAGGCGAGCCGAGGCGAGGTAATCGTGTTTCGCGCGCATGCCGCCGCCCGAAACGGCGATGATCTTGGTGTGCGGGAACTCGCGCCGGAAGGCTGCGATCGTCTCGAAGCCGTCGCTCTCCGGCATGAAGATGTCCGTGATGAGGAAACGCGACGCGTGCTCGCGCTGCAGGTCGAGCGCTTCGGCGCCGTTCGCCGCTTCACGCACGGGATAACCGGAAAGCTCGAGCCCGAGTTTCAGCGCGAGGCGCTGGTCCGCGTCGTCGTCGACGATGATGATCATGCCAACTCGGCCAGCACCTGCTTCAGGCGCTCGGGGTTCACCGGCTTCACGATGTGCGCGTCGAAGCCGGCATCGATCGCGCGCTGCTGATCCTCCGGCTGGCCGAAACCAGTGACCGCGACGAGGCTGATGCGCCGCCCGTTGTGCTTGGCTCGCAGGTGGCGCGCGACCTCGTAACCGTCGATGTCCGGAAGACCGATGTCGATCAGCGCGACGTCGGGCCGCGTTTGGTCCGCAAGCGCGAGTCCGCTCTTGCCGTTGGCGGCACTGCGCACGACATGGCCTTCGAGCGCGAGCGCCGCCTCCAGCATGCGGCGCGCATCGTCGTTGTCCTCGACGATGAGGACGGCGCGGCTCGCGATCGCGCGCCGCGCCAAAGGTGCCGCGTCGACGTTCGCCGGTGCCGCAGCGGCCGGCAAGCGCACGACGAAGACGGTGCCCGCGCCCGTCCCGGCGCTTTGCACCGACACCGAGCCGCCATGCAACTCGGCAAGGCGCTTGACAAGCGCGAGGCCGATGCCGAGTCCCGCCCCCGCCCGATCGCCGGACACGAAGAGCTCGAACACGCGCTCGGCGTCGCCGGGCGCGATGCCGGCGCCTTCGTCCGCAACACGCAGCACCGCCTCGCCGCCTTCCACGCCGACGCCGATCGTGATCGCCTTGCCGGAGGGAGTGAACTTGAGCGCGTTATCGAGCAGGTTCGCCGCGATCTGCTCGATGCGCGCGCGGTCGGCATCGACCCACGCCGGTTTGGTGTCCAGCGTGACGCGGTGGCGCTCGAAGCGGCCCGATGCGTTCCAGGTGTTCACGAGACGCGCGACCGCTTCGCCGAGGTCGAGCCGATCGAGGTCGAGGGTGAGCCGGCCGAGCGTGATGCGGCTGATATCGAGCAGATCACCGACGAGGCGCGTCATCTGCTTCGTCTGGCGCTCCACCACGCGGCGCGCCTCGCTCGCCGCGCGGCTCGCGGGATCGGCGATCTTCAGCACGTGCGCCGCCGAGGTGAGCGCCGCAAGCGGGTTACGCAGCTCATGGCTCAGCATGGCAAGGAATTCGTCCTTCGCTCGATCGGCCGACTCGAGGGCGTGCTTCTCGCGCTCGAGCAGCGTCTTGCGCTCGCGCACGGCCTCCGCCGCCGACAGCATGGCGCCTTCCAGCTTGCGCACCTCCTCGATGTCCGTGCGCTTCGCGAGCTCCGGCGCGACGCCGCGAGCGATGGCATCGGTGGCGCCGGCGAGGGACGCGATCGGCTCCGCGATGCGCCCGCTGATCATGCGCGCAAGCAGAAGCGCCACGGCGAGCGCAAGCAACAGGCCCACGCCGAGCAGCCACGCGACACGCGAAGCTTCGGCGCCGACTGCGGATGTGGGATAGCCCATGGAGACCGCCCAGCCCGTCTTCTCCGAGCGCCAGTAAGGCGAATAAACCTCTTTGCCCTCCACCGTGCGGCCCTGAAACCAGCCATGCGGCGATTTCGCGAGCGCCGCGCGCAGGCTGGGCGAAGCGAGCTGGCCGATGAATTTCTCGGCGTCCCAGTTGCGCGCCACGAAACGGTTGTTGCGATCGATGATCACGGCGCCCCAGTCGCCGGGCAGGCGCTGGGCCGCGATGATGTCGTTCATCGCGGCTGCCGCTACCGTCGCGGACAGCACGTAGTTCAGGTTGCCGCCTCGCCTCACCGGCACGTGCACGGGGAACACCCAGCGGCTGAAGTCCGGATCGAAAGAAACGTCGCCGACCGGCAGGGGCGCCGCAGTCACGGTTCCGGCAAGGCCGCCTTCCAGCTCGGCGCGTCCGCTCGCGGCGCGCGTCGTCTCCGGAACGCTGAGCACGATTGCGCCCGCGGGCGAGGAAACCGTGATGCGCAACCAGTTCGGCTGGCTTTTCAGCACGTCGGCCGCGATGCGGCGAAAATACGCAAGGTCGCCATCGCTCAAGCTCGGGACCGCAGCCAATGCCCTGAGCGCGCTCGTCTCGCTGTCGAGCTCCGAGTCAACCGCAGTAAGGAACGTCAGCGCCCGCGACTGCGCCGCCTCGCTGAGGGATTCGCGTTGGTGTTGAACGAGGAGGTACGCGACCAGGCCGCCGAACGCGGCGAGCGGGATGAGGCTCGCAAGCGCGAGCATGCTCAGATATGAGCGAAGCGTCGTGGGGGTGGCTCCTTCGTCGCAATATACGCGGCGCCCCACATGCTGTCAGTAATTGCCTGACGGCTTGCTGAAGTAGCATCGCAACCGAGGAGAAACGCAATGAGCGACTGGCGAGCGATCAGAACGTTGAGCAGGAACGAAATGCTGAAGCGCGTGGCGCGCTTCAAGAAATTGAAAGGCTCCGACGGCGGCCTGCCCGACAGTCCGCTCCCCGAGTGCCGGCGCAAGCTCTACGCGGTCATCGGCTTCCAGCCGCCGATGTCGGACAACGCTGCCGCCACGTCGCCCGTAGGCGACGACGCGTCCGCGATGCCCGCCATTGCGATCGCCGAGGGCTTCAACCTCGGCTACTGCAAGGCAAAGCCCGGTAAGGGGCCGCTCATGCACAACCACGACACCAACGAAACGTTTATCCCGATGACCGGCCGCTGGCGCTGCGAATGGAACGAGGGCGACGCGATGGAGTACGTCGACCTCGATCCCTACGACGTCATTTCCTTTCCGCCCGGCGTCGCGCGGCGCTTCATGAACGTCACGTACGACGAGCCCGGGAACGAGCATCTCCTCATGTTCGTGATCGGCGGAAATCAGCCCCAGGCCGAGTTCACGCCCGCTGCGATGCGGCGCTGCGAGGACTATGCCGCAGGGCGGCGAGCGAGCGCGCGAGCGCCAGCACGACGAAAGCGGCAGCCAGCACGAGCGTAATCGCGGCGACGCCACTCCACAGCGGCGCCGGATGATCCTGCGCGTAGCGCGCCGCGGCGAACGCGAGCGCATCGAGCGGGAAGGTGAAGGCCCACCATGTCGGAGTAAATGGCCAGCGCAGGAAGCGACGCGACACAAGAATGAGCGCGAGCGCCAGCATGAGGCCGAAGAAGAAGAGCGGCTCGAGGAAATCGCTGCCCGGGTAGAGCGCGAGGCCGTTGGCGTAGATGAGCGACGGCGGCACGAGCAGGATGAACCAGCTTGGGCGCAGCCGCTCGGGCAGCGGCGCGGCGATGATCGCGCGGTAGAAAAGAAGCGCCATCAGGATCGGCGCCGCCGCGGCCGAGATGCCGAAGACGAAGCGCGAGGCGTCCGCGTGGCCAAGGCCGATCCCCGGGCCGGGTGCGACGATGCCCCCCACCATGATGATGAGCCAGCCGGCGTTGATGTGCGCGAGGTCGATCGATCCGGAGAGCCAGCGCGTGAGCGCCCAGATCTGGAACGCAAGCAGCAGGGCGAAGCCGATCCACCAGATTGCGTTCGCAGCCGCGAACCAGTACGGCGCGAGCCCGCCGCCGATGAGGAACATGCCGACCGGCAGCGCGCCGCAGAAACCGAGCTGCATCGGATTCACGAACTCCTCGCGCACGGCATCGGGGTGGCGTACAAGCTTGGCGACGTAGAGCGGCACGAGCACCAGGAAGGCGAGCACGCCGAGCGCCACCCAGGGCTCGGTCACGTACGCGGGCGCGCGCACATAGCCGGGCAGCACCGGCGCTGCGGCTCTCGCGCTCAAGCCGAGGCCGGCAAGGCCCATGACGGCGCCGTACATGCCGATCGGAACCTGGCGGACGTTCATGTCAAAAAAATGGTGACTGTCACCATTTAGCCTGTGCCTAAGTAGTAGCTGCGCACGAGCTCGTTCTGCTCGAGCGCCTGCACGCCGCCTTCAAAGACGATTTCGCCGTGCACGATGATGTAGCCGTGGTCGGCGATGCGGATCGCCTGGTGGAAGTTCTGCTCGGCCATGAGCACCGTGAGCCCGTAGCGGTCCTTGAGCTCCTTGATCTTGGTGATCGTATGCGACACGAGGATGGGTGCGAGTCCCACGGAGGGCTCATCGACGAGGAGCAGCTTGGGCGCGGACATCAGCGCGCGCGCGATGGCGAGCATCTGCTGCTGGCCGCCCGACATGGAGCCCGCGAGCTGGCGGCGGCGCTCGGCAAGCACGGGAAATATCTCGTACGCGAACGCGAGGTTGTGCCCAATCTCATTGCGCGCGAGCGGCCGGTAGGCGCCCAGCAGCAGGTTCTCCTCTACCGTGAGCTTGGGAAAGAGACGCCGGCCTTCGGGCACCATGGCGACGCCGAGGTTGACGATCTGCTCGGTGGATAGGCGCGTGAGGTCGTGCGTCTTGCCGTCCATCGCCAGCGTCACCGTGCCCATCGTCGGGCGCACGATGCCCATCACGCACTTCATGAGCGTGCTCTTGCCGTTGCCGTTGGTGCCGAGCAGCGCGACGGTCTGGCCTTCCGCGATGCTGAGCGACACGCCATGCAGCGCGCGCACGGCGCCGTAGCCGGCTTCGACGTCGCGCACGGTGAGCTCAAGCGCCAAGGTAGGCTTTCTGCACGTCGGGGTTCTGCACGATGGACGCCGGCGTGCCTTCGCAGATGATCTTGCCGGCGTCGAGGCAGATCACGCGCTGCGAGAAGCGCATCACCGCCTGCATGATGTGCTCGATCATGATGATCGTGATGCCGGACTCGTTCAGCTTGAAGAGAATGGCGAGCACCTCGTCGACCTCGTTGCCGGCGAGCCCGGCCATCGCCTCGTCCGAGATGAGGAGCTTCGGCTGCGCGGCCATGGCGCGCGCGAGCTCGAGCTTCCTCAGCTCGACCTGCGAGAGCTCGCTCGCATATGCGCTCGCCTTGTCGGCGAGGCCGATGCTCTTCAGGAGCTCCATGGCACGCGGCTCGCCTTCTGCGTCCTTCACGTGCCCGACGTACGCCGAGGGCACGAGCAGGTTCTCGAGCACGGTCATGCTGTGAAAGGGCCGCGGCACCTGGAAGCTGCGGGCGATGCCGCGCCGCGTGCGCTGATAGGCCGGCAGGCGCGAGACCTCTTCTCCTGCGAAGACGATGGAGCCCGCGTCGTTGCGCAGCAGGCCCGACACGCAGTTGATGAGCGTGGTCTTGCCCGAGCCGTTGGGGCCGATCAGGCCGAAGCGCTCGCCCGCGGCGATCGCGACGCTCACCTCGGTGAGCGCGGCGAAGCCGCCGAAGCTCTTCGACAGCCTCTCGATCGCGAGCAGCGGCGCGCTCATCGGCCGTTCATCGGCCGAACCTGCGCCAGAGCTTCTGCGCGAGGCCGGTAATGCCCTCGGGCGCGCCGACCACGAACACCACGAGCAGCACGCCCAC
>Ga0075436_100000853_pt1 | contig 20269 bp, 33 predicted proteins | sample RhiMethybrSRZTD5_FD_75303 | JGI IMG/M metagenome (GOLD analysis project Ga0075436, IMG submission 75303) | Populus rhizosphere microbial communities from Tennessee, USA - Rhizosphere MetaG P. TD hybrid SRZTD5 | ecosystem: Host-associated > Plants > Roots > Rhizosphere > Soil | place: USA...
GGGGTATCTATGAATCCCAGCGTATTGTGTCGGCTGCTATTAGCCCTACTACTCTTCGCCGCCACGATCAGCAGGCTAAGCGCGCAGCAGAGCTCCAGCGAGTCGCGTGTGGAACGAAAGTATGTTTCCGGGGGAACCATCCGCATGCACCTGAACGCCGGTGGCTACGACATCACGGGAACCGACTCGAATGCGATTGTCGTGACCTACAACGGCGGAAGCCTAGAGAAGACCAGGAAGATAAAGGTGAACATCCAGACTGGCGATTCGGTCGCTGAACTCTGGGTGAAAGAGACTCCCCACAGCAATTTTCACGCGGCCATCGAAGTCCCGCGCCGGTCCGACTTGTGGATCCGGTTAACTGCAGGAGATCTCAAGGTCGGAGACATCGACGGTAACAAAGATGTTGAGGTTTACGCGGGCGAGGTGGAGATCCGAATTGCCCATCCGGAAGACTACGGGCATCGCGACATTTCGGTGACCACCGGCAGCATCGACGCCCCAGCATTTGACATTAGTAAGGGTGGCCTCTGGCGGTCATTCCGTGAGAACCGTGCAGGCAAATACGCATTGCACGTGCACGTGGCCGCCGGTGAGGTCACTCTGAGCGGGACGCTGTGAAGCGATGGGGGTGTCCGTAATAATTGAACCCCAGAATTTGACCTCACCGCCTTCCAAAAAGATACCGAAGACGGAACCCTAAAATTTCATTCTGACTCCGCTGCAGCCCCCAAACGCGCCGCCTAAGCCACCATCTGATCTTGGGCCAGCTTCCGTTGAACTGATGTCCGACTCGTCACGCTCCTGGCCTTACACTTCTGTAACTTTGCCGGTCGCACATGCGGAATTTACGATCTCCACCATGCAAAACTCCCTTACCCGAATTCCCTCATGGCTTGCCGCACACTGGCGTGGAGCCGTACTGGTCACCTGCGCCATCGGAGCCGTCGCAACCTGGCGCTGGAGCTATGGACAAGACCCGCAACGTGCTGCGCGCGCGAAGGAACAGGATCTCAGAGCCCTCGCGGAGAGAATCTCGAAATACGCCCGCGACATGCGAGCCAGATACCCGACCGGCAGCATCGTCGTTAGCGAAGAGGATCTGGCCGGCGTGCTCCACCGCGCCCCCGAACGGACCGCAAGAGCCCTTGGGCTCCTGCACAGCCAGCAAAAGGTCGAGCGAGCCCCGCTCGCCGGCTACTGGAAGCTGAACGTCGAATCAGACTAAAAGAGAACCTCAGGCAATCCCCCGAGAACCGCAAGAGAAACTCCCCGGAACAAGGAAAGCGCGGGACTATACCTCCATGCTGCAGTGCTTCCAGCTTGAACACCCCGAAAACGAAATGGTCCTTTGCGACCGGCCGAAATGCGAAGCCATAGCCGACTACCTGGAAGTTGAACTGGACGGAACGGAGCATCGCCTCTGCGCCTACCACACCATGAGCGATAAATACGCTTCGCGCCTGCCCACGCGCGCCCCCGATCCGAGCAACCCCTATCGCCGCATCCAGATCATCTGAATAACGCACGGGCATCGCCGTGTGCCGAAGGTCACAGACAGAGGTATGTCGTCGCGCGAGGATAAAAGCAGGGGTGGCGTATGAAAAAGGCGATTTTTATCTTCCTCATAGTCCCCATGGTGCTCGCCACGACAGATGCCCTCGCCCAACGGAATTACGAGGTCATTACCGTCAAGGACCTGGCAGTAAATAGCGGCGTGGTGATGCTTACGGTGCAGCAAGGCAGCACGTCGTTCCAGTTGCAATGCAACGCGAACGTCCCGGGCTGCTACACGCTGCAGCCAGGAAGCTACGTGATGGTCCGGCTGCCGAAGAACTGGGGAACGTACGTGTGCGCGAACGTGGAGGTCTATTCGACGCCGATACACCCGGAGAACCTTGGCGAGAAACTCGGCGCGTACTGCCTCATCCAGAAGTGAGCGGGGAATCACAGATGGCCGCGCTGGCCACCGCAGGCGAGCCGAGGCAGCTAGGCCTTGCCGTTCCGTCCCACAAGACCCACCGCAACCGCGTATTCGTAGACGTCCTGACGACTGCCTAATTCGAGTTTCCTGCAGATGCTCTCGCGCACCCGCTCAACCGCAAAGACCGCAAGCCCAAGACGGCGAGCCGCCTCTGCAGGGGTATAGCCTCGCACGAAGTATCGCAACGCTCGCCGCTCTCGGGAAGTCAACGCCTCCAGCCCGCTGGCTGCTGCAGTCCTCGCCATCAACCCCGATTCTAGCCAGCATGGGCTGTGGAAAAACAGGCGAATCAGTTTTGTTCCGCAGGCCGAACAAATCGGAGAACGATGTTTGCGATCCCTATTTGCCCAGTGTAGTATTTGGGGCATTGCTTCGAGCCGAGAGCACTCACGTTACGCTGGATGGGATCGAATACGACGTGGTGCTGCACGTGTACGGGGAACAGGACTGGCGCGGCTTCCTCATCAAGCCCGGCAGCCAGGTGCGGATACCGGAGCGCGGCGCAAGCAAGGAAGAAGTGCTCGCAAAGCTCACCGCAGCTCTCAAAACCCACCTTCCCTAAAAGAATGTTTTCGCTAGGAGTCCGGCGTAATCACCTCTTTGCATATTTGCCCTCCACACCTGTGCAAAATAATAGTGATCGTCATCACAGACAATCCGAGCCCCCGGTGAAACCATGCTGAAAATACATCCAGGAGCCGCGGAGGTGCGCGATGGCTCACTGCCCCGATTGCGATTCCGTCAAAATGTTTTGTGACCCGCCGGAAGGGAACGGCAAGTGCTCCGGTTGTCACGGCACCGGATTCTCCGACTTCTCCGATTCACCCGAGGTAGAGTTCCTGAGCGGAGAGCTATCCTCGTGCGAAGAATGCTACGGCACGGGCATATGCCCTACGTGCAACGGATCAGGCGTGCTGGAGGAGGAAATCCCACTCGCCGCGTAACCAACCCCAATTCCAAAAAGCCGCATTCCAACGCGGCTTCTCCCATCTCGCCACACGCAAAATCCGGGGCATCGCCCTCGCGAGATAATCGGGTCATCCATACGCAAAATCCGGGGCATACTTTGACACTCATCCATGTGCCTGGTTTGGTGACAGTCATTCACGGCTGGGCGGCTTCCGAAGCATGGAAGGCAACCACGCGCCACCTGTTCACCTCCCGGACATACACTTTCGTAAATCGCCAATCATCTGAGACCTGTTGCCCATTGATTGATCGAAGGCGCTGCAGGCGGCCGGTGACCACGGCGGCGTTGTCGTATACCCGATAACGAAGGTCCGACGATTGATACCGCAGGAACTTCATGCGGCCGGAACGCGCAACCTTGACAACCTCGGCTTTCGTCAACACCGGCATTCGGGGTACGGCGACTTCAAGGTCATCCGCCCATAACCTTTCCAATGCATCCGCGTCCCCGCGCTCGTGGGCTTCGTTCCAGACGGTCTCCAGCCGCTGAAGCTCGCCGATATCGGAATCATGGGTGGACTGTGCCCGCGCGGTCTCCGCGATCGCGACGAAAAGCAGCATGGCAACGAAACAGGATATGAGCGACTTCACTCGTGCCCCCTTTACTTCTCATAAATGCCGCCACAGATCACTCCATAACGGCAAGATCGTATCACCGCCACACAGCCAGGCAGAAAAAAACCGCATCCCCTCGCGGCTTTTCCCATCCCACCACACGCAAAACTCGATGCCTGGATCTCGCGAGAAATCCGATACCCACGCGCGCAGAATCCGATACCTGCCAGCCCCTAATACATTCAGTCAAACCCTGCTGCAGTCGCAAAAACGATTGCCAATCCCGTCCGCCGAGACTACCCTTTCGGCCAATGAGGAGGACCCAATGAACCGCGCACGCGTGCTGCAGGTAGTGTTGGTGATATCCGGACTGCTATTCACGGCCGCCGCCTACCCCCTGGTCCTCTTCTGGCGACAGCAGCCGTCGCTCGCAATGATGCTCAGTCTCTATGTCCCGCTGGGAATCTTCCTGTTCGCCGCAGTGCAAAACCCGTCGGCGCATCGCAGCGTAATCCTGTACGCAGGGTGGGCAAACATAGCTCACGCCTCTCTCATGGGAGTTCAGGGATTCTACAAGGTAATCGCACAACGGGAGCTGGTAGGATCGGCTCTATTCATCGTCATCGGCATAGCCCTCCTCGCGCTCGCACCAAAAAAGGAGATCCAAAAGCAGTCATCAGCCGCAACCGTATAGCCAGACGAAAATCCTTGCTAAACCCCGCCGCCGGGTCTAATCTTCCCCCCGCCCGGGCAAGCCACAAAGGGGAGCCCATGTGCTTCAAAGCACAAGCTCAACCGCTGGCAACCCCGGGCATTCTGTAGCCGATGTCCGGAGCTTCAATCTTCATCGCCATCATCTTAGCGAGCGCCTTTGCGCTCGGCGCGTGCATACTGTGGCTACGCGACCTCCGCCTCAAGAAAAAAGGTAAGACCGACACTCAAATCAAAGCCGCGTCAAAAGCATCAGTTGCAACTTACCGCGGCGCGGAATCCGCAATCATCGGTCTTATCCTGATCGTCAGCGGAATTGTCGCCGCGGAGCGCTCCCGTGGACTATCCGAAAGAGCGGTCATCTTCGTTCCGCTGGGCTCTATTTTTCTTTGGCTTGCCATTCGGCAGTGGAAAAGAAGCCGCGACCTGAAGCATTTCGTAGATACCGGTGAGATGCAGCCGCCCGAACACACCTAATCGCAAAAGCCTCAATGCCTCCGGCGATTCGACTCAAACTGTCCGCCGGGAAGGAACGGCAGAAGATCGTGTTCCCATGTAACGCCCGGCCCCGCGGGCCTCGGCATCGTGAACGAGACAAGGAAGGTGGCATAGAACCGGATCGGCCCAAAAGAGACGAGCGGCGTGTCCGGCCGCCAATTCACCCCAGGTTTCTTCGCACCGGAAAGCCAGACCAGATTACTTCGAAGATCCACAAGAATCTCGAGTTTCCCGTCTCGAAGGTCATACCGCAGCGACTCGTCGCCGCCGTGTGCTTCAACCTCTCGGGGAAACTTCGTGACGAGCGCGCCAACAACATTCGGCCGCGCATGGACTTGCAGAACCACCTGGACCCGGATATCGCCCGCAAAGTCGAGGAACCCTAAGCCGTAAAACGCATGGGTGTTCTTATCCCGCTGCCACCCCGCAGCAAGATCCCCAATCGCGCGAATCGCGCTCCTGCCATTTTCGAAAGTAAGAACAATCCCCGCCATTCAGTGGGAATCTTACCACCGCGAAATGCTCATTGTGGAGCGGTCACGCGAAGGCGTGATATCCGTCACCGAAACTGAAGCACGACCGGTGATAACAGAAAGAAATGTTCACCTTTGAGATTTCTCGCGGGCGGAACAATCTGTTCTACTGGCGACTCAAGTCGGGTGAGAAAATCCTCTGCTGGAGCGCAGGATACGAAACGTTTCGAGGCGCAAAGAACGCCCTTTTAAAGGCAAAGAAAACAAATCAATTCCCGTACTGCACAAAAGACGTGGGAGCGGAACTGCGGGAAGCACCAATCGAAACCGTAATCGACGTGTAGCCGCCGAGACGGGGTCAATGCACCAACCCACTCACCCGAACTCCGATGTAGTACGGCCAAATCACAATCGCAAAAACCGCCCGCCAAAACCCAAGATGCAAAAACCCAATCGTAAAAAGCCACGCCGCAAACCAAAAACCTCCCCCAAGGATCCCATGCCGTTGCACAACCTTGATCTTCTCCCCCTCCGCCATCACACCCTCCTATCACGCCGGCATTGTACCCCCATCCAAACCAAAAGAGCCGGAACTTCCCCACCCCGGCTCCGGCACATACATTTTAAGTTTTGGCATGCTCGACGCCCTTCAATCAATCGTCCAAGCCAAGAAATAAAATTGTCCAGCAATACACGCCAGCTGAAAAAGCCCGAGCATAAGGCCAAAGCCAAGCATTCTCCAGTTCTTTGTTTTCACAGCCCTTGAAAGAAAAAGTCCACCATTCAAAACGATTAGAACGAGAGTTGGATAGAACAGCGCCAAACTTTCAATTCTCCCCCTCCAAGGACCGTGATTTACCCCAGTTCCATACCACACGCTTTCTGAAGGTAATGATCCACTCTTCCGCTCTACGCCATACAAGGCGAATGGGAACCCACCCAGAAGGACGGTAAGAATAGAAAATACCGTTGGTGACTTTGTGAATTTATTTAACATAGGAAGGAGGGCGGCGCTGATTGGTAGCGTGCCCAAGTCGAAGGGCAACTCTGATGCCTAGACTGAATTCCAAAGGGAGGTCGACTCTACCGCAATCGAATATCCACATACTAATAACGTCACTCCGCTAGTGGTCGGTTCGGCAACTGCCTAGCCAGTTGCTCCCCCTGAAATGGCTATGCCAAAGATAATTACTGTCTCACCGACCAATATGGCGACCGTAAGCACGACTCCAAGTAGCATGACCACCGCGTTTCTATATTGCTTCTGCGTAGCTAAAAAGGTAATCAGTGAAAGAATTGAAAAGACGTATGTGGCAATGAAGCCGACTACTACCTTTGCAGCGAACCCTTGATGAGAGGTTATGAAAGTCGCAAATCTCAATAAAATGCCAAATAATATTGGCCAAATAAACACCGCTATCCCAGGCAGGAAACCGCACTGCCAAGTTTTTAGAGTTTTGAAGAGAGTGAAAGGACGGTCCATCTTTTACGAATTAAGCTCAACTGCGCAAGCCAGTTCTTCCAGCCTGGAGACTGGTTTGGCGGCGATGGCATCGGAGGCAGCGCCACCTCGATGCACAACGCCACGTCGTCTAACTCAAGCGATAGCTATCTCGACGGCGAGTCGGACAGCGAGAGCGAGTCTGAGGCGGACATCCCCATTTTCGTCCCGGTCCCTTTCAAGGAACTCTCGAGCGTCCAGCACTACACCCCCGAGGAGCAGATCATCATGTTTGCGCAGGCGCTGAAACACCAGTTTCAGCGCCACTGCTTCATAAAAATCCACCAGCACGAAACCCAGCCGATGCTAGTGCCCTTCGTGAGGGAGCCCTACACGCCGCCGCACTACCACCGCTGGTACATCGACAGGCTGATGAAGCAGCAAAAAGCCCTGCCGGCCGCCGAAGTCGACAAGATGCTGAAAGAGCGCGACGCAGAACTGCTTGAGGCGGCCACAAAGTCCGATCTACCAGATTCATTCGTGGAGAAAGACTGAATGGCGACCCCCCAAACAAACCGCCTCCCGAGGTTCGAGCGCGCCCAAGGCGCACTCGAACTCCACCTCACCGACCGCGACATCAATGAAATTCTCGCGGTCGTATACGTGCTGCGCCTGGCAAATTCCGATCAGATTCAGGCGCTTGCCACAGGCTCCAAGCAGCAAATCCTGCGGCGGCTGCAGAAGCTCTTCCATACAGGACTCCTCGACCGGATCACCCCGCGCCTCAACTATCGCGTTGGCAGCGAGCCCATTGTCTATGCCATCACCAATGCAGGCATTCAGACACTCGAGAACGAAGGTATAGTCAAAAGTTTTCCACAAACGGACTACAACCATAAGAATCGCACCATCGGCGAGCCGTTCATCCGCCATACCTTGCTCGTTAGCCAATTCCGCACGGTCTTGATGCTCGCCTGCCGCGATCATCCCGGAATCGAGCTTCGAGGCTGGCATCAAGGGCGCACAATTCAAGACTCAATTCAGGTTCCTCTCGGGAACTCCCGCGAGGAAATCCCGGTGGCCGCGGACGGCTTCTTTACCCTCGGGTTGCCAGAAGGCAAGGCACGCTTCTTCCTCGAAGCCGACCGCGGCTCAATGTCCATACCCCGCTTCACCAAAAAACTCATTGGATTCCATGCTTGGTGGCGCGCGGGAAGATATACAGAGAAGTTTGGCAACAAATTCTTCCGGGTGCTTACCGTAACTTCAAGCCGCAAGCGGCTTCAAAATCTCGTTGCCGCCGCTCGCGGGCTTCCCGACGTGAAGAAAAACGGAAACATGTTCCTCTTCACCGCCGAGGATCAGCTGCAGCTCGATGCACCCGGAAAGATTTTCGAAAAGATTTGGACGAACGTTGCTGGAGACGAGCCGTGCTCGATGCTCTAGCGTGCGTCCAAAAATTAAAAACGGAAGGAGAACTTGCCATATGCAAATGCGCAGTGCAAATTCAACCGGAGCCCGCGATGGACCGTAACCAGCCCGAATTCAAATCCGCCTCAAGCGAAAAGCTCCTGACCGCGAGTGAACTTGAGGCGTGGCTGGAAATTGATCGAAAGACGGTCTATACGTACGTGCAACGGGGCCTCATACCCTACATCAGGATCCAGTCGAACGTCCGCCTCCGCCGGACGGAAATCGAAAACTGGCTTGAGACGCACTCGTACCGCCCCAACAGGGGGCCGAAGAAAAATCAGTAAATCTCGGCGGCGGGAAATACCGAAACGGGCGTCCGCCGCATGTAGCCCGAACGAATGAAATCCCAAAGCTGGCCGGCAGGCGCACCGGCCAGCTTTTATAATTTCGGCGCGCTCTGCGCGCCTTGTCTCCCCAAAAAATCCAATGCGAAAACAATCTTAAGCTCCTCGCCTTCTCCGCAGTGTAGCGACCACCCCACCGCTTCAAGGTCCCACGTCTAAAAGCCCGCCGACCGGCGGGCGTTTTCTCGAATCTGCCTGCGGCGCTCCACCTTGATGCGGCGGGGGCCTCCGGTCGCTCCACTGGGCACGTGGCAAGTCGCCCAGCCGGACAGCCACCAAAGAAATAAATTGGCTGGTGAAAAGAAAGTTATTTATGGAAAGCCTTCCGAAGTACTACTTCCGGGACCTCCCCGCCTACGTGATGGAGGAAATAATCACCGGCATGATTAATGGCAGACCCGAGCCGACGGGACAGGAGATGGAGGATTGGCTCGCGGAGGAGCTGGAGAGGGAGGCCGAAGCGCTCCTCGCAGCAAACGCTTAGCGCACCAGAGGGTGGAGCAATCCACCCTCTTTTTTTATGCTCGGCCAGCGGCTTCTACTGCACTGCAGTCAATCCTTGATACAGCCAGATCCCGGCAATCACCAGAATCAGTGCGCCGGACGCGCCGCCAAAGGCTTTAATCAAGGGATTCAGCTTGTTGACCTTATTTACAAGAATGCGCTGTTCCTCCGCCATGTGCGACGAGGATTCGTCGAGAAACAACTGCTCGTCCTCATGCATGGTCAACGTGCTGCGATAGATCAGAAGCACAATGAGGATCGTGGTCAGAATACCCCAAAGAATCAGCAGCACCACGAGCTTCGACATACTGCACCTCGCGTCAGGCCAGAATTGCCGCGAAGCATATCACTATTCAAGGGAAAAGGCGCGCTCCGCGCGCCTTTTTCTTTTCAAACAGAGAGAAAAATCCTAACCTCCTCGCCTTCTTCTCAGGGTAGCAAGCACCCCACCACCTCAAGGTCCCACTTCCAACAGCCCGCCAACCGGCGGGCCGTTTCTTGAATCTGCCTGCGGCGCTCCACCTTGATCCGGCGGGGAACCCCACTCGCTTCCCGTGAAGCGTGGCGAGTCGCCAGCGGACGAAGCCACGAATAACTAACCACCGCTGGAAAATCAGTATGACCGAGAATACACGGGATCTCTCGAAGTTCGGCCTTCGGGAAATCGGGATAGCCGCCGAGCTACTCACGAAATATGCGGACGGGCGTTCCTCCTGGGCGAGCGCCGAGGACGAACTGGCTGATGGCATCGCGGTGGAATTCAATCCATGCTCTGGGGAGGTCTTCCTCGTGGACGAGGACTACCGGGTGGCGATGGTAAATGACAACCGCAAGTTAGAGAACTGGGTCAATTGCTTCAACTGCGGAGCCGAAGGGTTCAGAAGCGAATTGCCGCTCGATGCGGACGGCAACTGCGCCAAGTGCGAAGGCAAATAGCACACAAAGAGAGCGGGAGGTTTTTCCTCCCGCTTTCTTTTCTTTTTGCTCGGCGATATTGCCCGGCGCGCTCTGCGCGCCTCTCCATTTTCAAAGACAACAGAGAGAAAAATCCTAACCTCCTCGCCTTCTTCTCAGGGTAGCGACCACCCCACCGCCTCAAGGTCCCACTTTCAAATGCCCGCCTTCAGCGGGCCATTTCTCGAATCTGCCTGCGGCGCTCCACCTTGATCCGGCGGGGTCCTCCGGTCGCTAACCGCGAGACGTGGCGAGTCGCCCAGCCGGACAGCCACCAAGAAATAACAGGCTGGTGAAAAGATAATTATTTATGACGACACTTCCACAGGAAGGCATCTGCCCGGACGGGATGTTCGGGAAGCCCATAAGCGAGTACTCCGATGAGCACGCGCTCGAGGACGGTGTCCTGATCGACCTGACTCAATTCACGAAGCTGCAGTTCCATGGACGCCCGATCAACCGCATGACTCGCCACCTCTTCGAAGCCTTCGGGCCCGAACTCGATAATGAAGAGGAGAGAAAGAGATTCGATGATTACCTGCGATGGGTGTTTCGGGTCAAGTTTGGTTTCGCGCAGCCCTCGCCCGACGGCGTTGGAGACACCTGGTGGCTGCCTCCAAACATCTGGCTTGTCCTCAACGACGTGGGCGGCTGGACCGCCATGCACCCGGAAGATTACTGATCCGGGTCGCAAAAAAGCGAGAGCGGGAGGAAACCTCCCGCTCTCTTTTCTTTTTGCTCGGAGCACAACTAAGCAGCGGCAGCCTGTACCTTCTGTACCGGCTTTTTCGCCGTGCGCGCCGCTGCCTTCTGCTTTTGCCCTTTCAACTTCGCCCAACGAGCCCGCTGCGCGGCAGCCATACGGTTACGTACCGCTGCGGAAACAGTTCGTTTGCCTCTCTGCACCCTTCTTTCTCTTAATTTGGCCCACCGCGCGCGCTGGGCCGCTGCGATCTTGCGTCGCCCCGCGGCCGACATCCTGCGCCGCGGTCGTCCCATACGGGCCGTGCGTCCCACGCGCGCGGGCCTGCCCAAGTGATTACGCCCAACCAATCCCTGCAACACCGAAATTGCATTATCTAACCGTTCCACTTCGCGCTCCGCGCGACTTCTTTCCTGCCGTAGTTCATTCAATGCGCGAGACAGATTTGCCATGAAGTACCTTTCCCACAAAGGAACTTAACTCATAACTGCGGGAATAAGTATACGCGTAATCAGTAACTCGCGTTTATATGTCAATGAGTTATTAGGAATGGCGGCAAGAGAAAGTAATTACTACTCACAGTTCGACAACTTCAAAGAAGGCATACATATAACCATCCGGCTCGATCATGAATATGCCTGCATCGAAGCCAGAGTCCAATTCCCGGCGTACTTCTTCCGGCAAGTCGCGCTCCGTGGCAAATGCAAACTGCGCATCCCGGAGGTCAACTTCCGCCCGCTTCCCATCTCCCATAACTAGGACCAAATCGTCAGAAATGCCGACGACATTGCCGTTAAAGCTATTTGTAACCGTGCGATCCGGTTGAAAAGCCGCGAAGAATATCTTTGTCGAGCTTTCCATCCATTTGCTGAACATCAACTCCGCTTCTTGGCGCGTCGAGATCATCAATCTTTCCCAGTCAGCAACCATTCCATGCTTTTCCGAAACTCGCGCGCGATCCGCAGCACTATGGCGGCCCCAATCTCTCGCCCTCCGCGCTCGACAACTGAGAGGTGATTCTGGCTGATCCCAACCCGGCGGGCGAACTCCGCTTGCGTCACATCAAACCCGCGCAACTCCCGAATGCGTCTCCCGACTGCCTTCCAATCAATGTCTGGCGGGGCGCTGCCTGATTTTATGCTTGCTGATGATATCCTCTTAGGGATAAACTATCCTCCTGCGGATTTATATGCTGCTGCCCCATTGTCCCTGTGCAGCGGCCTCGCCGCCGATTGTCGAAGGAGGTAACCCATGCGCCACCTCGCGTGGCTCACGCTGTTCGCCACGATACTCCCTGCAACATCAGTAAAGGCCCAAACCCTGACGCTCCGCGCGGGCCGATTAATTCAATGCACGCTGGAGGAGCCGTCCCTCTCCTCCAAAACCGCATCAGTCGGCGATCCGGTCCTTTGCTACCTGCGCTCCGCGCGCGAGTTTGGCCGTTCCGCCTTCCCGCGCGGCAGCTACCTCGCCGGTCGCTTCTCCGACGCAAAGGACCCCGGTCGCTTCGCAGGCAAGGGCTGGATGAAGCTCGAATTCGACCGCCTCATCTTCCCGGATACCGACATCCCCATTTCGGCGAAAGTCATCGCCGTCCGGCGCTTCCGGGTGGATGAGGAGGGGAAAATCCTCGGCCAAGGTCATCCCAAGCGCGACGCAGTCGTCTGGATGTTCCCGATCCTCTGGCCGATTGACCTCATCCGGCTCCCGGCGCGCGGACCTCGCCCGACGCTCTCAGGCGAAGTCCCGGTGGTCCTTCGCCTCATGGACGATGTCGACATCCCCTGCACCTCGTATCCGAGTTGCCAAGGCGCCACGCCCATGGCGTTTGAGCCGCGCCTCCAGCCACGCCGCTTCCAACAAACCCGTCATTAAGCCAAAAATCCCCGCCGGTCTTGCACCCGACGGGGATTTTATCTTTTCTTTATTTCCACTTTATTTTTTTCTTAACTCCTCCACGCACAATAGAAGCATGACCGAAGAGTCCATCCAATTCCATATCAGGTCGAATGATTACTTCGGGACGCTCGCAACCGTGCTCGACCTCCTACGACAGGACGCACAGGCCGGTTACACTGAGAGGCACGACGCAACGCTCCAGCGCCTCCGCGACGACCTTCTGTATCTGCAGCACGGCTTTTGCATCACTGTCCAGCCGCAGCACTGGAGCCAGCAGCCGCCGCAAAAAACACCAGAACCGACAACCGTTGGATGATGTCGCAGAAGTAGTGATTCACCCGCGCGGGGATAAAAATGATCGTGCCCGGGTCCACATTGAAGATTTTCTCTACCCCATTGACCTCGGTTCGCATCTTCGCCTGGCCGCTCGCAACGTAATACACCTCGTCCTCGTGATGGGGCGTCTGCGGATCCGTCGCCCCTGCCTCTAGGACATAGATCCCGGCGCTGAGCGAAGGCACTCGCAGGAATTCGAGGTATGGCTTGTCGGATTTTGCAAGCATCTCAGAAAAATCAAAGACATTCGCGTACATGTGAAGCTCCTCAAAGGTAGGCACCTTAGCATAAAAAGAGGGCCAGCTTTCGCTGGCCCGAAATGCAAGGAGGGAAGACAACACAATAAATGGTTACTGCGGCGGTTGCTCGGACATCGTGCCGCTCTTTTTCTTCGACGCGCGCTCGCCCGACATCTTCACGGACGTTACGTGAATCGAGTTCGCTGCCGTATCGACATGCCCGCGGAGGGTGACTTCATGGCCTTCATGGCCCTTCACGGCATCGGGATTATCGATGGTCCAGCTCTGCCCACTCTTATCTGTAAGGGTTTTGCCATCATCGCTGATTTTGCCCATCAGGTGGCTTTTTGAATGGGCTTTCTTGCCGGTGGTCTGGCCTTGGGGCATTGATTCTTGGTCACTCGGCTGTTGCGATCCGTACTGGCCGAACGCGGAGAGCGAAAGCCACAATGCCGCCGCAAACACTGCTACTCCAAGTTTCTTCATGGGAGACCTCCAGGAAGGGCGCGGCATTATTCTAGCCCAATTCCCGCAGTGTTGCTGGCGTGAGCCTCGTGCGCAACACGCCCATCGTAGCGCTCATCCAAGGTCAAATCCACGACAGGAGGAAAATCATGGCTGACATTAATAAAGGAATCGACATCCTAGAAGATCTGATCGAAACGTGTCGCGACGGCGAGAATGGCTTTAAGCAGGCAGCTGAAAAGATCAACGACCCGGAAATTCGGAGCTTCTTCCTTGCACAAAGCACGGAACGGGCGCAGTTCGCACGGGAACTTGAAGCGGAAGTACAGCGCCTCGGCAAAACCGAACCCGAGCGGAAGGGCAGCGCAGCCGGAGCGATTCACCGCTCGTGGATGGGGTTGAAAGAAGCGCTCGGCGGCGGAACAAAATCAATCCTCGAATCCGCGGAAAAAGGCGAAGACAGCGCGAAAGAAGCCTATGAAGAGGCGCTCACCGACGAGGACCTTCCTCCGGGTGTCAGGCCGTTATTGCAGCGCCAAGCCGAAAGCGTCCGACTCGCCCACGACCGGGTCCGGCATTTGAGAGATACCGCCAAAGCTGCTTAACCTCCGACGCAAAAGGCGAAAGGCCACCTTACGTTCGGGGTGGCCTTTTTGTTTGAGTGGGGTACCGGGTTTTCTGGGGAACATCGCCCCATAAACAGCCCCGAATTCGCGCCCAGATGGCTCCAGAGCTTCTCATGCAAAATGGACGGTATGTTGCCGCACCTTTAGCGTCCATTTAGCGTCCGCCCCGAATCGCGCAGCTATAACCAAGATTCCCGGCCGCCCTTAGCGTCCACTTAGCGGTCGCACCTATTTCGGTGCAACCGCCGGGATGCAGAATGAAACTTACAAGTCCCGAAATGCACCTATTTTGGTGCAGCACAAAGATAGAATTTAGCGTCCATTTAGCGTCCAGACTGCGGAGTACCGTCGGGTTTATGGGGGAACGGAGCGACTAAATAGACACGCGATAAGCGACTGAAGATAAGCAACTTAGGCACAAATCTCCGCAAAATCAAAAACTTGCCCAAAATGGCCTCGAAAGAATTCGGCTTACAGGTCCGTATCCTGACTTAGCGCCGGACACACCAAGCATCAGCCGCCGTCGTGACTTCGGCGGTGACAAGCTGCGCAGAGGGTGATCAGGTTGAGTTCACTATCATCGCCCGACTGGCTACGTGCCAGGAGGTGGTGGACCTGAAGCTCGGTTTGCCTGCCACATCGTTGACACCGCCACCCATCGCGCCGCAGGACCTGTCGACACAGCTCTTGGTAAGCTTCCGGATCAAGCTGAATCCGGGGCTGCTTGGGGCAGGGGATGATCATGCGATTTCAGCCCGCAGCCCCGTTAGGAATTGATGTTTCTGCTCGCCCGGCAAGAACCTGTAGAGGCGCGAGACGGATTTGAGCAGAATTTCGGGGTCGCCCTGATCGAGGTTAGCGCCGGCCAGGAAGTCGGCACAGATCATCTCGAGACAATAACCGCGGGATTTATCGGAGCCAAGCATCATGGCCGCGGTTTCGATCGCCTGCTCGATAATGGGAATTTGGCTCCTGTAGAATTTGAAATAGATCACCTCGGTCGGTTCGCTGTCTTTGCCGGTGAGGTGCTTGTCGACTTCGCGCTTGAACTCGTCCCGCGGCAACGACCGAGCCTTGTGCATCCATGCTGCACAATCGAAGTCCTTCCCATCGGAGCGTGCAACTTTCGACAGCTCGGCAGCTTTCGTCCAGCCGACCTGCTCGAGCTCCTTTCTCACTTGCGGCGGAAGATGCTCATGGATGGACATCAGGTAGTACGCCGTCCTGCGCGAGTCGGGGAAGCGCCGCTCCAGAAACTCATCAAAGGACTTCAGATTCTCCACCCTCCAGTACTGCCCCGCCCGCACCTCACACAGATACCTGCCTAGCTCCACGAACTTCGTGTCTCGGTTCGTCTCCACCCGCCGCTCCCAGGCCAGGATCTCGTCGATTTTCGAGAGGACGAACATAGCCCGGCGCGGATTCAGCTTGGGCAGAACCGGCGGCTGGTTAGTACGCAAGCTCATCAAACACACCAACGAGGCTTCCTCCTGGCCGGCGGACGAGTTTCGCTTCTGTGAGCTCTGGCTTCGCTAGACACAGCCCAAGGTAGGCACAGCTCAAACAAGGGTTCTGGGGAAACCGGATGCCAGAGTGGGGGAGAAACCGTCCGGTATCGATCTGCTGAATGGTGTCCTCGAGCAGGGCTGCAAATTCCTGGCGCTGGGCTTCGGTAATCGTTGTCCGCAGGTATTGCACCTCAACCAGACGTTTGCGCACGAAGACCACCTGGGCGACTTCGGAGATACCGGTGATCCAGGAGTAGCAGACGAGCTGCGGGTCAAGCGCCAGCAGGCCGTCAGGCTCTTCCGAATATCTGGCGGAAGTGGTCTTCCACTCAATCAGGCACTCGGTTCCATCCACCCGCCCGATAGCATCAACATAGGCGACGAAGTCATTTCCGCCGTGAATTGAGCAGGTGAACTTGATCTGCTGGTTGCGCCGAGGCCGAGGAATCCGAACCCGGTCGTCCTGGGCAAAGCGGTCGAGGAGCTGGAAGCCTTCGTGCAATAGCCGGTCCCAGGTGTCATTCCCGGAATAGACCAACTCGCTTTCTCGATAGGTGGACCATTCCGTAAAGAAGGCAGCCGCCGCATCCCCCCGCCGAAAGTAGGCTGCTAGGGCCTTCTCAAAGGCCCTCCCGAAGAGCATCGCTGCCCGGGAGTCTTTCTCCTGCCAGCCGTCGAGGTACCGATGGCGGTACCTTCGGGGACAGGCCAAATAATGGCTGATCTGGGTGAAGCTGTAAGTCGTCATGCTACCTCCGAACCCGCTGCGGCTCCAGAGCTCGACAGCTCCTCCCATCTTCCTGCGGTTGCAAATCCTTCGAAGTTGAGCAGGGAAGTGCCGTTGACGGTCGTATGCGTGATCTTGACCACGCCTTGAAGCTTCAGCAGGGCACCTGTGTCGAGCTCATCGTGGCCGAGCAACTCCGAGTCGTAGCCAAAATCCCGCAAAAACCAGCTCAGCTTCCACAATGCCTTCTCCGTGCAGTAGATCCGCCCGGAGATGAAGCTCCCAACAAACTGCTTGGGCTCGAGCACGACAAACTGGAGGGCGTAGTACGGCTTCTGTGGGTGCCAGCGGTACTGTGCGCGATGGATGCTGACGAGATACAAGCCATCCGGCACTTCGGCGGGCTGGGAGGCCTGGTGCAGGCCGGGGAAGCGGCGCTTCACGCAGCACCTTCTTTCTGTCCTAGGTAGTTGTTGAGCTGGCAAACGAGTGCGTTCTTGTCCTTCGCTGCCCAGTCGGCAACGTGGTGGATGAAGTTCTCGACCTGATCTCGGCTGGCCTCTTTGAGGGTCTTTACCCCGCAGAAATCGACAGCGTAAGACTTAACCAGGACCGGATCGAGCTCGTGCTGGCGGATGAGCTGGCAGAGGCGGTCGCGCAGAAGGTGCTGGCTGTTGCCACCATCTCCATTCACCGGCTGGGGCGGGCGCTTGCGGTGGTTTTTCTCGGCGGCAGGTGGCCCGGAAAAGGACCCAATTTCCTCGACCGAACAGATGCCGATGCCATACGCCTTCCGCAGTGCCCGGTTGACCGCCCGGGTCTCGGCTACGCGCATCTCCGCCCCGCGGACGAGGTCGGAGGTGTTGGAGGGATCGGCATCGCCGTAGCCCACGAATCCTCTGCAGGTCCGCGACTTGAAAACCACCGCTCTGAAAACCCAGCGGGAGTTGGGTGGATCACAGGATTTCAGGACCGGCCTCACATGTATCCCGCCACAGTGGCGCCGTTCTGCAAGCCTTATCAGACCGGAATGGGTCACATACCAGCGGTTTTCAAGTAGCAGAAAGTCCCCCATCGCAAGAGAAAGTCCAAAGTCGGTCGAGAGTTCGTTGAGAGCAGACACATGGGTTCGCTTCAAGAGATTCCCCCACGCCCTTTTTGCTAGCGTGCGGTTGGCCCTGAGAAGTCTCTGATCTGGTGGCATCCACGTTCCTCCTTAGGTAGCATAATGGTACCGCAAAGGTACCTATAATTCAAGAAAAAAACTTAGCTTTTGCGGGATTGGTTAGTGAGTATTCGTTCAGCAGCTTCTACGGCTGCGTTCGCGATAAAACTGCTAACGCTTCTACGCTCGAGGCTCGCCGCTTTGTCAATGGCCTGACGTTCCCGATCGGTGAAGTAAACGAACGTTTTCCGGCCTAGGCGCTCTTGTGAACGGCGCCGCGATTTTGGCGCTGGGGTCTTCCTCATAGGCCGATGTTACACCGACGAAATGGCTGCCCCCAATGTCGCTTCCGGTTCCCGTTTGCAAGTCAGCTGCAAGACATTACGCCGTGTGTGGGCTGACGCCCGGTGCCCTCTCTCAGCCCCGAAGCAGCTCCAACCAATCCAAGATAGTACGGCGAGAAGGGCACCCAGTAGACGGTTCTCTTGCGAGCCGGCTGAGCTCGGAGCCAACCAGGGACAGCTGTCGAGCTATGAGCAAGGAAGTAGCGAAATGGTGCAGCTATCAGAAACCGCACTCGGTATAAAGTGTTTCAGCTGATTCCTTAGACGTTACCTTGGCGTTTGCAATTTTTTGGGTCAGTGCTACGCTTCCTCGCAGCACAACCAGTATCCCTATTGACCGCCGATCCCACCACTAGCGTTGGGATTTCTCGTAGAGGGTGGGCAGCTTTAAGTGCCCTCAGGGAAACACCGAACGTTTTCAGGACGAGCAGTGTCTAGTGCCGTACTTCGGCTTCAGGCCGAGCAGCACTGAATTTCGCTTACGGATCGGAAGAAACTCATGTCTGTAGCCGGAAAAGGTGGTCGGCCGCCGGGATTACCGAAAACCGGCGGCCGCAAGAAGGGCACGCCCAACAAAGCCACGTTGGCTGTCGCAGAAGAATTGGCTGCCATCGGTTGTAATCCCATTCAACTACTCGCGGGAATTGCCATGAACGAGAGGCAAGAAACCGGCCATCGCATCCGGGCTTTGATCGAACTCTGCTCCTACGTGTATCCCAAGCGAGCGCCCATGGTAGATCTTCCTCCGACCGATGCCACCGTCGTAGTGAAAACAGAGGTCGAGCAGGTTCCAGTTCCTCCGAACAGCACGGACAGCGACCATGCGCAAAGTTCAACTTAGGCTTAAAAGCCAACACGGCCAGGTGTTTCGCTGTGACAAGCGGTTTATTGTCCTCGTAGCCGGCCGGAGATGGGGAAAGACAACCCTCGCGCTGTGGTGGTTAATTCACCACGCCGCCAGCAAGGAGAATCAGATCTGCTACTACGTGGCTCCTACTTGCCGTCAGGCAAAGTTGATCGCGTGGAGAAAACTCAAACAGCTTGTCGGCCCTGATTTAGTGAGTGCCACCCGAGAACGTGAACTCGAGCTCGAACTGAAGAACGGTTCCATCATTCAGCTGCATGGTACTTCCCATGCCGATTCCCTTCGCGGAACAGGATTGGACGCGATCGTTCTCGATGAATACGCACAGATGGGCACGGGGGTTTGGAATGCAGTTATCCGACCCATGCTCTCCGACCGCAAGGGCCGCGCTCTGTTCATTGGCACCCCCGCCGGGCACAATGCGTTCTACGACATTTACGTGGCTGCTCATGCGGGGAAAGATTGGGCAGCATTTCACTTTCCAACTCATGAAGGTGGGTATGTCCCGTCCGAAGAGCTGATGGCCATCCAATGTGAGACGGATCCGCGAATATACCGCCAGGAATATCACGCATCTTTTGAGACGTCTGCGGGCCGCGTCTATTATGCCTTTGCCCGTGAATCGAATGTCGCCAATTTAATCAGCATTCCTGATGCGGAGCTGCTCATTGGCATGGACTTCAACATTAATCCGATGACGGCGGTGATTGCCCAACGAGCTGGAGATCAGTGCCAAGTCCTTGATGAAATCGTATTACCGAATTCAAACACCCAGGAGATGATGAAACAGATCAACGACCGATACGCCGGACGCCGAGGTGTAGTTCATCCTGATCCGAGCGGCGTTGCAAGAAAGACTAGTGCACCCGTCGGGCAGAATGACTTCGTATTGATACGGCAGGCAGGTTGGACGGTGCAACCGCCGAAGATCGGTTCCATCGTCGATCGTATAACGAACGTGAATACGATGCTGTGCAATGCCAATGGCATGCGTCGTCTTCTTATTCACCCAAGGTGTAAGCACTTGATCCATGCCCTCGACGTCCTAAGCTATAAGGAGGGCACCAAAATTCCCGACAAGTCCGACGGGCATGACCATATTACAGATGCACTCGGATACCTCATCATCACTGCATTTCCAATTGTTCGTTCGGGGCTGAGGGTCCAGGAGTCACCCTTTTGGTGAGTACAACTGGAAACAGCCGCAAGTTCGCTTGCAGCTCGGTTTCTATTCGCATCTACTTTAGATACTCGAGTGCGCGATGTGCCCTGAATTCGAAGTCGCTGTGGAGGAGATGAAGATGGGAGTGTGGCCCCGGATTTCGTCCTTGCGCCGATATCAGAAAAAGTTCAGCATAGAGTTAGTTCGTTCCTGGGGCGGTGCTGTGATGAGCGAAATTCTGCGCTCATGGAAGGAAATCTCCTCGTACGCCGGGGCTTCGGTGCGCACTCTGCAGCGCTGGGAAAGGGAGTTCCATCTGCCCAT
>Ga0075436_100000854_pt1 | contig 20259 bp, 20 predicted proteins | sample RhiMethybrSRZTD5_FD_75303 | JGI IMG/M metagenome (GOLD analysis project Ga0075436, IMG submission 75303) | Populus rhizosphere microbial communities from Tennessee, USA - Rhizosphere MetaG P. TD hybrid SRZTD5 | ecosystem: Host-associated > Plants > Roots > Rhizosphere > Soil | place: USA...
AAGATCTGAGAGTTGAAGCCGTTATGCTTCTTGCGAAAGTTGTCGGCAACATCGTTGCCACACAAAAAGATCAGAGATACGAAGGCGGGCGAATCATGGTCGTCCGTCCAATAAATCCCGATGGCTCTGAAGCCGGTGACGATTTGCTTGCGCTCGACGCTGTCGACGCCGGAGTCGGAGACACCGTAGTCGTTGTTCGAGAAGGTTGGTCCGCTTCGACGACCGCGACCGGGAGCCCGGGCGCTGCGATCGATTCTGCTATCGTGGGAGTTGTCGATAAGGTCGAGTAGGAAACGAGCTGACAGTTGACTCGCCAGCCGTTAGATATCAACGATGCAATCAAACGATCGAGAAGCCGTTCGCGAATTTCTTGAAGCCGCCCTTAAGCAGCTTAATCAGCCCTCCAATGCTGGTGAGCGTGGCTCAGAGGCGGCTTCGCCTCAAGCTTCATCGGTTCACGCTTGCGATGCACACCCCGGGCACGATCGTTTTCCGCTAAGCGAACCTTCAGCGAGCACGGGCGCTCGAAAGCCGTGTTTCATGGAACCGGATCGCGTGTGTGTGAACTCCGGAGCTTGTGAAATGCGCGGCTTCTAGACCGCAGCTTTATTTCCTCGCGAGGAGAGCAACAATACGAGCAAGCCCTTCGACCACTGCCAGACCCGCTCGGTCCTCTCTGTGAAAAACTGCATTCCGAACATCCCGTTCGCCTTTGTACCTGATCGTTAAAATGTAGTCGTGCTCCTTTATGTCAGGCGTCTTCTTGCCTGGGACGAGGACCGCCGCAGGCCCGAGCGTCAACCACCACCACGCCGACCGCTTGCGCTTGCCGGGTTTCATCGAGCTTGCATCGACCACGTTTGCTCCGAGAACTGAGCTCGCAGGAATCTTGAAGGATCTTGTTCCGGGAATCAGCTCGGCAACTTCGATCCCTTCGGCGCTGACGATCAAGCGGACGGGCATAGGGTCTTCGAAGCGCTCGATCCCATCGAGATAACCAATCTCCACGCGAGTCGCTTCCAGCTTGCCCTCTGTAAGCTGATCTGTGATAGGCGCTCCGCACCAAATGCACCTCTTGGCGCTGGCGCCGTTTGGTCGCCTGCATTCGCGGCAATAAATCGGAGTCATATTTTTGTAAAACGTGAAGAGTGAAACGCGTAAGTCCCAATGGCGCGTCAACGCTTCGCCTGATAACCCGGACCTCTGAGCGGACGGCCGGGCACGGCGGTAGTCTGTTTGCCTGCTGAGATGACCACTTGTCCGTTTACCAGAACGTAACGAATGCCGACCGATAGTCGATTCGGATCCTCGAATGTAGCTACATCGTGGATTCGTTGAGGATTGAAGACAACGACATCCGCAAAATAACCAGGCTTCAACAAGCCGCGATCCGTAAGGTGCACTCGATTTGCCGCAAGCGAGGTCATCTTTCGAATTGCCTCCTCAAGCGTGATCACGTGTTCATCGCGCACGTAGCGGCCGAGTATTCGTGGAAACGATCCGTAGCCCCGCGGGTGCGCCCTGCCTTCAGAAAGCGGACCAGTTAGGGCGACCGTTTCGTGATCCGTTCCGACGCTCACCCACGGCTGCCTGAGCGCGAGATTCACGTCCCCTTCGCTCATAAGAAAAACGATCATGCTCGTTTGAGCGTTGTCCGAGATCAGCAAATCGAACAATGCGTCGAGCTCGTCGCTTTTGTTCATCATTCGAGCGATTTCGTTGATGCGCTTGCCCTCGTATTGAGCGAGGTCGCGATTCAAGACGCTCGCTACGAGTATTCCTTCTCCTCCGCCAGCCCCTAAATAAAAGTTCTCCCACTTGTCGGACGCTGCACGCATTTCCTGCTTGAGCTTCTCGCGCGTGGCTGGATCTTTGAGCCGCTCGATGAACTTTGCGGTGCCGCCTTCGTGAGCCCACGGTGGAACCGCCGCGCCGAGCGAAGTCGCTCCAGCGATGTAAGGATACTGATCGGCGGTAATGTCGATTCCGCGAGCGCGAGCCGCTTCGATTTTGGTGACAACCTCGCTCATCTTTCCCCAGTTCGGCTTGCCGGCCATCTTCAAATGGAATATTTCGACTGGGATGTTTGCTTCGGTGCCAATGCGAATCGCTTCATCAATCGCGGACATAATCGAGCTGCTTTCGTTACGCATGTGTGTCGCGTAAACGCCGCCGTAGCTCGCCGCAACTTTGGCGAGCTCGATTAATTCTTCGGTTTTGGCGTAGAACGCCGGAGCGTAAACGAGCGACGTGCTGAGCCCAACTGCGCCGTCTTCCATCGCTTCAGCTACAAGCTTTTTCATTTGCTCGAGCTCGGCTGCTGTCGGAGCTCGATTCTCATCGTGCAGGACATATTGGCGAACCTGTGTTGCCCCGACATAAGTCGCAAGGTTTATCGCTGCGTGACTTCGTTCGAGTCTGGCGAAGTACTCTCCGAGCGTTCGCCAGTCAGCGGTGAGTTTGAAGTGATTCATGAACGGCTCGCTCTCTTTGAGGATGTAATCGTTCAAAGGCGCGGCCGAGCCGCCTTCGCCCGTAACTTCGGTAGTGACGCCTTGAAAGACTTTGGATTCGGCTCGCGGATCGATGAGCAGACTCATCTCTGATTGCCCGAGCATATCGATGAAACCGGGGGCGACGATCATCCCGCGAGCTTCAATCCGCCGCCTCGCGCGCACGGCGCCGATGTGGCCGATCTTTACGATGCGGTCACCGCGAATCGCTACATCGCCGTAGAACCACGGGTTGCCGGTGCCGTCAACGACTCGACCATTCATAATGATGATGTCGTATGCTTCGGTTTGGGCGCTCAGCGCGGTTGCGAGTAATGCAGCTAAAAGGAGAGCAAGCACAATCACAAGCCTCATGGATTCCTCCGGGATGGTGTGGTTTCTGGTTTCTGGTTTATGGTTGTGACTATTAGCGAAGAGAACAGAAACCAGAAACTAGAAATCCGAAACCAATTAGTTCGCGGTGATTATAGTGGGCTCTGAAAGACTTCAACAATGGTTACTGCGATCGGGGTTGGCGATATCGTCGGTGTTGCTCATTCGCTTCGCGATCGACTTCTCGGCAAGAATGAAATGGTGGTTGGCGGCGCCCTTTTGTTTGCTTGTCGCGGCAGCGCTCTTAGTGGGCTTCACAAATGTATTCGGCGTGAGAGGCACACAGTCGGCAAGAGTCCCACTCACCTTGGGACGGACTATCTTACTTGCCGCAATTCCGCTGGGCTTCATTGCTTCGTCGCTGGACTGCACCGGCTTGAGTGTGGAAGGTTGCTCACCTTTTTGTACCTTCATCAAGGTGGTCTGGACCCCGCTGATCGCTGTCGTCTGTCTGTTTTATTTCTTCACGCGCAGAGGTTGGTCGCTCACTGCAATTGTAGCTATGTCATTTGTGTCCCTGGTCCCTCATTGCATTTGCTACAACGTCGGCAACCAATGGTGGATTCAACGCATAGGCGTAAGCCCGCTGTGCTACGGGTGGGGATTCTTCATAGGCATCATCGCCGTTGGTGCTTTGCGAAGCGGAGTTCACCTATGGCTTTCACTCGCCGTTTGTATTGCGATTATTTCGGGAGCAACCGGTTTCTTCATTTCTCACCACTACTATCATTTTCCCTGGTGACCGCGCGTGTTTCGGCTGGCGGGAAAAAGCTGAGCTCTCCCTGGGCAGTAAGAGACTTAACTCGGCCGACTCTGTTCCCGATGATGGTTCTGATCGCCGTTTACAAAGCGACCTATGTTCTGCAAGAGGTCGTTTACGTCGACGGGCTTGATTAAAAAACCCTGTGCCCCCGCCTGCATCGCTTTCTCTATCTCGGTGCGATTGCCAATTCCGGAACAGAAAAGAACAGGAACATGAGTTCCATTATCGCGAAGCCTATTGCACAAATCTATTCCCGTCCCGTCGTCAAAAACCCAATCGAGCAGAATTAAATCGAATGTGCTTGATGTGGCCAGATTCAAGCCCTCGGCTACGTTGCACGCCTCTACCAATTCGTAGCCTTCCAGCCCGAGTAAGGCAGACATCAGTTCGCGAGTGTCTTCGTCGTCTTCGACGCAGAGGATTCGCCCTTTCGGTTTCTGCATAGGGGCTACTCCAGAGACCAATTTATTCGGGGTCGTAAATAACTCTACGAATCGGTAAAAAGGCAGTCTGTACGGTATCGAACGGATAAGGACGGGTTATGTTATAGTGTTGCCGCGTCTGATTGTTCTTTTGAATTCAGCCTTCGACATCCGGACGAGGCCAGCGACCTTCTCCAAGTGCCGTCTGTTGGGTTTACCAAACGTGACTGGTCAACAAGGATAAGCGTTATGCCTTCATTCGACAACCCGGAAAACAAACTGCTCGCTGCTCTATCGGGGAACGCTTACAAGCGCCTTGCTCCTCACCTTGAGTCTGTAGATCTCCCCCTCGGTGAAATTCTCTATTATCAGCAAGCACCAATAGAGTGGGTCTACTTTCCGCGTTACGCCGCCGTTTCTATGGTGAATATCTTCGAGGACGGCTCGATGGTAGAAGTGGGAGTGATCGGCCGCGAAGGGATGGTTGGCGTAGCGCTCCTGTCAGGTGACGACATAAGTCCACATCAAGCCATCGTTCAGATAGCTGATGGCGGACTGCGCATGCAATCGAGAGTCTTTAGACGCGAGGTCGATAACAACGGCGAGCTGAATAACCTCATCAGGCGATACTCGCAAGCTCTGTTCACTCAGGTAGCCCAAACCGCAGCTTGCAATCGCATGCATCCGATAGTAGAGCGTCTGGCCCGCTGGCTCCTATTGATGCAAGACCGCGTCGAGTCGGACACGCTGCAGCTCACCCACGAATTCATTTCGACGATGCTCGGAGCTCGTCGAGCGGGAGTGACTCTCGCTGCTGGAAGACTGCAGGCAGCCGACATCATCCGCTACAGTCGAGGAAAGGTCACGATCCTGGACCAATCGAGGCTCGAAGAGGCTTCCTGTGAGTGTCATAGGATTGTCAGGAATGAATACAATCGGTTGCTGGGCAACTACCTTCCGAGAGAGTCTTAAGATTGCCGGCCGTGTCGATTGCGCGAGCGAAGTTCTAAAAGCCAGAAACTAAAGTACCGCTAACGGGACTCGAACCCGTACTCTCCGCCTTGAGAGGGCGGCGTGTTAACCACTTACACCATAGCGGCATGTTTCAAAACTTCGAGCTTAGTATACACAGCGAATAATTCAGCCGCAAACGCGTCACCGATTTCACGAACCACACTGATCTCGAAGATTCACCTTCACGTCTGCGCTCGATGAAACTAGTTTGACCTTTCGCATCCGCGGTGTTTGAATATCAGCCTCACGCGCTCGTTGAATTCTTTGCGGTTTGTGTGAGTCCTCAGGCATCGCTAGAACATTATTGCGATGCGGATAATCGATTGATCTTCCGCCGGCAAGTCTCGCGTGCCGGCGCTCGAACAGCTTTGAACGACTCAAAGACAAACGTTCACGATATACTCGAAGCCGGGTCCGGCTCGGCTGCAACGCTACAAGAGTCCCGTAATCTGCAGACGATGAAATTCGACATGCGGCGCGCAATAGCTCGCTGCGGGTTCTAAAGCAGTTTTCTAACTCCGTTCGGAGCTTAGTCGGCGATGGGCCAGATTTTTCATCGAAGCACGAACTTCATTTCAAAGGTCAGCATCTTCGGCGCGATTTTCTTCATCGCCATAATCATCTGGCTTCTTCTCCAATTCAATCGATCCTCTTATTACACGCAAGCATATTTCCCGCGAGAGCAGCCCGTTCAGTTCAGCCACAAGCATCACGTCGGCGATGACGGAATCGATTGCCGTTACTGTCATACGACAGTCGAGAAGCTCGCTTACGCGGGCATTCCTCCGACTAAGACGTGCATGAACTGTCACGCGCAGATCTGGTCCGATAGCCCTTACCTCGAGCCTATTCGTGAGAGCTGGCGCACAGGACAGCCGATCAGGTGGACGCGCGTTCACGATCTCCCCGACTTCGTTTATTTCAATCACAGCATTCACGTGAACAAAGGAGTCGGCTGCTCGACGTGTCACGGGCGAGTTGATCTGATGCCGCTTACATATCAAGTCGCGTCGCTCAACATGGAGTGGTGCATCGAGTGTCATCGCCAGCCTGAGAGCTTCATCAGACCCCGCGACCAGGTGTTCAACATGGAGTGGCCGCCAGAAGATTTCAATCAAATGGAAGAAGGGAAGAAGCTCGCCGCGGATTATAAGATTCAGAGCACTGGAGTGCTGACCAGTTGCAGCACGTGCCATCGGTGAGGATTGAGGATCGGGGATTGAGGATAGAGGATCGAGGATAGAAGACCGAGGATAGAAGATGAGTGAGTTGGTGAAATTGATTAGTTCAATAACGAGAGCAGAAGATCGCGATTCTCAATCCTCGATCATCGATCCTCGATTCTCCATTCTCGATTCTCTATCATCAATCCGCGATCCTCGAGCTTCGGGCAAGCAATACTGGAGATCTCTCGAAGAGCTTGCCGAGACTGAAGAGTTTCAGGAACTGCTACATCGCGAGTTTCCTGAAAACGCCTCTGAGTGGAACGACCCGAAGGGCCGCCGCAGATTTCTAAAGCTGATGGGTGCGTCGTTCGCACTCGCGGGATTGACTGCGTGCACTCGCCAGCCGCCCGAATACATTGCGCCTTACGTTCGGCAGCCGGAAGAACTGATTCCCGGCAATCCAGTTTATTTTGCGACCGCGATGCCCGTTGACGGCTATGCAACCGGGTTGATCGTTGAGAGCCACGAGGGACGCCCGACCAAAGTCGAAGGTAACAAGGATCACCCGGCGAGCCTTGGAGCTTGCGACGTCTTTTCGCAAGCCTCGGTGCTCGGACTTTACGATCCTGACCGGTCGACGACGCTCACTTATTTGGGAGACATCGTAACGTGGCCCGCTTTTCTGGGAGCGGTTCGGCCGGCGCTCGATGCTCAGCGCGCGCTCGCGGGTCAAAAGCAAACGAAGGGCGGGCTGCGAATACTCACGGGAACCGTTACGTCTCCGACGCTGGCATATCAGATCAAGACTCTTCTTGCGGCGCTGCCAAATGCGAAGTGGCATCAATACGACCCGGCCGGGCGAGACAATGTTCGTGAAGGCTCGAAGCTCGCGTTCGGACAGTACGTCAATACGGTTTACCGCTTTGACAAAGCTGATGTGGTGCTGTCGCTCGATTCGGATTTTTTGGCGTGCGGGCCGGCTAGTTTGCGATACGCGCGTGACTTCTATTCGAGGCGGCGCTTGACGGAAGGCAATCGTGAGATGAATCGGTTGTACGTCGTCGAGAGCACGGTGACCAACACGGGCTCGGTCGCAGATCAACGTCTGGCTGTGAGACCCAGCGAGGTGGAGGGGTTGGCGCGCGCGGTTGCGCGGGATTTCGATAAATCGGATGTCAATTTACATCGAACAGAGCCTCTGAAACCCGAGCATCAGAAATGTGCTCAGGCTATCCTTGAGGATTTGAGCAAGCATCGCGGTGGCAGCATCGTGATCGCTGGAGAATCCCAGCCGCCTGCCGTGCATGCGCTCGCTCACGTAATCAACGAGGCGCTCGGCAATATCGGCAGCACAGTAGTCTACACTGATCCCGTCGAAGCGAATCCCGCGGATGGAAACGCATCGCTGCGAGAGCTCATCACCGACATGAATTCCGGTCAGGTAGACATGTTGCTGATACTGGGCGGCAACCCGGTGTACAACGCGCCAGCCGATTTGGATTTCGCCGGCGCTATGCTGAAGGCGCCGCTTCGAATTCATCTCAGCCTTTACAAGGACGAAACATCCGAGCTTTGTCAGTGGCACATTCCTGAAGCTCATTATCTGGAATCGTGGAGCGATGCGCGTGCTTACGACGGAACTGCTTCGATTATTCAACCCCTTATCGCGCCGCTATATTCCGGAAAGACCGCACACGAAGTGCTCTCGGTACTGTTGAACGAGCCTGAGCGCTCGAGCTACGACACGGTTCGCGATTATTGGAAGAAACGATTTGCCGCAGGCGGTCAGGAACCGGCGATTAAGTCGGGACGGGCGCAGCCATCATCGACGCCTCAAACAGCGCCGCCGACGGCTCAGCCTGTCGCAATAAATCCGACTCCGCCGCCAGCCGCAGCGGGCTTCGAACAATTCTGGCGCAAGTCACTTCGCGATGGCATGGTGGCTAACACCGCGTTGCCATTTAAGACTCTCACTGCTAAATCGGATTGGACGGCTCAAAATGCTAATGCGCAACCCCTAACCCCCAACTCCCAACTCGAGATAACGTTTCGATCCGATCCGACAATTCACGACGGTCGGTTTTCAAACAACGGCTGGCTCCAGGAATTACCAAAACCCTTGAGCAAGCTTACCTGGGATAATGCCGCGATTGTAGGCCCCGCTACTGCTGCGTCTCTCGACCTTGGAAAGAGGGTCGGCGACATCGCGACCAATCGCATGGGTAGCATCGGCGGTGAAATTCTCGCCGATCAGGTTGAGCTTCAGTATCAAGGCCGCAAGGTTATCGCGCCGGTGTTCATTCAACCGAATCAACCCGACAACGTGATCACCGTTCATCTCGGTTACGGGCGGACAGTTGCCGGCAAGGTGGGCACGAACGCGGGATTCAATGCTTACGCGATTCGCACTTCTGACGCGCCATGGTTTGGAGCGGGGCTTCAGGTCACGAAGACTGGCCGCACTTATTCGCTCGCGACTACACAGTCACATCACTTGATCGACACCGAATCGGTTGGCGAGCGCGATATCGTTCGCTCAGGCACGCTCGAGGAATACAAGAAGCGGTCGAGCCTCGCGCCGGAGACTGCAGAAGACGGCGAGCACGCATCGCTCTATCCCGGCTTCACGTACGAAGGCTACGCGTGGGGCATGTCGATCGACTTGAACTCTTGCATCGGTTGCAGCGCCTGCATCGTTGCCTGTGTAGCCGAGAACAACATCCCGGTCGTCGGCAAGGAACAGGTAGCTCGCAGCCGCGAAATGCATTGGCTCCGAGTCGACGCTTATTACAAAGGCGGACAGACAAACCCGAAGACTTATTTTCAACCAGTCCCGTGTCAGCAGTGCGAGAACGCTCCGTGCGAGCTCGTGTGTCCGGTTGCGGCTACGGCTCACAGCGCCGAAGGTCTCAATGACATGACTTACAACCGCTGTGTCGGCACTCGCTACTGCTCGAACAACTGCCCGTACAAGGTTCGGCGCTTCAACTTTTTGCTCTATCAGGATTTTTACACCGCGAGTTTGAAGATGATGCGCAATCCGGATGTCTCGGTACGCAGCCGGGGAGTGATGGAGAAGTGCACATACTGCGTGCAACGAATTCAGAAAGCAAAAATAGACTCTGAGAAAGAAGATCGGCAGGTTCGCGACGGCGAGATCGTGACCGCCTGCGCGCAAGCTTGCCCGACGGAAGCGATAGTCTTTGGCAACATAAATGATCCGGGCAGTCGAGTCTCGAAGCTCAAGGCCGAGGAGCGAAACTACAGCCTGCTCGGCGAGCTGAACACGAAACCGCGCACGACTTATTTGGCTGCGGTGCGCAATCCGAATCCCGATTTGGAGGGTAGCGCTTGACAGCATGCGTTCAGAGTACCGACTTCAGTCGGGCTTTCCGATGGGGGCAAAGACACCCGACTAAAGTCGTTACTCTGAACGGCCTGACACTACGAACCACCGATGCAAGAGCACGATGAATTAAGTGAAAGAACGATAACACCGCCGGCGGTGATCGGCTCCGGTCAGACGTTCGCTTCGGTGACCGATAAGATCAGCTCGATCGCATTGAGACGGCGCACGCCGATCGGCTGGTTTGTCGGCGCGGGTATTTCGTTCATGCTCGCGATGCTTTTGTTCTACACCATCGGTTATCTCGTGCTCACTGGGATTGGAATTTGGGGCAACAACATTCCTGTAGGTTGGGCGTTCGACATCATCAACTTCGTTTGGTGGATTGGCATCGGTCACGCGGGCACCTTAATATCGGCAATTCTTTTGCTGCTGCGGCAGCAATGGCGAACTTCGATCAATCGTTTCGCGGAGGCAATGACGCTGTTTGCAGTCGCGTGCGCCGGTCTTTTTCCGTTGCTGCATACTGGGCGACCGTGGCTTGCTCACTGGTTGTTTCCCGTTCCCAACACGATGGGCGTCTGGCCGCAGTTTCGAAGCCCACTGATCTGGGACGTGTTCGCGGTATCGACCTACGCGACGGTCTCTGCGTTGTTCTGGTTCATCGGTTTGATTCCGGATCTTGCGACCTTGCGCGATCGATCGAAGGCGCGCGCAGCGAAGATCGTCTACGGAATCCTGGCGATGGGCTGGCGAGGTTCCGCGAGACATTGGCATCGATACGAAACGGCTTATTTGTTGCTCGCGGGTTTAGCGACACCGCTGGTTGTTTCAGTTCACACGGTTGTGAGCTTTGACTTCGCGGTTGGGATCGTGCCGGGATGGCATACGACTGTTTTCCCGCCTTATTTTGTGGCGGGCGCAATTTATTCGGGCTTCGCGATGGTGATGACGCTGGCGATACCGCTGAGAAAATTCTACGGACTCGAAGACTTCATCACAATGCGTCACCTGCGAAATATGTCGAAGATAATGCTGGCGACTGGGTTGATAGTTGGCTACGGCTACATGACTGAAACCTTCATGGCCTGGTACAGCGCCAACACCTTCGAAGAATTTATGATCAAGAACCGGATGACCGGGCCCTACGCGCCTTTGTATTGGTCGCTGATTCTGTGCAACATCCTGATCCCTCAAATACTTTGGTGGAAGAAGGCAAGAGGGAGTGTGCCGTTGTTGTTCGTGATATCGCTCATTGTAAACGTAGGAATGTGGCTCGAGCGATTTGTCATTATTGTTACCAGCTTGCATCGCGACTTTCTTCCGTCGTCCTGGAGCATGTACCGGCCGACCGTGTGGGACTTCTCTATGTTCCTCGGAACGATCGGATTGTTCCTGAGTTTGTTGTTCCTGTTCATTCGTTTTCTGCCGATGATTTCAATCTTCGAGATAAGGACGATTCTTCCGCAAGCGGAAGTTCATGAAGCGGGCGATTAGTTTTAGAGAAGATTCGATGAACGCGACGCCAAAACTTTACGGCTTAATGGCCGAGTTCGAGGAACCGACCAGTCTGGTGAATGCGGCTCGTAGCGCTCACGAGGAAGGCTATCGGAGGATGGACGCTTATTCGCCATTTCCAATCGAAGAGCTGACCGATGCGATCGGTTTTCATCACACCAAACTTCCGCTCATCGTGTTGATTGGAGGGATTGTGGGGTGCCTTGGCGGATTTGCTTTGTGCTACTGGGTATCGACAACCGCCTATCCGCTGAACATCGCAGGGCGTCCGCTGAACAGTTGGCCGGCCTTCATCCCGGTGACGTTTGAATGCACGATTTTGCTTGCGGCGCTTGCGGCGGTGTTTGGAATGCTGGCGCTGAACGGGCTACCACAGCCTTATCACCCCGTGTTCAACGTCCCGAGTTTCGATCAGGCATCTCGCAATCGTTTCTTTCTTTGTATCGAGTCGGCAGATCCGAAGTTCGATGAGACTACGCGCGAGTTTCTCGAAACGCTCGGAGCGAAAGAGGTGACCGAAGTTGAGTATTGATCGAAATGCTTCGATAGACGGTGCGACGGGGCGACCGGGGGAGCGGGCGACGGAATCTCGCCGTGTCGCCGTGTCTCCGCGTCTCCGCGTCGCATTTCTTCTCATCGGCTTGTCGCTATTGTCCGCGTGTCGCCAGGACATGCACGATCAGCCGAAGTACCGGCCGCTCAGACCGATCGATGCATTCGGATCAATCACCGACGGACGTTCTGCACGCCCGCTGGTCGAAGGCACTATAGCTCGAGGCGAGTTGAGGGATGACGTAGAGTTCTATTCGGGCAAGCTTCGGCCATCACCATCGGGAGCTACTACAGCGCAGCCTCAGAGTGTCCCGCCGCCGCAAACGGCGAATCAGCAAGGCGCTCAGGTTCCCGCGCAAACCTATCAAGGATTCGTGACTGACTTCCCGATGCCCATCACCGCGGCGGATCTCGATCGGGGCCAGGAGCGATTCAACATTTATTGTTCGGTTTGTCACGGGAGGCTCGGAGATGGTTCGGGGATGATTGTGAAGCGAGGCTTTCGCAAGCCGCCTTCCTTTCACGACGATCGATTGCGCACCGCGCCGATCGGATATTTCTTTGACGTAGCGACAAACGGATTTGGAGCGATGCCCGACTACGCCTCGCAGATTCCACCTGACGATCGTTGGCGAATAATTGCTTACATTCGGGCGCTTCAGTTGAGCCAGCGAGGCTCGCTTGCCGATGTGCCGCCAAGCGAACGCGGCAATCTGAACGCTGATCAACCTACCCGTGGGGAACAACAAAAATGATCGCGACGATCGACAAGGCTCCTGCAGAAGTAGACCTGTTTCAGCGACGAGCGCTGATCGTCGGCGTGATTGGCGTAGCGCTTTGCGCGATTGGCGCCATCTTCAATTTAAATCAGTTCTTTCGTTCGTACTTGCTTGCTTATCTTTTTTGGGTGGGCATCACGCTTGGATGTTTTGCGATTTTGATGCTTCAACACATGTCGGGAGGCGCGTGGGGACTGGTAATCAGGCGCTTGCTCGAATCCGCGACTCGAACGTTTCCGCTACTAGCTGTTTTGTTCCTGCCGGTCGCTATTGGAGTGAGGTCGGTTTACCTCTGGGCTCAGCCGGATCACAGCGGGGCAAGCGAAGCGCTGAAGCAAGCGCTTGCTCACAAGGCGTTGTACCTCAACGTTCCGTTCTTTCTTGCGAGAGCCGTCTTCTATTTCGCCGTCTGGATCGGGATTACTTATTTCCTTAACAAGTGGTCGCTCGAGCAGGACCGCACCGGGCATCGCCCGATCACCTCGAAGCTGCAGGGCTTGAGCGGACCGGGTCTTGTGCTTTACGGATTGACGGTAACGTTTGCATCGATCGACTGGATAATGTCGCTCGAGCCTCAATGGTTTTCGACTATCTACGGAATACTTGTTATGGGCGGACAAGGTTTATCGGCGATGGCCTTCATCATTGCGGTCGTGGTTTTGTTGTCGCAATACAAGCCGTTGTCGGAGGTGATTAAGCCTTCACACCTGCACGACCTCGGCAAGTTGATGCTGGCGTTTTTGATGCTGTGGGCTTACTTCAGCTTCTCACAATTTCTGATCATCTGGTCGGGCAACTTGCCTGAAGAAATTCCGTGGTATGTTCGGCGGCTTCAGTCGTCGTGGAAATGGGTAGGGCTCGCGCTTGTCGTGCTTCAGTTCGCGCTTCCATTTGTGTTGCTGCTGTCGCGCGATTTGAAGCGCAACTCGCGAAGACTCGTAGTTGTCGCGGTATCGGTCATCGTAATGCGATTCGTTGATTTGATTTGGCTGACGGGCCCGGAGTTCAACGAAGGGGCATTTCGAATTCACTGGATGGATGTTGTGATGGTTTTAGGCCTGGGGGGACTATGGCTGGCCTTCTTCGCTTATCAACTGAAGGCGCGGCCATTGCTCCCGATCGGAGATCCGGAGATTGAACAACTGATGGCGCATAGCAGAAGTCATTAGCAACGGTGAATGAAGGAAATTTGAATGCGCGATGATCACACTGTCAGCGACGACTCTCACGCACACGACGCGGGTGGTCACGAGCTCAGCGAGCTGAAGATCGGGCCGGTTGTCTGGTTTTTGTTTGCGTTGGGCGTGGGCACGGTCATCACTTTTCTGTTGATGATCGGTTTGTTTGACGCTTTTCAGAATCGCGCTACTGAAGCGGAAGGCAAAGCTGCCCCGCTTGCGGGCGAACGGCAGAAGCTTCCGCCCGAACCGCGTCTGCAACTAGCGCCGACAAACATCGATCAGGTCGAAGGCAGACAGTCTCCAAACCTGAAAGAGGATCATCCGCTTCAAGAGATAAAACGAATTCGACGGGAGGAAGACGCCAAGCTGAATAGCTACGGTTGGGTTGATGAGAAAGCAGGCATCGTCAGGATTCCAATCGAGGAAGCGAAGAAACAATTGCTCAAGAACGGGCTGGCAACCAGGAAATGAAGAAGGAAAAAGTAAAAAGGAAGAAGTCAAAAGTGGAATACGCAAACGCTGTACTGGCACGCGCCGTCCCGTCTGCGCCATCTCGGATGCTCTTGTTTGTAGCTCTGAACTTTTGCCTTTTGCCTTTTTCCTTTTGCCTTACTGCATTCGCTCAAGCTTGGGCGCAGCAGCCTCCCCCGCTCAGCAGCGGAGATTCATCGGCCGGCAAAGTTAAATTGCTCGAGAATGTGGGAATCGATCAGCGCCTGGGCGAGCGAATTCCGCTCGATCTGGAATTTCGCGATGAGAATGGCTCGACCGTTCGGCTTGGGGATTACTTTGGCAAGAAGCCAGTCATTCTAACGCTCGTCTATTATTCGTGCCCGATGCTGTGCAATCAGGTTCTGAACGGTCTGACGAGCGGGCTCGATGTAATTTCCTTTGACATCGGCAAAGAGTTTGAAGTCGTCACCGTGAGTTTCGATCCACGCGAGAAACCGGATCTCGCTCGCGCCAAGAAAGAGACTTACATTGAATGGTACAAGCGTTCTGGCTCCGCTGAAGGTTGGCACTTCCTGACCGGCGATAAGGCTTCCATCGACAAGCTCACTGAAGCGGTCGGCTTCCACTACAAGTTTGACGCGCCCACAAACCAGTTCATTCACGCTAGCGGAATCATGCTGGCAACTGCAGACGGCACGCTCGCCCGATACTTCTACGGTATCGAGTATGCGCCGAAAGATTTGAGACTCGGTCTGGTCGAGGCCTCGGAGCGAAAGATCGGCACACCCGTCGATCGGTTGTTGCTGTATTGCTACCACTACGATCCGGCTGCGGGAAAGTATGGCGCAGTAGTTATGAATATTCTAAGACTGGCGGGCGTCGTAACAATCGCCGCGCTCGTCATCATGTTGTGGTTTATGCGACGGCGGTTGCGCGTTGCAAACCGTGAAGCGAGCGCAGGGGGATTGATCTAGCTTATGCAGGTGAGCATTCCATTTTCTCCGGATCAAGCCTCGAGTTACTCGGGCAGAGTTGATTCGTTGTTCGCTTTTCTGTGCGTGCTCACGATTCTTGTTGGCGTATCGATCACGCTGTTAATTATTTACTTTGCGGTCAAGTATCGCCGAAGAAGCGAAGAAGAAATACCGCGTCCGGTTGCCGGCTCGATGAAGCTCGAGCTGACCTGGACGGTGATTCCGTTCTTTATCTCGATGGGTATTTTCGTTTGGGGCTCAAGCATTTATTACACGATGTACCACGCTCCAAAGGAAGGGCTCGAGATCTACGTCGTGGCGAAGCAGTGGATGTGGAAGTTTCAACATCTTGATGGGCAACGCGAGATCAACGAGCTTCATGTCCCGGTGGGTCGAAAAGTCAGAGTAACGATGACTACCGAAGATGTCATCCATAGCTTCTACGTGCCGGCGTTTCGAATCAAGCTCGACGTCGTGCCGGGGAAATACAGCACCGTCTGGTTTGAGCCTACGAAGGCGGGTCGCTATCACCTGTTTTGCGCTGAATATTGCGGCACCGGGCATTCGAGAATGATCGGATGGATCGATGTGATGGAGGCTTCCGAATATCAAGCCTGGCTTTCGGGCGGCGCTACAGAAGGCTCGCTTGCATCGTCGGGTGAGAAGCTATTTCAACAGCTCGCCTGCATTACCTGTCATCGAAGCGATGCGACCGGGCGCGGGCCGGTGCTGGAAGGTTTGTTCGGCAAGGAAGTCCAGCTTCAAGATGGCTCAACGGTGACTGTCGATGAAGCGTACATAAGGGAATCGATCTTGAATCCGCGCGCAAAAATCGTTGCGGGATTCCAGCCGATTATGCCGACTTTTCAGGGACAGGTCAGCGAAGAGCAATTGCTGCAGCTCGTTGCTTACATCAAGTCGATCGGTCCCAAGGCCAGCGGTGAAACGGGAGTGAAACCATCAGCGGCTCCGCCGGCCGGCTCTCCGCAAACCGGAAGATAGGTTAAGTAATTATGCAAAGCGTAGCCGAAGTTGTTCCACCGCGCACTCATTACCTCAACGCGACTTACGGCGTGAAGTCGTGGCTGTTGACGACCGATCACAAACGCATCGCGCTGCTCTATCTCACTTCGGTGACATTCTTCTTCTTCCTCGGCGGATTGTTCGCGGTGTTGATCCGGCTTGAGCTGCTCACCCCTCAAGGCGATTTGGTTCAGGCTGAGACTTACAACCGGCTGTTCACGATGCACGGCGTCGTGATGGTTTTCTTCTTTCTGATTCCCGCGATTCCGGCAGTGCTCGGAAACTTTCTCGTACCACTGATGATCGGCGCGCGGGATTTGGCGTTCCCGAAAATCAATCTGCTGAGCTGGTACATCTACAATGTCGGCGCGCTCTTCACAGTAATCGCGATCTTAAGCGGCGGGGTTGATACCGGCTGGACCTTTTACACCCCTTACAGCTCAACCTATTCGAACGGCAATGTGATCCTGACCGGCATCGGCGTGTTCATCACCGGGTTCTCTTCGATTCTGACCGGGCTCAATTTCATCGTCACGATTCACACGATGAGAGCGCCGGGACTGACGTGGTTTCGGCTGCCGCTGTTCATCTGGTCGCACTATGCGACGAGCTTGATAATGATCCTCGGCACTCCGGTTATCGCCGTAACGATTCTGCTACTGGCCCTCGAGCGGATCGCGCACATTGGAATTTTTGATCCCGCGGTTGGTGGAGACCCGGTTCTTTTCCAACATCTTTTCTGGTTCTACTCGCACCCCGCGGTCTACATCATGGTCTTACCGGCAATGGGAGTAATCAGCGAACTCATCGCGAACATGAGCCGAAAAAACATTTTCGGCTACAAGTTCGTCGCGTTCGCGAGCCTCGCCATCGCCGTGTTCGGTTTCCTGGTGTGGGGCCATCACCTGTTTGTAAGCACCCAATCGGTTTATGCGGGCATGGTTTTTTCAGTTTTGAGCTATGCGGTAGCGATTCCGTCGGCCGTGAAGGTCTTCAACTGGACCGCGACTCTTTATCGAGGATCGATCTCTTATGACACCCCGATGCTGTACGCGTTTGGCTTCATAGGCTTCTTCATCATCGGCGGAATGACCGGATTGTTCCTGGCTGCGCTTGGAGTGGACGTTCATGTTACCGACACCTATTTTGTGGTTGCCCACTTCCACTACATCATGGTGGGCGGAACGATCATGGGATATCTCGGTGGTCTACATTACTGGTGGCCAAAGATCACCGGCCGCTTGTATCCGGAAGCGTGGGCGCGGTTCGGCGCCCTTGTGGTCTTTGTCGGATTCAATCTGACTTTCTTCCCGCAATTTCTTCTCGGTTATATGGGCATGCCGCGAAGGTACTACGCGTATCCGCCGGAGTTTCAAGTCTTGAACGTAATGTCATCGGCCGGCGCTTCGATTCTGGGTGTGGGTTACTTGATTCCGATGATTTATCTGATGTGGTCGATGAGATATGGACCTCACGCGCCGCCGAATCCGTGGGGCGCGTTTGGGTTGGAATGGAGAACAAGCTCGCCGCCTCCGACTCAGAACTTCGAGCAAACTCCGGTTGTGACCTGGGAAGCTTACGAATTCAGGCCGCGTGAAGAGATGGATCTACTGGGCGTAAGAGATGTACTGGACCAGACGCTGCGGCCACGGCCCGTGGGCGGCGAGGGCGATTGAACACGATGGAGAGAAGCCTGGCAGAGACTCACGTTGCAACAAGCGTCGGGTTGGCTCATCACTTTGATGACGTCGAACAGCAGCGCGAAGCGGGCACGCTCGGAATGTGGGCGTTCCTGGTCACCGAAGTCATGTTCTTCGGCGGCTTGTTCCTGGCTTACATACTTTATCGCTCGAAATATCCTGTCGAGTTTGCGGTTGCGAGTAATAGCCTGAACGTGACGATGGGTTTTATCAATACGCTCGTATTGATCTGCAGCAGCTTGACGATGGCACTCGGGGTCTACTTCTCACAGGTCGGCAATCGAAGTTTGCTGATTCTGTTTTTGATTCTGACGATGATCCTCGGGTTGACGTTTCTCGTGATAAAGGGCGTCGAGTATCACGAGAAGTATGTGGAGCACCACATTCCCGTTCGGTTTCAAACTTATCAATTCAAATGGGAGCCTCGCGTTTCGGAAGCGGGCGGCGCGCGTGAGGAAAGCTCGCGCGCGGTCGATACCGGACACGTCGAGATGTTCTTCTGGCTCTATTTTGCAATGACCGGAGTGCATGCTCTGCATATGATCATCGGCCTGGGCATACTGACGACGCTTGTTCTTATGGCACGACGTGGACGATTCACGCCCGAGTATCATTCACCAGTCGAGCTGTCGGGGCTTTATTGGCACTTTGTCGATATCGTGTGGATTTTTTTGTTTCCGCTCTTGTATCTGATTGGCGCGCATCTTCATTGATTGAAGGAAGCTTATGCGAGAGCACATAGTTTCGCGCAAGATCTATTTTGCAATATTCGCGGCGCTGGTTGTTTTGACGGTGGTCACCTGGAGCATTGCCAAGATTGATCTCGGACGGATGAACGCGGTCGTAGCATTAACGATCGCTGTGATCAAAGGGACACTGGTGGTGCTTTACTTCATGCATGTTCGCTATAGCTCGCGATTGACGTGGGTGTTTGTAGGCGCAGGATTTTTCTGGCTCGCGATCATGGTAGCGCTGACGCTTGGCGATTACATGACGCGCGGCTGGCTTACAATTGCGCAGTGAACAATGGACTTGAGTTTCGTCGTTTGTTCCCGAGTGCCTTTGCTTGCTGCTCTCAAGTTGTTATTATCCCATCCACTCGTTGTATGTGCCGCAGCCGGCAAAATCCGTGACAGAATTCTGATTGCAGAGCGGGAGCTGACTTTATGCTTAGAAATCTGATTTGCATTGCGGGAGCGCTTCTTGTACCGATCGTTTCTTATGCGACCAATCAAATGCGCGCTGTTGTGATCTACGATGGTGTCGCTACCGAGGTTGAAGCTTCGACCGAAGCGTCCGCGGACTTGTGGGTCACTATGAAAGACCTGACTCGCGCGACGCGGTTTGTTGTGAAGCCTCAAGGCATTTGCCGTGACGAACTCTGTTTCCCAATTCCGAAGGGCAAGAAAGCCGACTTCGTTGCAAAAAAGAATTCCGTCGACTGGTTCAACTTGAGCGCGTTCGCAAGACTCGTCAAGCAGCCTGCAGCTCGCGATGAAAAGAACGCGGTCTGGTATTTCGGAAAACGCGAGGATGAGCGAGGGACTTATCTTGCGTCACTCGAAGCTCCAAACTTCACGCTGCCTGATATGAGCGGGCGCACGCACTCGCTTTCGGATTATCGCGGAAAAAAAGTGATGATTATCACTTGGGCTTCGTGGTGAGGCTGTCGTCTCGATCTGCCAGGATGGCAGGCTCTCTATCACGACTTGAAGAGCAATAACTTCGAGATCATTTCAATAGCTCAGGACACCGGCGGCGTAAAGGATGCCGGCCCGTGGATCACAGCAGCTAAAGCAGAATACACCGCGCTCGTGGACGACAAACATATCGTCACTCAACTGTACAACATGGTGAACGTGCCGACCGCGGTTTGGATTAACGAGCAGGGCCGAATCGTGCGCCCAAATGAAGTCGCTTACGTCGACAATCGTTACAAGGCGATGCACGGAATCGACGCGGGTCCTTATCTGGTGGCGATTCGCGATTGGGTAGCAAACGGTGATCGCAGCCAGTTCGTGATGAGCGAGGCCGACTTGAAAGAAAGAATGAAGCCACCAAGCGCTGAACGCGCGATGGCTAATGCTGAGTTTGACCTGGCTGAATATCTCTACAAGACTGGCAAGGGTGCGGACGCGATTGCGCACTTCAAAGAAGCACAACGTCTGGCGCCGGACAATTGGAATTACAAGAGGCAAGCGTGGGCTTTGTCGGATGCGCAGAAGGATTATGGGACGACGTTCTGGGATGAAGTGAAAAAACTGAACGGCAAGCCATATTATGAACCGCGAAAGTTGCCCGAGGTAAAGAAGCCGTAGCGGAGGGTTGCTCCGCTCCAGCGTCTTCAGCCTGGATCTTTGGAGTTTCTCAGAAGGCCGGTTCGGCAGGCTCGACAACTTCTTTGTCTCGTTCCCACCCCTCGTGTTGAAGGGTGATCGATTCATATTCTACATTCGAATCATTCGCTTGTAGCGGGCCCAAAG
>Ga0075436_100000855_pt1 | contig 20235 bp, 13 predicted proteins | sample RhiMethybrSRZTD5_FD_75303 | JGI IMG/M metagenome (GOLD analysis project Ga0075436, IMG submission 75303) | Populus rhizosphere microbial communities from Tennessee, USA - Rhizosphere MetaG P. TD hybrid SRZTD5 | ecosystem: Host-associated > Plants > Roots > Rhizosphere > Soil | place: USA...
AGCTTCTCATCGCGGATATAGGAGCGAGGGATGAAGTGGTCGAGCGGCAGCTCGAGGTTCATCTCCGCGGTGGACAGCACGTCACCGACCACGTCCTCATCGGTTCCGGTGCGCAGCTTCTGCACTGCGCTCTGCAGCATCTGCAGGTACATCTCGAAGCCGACCGCGGCGATCGCGCCGTGCTGCTCGGTGCCCAGGAGGTTGCCGGCACCTCGGATCTCCAGGTCGCGGAGCGCGATCTTGAAGCCCTGCCCTAGCTCGTGCAGCCCGGAGATGACGTCGAGCCGCTTGTCCGCGCTTTCGGTGAGAGTCCGCCGCGGGTCGTAAAGGAAATACGCGTACGCGCGACGGCCCGAACGACCGACGCGGCCGCGCAGCTGGTAGAGCTGCGCAAGACCGAAACGGTCGGAGCGCTCGACGACGATCGTGTTGACGTTCGGGATGTCGAGGCCCGACTCGATGATCGTCGTGCACACGAGCACGTCGAAGTTGTGGGCCTCGAACTCCACCATCACCTTGGCGAGCTCGTCCTCGGCCATCTGGCCGTGGCCGACGGTGACGCGCGCGTTGGGGACCAGGCGCCGCACGCGCTCTGCCGCCTTCTGGATGGTCCGCACGCGGTTGTGGACGTAGTAGACCTGGCCGCCGCGCTCGAGCTCGCGGCCGATCACCTCCTGCACCAGGTTGTCGAGGTCGGCGGTCACGAAGGTCTTGATCGGCTGCCGCTCTTCGGGAGGAGTCTGGATCACGCTCATGTCGCGGATTCCACCGACGGCCATGTGCAGGGTGCGCGGGATCGGCGTCGCCGACAGTGACAGCACGTCGAGCTGGGTGCGCAACTTCTTCAGGCGCTCCTTCTGCATCACGCCGAAGCGGTGCTCCTCGTCAACGACCAGGAGCCCGAGGCGCTTGAACCTCACGTCCTTCTGGAGGAGGCGATGCGTGCCGATGACGATGTCCACCGAGCCCGCCTTCAATCCCTCGACGGTGCGTGCCTGCGTCTCGTCGTCGACGAAGCGCGACAGCATCTCGACCTGGATCGGGAACTTCGCCAGGCGCTCGCGGAAAACATGGAAGTGCTGCTGGGCGAGGACCGTGGTCGGCGCCAGCAGCGCCGCCTGCTTGCCGCTCATGGCGGCCTTGAAGGCCGCGCGCAAGGCCAGCTCGGTCTTTCCAAAACCGACGTCACCGCACAGAAGGCGGTCCATCGGCCGGTCCGATTCCATGTCGGCCTTGATCTCTGCGAGCGCGTTGAGCTGGTCGGGCGTCTCTTCATAAGGAAACGAGGCTTCGAGCTCCTCCTGCCACGCGGTGTCGGTCGCGAACGCGATGCCGGGCCGCGCCTCGCGCTGGGAGTAGATGCGCAGCAGGTCCTCGGCGACGTCCTGCACGACCTTCTTCGCGCGGCTGCGCGCGCGAGACCAATCGCTGGTGCCAAGGCGGTGCAGCGTCGGCTGCTCCTCCCCACCCAGATACTTCTGGACGCGGTCGAGATTCTCGACCGGGACGAACAGCTTGTCCGCGTCGGCGTACTCGAGCTCGAGGTATTCGCGCTGCGCGCCGTCCTGCTCGATGAGCCGCATGCCCGCGAATCGCGCGATGCCGTGGTCGACGTGGACGACCAGCTCGCCCGGCGCGAACTCGAGTGTGAACTCCTTCGTGAGCTCCTCGGCCGTGGCGCGCGACGAGCCGCGCCCCCTGGACGGCCGGCGCACGCGGCCGAAGAGCTCGGCGTCGGTGACGAGGTGGAAACCTGCGGAGGCCAGCGAGCATCCGGCGGCGACGTCCACATCCGCGTGCATCAGCCGGGCGCTGAGAACCAGGTCGACATCGAGGTCGACGTCAACTACGGGAGTGCGCACCTCGTCGGCATCGAGCGCCGCCTGCAGGCGGTCTCCCTGTTCGGACGCGAGCACGACGGTCGCGTGGCTGGAGAGACTCGCAGCGGCCCCCAATGCACCGGGCCGGCCGACAAGGGGCTCGGCGTCGGTCCAGCCGAGCTCGATCGCGCCGTCGGGCGGCTCGCCCGCGGTGAGCTCGATGACCGGATCGTCGTCGCGCGCCGTGAGGCGCTTGACCGGGATGACGGGCAGGCGGAAACCCTTCGGCAGCTCGCCGCCCTCGGACTCGGCCGCCGCGAGCATGCCGGTTTCCTCCGCGATCGAGCGCGCGTCCGCGCGCTGGCGCTGAGGCTCGAAGTCCAGCACGACGCAACCCGGCGGCACGTGCTCGAAGAGCGACGGAAGGTCCGCCTCGATGTATGCGGAGTAGAACTCGATGCCCGGGAAGGAAGCGCCCGCCTCGAGTCGGGTCAGGTCGTCCTCCCACTCCGCGGCGACGTCCGGCCGCAGTGCCGCCAGGTCCAGCGACTCGCGAATCCGCGCGACGGCAGCCGCGCCACGCTCGGGTCCGATGAGAAGCTCCTTCCCTGGCCGGACGACCAGCCGTCCGAGCCCCATCACGGAGCGCTGGTTGACGGGGTCGAAGATGCGCAGGGTGTCGATGCTGTCGCCCAGCCACTCCGCGCGCGCCGGCTCGTCGGCCGCGGCCGGAAAGACGTCGAGGATGCCGCCGCGGAGCGAGAACTGGCCCGGCGCTTCCACCAGCGGCTCGCGCGAGTAACCAAGCTCGACCAGCCGCGCCGCGATGCTCACGGGGTCGGGACCGCGGCCAGGCTCCAGCTCGACGGTTCCGGAAGCCAGGTCGGCCGGCGAGATGGTCGCCCGCGATGCGGCTCGGCGGGACGAGACGACGACGCACGGATCGATGCCCGCCGCGGCGAGCGCCGCGAGCGCGTCGAGGCGCCGGCTGACAGCTTCGTCAAAGGCCGGCGGGCGATCGAGGAAGGAGACACCGACCTCCGCGAAGACATGCGTGGACGGGCTTCCGCCCAGCCAGAGGCGCAGCTCGGCGGCGAAGCGGTCGGGCGATGACACCAGGACGAGCACCGGGCGGCCGCCACCGATGGCGGCCCGAGCGACCGAGGCCGCGACAACCGGCCACGCGGCCCGCGGCAGACGCCCGGCGGAGATGGTCTCGCGCGGCGCCGCCAGCCAGCGCTGCAGGCCAGGCGCGGCGGAGAGCGTGGCCTCCCAGAGCCGGGTCACTTCAGCTCCTCGCAGCCGAGCGCGCCCGCGCGGTTGAAGCGCTCCATCGAGCGCTCGATACCCTCGTTCAGCGCCAGCTCTAGCGCGTCCGCGACGCCGCCCACGACGTTCTCGAGGCGCGCGGCCTCGGCCTTGGTGAAGCGCCCCAGCACATACGGCCGGCCCGACTCTCCTGGACGCCGGGCTGGTTTGCCGATCCCGACCCGAAAGCGGACGAAGTCGGGCGTGCCGAGGGCGCGGATGATCGACAGCACGCCGTTATGGCCCGCGCCCGAGCCGCCTTTGCGGATTCGCAGCCGGCAGAGGGGCAGGTCGAGCTCGTCGTGAACGACCCAGACACGGTCGGGCTCCACGCCGACGTCCCGCAGCGCCGCCTTCACCGCCTCGCCGGAGAGGTTCATGTACGTCTGCGGCAGGACAAACCAGGTGCGGCTGACCTCGGAATTGCCGACCAGCGAGCGCCAGCGCTTCTTCTTGATGTCCACGTCGAATCGAGACGCAAGCGCGCGCACGCAGTCGAAGCCCAGGTTGTGCCGGGTGTCCGCGTACTCGGACTCCGGGTTACCCAGGCCCACGATCAGGGTGGTCTGCTGGCTTGGTTCTTGTTCGCTCATGTAGACGCGGAAAGGCCCGTGGCGAGCGCCACAGACCGGGTCAGAGTCTACCGGTGAGCTCGACCCCTGAGCGGGCGAGGCACTCGATCGTCAGCCTCCACATCTCGTGCCTTTCGGTCTCCTCGTAGTGGTCCCAGCGCAGCAGGTGCAGCAGGCCGTGCACGACGAGCAGCGCGAGCTCGGTCGACGGAGGGTGGTCGTAGTCAAGCGCCTGGCTCTCGACCGCCTCCCACGACACCGCGATGTCACCGAGGTGCGGCCAGACGCCTTCGAACGACAGCACGTCGGTCGCGTAATCCTCTTCGGCGTAGGAGCCGTTGAGCTGCCGCAGCTCACGGGCATCGGTCACCCGAACCGCGACTGTCGCCTTGCCAACCGGCATCCGCGCCGCCACCTCCGGGACGCGCACGGCCTCCTTGAGAACACGCCTGATGAACGACGGCGGCACCGGCGCGCGCACGGCCTTGACGACATCCACATCGAGTAATGTCACGGGCGATGAAAATCCTGGTCACTGGCGGGGCCGGCTTCATCGGCTCGCACGTGGTCGACGCGTACATCGCGGCCGGGCATCAGGTTGCGATCATCGACAACTTCAGCACCGGGAACGAAGACAACGTCAATCCATCGGCCCGGCTCTTCCGCGTCGACGTCCGCGAGCGCACGGACGTCGAGCATGCCATTTCCTCTTTCAAGCCGGACGTCGTCAACCATCACGCCGCCCAGGCGGAGGTCCCGAAATCCGTCGCCGATCCCGGCAACGACGCCCTGATCAACATCGTGGGCGGTCTGAACCTGCTCAAGGCGAGCGTCGACGCCGGAGTCAAGAAGTTCATCTTCATCTCCACCGGCGGTGCGCTGTATGGCGAGCCCGATGTGGTGCCCGCAGAAGAAGGTCACCCGGTGCGGCCCCTGTCTCCGTACGGCACGGCGAAGTACTGCTTCGAGCAGTACCTCGGAACGTTTAATCGAACCTTCGGCCTGAACTACACGGTGCTTCGGTACGCGAACATCTACGGCGCGCGCCAGGACTTTCAGAGTGAGGAAGGGCGGGTGGTGGCGATCTTTGCAAGCCGCATGCTTTCGGGGCAGCCGCTGACGATCGACGGTGACGGCGAGCAGTCCCGCGACATGCTCCACGTCGGCGATTGCACCACCGCAAACCTGGCGGCGCTCGAGGGCGGCGACGGCGGAACCTATCACGTGAGCACGGCGACGCTGGTGTCGGTCAACGAGCTCTTCCGCAAGCTTGCGCTCCTCACCGGCTACACCAGGGAGGCTGAACATGGACCAAGCCGCCGCGGAGACGTGTACCGGATCTCGCTCGACAACACGCATGCCCGCGAGGAGCTCGGCTGGGAGCCACGCATATCGCTCGAGGAAGGCCTGAGCCTCACGGTCGACTACTTCCGCGACCGCATCGGGACGATCGAGGAATGAGGAAGCGCGCCCATGAGTGACTTTCTCGCCGCACTTCACCGCATCTCCGCGACGGCGCTCCTCATCTTCGCGCTCGTGCTGGCGGTCTGGGGGACGTACCTCTACTTCCGCAGGGCGGCGGTCAACGGCGGTTTCCGCTCGAGCTTTCTGATCATGGCGGGCCTGACCGCGTTGCAGGGATTGTTCGGCGCGGTGCTGCTCTTCCTCGGCAACCGGCCGGGGGACTGGCCGCTGCACATCGTCTACGGCATCTTCGCGGTCCTTTTTCTCCCGGGCATCTACTTCTACGCGCAGGGCGGGACGAAGCGACGGGAAGCGGTGTTTCTCGCGGGCGCGGCGTGGGTGGTGGCCATCGCCTACTTCCGCGGCATCGCGACCGGCTGAGATGGCCGCCCAACGCCACCTCCTGATCACCGGCGGCGCCGGCTTCCTCGGCGTCAACGCGGCCGACCACATGGTGAGCGCGGGATGGCGGGTCACCGTGCTGGACAACCTCAGCCGCGCCGGCACCGACCGAAACCTCAGCTGGCTCACCCAGCGCCATCCCGATTCCGTCGCCTTCCTAAAAGAGGACGTGAGGAACGCGCAGGCCCTCGGCCCCCACGTCAAGGATGTCGACGCGGTGCTGCACCTCGCGGCCCAGGTCGCGGTCACCACGTCGCTTGTCGACCCCGTCACCGATTTCGAGGTCAACGCCGGGGGCACCGTGAACGTCCTGGAGGCGGTGCGCAAGCAGAATCGCGAGGCTCCGATCGTTTTCGCATCGACTAACAAGGTGTATGGAAAGCTCGGAAAGAGCAACTCCGCCTGTAAAGAGACGCAGCCCCTCGACTTCCACAGCCCGTACGGGTGCAGCAAGGGCGCGGCCGACCAGTACGTCCGCGACTACGCGCGCTGCTTCGGCATGCAGACCGTGGTGCTCAGGCAGAGCTGCATCTACGGCGCGCACCAGTACGGCACCGAGGACCAGGGTTGGGTCGCGCACTTCGTGCACTCGATCCTCCAGGACCGCGCCCTGACGATCTACGGCGATGGGACGCAGGTGCGCGACCTGCTCGACGCGCGCGACCTGAGCCGCCTGTACGCGCTCGTCATCGAGCGCATCGACACCGCGCGCGGCCAGGTCTACAACGTCGGCGGCGGACCGCCCAACCAGCGCAACCTGCTCGAGGTGATCGCGCGCATCGGCGAGCTGACCGGCAAGGAGCCGCGTTACTCGTTCACCGGCTGGCGCGAGGGCGACCAGGAGTACTACGTCAGCGATGTGGGCAGGGCGAAGCAGGAGCTTGGCTGGGAGCCGGAGATCGAGTTCGACCAGGGCCTACACGACCTGATCGCCTGGGCGAAGACCGTCTAACTGGAGATCCGCTCCACCCACCGCGCCCGCCACTCGGCCGGCTCCAGGGTGGGGGCGAAGTACGCGGTCTGCCGCAGGATCTTTCCGGCCCGAAAATGGAAGAAGTCGACCGCGTGCCAGACGCTTCCATCAGGGTAGTTGGCAAGGGACTCGGCGGTGTAGTCATCCCCGCTGCCGGTGATCTTGAGGACGGTGAAGCTGGGGGTCGTCACCCATTTGTCCTGGCTGCCCGTGATCCGCCGAGGCTCGACCTTGGGAAGCCCCGGGTAGCTCTCGTTCATAGCCCGGTTGTTTGCCGTTCCCCGAACCCGTTCGCCCGATTGCGGCATCTCCCACACGTAGTCCGGATCCAGCCACGTCTCCAGGCGGTCCCAGTCCTGTGCGTTCACCGACTCGAAGAACTTTTCGATGATCGCGCGGTGACCCGTGTCCGACATCAGCGCGAATTGTAATCGTGGTCAAAGTCGGTCAGGCTTTGGCAGCACCCTCGCCGCTGCCACGCTCGCACGTGAAGTGGCCGCAGCCCCCGGGCACGCCACGCAGGGCGCGCGCCTCGTACCAGGCCGCCGTCGAAACGGTGGCCGAGGCCGCGCGCATTGCAGCGCCCATCAGGCCCCGCCGCGCCACCGCCATGTCCTCGACCGAGCCACTCACGGGGCCACGCCGGTCCAGCCACGAGAAGTACGCGACGTCGAGCGCCTGCAGCAGCCCGTGGTAGCTCCATCGCCTGCGCACCACCGGCAGGCCGCACGCCGCGGCCAGCGTCGCGAACCGCTCCGCGGAAAAGATCTGGATGTGACCGCCGTGCCGCACCTTCGCGGTCCAGCGCGTGCCGCAGCCGATGAGGGTGTAGAGCGTGCGCGGCTGGCCCTCCAGCGGCAGCACGATGTGGAATCCGCCACCAGGCTTGAGGACACGGTGCACCTCGCGCAGCACGACCCCCGGGTCCTCGACATGCTCGAGGACATCGAAGATCCACACAAAGTCCATCTCGCCGGCGGCAAACGGGAGGCGTTCGGCGGTCGCCGGTCGAAAGTCGACACCGCCGGCGTCAGGAGAGGACGCGACCGCCAGCGCCGCGTGGCTGATGTCGCACCCGAACACATCGAGGTCGGTCCGCGCGCGCTTCACAGCCTTCGCCACCTGGCCCGCGCCGCAGCCCACGTCCAGCACCTTCCCGTGAACGGACGCCAGGTCTTCGAGGAGGTAGCGCAGCTTCAGGCCGTTCATGAATCGCGGACGCGGCGCGAGCGGGGCCGCGCCCCACTTCTTCGACTCGTAGTCGAAGCCGGGCGCTACCGCGCCGCCGCCTGCGCTGCCCTGCATTCCGCCGCCGGCGGCGCCGGCGCGTTGACGCCCTCGACCGCCCAACCGGCGTTGTCGAGGGTGCCCAGATAGGTGAACCAGCCGGGGTTCAGCTGCACCATCAGCGTGTAGTCAGGGTCGCCGCGCGGCACGGCGATGAGGTGCGTGTCGGTCTGGTGCAACCAGCATTCGAGCAGTGTATTGACGGTCTGCTCGTGGTCTGCATACACGTAGCCGGCCGGTAGATAGGCGAACGGGCCGTACATCTCGCTGACCAGGTGCTTGCCCTCGACATCGCCGAAGCGCGCGAGCGCGTACGTCAGGTCGGGCCGGTCATCGGGCACGGCCAGCGCGTGACCGTCGTAACCGGGCTGGTGATACCACGTGCCCAGCTGCTCGCTTTCGGCCACCGCGATCTTCCACTCGGCCTCGCTGGGTGAGAACTCCTGCCAGATCGGGATCCAAAGCAGCTGCGCCGCGACCAGGGAGCCGATGAGGGCCACCCAGCCGGCCCGCCGCCCTGCCGTTCCGCGCCGCGGCAGCCACCACAGGAGCACCACGGCGACGAGCACGCCGACGAAGACGTAGGGAAAGGCGAACACGCGCGTGATGGGCATCCACCACACCCAGCTCGCGAGGTACGAGGTGAAGCCAAGCATGCCGGCGACGAAGACCCAGTAGCCAAAGCCGAAGGTCAGCAGCATGTAGCTCGGTGGCCGCTTCCAGAGGGTCCAGGCGAGACCCCCGACCGCGGCGAGGAGCGCGACCCCGAGGACCGGACGCACCGAGGCCTGGTCGGCGCTGATGGGGACGATCTCCCACTTCCCCACCGCGTTGGCGAGAAAGTTCCACCACAGCGGATAGATCGGGTTGCCGGTCTTGTCGGCGAGGACTTTCATGTACGCGATCATCACCAGCCCGAAGCCTGCGACCAGGGGCAGCCGCTGCTGCCATCCCTGACGTCGGAAGAAGGCGGCGATGACCATGCCGGCGCCGAAGATCCACGCCTCCGCGCGCGCCATCGTCGCCAGGCCGAACGCAAGGCCGGACCAGAAACCGCGACGCTGCTGCCAGCCCCAGATTCCGAGCAGACAGAGCGCCACGCCGAGCGGCTCGAGCATGCCCGACGCGTCGTTCATGACGCTCGTCGGCAGGGTGATCGCCACCAACGCGGCGCCAAGCGCGACCTGGCTGCCCCAGTAGCGGCGACAGATGTGGAAGAGGAGGATCACAACCACGAGGCCGAAGACGATGCTCACGATGCGGTCGAGCACGATGTCGATCGAGCCGGTCACGTAGAAGATCGCCACCATCAGCAGCGGGTGGAGGATGCCCCAGAAATAGTCCAGGCCCTTGAGGTCCCACAGACGCGGACCGTCCGGCGCGCCCAGCCCGATCTCCTTGGTCAGGTAGGCGATCTGCCAGTGGTGCCAGACGTCGCCGTAGCGCCGCTCGCCCGGATTTTCGGGATCGGTCAGCAGGAAGAGGTAGACAAGGCGCGGCACCGCGGCGGCGGCGGCCAGGGCGAGGGTCCAGGCCCAGTGCAGCGGCGCGGGCTCCGCCGTCGCATCCGCATCAGCCTCGGGCTCGGCGGGCTGGTCGGATAGGGCGTCCTCCTCTTCCTCGTCGGCGAGGAAGCGAGGAAATCTCACGCGGTGGCGGCCTCCATTGAGGTCTGCTCGTGCGAACGCGCGACGTCCAGCAGCGCGCGCTCGACGGTGTCCGTGTGCCTCTCCCAGTCAAACCTGCGCGCCCAGGCGAAAGCCCTCTCACCCGTGCGCTGGTTGGCCTCAGGATCGTTGAGCAGCCCGATGATCCCGGCGGCGTAGTCGGTGACCTCGAGGGGCTCGGCCAGGTAACCCGTGCCCTCGCCGACCGTCACCGTCGGTCCCGCCTGGTTCCACGCCACGACCGGCACGCCCTTGGCCATCGACTCGATGACCCCCATGCCGAAATCTTCCTCAGGAGCGGGATACACGTATACGGCCGCGCCCTCGTAGAGGCGCTGCAGCTCGTCCTCGGTGATCTGCCCGAGGAACAGCACCGCATCCTCCAGCCGCAGCTCGCCCACGAGCCCGCGCAGGACCTCGGTGTGCGCGGTCGCGGGCCCGGGAACGACCAGCTGCACCTTCGGGTGCTTCTGCCGCACCTCGGCCATCGCTCGGATCACGAGGTCGAAGCGCTTCTGCGGGTAGTGCCGGTTGGTCAGCAGCACGTACGGCCGGCGGATCGGATAGCCGTTGATCGTCAGCCCGCCGCTGAACCGCTGGTCGACCGGAAGCGGGAAGCCCGACGAGGCGACGTGGCATCCCGCCGGGCAGTCCAGCGCATCGCGCTTGTAGATCCCGCGAATGATGTCCCCGATGTAGTCGCCGTTGACGAGCAGCTGGTCGGCCTCCTGCACCGAGCGGCGGTCCGCCCACGAGACGAACGAGGTCGCGCGCAGCACGACCTGCGCGAGCAGCCGGTAGTCGGCGTTGGCGACCCAGCCCGTCTGGCGGTCGATGTTGCGCGGATAGACAAGGCGGTTGGGTTGGTTGAGGTAGACGACGTACGGCACGTCGATCAGCCGCGCGGCCCACCAGCCGATCCATGCGCTGGGCTGGTTGCACGCGAGGATCGCGTCGACGCCGCGGAACCGCCACGCGTACAGCGGCATCAACAGCGAGGCGGCGGCCATCTGGATCGCCTCGCGGAACGGGAACCAGCGAGGCAGCTGCGGCAGAAAGGTCCGCACGCGCACGTCCGCGATCAGGTCCGGGTAGCAGCGCGACGCATCGACGGTCGGCGCGTAGCACTCGACCTGGTAGCCACGACGTCGCAGGCCCAGCACCTCTTCGATGACGATCCGCTCGCCGCCGCCCGAGTAGGTGAAGCCGCAGTGGAACACCGCGATCCTTCCCGGCCGGCCGGCCTTCGCCTTCCGCCGCCCGCCCACGAGCAGGAAGCCGAGGAGGCCGAGCACGAGGGCGTATGCCGCGGTGACCGCGTGGTAGAGGAGGATCGCGCCGGCCGCCACCGCGGGCGCCAGGCCCAATCCGCCGCCCAGCACCAGTGAGCCGGCGACCTCGAGGTTGCCAAGGTAGCCCGGCCCGGCCGGCACCGCAAAGCTCAGCAGCAGGGCGGGATACGCGGCCATCGCCCTCCAGGTCGGCACGTCGACGCCGACCGCGACGAGCAGCAGGTTCAGGTTGAAGGCGTCGATCACGAGGGCGACCACGGTGAAGGCGGCGAGCCGCGCGGCGAGACCTGGTGTCCACAGGCCGCGCGCGCCTGCCCGGAAGGCGAACGCCTGCCCTGCGAGCCCGGACGCGAAGCGCGCGGGCAGCAGGCGGCGTGCGAGGCCGGAGCGTGCGATCCGCGGTCCGAGCAGAGCCGTCCCGAGAACCGCACCGAGCAGGGCGACCGCGAGCGCCACCGCGCCGATGAGGCCGCGCGGCGCGGACAAGACGCCGGCGAGCGCAAGTGCCTCCAGCACGACCAGCGCGACGGCCACCGCCGCAAGGTCGAAGGCCTTGTCGAGCACGATGGTCGCGAGGGCCGCGCCGGTGGGGACGCGGTGCCGGCGCCACAGCCACCACGCCCGCGCGGCGTCTCCGAAGCGGATGGGCAGCACATAGTTGAGCAGGCCCCCGGTCGCGTTCATGGCGAAGGCGCGGACCATGCCGACCGGCGCCAGCGGGCGCAGGAGGAACAGCCAGCGGCGCGCGCGGATGACGCTCGTGAGGAGAAACAGGCCGACCATCACGGGCAGCGGCCACCACGCGTGCGCGCGCATGTGGCCGACCACGTCGACCAGTGAAACGGTCCGCAGCCACAGGTAGAGCAACGCCAGCCCGAAGGCGGTCTGCAGCGCGAGCCGTATCCAGCGGTTGCGGGAGGACCCGGTCAGGTTGGGACTCATTGATTGCATCAGGCGGTTGCTTGCTCCAGGTCTTCCGACGCGTCCGGGGCCAGAATCCAGCGCTGCGCGAAAGCCCAGAAGGCGAAGAGCCAGCCGATCACCAGCAGCGTGCCGCCGTAGTCGTGGAAAAGGATGGCCGGCGTCTGGCCCCAGGTGGCGGCCAGAGCAGCGACCGCCGCAACCCTCAGCAGGTTGAGCAGCATCGTGCCCGCGACGCCGACGACCACCACCTGCGCCCTCGCCTCGAAGGGCTGCCGGCCACGCAGGCCGGTCAGGAAGGAGACGCCGAGCAGGACCAGGCTCTGCCAGCCGATGCAGTTCCACGAGATCTGGAGCACGTGCATGAAGCCGGCGCGATCCCAGACGACGAGGTCGCTGCCGGCCGCCGCCGAATGGATCCCGAGCGCGCCGAGAAGCCCGACCACCATTCGCGCCTCGACCGGCACGATCGCCTGCAGCGGGTTGTTGGCGCCCAGCTGCATCGCCCACCCGGTCAGGAAGTCGTCAAAGGTCGTGACCAGCGGGAGCACCATCAGCAGCGCGCAAGCGCTCGCGATCAGGGTGAGATTGAGCGCGTCGCGGTCGCGGCGTCTCATCGCAACTTCCCTATCAAGCCGAGGATCCTGCGGTGCCCCGTGAGCAGCGGGATCGCCAGCGCGAGAGCAGCGAGGGGCAGCACCGACTCGGGCACGACCGTGGATGGCGGGACGATTCTCGTGTCCGCGCCGGCGCCGCCGTCGTACACCAGCGACGGCTTGCCGCCCGTGTGGTGGGTCAGGGTCACAGCCACGCAAAGTGATCCGCCCGCGGGAATCGTGAGCGCGCCTTGACTGGCGCTCGTAGAGATCGTGAGGGGACTTGTCGGGTTGGCGGTCGCGCCGCCGTACGGCGACGAGAAGGTCGTGCCGGCATTGGGGATCGAAGCCGTGAATCCGGCGCAGCTGCCTGTTGCCGATACCCCGACCGCGATCGACACGTCGTCGACCGTCGAACCGGTGCCGCCGGTCCAGTTGAAGACGAAGGTCCAGACGCCGGCCGCGATGGTCTGCGCCGGCACGCCCGAAAACGCGAACACAGCGGTCACGCCGCCCGACTGCGACTGCAGAGTGCACGGCGTTGCTCGGGCCCCGGCAGCCTGGCTTATCGTCCCGGCCGTGCAGTTCGGGGCTGTCCCGGCGCCGTGCAGGTAAAGCGGGTTGCCGGCGGCCTGGCTGATGGGCGCTTTGGTCGCGGCCCACGCCAGGGCCAGGACAGCGACCACCAGCGCGATCGCGACCACCCAGCCGACGCGCTGGGTCCGCCCCGCCGGCCGAGGTGAGCGAGCCGTGCTCATGTTTGGCTGCGCGGCGGGGCGCGAGCCTCGCGGGTCGCGGACCCCGAGCAGCCAGCGCCGCAGCATGCGCAGCCGGCGAAGGTGGTGCACCTCGTCGGTTATGCGGCCGGTCTTCGGCGTTCGGAACCACGGACCTTCGTTGCGGCTGATGAGGCCCTTCAGCGCCGCCCAGCCCTGGAACGGGACGAGCGCGAACGAGAGAACGAGCGCACCCAGCACTCCCTGCAGGTCGCGCCGCGGCGCCTCCTCGAGGATGAGGCCGCCGAGGTTCATGAGCGGCAGCGCGAAGATGTTCGAGAAGAGGAGCGACCAGCCGAGCACGGCGGTCCAGCCCGGGACGTGCGTCTGGAAAACGATCTCCGACAGGAACCAGCTGACCGACCCCAGGACGAACAGGGCCGCCTGCAGGTAGTAGCTCGCGTCATACGCGAACTCGAGCTTCTCGAGCGGATTGACGAACGGCGACAGCATGATGGGCCAGAACCACTTCCGGACGTTGTGGGTGTGGCCCTCGGCCCAGCGCATGCGCTGGCGCGCGAGCCGGGAGAAGGTGGCGACGCATTCCGCCGGCGTCTCGGCCCATGGCGTGTAGGCGACCTTGTAGCCGCGCGCGTACAGCTTGAGCGTGAGCTCCCAGTCCTCGGTGAGGCTCGTGCCCCAGCCGACCTCGCGCAGGATGTCCGCGCGGATCATGTAAGCGGTGCCGGCGATCATCTTCAGCGAGCCGATCGCGTCCTGGAACGGCCGCTCGACCATGTAGCTGCCGGCGTACTCGGCGCGGACGGCCTCGGTCAGCCAGCTCTCGGATTTGTTGAGGACGTGCCACTGGTAGCTCTGCACGGCGGCGATGTCCTCGCGTCGACGCGGCGGCGATTCCTCGGCGTCTCCGTTCTTTCCGTTGCTCTCATAGAAATAAGGAAGGAAGCGGTCGATCGAGTCCGGAAAGGGCATCGAGTCGGCGTCGAAGACGACCACGTACTCTGCCCGCGGGTCCATCGCCTTCAGCGCGACGCTGAGCGCGCCTCCCTTGAATCCCTGGCGCGAGGCGCGGTGGATGATCTTGAAGCGCGGCGTGCCCTGCCAGCGCTGCAGAATCGCGACCGATTCGTCGGTCGAGTCGTCGACCAGGATGACCTCGTACTCCGGGTACTCGAGGTGGGCCAGGGACGTCAGCAGGCGCTCGATGACGCGCTTCTCGTTGTAGGCGGCGACATGGATCGATACGAACGGGTGATAGCCAAGGTCGATGTGATACCCGTTTCCGTTTCCGTTGCCGTTGCCATTGCCGTTGCGGCCTCGCGAGATGCCGCTCAGCCCCGACGCATGCTGCCGTCCGTTTCCGTTGCCGTTGCGCCTGCCGCCCGGCAGAAGAGCAGAAAGCAGCACCATGAAGGTGCTCAGGTAGTACTTGACCGCGTACGCGAAGAAGACCCCGCCGAGGAGGAGACCCGCGAATGCGAAGCCATAGGCCACGGCGTCGCGCGCCGAGTGGACGTGGGTCTGCGTGAAAAGGTCGACGAATCCGCGGACGATGGCGACGATCGGCAGCACGGCCATCGCCATGCCGATGAGGAGGACGGCGTCAAGGACCGCCGTCCACAGCAGCTCCGACCCCTGCCGCCCACGCCGCACCTTCCAGGCGACCACCCCGATCAGGGCGGCGCCGGCCGCCATGGCCGCCAGGCCGAGGAATCGTGAAGTCAGGAGGAGGAACGCGACCAGGCCGGAGGCCGCGAGGACTCCGCCTCCAGCGAGGCACAACGCGACGACAGGTCGACGCATCAGGACCGGATTCCCTCTCCCTTGAGCTGCTCAGCGGCGACGGCGAGCGGCGAACGCTCGACCAGAGCCCGGTGCGTGTCCGGGCCGTCAGCCTCCCTTGAACGGGGCGTAGTGTGCAATGTGGGCGCTGAGCCAACGCATCATTAGCACTTTGGGCTCGGCCCTGCCAAGAGGAACCCTTGGAACTTCGAGAGCGGCATCGGTGGTTTGTCTTCGAAATTGCGCGAAAAACCCTGCACTAGCGCGGCAGGCCCAGAACTATGCTCAATCTCGCGAGGCGCCCAGCTCGTCGTTGGCGGGTACCTCAAGTTAATTAGAACCTCACCCCCCGCAGCCAAGCTCGGTGCCGGTGTCGAGAAATCGCCCGGCCCGAGTTTTTTTATGCCTACATAAGCTGTTAAGCGTCCGCTAAAGTGTTCGGTTAGCGGACGACCTAGCCTTCACCCCTCCCTTGAGCCCTCCTCCCCCACGGGGGGAGGGCCGGAGGGAACCCTCTCCAGCCCGAGCATCTCGGCCGTCTCGGCCTCCGGCGCCGGCCTGCCCACCAGGAACCCCTGCACGGCGTCACAGCCCGCCTCGACCAGCATCGCCACGGCGTCGGCGGCCTCCACCCCCTCCGCGATGACCCGCATGCCGAGGTTGTGGCCGAGCCCGATCGCCGAACGCACGATTGCCGAGGCGTCGGGGTCCGACGGCAGGGTCTTGACGAAGGAGCGGTCGATCTTGATCTCGTGGACCGGCAGCCGCTTCAGGTAGACCAGCGACGAATAGCCGGTGCCGAAGTCGTCGAGCGACAGCCGCACCCCCATCTCCGCCAGCCGGTGCATCGCCTTCGCCGCTGCGGAGGACATGGCCACGCTTTCGCTGATCTCCAGCGTCAGCCTGGACGGCTCCGCCTTGGTCGTGGCCAGCGCCCGGGCGACGTCGTCGACGATGGAGTGGTCCTCGAGGGTGCGCGGCGAAACGTTGACCGCGACTGAGATGTCGATCCCCGCCGCCAGCCAGCGGCACAACTGGGCGAGGGCCGTGTCGAGCACCCAGCCCGTGAGCGGGCCGATCATGCTCGTCTCTTCGGCGATCGTTATGAACCGGTCGGGCGGGAGCAGCCCCTCGCGCGGATGGTTCCAACGCACGAGCGCCTCCACGGCGTACGGCTTGTGTGTGGGCAAGAGGACTATCGGCTGGTAGTGCAGCACCAGCTCGCCCTGCGTCATCGCGCGGCGAAGCTCCCCGCCGAGCCCTGTGTGCCGCTGGCTCTGGGCCTCCTGCTCGGGCGCGTACACCATGAAGCCCCCACCGGCGCGTTTGGCGACGTACATCGCGACATCCGCTCGGCGCAGCAGCGTGGAGGGGTCGTCGCCGTGCAGCGGGTACATGGCGATGCCGATCGACGCTCCCGTCTCGACCATCTTGTCGCCGATGGTGAACGCTCCCTCGAGTGAGGCGAGGATCTTGCGCGCGGTGGCGATCACGTTGTCCGGATGCTTCGCGTCGGTGGAGACGACGGCGAACTCGTCGCCCCCCAGCCTGCTGATTGTGTCGGTTGCGCGCAGCACGCCCTTCAGCCTCGTCGCGACCTCCTGCAGCAGCGTGTCGCCGCGGTCATGCCCGAGCGCGTCGTTGATGTCCTTGAAGCGGTCGAGGTCCAGGAGCAGGACGCCGAACATGTTCTGGTTGCGCCGCGCTCCTAGCAAGGCCTGGCGCAGCCGGTCCCCGAACAGCGTCCGGTTCGGCAGCCCGGTGAGCGCGTCGTGCAGCGCCTGGTACTCGAGCGCGTCGGTGTGTGCCTTGCGCTCGGAGATGTCACGCAGCGTCGCGATGAAGAGCTTGCGCGAGCCGACCTGCGTCGACGTGACGATGAACTCGAGCGGAAACAGGCTCGCGTTCTTCCTCTTCCCCATCGTGTCCAGCGCACCCGAGGCCGGGAGGTCGAGCTGCAGACGGCGGTCGAGATAGTTCAGGAACGAGTCGCGGTGAGTCGTCGCCACCAGCACATCGACGTGCTGGCCGACCAGCTCCCGCTCTTCGTATCCGAAAAGCTTTGCCACCGCGGGGTTGAGCGACTCGACGATGCCCTTGGGGTCGAGGGTCAGAAGTCCGTCGGACACGTTGTCGAGCACCGAGCGCATCCGGCGCTCGCTCTCCTGCAGCGCCGCCTCGGCTCGCTTGCGCTCCACGAACTCACCGATCTGGGTACCGATGTCGTTCATGACGCCGAGCAGGGCCTCGTCGAGCTGGCGCGGCGCCCAAGTCGCGAGGGAGATCATCCCGACCACGCGACGACCGCTGCGGACCGGAAACCCGACGAGACCGTGCAGGCCTGTCGCCAGCGCCGCCGCCGACCGCGGCGACGGATCGCGCGCAAGGTCCTCGATGGACACCGGCTGCGAGGTCTCCCACACCTTGCCCGCAAGGCCCTCGCCGCGGCGGAATCGATAATCGGACGCCGTCGCCTCGAACGCCGAGGTGTCGCGCCCGGGTCGCTTCCAGCTGGTGACGAAGCTCATGGTCTCGCGCTGCGCGTCGACCTCCCAGTACTCGCCCAGCTCCCAGTCGAGGGCGCGGCACAGGCCTTCCAGGACGTGCGGCGCCGCCTGCACCCAGCCGGGAGAGGTGACCAGGGCCTGCGTCACGGCGTAGCGCGCGGATTGCAGGATCTCCGCCCGCATCCGATCGCGGATGTCGACGGCGACCGTCTGGATGTACAGGGCCTTCCCGCCGCCGTCGCGGACCATGCGCGCCGCAACGTCCACCCAGACCGACTGGCCGTCCTTGCGGATGTACCGCTGGTCGATGCGGTAGCCCGGCGATTCGCCTGAGAGAAGGTTGCGCATGGCGACCTCGCTCAGCGGCAGGTCCTCGGGGTGCGTCAGCTCGAGCACGGATACGCCCTCGAGCTCCTTCGCGGTGTAGCCCACGAGCTGCCGGAACGCCTCGTTGGTCGAGGTCAGGCGCGCGTTGAGGTCGGCGAAGGCCATGCCGGCCTGTGACTGTTCGAAGAGGGTGCGGAAGCGCGTTTCGCTCTCCCGCTCCGCCGCCTCGGAACGGTGACGCTCCGTGACGTCGCGTACGACGGCCAGCAGCCTGCGGGGGCCTTCCGCCGCGAGCGGCCTGATCGAGGTCTCCACGTCGACGCGCCGGCCGTCCTTCGTGATCAGGGCCGACTCGTAGGAGAACGGTGCGTCTCCGCCGGAAAGACGGCTCGCGAGCTGCGCGCTCAGCCGCGCCCGCTCCTCTGGCGGGGCCAGCTCGATCAGCGACGTAAACGCGGCCAGCTCCGCGGCCGTGTAGCCGATCAGGCCAAGGTACGCCTGGTTGCCGGCGACGAACCTCCCCTGCTCCGTTATCACCAGCCCCTCGCCGAGGTCGCTGAGCGCCGCCAGCAGCGAGGCCTGGCGCCCCGCCTGCGCGACCACGCTGCGGTTGACCATGTGCCGTGTCGCGTAGGCGAGGAGGACCAGGCCGAGCAGCACCAACGTCCAGACGAGGACTGAGCTGAAGGAGACATTCAGGTTGATGAGCGCGTCCGCCCACAGCACCGCCAGCCCGCCCGCCGCGAGCATCACCACATAGCCGAACTGGCGCGCGGAGTAGCCGGCATCGAAGAACAGGAGCATGGCGGCGAACACGCCCGCCGCGAGCGGGGGAAGGTCGCCCATCAGCCACGGTCCGGCGACGCCGAGCGCAATGTCGGCAAGCAGCACGTTGGCGGCCATCAGAAGGAGCTGGATCCCGGTTCGGGAGGCTATCGGCGAGGTTCGGAACCAGACCACGGCGGCGGCGTAGGCGACGCCCACCGCCAGGACGGCGATCTCCTCCTTGAGGACGTCGGCCGGCATGCCGGCGAACGCAAGGCGGAAGGCCACCGCCGCGGCGATGGCGATCGCGGCAATGCCGTTCATGGCGAACACCCAGCTGGAGCGGCGGTAGAGCACCGTATCGGTGGCCGCCGCCTCCTGCCGCTGCGCGAAGAGCGGGTCGGGCGCGACCCGGGCCTCGCCCGGGGCCGACTTCATCGGGTGAACGATAACCGCGCGATACCCGAGTCGCGGTTAACTTCGGCTACTTCGCCGACTTGCTCCTTGAGCCGGATTTGGGCGGTGGGGGCGCCGTCTTGGCGCGCTGCGGGATCGTCCGCTTCAGCGGAGTGCGATGGCCGCCGTGGACCGGGATCTTGCGGCTGAGCGCCTCGTCGCCGTCAGGGTCGATCGCCGTGGGCTTCGGGGTATGCGGACGGCCGGCCTCAGCATGCTGCTGCCGAAGCTTTTCGAGCCGGTCCTTCTTGGCCGCGAGCGCGATGCGCAGGGCGTCGGAAAGCTGGCTGTCGTTCATGGGCACCACGCGGAGGCGAGCTTCCAGCTCGCGGACCTCCACCTCAGCCCGGGTCAACTCGAGATCGATCGTTCGCGACATCTTCTTCCTTTAGACAACAGCAAATCGGGCGCCGAATGAATACCCAGAGTAGTAACAATCGAACGGGTTTGCCGGTTATGCCCTTCTTCTGAACTTCGACCGCTCAATCGAGGCTGATCGCGTCCCGCAGCTTCTCGAAGAACCCCTTGCTGACCTTCTCCGGCTTCCCGGTCAGGCCGCCAACCTTCCGGAGCAGGGCCTTTTGCTCGGCGTTGAGGTCCTTCGGGACGATCACCTGGACGAGCACGTACTGGTCCCCCCGGCGTCCGCCGCGGACATCCGGCATGCCCTTGCCCGCCAGCCGGAAGGTCTGACCGTACTGCGTGCCGGCCGGGATCTCGATCTCAACCGGCCCCTCGAGCGTCGGCACCTCGATCCGATCCCCCACGGCCGCCTGGACGACGTTCACGTGGAGCTCGTAGATGATGTCCTTGTCGCTGCGCTTGAGCTGCGGGTGCGCCTTCACGCGCAGGACGACGTACAGGTCTCCCGGCGGCCCGCCCCGGACGCCCGCCTCGCCCTCGCCCGACAGCCGGATCTGAGATCCGCTGTCGACGCCCGCCGGGATCCGGACCGAGAGACGCCTTGTCTTCTGGACCCTGCCCTGACCCCGGCACTCGGAGCACGGACTCTTGATGACACGCCCGGCGCCGCCGCAAGTCGGGCACGTCGCCGCGGTGACCACCGAGCCGAAGATCGACTGCTGGGACCGCCGGACCTGGCCGGCCCCGCCGCACGTGGCGCAGGTCTCGACGCTGGTCCCCGGCTCGGCGCCCGAGCCGCTGCACCGCTCGCAGGTCGCGGCGCGAGGCACGTCGAGCTGCCGCTCGAGGCCCGTGAAGGCCTCCTCGAAGGTGATGGTCAGGTCGTAGCGGAGGTCGTCGCCACGATTGGCGCGCTCGCGCCGAGCTCGGGTGCCGAACCCGCCACCGAAGAAAGTCTCGAAAAGGTCGCCGAACGGCATGTCGGTGAAATCGACC
>Ga0075436_100000856_pt1 | contig 20217 bp, 17 predicted proteins | sample RhiMethybrSRZTD5_FD_75303 | JGI IMG/M metagenome (GOLD analysis project Ga0075436, IMG submission 75303) | Populus rhizosphere microbial communities from Tennessee, USA - Rhizosphere MetaG P. TD hybrid SRZTD5 | ecosystem: Host-associated > Plants > Roots > Rhizosphere > Soil | place: USA...
GTGGCACCCAGTAGCCGTCGAAGAATACGGCTATGTTGCGCCTGACCCGCTCAATCCCAACCTCATCTACGGCGGCAAGATCACACGCTTCGATTGGAGCACGGGTCAGGTTCAAAACGTGGCGCCGGATGCGATCCGCGACGGCAGGTATCGCTTTCTTCGAACGGCGCCGGTGATCTTTTCGCCCGTCGATCCGCACGTTTTATACTTCGCCGGCAACGTTCTGTTCAAGACTTCCACCGGAGGAAACAGTTGGGACATCATCAGTCCGGATCTTTCTCGCGAAGCTCCCGACGTACCCGAAAGCGTCGGCGTTTATCGAACGCCCGAGATCGCAAAGCAAGCTCGACGAGGAGTCATCTACACCGTCGCTCCTTCGCCTAAAGACATCAACCTGATCTGGGCGGGCACAGACGACGGACTGATTCACGTAACGCGCGACGGAGGGAAGAACTGGAGTAACGTGACGCCGCCCGGCGTGACGTCATGGAGCAAGATTTCTTTGATAGATGCCGGTCACTTCGATGCGAACACGGCTTACGCAGCCGTGAATCAAATTCGCGTTGATGATCAACGGCCGCATATCTACCGCACTCACGACGGCGGCAAGACGTGGAAGGAAATTGTCAATGGACTCGAAGGCGCCGGCCCGGTGAATGCAGTTCGCGAAGATCCAGTTCGTCCGGGGCTTCTCTTTTGTGGAAGCGAGCGCGCGGTCTATGTTTCATTCAACGACGGCGATCAGTGGCAGCCTCTTCGATTGAACATGCCTGCGAGTTCGATTCGCGACCTAGTCATTAAAGATGATGATCTGGTTGTTGGAACACATGGACGGTCGTTCTGGATTCTCGATGATATCACTCCGCTGAGACAAATCAGCGAGCGAATCGCTGTAGCCGACGCTTATCTATATAAGCCGGAACTCTCTTATCGAGTTCGCTGGAATATGAATCCCGACACGCCGCTTCCGCCTGACGAGCCCGGCGGCAAGAATCCGCCCGACGGCGCGATCCTTGATTACAATTTGAGGTCGCGAGCGACCGGCGATGTGGTTCTGGAAGTATTCGACAGTGCGAACAAGCTTGTCCGGCGATATTCGAGCGCCGACAAGCCTGAATCGATCGAAGAGATCGGCAAGCAAGTGAACATTCCCCCGTATTGGATTCGTCCCCAGCAGGTCTTGTCAGCCGAGCCCGGCATGCATCGCTTTGTCTGGAATATGCATTACGCCGCGCCTCCGAGTGAGCCTCCCGAGTTCTCGATTGCCGCAACATACCGTGACACTGAGCGAGGCCCGCTCGGACCGTGGGCGCTGCCGGGCAACTACACGGTGAAGCTCGCCGTGAATGGCAAGAGCTATTCGCAGCCCCTGACGGTTAAAATGGATCCGCGAGTAAAGACTTCGCAGGAAGGACTTGCCGAGCAGCACGAGATCGCTATGCGTTGTTACGAGGGGCTCAATAAAGTTCACGACGCGCTGGAACAGGTTCACAAGGTCAGGTCGCAGCTTAAAGAGTTGAGTGGGCGAGCTCAAGGCCCGATCGCCGATGCTATCAAGTCATTGGACGCTAAAGCGGCATCACTTGAAGGCCCGGGCGGCGGTCCTCGCGGAGCGGGTCGACGCGGCGGTTCGGGAGAGCTGAGCCTTTCGCGAGTTCACGGAGAGCTTTTGGAGTTGATGGGAGTTGTAGAGGGCGCGGATGTGACACCGACCACTCAAGCGGTTGCCGCTTCAAAAGAGGTTCAGCAGAAACTTTCGCAAGCGTTGGCCAGGTGGACCGAATTGAAGGATAAAGACGTGAAAGCGCTCAACGACCAACTGAGTAAAGCAAAGCTTCCGCAGATCGATCTGAAATAGAATCGTCCGAAGAACGACGGGCCGCCACTTTCTTCGTTTGCGATTTATTGAGAACAAGTCCTGATCGTCTCAAACGGGCATCTCTGCGTCAGCGACCGGGCTTGAGCCCTCGCGTATCTCCGGAATTCCCCGTCGGCTGCCGAACGCCTCGCCGAACAACTTGTAGATCGTTCGCCTGTTTTGCGCGATTAGCTTCAGCCAGTCCCACTTGCCCATTTGCGGAAAGTAAATTCCTCGGAAGCATAGCCGCGCGATGAACATGTTTATCCGATGACCGATAGGTTTGTGACTGAGCGAATCCACAGCAGTCTCGATCGCCTCGGCACTATATGAGCTGGCCCACGCGTGATTGACCTCTTCGTGAGTGCGCTCGATGCTCATCTTCAGCGGTGTATGGGCCATCTTGTAAGGCTGAAAGTCCAGCCAGTGCTTTGGCCGCGTCAGCCGGCCGGCAACTTCAAGCCGCTTGTAGAGCGGGGTCGATGGGAACGGTATCAGCGTTCCAAACACGGACAGTCCCGGCGGCCAGCTACGGATCTGCTCGAGCGTTCGCTCCGCCGCGCCCGGCGTATCGTTGTCCAGCCCAAAGATGAACGAGGTGATCGCATGAATGTCGCGCTTAGCGAGTCTTTCGAGCACCGCTTGATACTCATCCGGTTTATTGAAGCTCTTGTTGGCTATCGCGAGGTTGGTAGTGTCCACCGATTCCATGCCGATGAATATCCACTGGCCCCCAGAGGCCGCGATAAGATCGACGAGTTCTTCGTCACGCAATAGGTTTGCGCTGATCTGCGCCACCCAATACATCTGCGCACCGGCAGCGATGATGTCTCGAAGCAGCGACTTCGTGCGCTTGACGTTAATTGCGAAATTGTCATCGATGAAGAAGACCGCAATCTGGCCTTTCTCGTTGCGGCAACGCGCTTTCAACCGCAGCAATTCATCGACTACACTCTCGTTTGTGCGAAACCTTATCGAATCACCGAAGAAGCCGGTCACGGTGCAAAACTCGCAGCCATACGGACATCCTCTTCCAGACTCAACGGGGATCAATCGAAAGCTTCCCCACCCACCGCCCAGTTTCTTGAGAAGCGGAGCCACAACTCCGGGCACCAGGTTGAACTGAGCCAGGTCCATTGACTCCCACGGAATAGACGGATAGTGATCGAGACTGGGCTTCTTATCCTTGCCCGCCTCATCGACAGGCAAATAGACGTCTTTCAACTCGCCGCGCGCAGCATCGGCGACGATACGTGGCCAGGTTTCGTCGGCTTCACCCAACGCGATCGCGTCGGCGTGTTGCGGTCCGCCGTCTCGGCCCAGCGCTTCGTCTGGAACTTCAGTCACGTGAGGTCCACCCATAACGACAGGCACTCCGACAGCGCGAATTGCATCCGCCATTCGGTAGGCCTTTTGAATCATACGAGTCATCGCGCCGATGCCGACAAGATCGATCTTCTGCTCGCGCACAAACCTCGCGATCCCCTGTTCATCCATTCGCTGAGCATTGCCGTCGATCAACACGACTTCATGCTCGGGCGGAGTAAGCGCCTGGAGAAGAAACATCCAGAGGTGCGGCATAAAATTCCGCGTCACCCCGTTGTCAGGGTTGAATAGCAGGATTCGCATTGTCGTCCCTTTCGTTGTTCGCGGAAGACCTCGACAGGAATACGGTTTCTCGAATCGATCTGTGAGAGCGGCGTTGAAATCGAACGCTGTGAAGTCAAGCCGTACGGCGAGCCAGCCGTAAGGGAAAGGAGAACCGAAAGCAAATCCTAACATGCGAAGACACCCGGGGAAAGTACGGGCGAGCGTACCGAGAGAGCAGGGCGTGAAACTCGACCGCGCAGATGACGACCACAGACTTCGCTCGAAAACTTTCTTCGTAACCAAGTGAATGTCTCGCCGTTTGGAGCTTCACCCGAATCTTGTGTAAGCTCTCTCGGTATGCCGGGCCCATCAAAATTCGCTGTCGGCCTCATCCAGATGGCCGCTTCCAACGACTCGAAAGCCAATCTTCAACGAGCTGTCTCATTTGTCGAGCAGGCAGCCAAGCTAGGCGCAAAGGTTGTCTGCTTGCCGGAGTTGTTTCGCTCACAATACTTTTGCCAGAAAGAGGACGCCGCTCTTTTTGATCTCGCGGAAAGCGTGCCCGGCCCTTCAACTGACGCACTTGGAAAGATCGCTTGCGAAAAGAAAGTCACCATCATTGCGCCGGTGTTCGAGCGACGGGCCGCCGGTCTTTATCACAACAGCGCAGCCATCATCGACGCTGAAGGAAACATCTCCGGCATCTATCGCAAGATGCACATACCCGATGATCCTGCGTACTACGAAAAGTTCTATTTCACACCGGGCGATCTTGGCTTTCGCGTATTTGACACTGACGTCGGGAAGATCGGCACTTTGATTTGCTGGGACCAATGGTATCCCGAAGGCGCGAGACTGACCGCGCTTCGAGGTGCGAGCGTGCTTTTCTATCCGACAGCGATCGGCTGGCATCCGCACGAGAAAGAAGCTCACGGCGCGGCTCAACGCGAGGCCTGGCAAACGATTCAGCGGTCGCACGCGATCGCGAACGGGGTTTATGTAGCTGCGGTGAATCGTGTCGGTCACGAGAAGCCTTCAGACGGCGAGCCCGGAATCGAGTTTTGGGGCTCTTCCTTTTTGTGCGATCCGTTCGGAGTCGTTATCGCCGAAGCGGCAACCGATCGCGAAGAAATCTTGCTAGGTGAAGTTGATTTGGCCCGCATCGAAGAAGTGCGCCGCAACTGGCCCTTCCTGCGCGATCGCCGCATAGACGCTTATTCAGGAATCAATCAGCGCTTTCTCGACAACAAAGAATGATTCGAAAAGAGAAACGAGAGGATGCCAGTCCCGTCTCGAAAGGCTTTCGTATGCCCGCCGAGTGGGAACCTCACGAAGCTACCTGGATTGGCTGGCCTCACAACCGAACCGATTGGCCCGGCAAGTTCGCGACAATTCAATGGGTCTACGCGGAGATAGTTCGTAAGCTTGCAGTTGAAGAAATCATCCGTATCATCGTCGGTTCCAGTCAACACGAGCTCCGCGCTCGTCGAGTTCTCACACGAGCCGGCGTCGATCTCAATCGAGTCGAATTCTTTCACTTCCCAACCAATCGAGGCTGGACACGCGACTTCGGGCCGATGTTCGTCAAGCGCGGCGCCAACAGAAGCGAAGTGGCGATCATTAATTTTCAGTTCAACGCGTGGGCAAAGTATCGAAACTGGCAGAAGGACAGCAAGGTTCCGGCGCGCGCGGCAAAGGCGCTTGATCTGAAGCTCATCAACATTCGCGCAGGCGACGAAGGAGTAGTGCTCGAAGGCGGGGCGATCGATGTCAATGGATTGGGAACGTTGATCACAACCGAGGAATGTCTGCTCGACAAGAAAACTCAAGCTCGAAATCCAAATCTTTCACGCAACGAAATCGAATCGGCAATGGCCGAGAATCTGGGCGTGACGAATGTGCTGTGGCTCGGCCGGGGAATTGAAGGCGACGACACGCACGGTCACGTCGACGATGTTTGTCGATTCGTCGATGCTCGAACGGTGGTGGTATGTCGAGAGAAGAACTCACTCGACTACAACCATACAGTGTTGGAAGAGAACATCGAACGGTTGCAATCGATGCGGCTTGAAGACGGCTCGAAGATAAACGTGGTGACGCTGCCGATGCCGTCGCCCATCTTTTTCGACGGGCGGCGGCTTCCGGCAAGTTACGCGAACTTCTACATCGCGAATGCGGCGGTGCTTGTGCCTACGTTTAACGATCCAAACGACCGGCAAGCGCTGGACATTCTTAGCGAAATCATTTCCGACAGGCCAGTCGTTGGAATCCACTCGGTTGACCTTGTGTGGGGCCTTGGCACTATCCACTGCATGACGCAACAACAACCAGGAACTTAATTGTTCAGTCGCTCTAGCTTTCCTTGGGCGCGAAATAACCTCGACGAAAACGAACAGTCAGATCATTCCGCGTCTTGACCTTCACCTGAATCGTTCGGAATGAGCCGTCGCGCGCGCCGTTGCTGGGCGTGTAAGCGAGTATGTACTGCGAACGCAAGTCTTCATCGATTTGTGCGTACGCTTTGTCGAGGTCCGCTTCATTCTTTGGGAAGAAGGCTCGCCCGCCCGTTTCCGAAGCGATCTTCTTGAGCGTTCCCGAGTCGACGCCCATCGGTCCGCCGATTCCTATCGAATAAACGATGATCTCGCTTCGCCACGTTCGTTCGATTGCGTCACGGAGCTTCATACTGCTCGACGTGTCCTCGCCATCCGTGACCAGAATGATAACGCGCCGGCCAGCCTCGCGCCTGAGCAAGTCCGACGATACCGAATAAACCGAATCGTACAGCGCGGTAGAGCCCACCCCCGAATTGTTTATCGGCGGAGTGCCGCCTCGCCTTACAGTCATCACTTCGGCCGGAATTCGCACATCGTCGAGCGCGCGCGTCAAGCGGTCGAGATCCGAAGTCAAATTCTGCACGAGAACAGACTCGTGCTCGAAGGTCACAACAGCAGCCAGATCTTTCCGCGGACGCAGCACGCGTCTAAAGAAAGTTTTTCCAGCCGACACTTCTTCAGGGAGCGTCCACTGTTGGCTGCCCGAGATGTCTATCAACATCGCGATCGTGATGGGCAGATCGGTCTGGCGCTCGAATGAAAAAACCTGCTGCGGCTTGTTGTCTTCGAGGATCTCGATGTCGTCTTTGGAAAGATTGTTGATGTAGGCGTTCTTCTTGTCGGTGACATTGAACGGCACCGTCACAAGCTGAGTGCCCAGTTTTAGCGTCTGTTCATCCTGCTTATCGACATCCTCTTCGGGCGTCTTGTTTTTCTGTTGCGTGTTTGATTTTGATTTGGAAGTCTGAGCTACGCTCATCGATAAGGGAGCCAGCGCGATGACTGCCATGATTGCTGCGATGAAAAGGGTTCTTACTGACTTCATTTTTTTACATCTTCCGTGGCCGCGTAGTAACCGCGGCGATGAATTAAGCGCGCGTCGGGTCGCGCGTTGACTCGCACTTCGACGCGCCTGAAGCGCCCGTCGTGCGTCAAATTTGATGGTGAATAGGCGACCAGATACTGGCTGCGCAATTCGGTTTCGATCTGGTGAAAATCGTCGAGTAGATCGTCCGTGCTTCGCGGAAAGTAGGCCCTTCCACCGGTTTCGTCACCGAGCTTCCGCAGCACGTCTTCGCGAACGCCTTCGAAACGGAAGCGATCACCGATTCCGATCGAATAAACGATGACTCCCGCGCGCCACGCTCGATCTATCGCTTCATCAAGCTTGCGGCTGCTCGCATTGTCGACTCCATCCGTGAGAAGTATCAGCGCGCGACGAGTAACCTGCTCGTCGGGAGACACTCGATGGCTTTCATCGCGAGCAAGCACTTCATCGGCGGTGATGTAAATCGCGTCGTAGAGCGCCGTTGCCTGGTGACGCGAGCTCGAGGGACCAAACCGGCGCGAGAATTGAATCTCATCGAACGCGCGATTGAGCGTCTCGGTTCGTGACGACAGACCTTGAACCAGCTCGACATCGTCCTGAAAAGTCAGAATGGCCGCGGAGTCTTTGTTCGGGCGAAGTATCGAACGAAGAAACTCTCCGGCGGCGAGTTTTTCCTGTGGGAACGTGTACTCCTGGCTGCCGGACAGGTCCATCAGGATTGCGATGTTGATCGGAAGTGTTGTTTCGCGTTTGAAAGTAAAAATCTGCTGCGGCCGCCCGTCTTCGAGAACGGTGATTTCGTCCTGCCGAATATCACTGATCACTCGATTGTTTCGATCGACGGCAGTGAACAATACATTGACAAGGTCAGCTCCCAAACGCACGGCCTCATCACCAGTCGGAATGTCATCGTCTTTGCTTGAGTCGCGCTGTTTCGCATCCGGCTTCGCCTTTTGCGCGGGAGGTTGCGGCGCCGGCTTGGATCGCTGCGCGAGCCCCGTACAGGTGAGGATGGCGACGACGACTACGACGGCAACGAATTTCATTGATGACATATCGACCTCTCAATCAACGTCTGCGATCCTCAATACACGTAACCCTGCTTGTTGTACGGATGTCCTTCGGCTGCCGTAAGCTTCACTTTTATCTCTCGACGCTTGCCGGTCTTTGCCTGATTGGTCGGCGTATAGAACAACACATATTCCTGTCGCAGGTCCTGCGCGACCTGACTGAAGGCTCGAAACAATTCTGTCTTTTCAGAAGGGAGAAACAGTTGACCGCCGGTTTCTTCACAGAGCCTTCGAAGTTCCTTGTCATCCGCGTTCTCGACCAGTCCCGAAGTAACCCCTCTGAAGTTCTTGGTGCTGATGCCGAAGATCGTAACATCGTAACGCTCGGCCATTTCGATCGCCTCTCTAAGCGACCGTTCGCTCGCCGTGTCTTCGCCGTCGGAAAGAATCACAATGATGCGACGCGCTTCGGAGTTCTGCAGGTTGGCCATCTTTTCTTCAATCACTCGATATACGCCGTCGTAGAGCCGAGTGTAGCCGCCTGCCTTGACCGCGCGAATCGCTCGAATGAGCGGTTCCTGAGCCTCGGTGAAGTCCTGATGCAACTCAACATCGGAATCGAACGTCGCGAACAAGACCTGATCTTTCCGGCGAAAAGTTGTGACCGTTGCGACGAAGTCTTCGGCTGCATCTTTCTCAAACGGCAGCTTGAGCTTCACGCTGTTGCTTGTGTCCATCAACACTGCGATGTTAAGCGGCAGTTGACTCGGCGAAACGAATTTCTCGATCGTTTGACGCTTGCCATCTTCAAAAACGTCGAAGTTATTAACGGCTAAGCCGGGCACAAATTTCTTCCCTTGCTTCACTGAAACGGGAAGCCGAACTTCCAGCACTCCGATTTTTTGCGTGTCATCGCTCTGAGCGGGTTTTTGCGCGGGCTTCTGCGCAAATGAAACGGCGCAAACTAACAGGAGAATGACCGAGATCGATACTGCAAGCGAGGATGGACGTGACATCTACTTCGGGGAACCTCCGACGGGTCTGATGCACGGGACCGGATTAGCGATGCAACGCGAAGGAAAATTATAGAGGACAAACGTGTAAGGTCACAACCGGCGTCACAGAATAAACGTGACGCGCGCGGTTTGATGAGAAGGTCGTGATATTCTTTTCGCGCTATGGACGAGTACATCTCAACAACCTACGGCGATCGCGTCGCGGAGATTTACGACGAGTGGTATGGCGACTTTGAAGTCGAAGCGATCGATACTTTGGCGGAGTTGGCCGGCGGTGGACGGGCGCTCGAACTCGGCATCGGCACCGGACGAATAGCTCTTCCCCTTGCTGCACGAGGAATCGAAGTTCACGGCATAGAAGCCTCCGAAGCGATGGCTTCAAAGCTGCGCGCAAAGCCGGGTGGAGCTTCCATCGAAGTCACGTTCGGCAATTTCGCCGACGTCAACGTAAACAAAACATTCTCGCTCATCTTCATTGTCTTCAATACGCTTTATGCGCTGCTGACTCAGGAAGAACAAGTGCGCTGTTTTCGGAATGTCGCCGCCCGCCTCACAGACGACGGCGTTTTTCTTCTTGAAGGGTTCGTTCCCGATATGACTCTTTTTCAAAAAGGACAAAATGTTAGAGCTACGCTGGTGACTCCAAACCGAGCGAGCATTCAAGCCTCGCAGCACGATCCTGTTCGGCAGCGAGTGAAGAGCCAGCACATTGTCTTCGTGAACGACCAAGCCAAACTCTTTCCGGTAGAGATTCGATACGCCTGGCCTTCAGAGCTCGATCTGATGGCTCAGCTTGCAGGGTTGCGGTTGCGACATCGTTGGGCAAACTGGAAACGCGAAGAGTTCACGTCCGATAGCGAGAAACACATCTCAGTCTATGAGCGATCAAATGTCGGCTGATTCTGGCTCAGGCATCTCTCTTTCTATCAAGTAGCGTCAGAAATTGTTCAAGCTCGTTGGGCAGGGCCGACGTGAACTCGAGATGCTCATCGGTTCGCGGATGATTGAAAGTAAGCTTGGTTGCATGCAAAAAGTGGCGGCCAAGCGCTTGCACGGCTCGTCTGGTCTGGACGTCTCGGACCTCGTTGATGCGCCCGCCGCCATAAGTTGAATCGCCGACCACCGGATGCCCTGTGTGGGCGAGGTGAACTCGGATCTGATGTGTGCGTCCGGTTTTGATTTGCACGTTTAGAAGTGTGAACTCCTGATAGCGAGCCGCTACCTCGAAGATCGTATGAGCCGGACGGCCCGCACCTCCCTTGAGCACCGCCATTCGAGTCCGGTTGTGAGTGCCGCGGCCGATGCGCTCTTGTATCTCGCCGCTATCTTTCGCGAGACGGCCATAGACAAGCGCGATGTACATCTTGAAAACCTGCCGATCGCGAAACTGATTGGACAGCTGTTCGTGCGCGACATCATTCTTGGCTACGACCAGCAAGCCCGATGTGTCTTTATCGAGGCGATGAACAATGCCCGGCCGAATGCGACCTGCTACTTCTGAGAGCGAGTTGAAATGATGAACGAGCGCGTTGGCCAATGTGCCTGATTCGATGCCGGCTCCCGGATGAACCACCATGCCGGCGGGTTTATTCACTACTATGAAATCGTCGTCTTCGAAGACAATATGCAGCGGAATGTTCTCGGGAACTAACTCGACCGGAGGCGGTTCAGGCAAGTCAATCTCGATCTGATCACCTTCGCGCAAACGATAACTGGATTTGGCTATGCGCTGGTTGACCAGAATGTCGCCGTCCTGAATGGCATGCTGAATTCGAGTGCGGCTGATTTCTGACAGGCGTGAGGCGAGAAAAGAATCGAGGCGAAGGCCCGATGCTTCGATGCTTACGCTGAGAAGTTGGGGTTCATCACTCACAAGAGCATCGAACACTTACGAAACCTGGGGAGCGACATCTTGACCGCGTGTGACGTGCTGCATCGATCGGCGGCGCCAGTGATAAAGCGTCAGCGCCAGACCGAGCACGAACATGATGATCGAGATGAACTGCGAAGTGGAAAGTCCGAACACCTGACCTCGCGGATCGTCACGCCAGAACTCGATCGTGAAGCGCGCGACTCCGTAGATCATCAGATACGAATAAATGATTTGCCCGTCAAAGACGCGGCGCTTTCTAAGCCAAAGCAGGAAGAGAAAGATGATCAAGTTCGCGGCAGCTTCGATCAATTGAGTCGGCACCAGCGCGGAATCGATCGGCACACCCGTCAGCTCGCTCGCTTTTTCGGTGAAGCGTACACCTATCCACGAAGTAGTCGGCTTGCCCCAGCAGCAACCCGCGGAAAAACATCCAAGCCTTCCAATTGAATGTCCAAGCGCAACACCGGGAGCGAATGCATCTGCAGTCTTGCGCCAGGGCAGATGCCACTTGCGCATGAGAATCACGCTTACGAGAAGCGCAATCAAAAACCCGCCGTAATAAACTCCTCCGGACCTCCAAAGATCGAACGAAAAGATGCGCCGCCATTCGCCTCGATAGTCATTCCATTCGGTGATGATCATCAAAAGCTTCGAGCCGATGAGCGACGACGCGAGAATGTACAGGCCAAGATCGTAGATTCGGTCTTTCGGCAATCCGTCGCGCTCGGCCAACCGCGCGGTCAGCCACAACGCTACGATAAAAGCGATGGCCAACAACACGCCGTAGGTCGCGATTGGAATTCCGAGGCCCGGTATTCTGAACAACTCAGGGAACATTACTACTCCAACTGTACCTAACTCTCGATGTTCGGAGACTCCGGCGCTTCAACGATAACCGGGCGGTCAGCCTGAGGTGACAAAAATAATTCAATCGCCATTAAGGCCGCACCGATTGTTATGGCCGTATCGGCGACGTTGAAAACCGGCCACTGATAAGTCTTGTAATAGACCAGGAGAAAATCAATCACGCGGCCCAGTCGAAACCGGTCAATAAGGTTTCCACAGATACCGGCCGCAAGCAGCGAAAGCGACCACAGAAGCATCGTGTTTGAGATCGGAGTGCGACGCATGTAATAAACAACGACCATGATAGCCGTGACCGATATGGCTACCAGCAGCCACTTGACGTTGCCGTTGTTGAGCATTCCGAATGCGATGCCCGGATTCTCCGTGTAGCTCAACTTGAAGAAGCCTCGAATCACATCTATCTCGTCGCCTTCGCGAAGATTCACGGAGACCCAATATTTTGTGAACTGATCGAAGGACATCACCACCAGCGCGATGAACAAGTACCAAAGCTTCATTGCGCCGGATTGTCTGGGAATTACTTCTGAGCTCATCAACTTCGTACTCCTGCTTCTAAGAATGAGTGTTCGGATCGTCTACTGCAAGCCCTTCGGCGATTGCGGCCGTATTCAGCGCGCCATCGGCTGAAACTAGCGTAATCTTAGAGGCTCCTGCGGACTTCACATGTGCGTCAATTTCCAAAGCGGCTGCCAATTGAACTGCGTCATACGCACGCAATGCATGCACTTCAGCCAAATCGGCAGCCCATTCAACGAGGGTGGGGGTCTGCTCGATCAAGGCATACTCATTTGCAAAGTCGCGCCTAAAGTCCGCGATCGCTTTCGTCGCCCCGGTTGCTGAAAGTCCTGAACCGCGTGACTTGCGCGTGACGGCGGAGATAACTTCTACGAACGTGATACGGGCAAGATAGACCTCGTTGCCGGCAACAAGTGCCGCAATGTTAGTGACCCATGCGCTTCCGACTTCACTCAAGTAGCGTTTGACAATTGCGCTGCTGTCAAAGAAGTACGCAGCCACTTATCGACGCTCCTCGATGATGATCTCGGATACCGGTTTCCCTTCTACCTCTATCAGTTTTCGGTTGGCCTCGAAGTTCGCATCCCGGATGCGAGGAGGAATTCGGCTGATAACGCCTTTTTTCAAGAGATGTTGCTCGAATTCCTCTTCGGTCATCTTTGGTGAGCTTTTCACGAGCAAGCCATCGACCATGTCGCGCAGACTTCGCTGCTCCTCCAGAGTAAGCGTCTTAACTTCTTCCATTAATCGATCAAGATTTGATGTTGTCATCTCAATCCCCATCCTTGTTCCAATTGGCGAATGCATCGCTCATCGACTTCTGGAACGCGCGGATCGTTCCCAACAGTATCCGACCAATTCCAACATCGCTCGCACTTCTTTCCGTCGGCGTGTTCAACCCTAACTCCAATTGCCGGTGCTTCGTCCTCCTTCAGGAAAACAGCAGAGACGATAAAGATCGAAGGTAGGACTTTCTCGTATTTCTTAAGTAGCCTGAACTGATCAGGCGGAGCTTCAATTGTTACTTTGGCATCGAGCGATGAGCCTATAGCCTTCCGCATGCGCATTCTCTCCAAAGCGTCTTGCACTCTCCATCGAATGAATAATAGACCCCCTTCACTCAGATCCCATTCCTTCAGCAACTCCTCGTCGCCTTGGAGAGGTTCGCCATTCGGAAACTCGGCCATATGCACCGAAGCCTCGCGCTCGCCCGGCAAACTCTCCCATATTTCATCAGCCGTGAACACAAGTATCGGCGACAGCAATCGCGCGAGCGTATCCACGATTCGGTACAGCGCGGTCTGCGCGCTACGGCGGCCTTCGGACTTCGGCGCGAACGTGTACAAACGGTCCTTCAGAATATCAATGTAGACATTCGACAGCGTCACCGTCGCGTAGTTGTAAAGCGCATGGTAGACAGTCGTGTAGTCGAATCTCCTGTAAGCCTCGACAGCCTTGCGCGTGACTTCGCGCGTGACTGCAAGCGCCCAGCGGTCGACCTCCCACATTTCTTCTTGGGCTACAGCGTCGCGATCGGGATCGAAGTCCGAAATATTTCCAAGCGCGTATCGAGCAGTGTTGCGAAGCTTCCGATAAGCGTCGACCATCCGGTTGAGAATCTCAGGGGAAATGCGCACCTCTTCCTGGTAGTCGGATGACGCGACCCACAGCCGCAGTATTTCAGCGCCTTGTTTGCCGATTACTTCTTCAGGAGGCATCGCGTTGCCCGTAGACTTGTGCATCGCTTTGCCTTCGCCATCGACCGTCCAGCCATGGGTGATTACAGTTTCAAACGGAGCGCGGTCGCGAGCGGCAAGCGCAACCATCAACGATGAGCTGAACCATCCGCGATGTTGATCCGGACCTTCGAGATAAACATCAGCCGGCCACGGCAAATGTCTCTCCGAGACAAGCACCGCCAGTGAAGATGAGCCTGAGTCGAACCACACATCGAGGATGTCAGTCTCTTTGGTGAACCTTATCGATTCGCACGTCGAGCATTTGAAGCCTTCGGGCAGCAGGTATTCAGGCTCGCGCGCATACCACGCATCGGCGGTTTCTTTCTCGAAGATCGACGAGACGTGATCGATCACTCTTTCATCCACGATTGATTCGCCGCAGCCCTCGCAATAGAAAACCGGAATCGGAACACCCCACACTCTCTGTCGCGACACACACCAATCCGGACGCGCGACTACCATGCTTCGCATCCGATCGCGGCCCCACCCCGGCACAAAGTTGACGCGCTCGATTTCTTTTAAGGCGCTTGCGCGCAAAGCGAAGCCTTCTCGATCGGCTTTGTCCATCGCTATGAACCATTGCGGCGTCGCACGAAAGATCACAGGGTTGTGACAACGCCAACAGTGCGGATATCGATGCGCGTATTGCTCGGTGAACACCAATGCTCCGCTCGCGCGCAGGAAATCGACGATGTGACTATTAGCTTCGAAGACCGACTGGCCCGCGAACCCTTCAATCTCGCGGGTGAAACGGCCGGCATTATCGACCGGACAATAGACTTCGTTGCCTTGCCTCTGGTCTCCGAGGACTCCCGCCGATCGAAGCTGGTCGTAGAGCGGCGCGAGTTGCTCGCGATATTGCTGACCGATAACGAAGTCATCGTGCCCGTGACCGGGCGCAGTATGAACGCAACCGGTACCCGCTTTTCCGGTCCCTTTCTTCTGCGCGTCGGCGACGTCGAGTTCCGTTTCGGCGTCCGCTTCTCCGCCAAGCGTCACGTGCTCGCCAAGCATCAACAGTGAAGGCCGGTCAATCCACGCATGTCGGGCTTGCAGGCCATCAAGAAGCGCACCCGAAAAAGCTGAGACAATGCGAGCTGAAGCGATCCCGCATTTTTCGGCGACCGCGTCGACCAGATCCTTCGCTACGATGTAGATTTCTTCTCCAACATCAATCGCCGCGTAATCGAAATTTGGATTGACTGCTATCCCAAGATTCGCAGGCAGCGTCCAGGGAGTAGTCGTCCAGATCAAAACTGACACGGGCTTTTCGATGCTGGAGAGCGGATGCAATTCCTCACCGGGGTCCGCTAACTTGTCTATGATTTCGTAAGTAGGTCTCACCTGTTCGCTCTCGTACCACGGCAAGTCTTGATGTTCTGCCAATCTTCTCTCAAGCTCGCGGACTTGATCCTCTGGCAGAGGAAACTTTACGTAGATCGACGGGCTCGTATGCTCTTTGTATTCGACCTCCGCCTCGGCAAGCGCGGTCTGATCGTGAATGCACCAGTAGACAGGCCGCAACCCTTTGTACACGTAGCCGCGCCCGACGAAGCGTCCGAACAAGCGTGCCGTCTCGGCTTCGTAAGCGTTGGACATCGTGAGATAAGGATTGTCCCACTCGCCCAGTATCCCGAGCCTTTGAAAATCACGAGTCTGACGCTTCAATGACGCGGCTGCGTGCTCGCGGCACGCTCTGCGAATCGACACAGGATTCATCTGAGACTTCTTCGCGCCAAGCTTCTTGTCGACGTAAAGCTCGATCGGCAATCCATGACAATCGTAGCCCGGCACATAGGGCGCGTCGTAACCCATCATCGAATGCGATTTCACGATGAAGTCTTTGAGGATCTTGTTCATCGCGGTGCCGATGTGAATATCAGCGTTCGCGTAAGGAGGTCCGTCGTGAAGAAGAAAGATGTCGCGCCCGGCTCGCGCGCGGCGAATCTCACGGTAAAGGTCCATCTGCTTCCACCGCGCCAACCGTTCGGGCTCGCGCTGGGTGAGGTTAGCCTTTTGCGCGAAGCTGGTCTTCGGCAGATTTACGGTTGCTTTCAGGTCGAGGGGCGTCTCGGTCGACATCGTTCTCCTTATGACAGATTTTAGGTTTTGGATTTTGGATTGTCGACCTGATCCTCACTTCGTCTGAGGTCGAATTCAAAATCCAAAACTGCAAAGCACCTGGCTCCTTTTCAGGAAACCAGGTGCCGTTGTCGATAAACTGTCGATCCCTTGAAACCGGCCACCGGAGCCGCTTTCAGGGATCGGCTAAATGAATAACTCTTCGTCTTGATAGGCCCGGTCGATCGATTTCCGATGACGACCGAACAAGGTTTCAAGTATTCTCCGCAATCCGACGAGCAGCGCCGACAACTCGCGCATCGGTTGAAGCACGGTCGCCTGCACTTCAAGCGTCGTGTCCTCGAATCGTTCCTGCGTGCGCACGAGCAAGCCGTCAAGCTCGGTCACCTGGCGCTGAACAGTTGAGGTCGTGTAATCCAGCGTGTGCGAGAGCTGGTCCGCCTGATGCAACGCCATTTTGGTGATCTCCTGCGACGAAGCCGACACGGCTGCTGCAACGGCGCGAGTTTCAATCGTGATCTTCTCGAAAGTGTCTTTCGCTTGCGCGCTGATTTTTTCAACGGAGCCCGTTACTGTGCTTACCGCGTTCTGCACCTGATCCATTACGGGTCCCGCCTTTGCGATCACCGGTTCTACTTTCGCTTGAATCGAAGCCGCAATACCGGTGAGCCTCTTGATCGCGCCGTAAATGAACATAAACATCGCCGCTTGAACGATGAAGCTTAGAACTATAACCGCGGCCGCCACGGTCATGACGATGTAAAACTTTTGCTGGTCCACGAGCCCTCCTTGCGCTGACACAAGGGGATTTGCTCACAAGCCCCTGAGAAAGCCCTGACTGAAAAAGAAGCTGACTAAACCGACCTCTTTCGAGAGCGCTCACCGTGCGCGACTTTCCTTGCGCGGCGTGATCTTGCAGTTGATTGAAAAGAGCGTAACAAATCGGAACGCGCTTGTTAGGCGCCTTCTTCGCCGACTGCTCCGGCCTTTCGTTTCTCTTCGCGGTAAGCTTGCTTCCCTGCTTCGATCGCGGCCGCAATCTGATCCTTCTGCCGCGCGGCGACTTCAGAAACAGAATCGGCTCCGGCTGCGACCTTCTCGCGAGCGGTGCCGTAAGCGTCGGTGACCCTGCCTGCTGCTGCGCCGTAGACTTCGGAGACTTTACCGGCTGCCGTCCCGTAGGCTTCCGAGACCTTGCCAGCGGTAGTGCCGTAGAGCTCGCTCGCGCGATCTCCCAGAACGCGAGCTTGCTCGCCTGCGGCGTCGACTCCGCGCTTGGTGTAGTCCGCAATGTCGCCTCTTAGCTCGCGTCCGCTCTTCGGCGCGAATAGCAGCGCGAGCGTCGCTCCGATGCCTCCGCCGATCAGTAAGAAGGTCAGTTTTTCTGCTGCTGAGGATCCTTCGTTCTCTGCCATCTCGTCCTCCAACAAAAAGAATTTCCTAGTGCGATGTGCTACTCGACAACGCCTCAAATGATATCACTTAGGGTAGAGCGTCACAAGGAAGCAGCCCGCGTAGCACGCTGAGAGAGATTCAAACCGCGAAGCTTAACTGATAGATATCGGCAGGCAGTTGAGTGAGTTCATGATCCGAGCTCAAAGCCGAGGCGTCGGTCGTGCAATACAAGCGATTCGGCGTCGCTTGTGCGACTTTAACCTTATGTATTCCGGGAGCGAGGTTTGCCTTGACGAGCGCAACGTGATTACCGCGAGTGTGGCCCTGCACGAAGCCTTCTTCGGCTGCAGGTCCTTTTATCAATACCTCGACCTCCCGGCCAATCCATTTCGCTCCTTGCTGCGAAGAGATTTCCTTCGATAGTTCGATCAAGCGAGTCAGCCTTTCGACTTTAACGCGACGATCGATATCGTCGAAGTGGATCGCTGCCGGTGTGCCTTCGCGCTCCGAATAGATGAACATGTAAGACATGTCGTAGCGCACTTCGCGATAGAGCGAAAGAGTTTGCTCGAAGTCCTCTTCGGTTTCACCAGGAAACCCAACAATGAAATCGGTCGAGATGGTCGCGTCGGATAGAAGCTCGCGCACTTTGCACACTCGATCAAGATAAAACGCGCGATTGTATTCGCGAGCCATTCGCTTGAGCACGCGATCGGAACCAGACTGGACAGGCAAATGAATGTAGCGGCAGACGGACGGCGTGTCGGCGATGGCTTCGATTGTCTCATCGTCGAAGTTGATCGGATGTGAAGTGATAAACCTTACTCGCGGTATGCCGACTCGGCCGATCATTCTGAGCAACTCGGCGAACGATGGGTAGCCGGGCAGCCGCGAACGACGCGAGCCAGTACCGTCGGCCATGCCATAAGAGTTCACGTTCTGGCCGAGCAGGCTTACTTCGACAACCCCGGCCTCCTTGAGCGCGCGCGCTTCATTGAGGATGTCTTCGGCGGGCCTCGAGACTTCGGGACCCCGAGTCGCGGGGACGATGCAGTATGTGCAGCGATGATTGCAGCCCCGCATGATCGTCAAATGCGCGCTGAGGGCGCCGCTCGGCGGCGGAGGCGAATAAAACTGCAGCTCACGCTTGAACTCGAACGATTGAAACTTGCCTCGCTCGATTGCAGGAACGATCTCGGTAATCGCTCCGGGGCCGAGCATAATGTCGACTCCAAAACGGCGACCCATTCTCTGGCCTTCAGGAAGCTGAGCGAGACAACCCATCAACCCGACGGTCAAGTTCCTGCGTTGGCTCTTTTCTTTTCGCAGCTCACCGAGAAGAGTCTGAACCTTCTCAACCGGCTTGCCTCGAACTGCGCAAGTATTTACGAGAACCAGATCAGCCTCGTGGAAGTTGTCGACGAATGAATAACCGATCCCCGCGAGTTCCGACTGAATCGCGTGCGAGTCGTACTCGTTCATCTGACATCCGAATGTGACTACGTGTGCAAGCATTTCAGGTTGAGTGCTCGATAGTGCTCGTTTTTGAAAGCGAATGTTAGCATTTGCGCATAACGCGACGCTAGTTTGCGATACATTGCACAATCGCAGCACGATGTTGAGAATGCGTTGTTGCTTCTTGCAGTCGAGATTCTTCTGAGATGGGGATGAGGTCAATGGATGCTTACAGGAACGATCTGGCTTACATTCACGACGTTGGGTTCGGGAGCTTTGCTGAGAACTCGGCTCCGGGATTATTGAAGCTGCTTCAGCACGATGGAATAGCAGCCGGGCTTGTTGTTGATCTCGGTTGCGGGAGCGGCGTGTGGGCGAGCGAACTATCGCGGGCCGGCTATGACGTAGCGGGCATCGACATTTCTCCGGCGATGATCGAAATGGCGCGCAAGCGAGTTCCCGCCGGAGACTTTCGAGTGGCGTCGTTGTTGACTGCCGAGCTGCCGCGGTGCGTCGCGGTCACCTCGCTCGGTGAGTGCCTAAACTATTTGTTCGATGAAACAAATAATCTGCGCCAGCTTCGAAAGCTGTTTCGCCGGGTCTATGACGCGTTGACGCCCGGCGGCGTTTTCATCTTCGACGTGGCGGAGCCGGGTCGCGGAAAAGGTCCGCTTCAGAAACACTTCGAAGGACCCGACTGGGCGGTTCTTCTTGAAGTCGAGGAGGATCACCGAACCAATCAACTCACGCGGGGAATCACACTCTTTCGCAAGGTTGGCGAGTTCTACAGGCGCGATCAGGAAGTGCATCGCCTGCAGCTATACAGAAGGTCCGAGATCGCGAGGAGCCTTCGCAGCGCCGGCTTTCGAGTTCACACGCTTCGCTCGTACGGTGATCAGGCGATGATCAAAGGTTGCGTCGCTTTTCTCGCCCGCAAACCGAGACAGTGATCACTGACCGAGCTGCGACTTCACTGCAACTCCGCTTCCCGAATTGTAACTTTCGCCGTAGCGAACTGCGGTCTGACCTTCAACGATTACGTGCTCGATTCCGACCGGGTACTGTTGCGAGTTCTGGAATGTAGCCTGATCGTTTACACGTTGCGGATCGAAAACTACCAGGTTGGCGCGCGCGCCGTCTTCGATTTTGCCAAAATACTTCAGCCCGAAAGACTCAGCCGCGAGTCCAGACATTTTACGGACAGCTTCTTCGAGAGTCAGAATTTTTTGTTCGCGTACGTAGCGGCCTAGAATCCGCGGATACGTTCCGTAAGCTCTTGGATGAGGCTTGCCGCCGAGCAATCCGTCCGTGCAAACGTTGACGTAAGGCTCGCGCATGATTTTCTGAACGACTTCCTCGGATTGACTGAAGGAAATCATTCCAACACCCATACGCTCAGCCGCCAGCAAGTCGAACGCGAAGCCGGCGGCGG